>Ga0105251_10003927_pt1 | contig 10556 bp, 8 predicted proteins | sample KBSS64metaG_FD_80424 | JGI IMG/M metagenome (GOLD analysis project Ga0105251, IMG submission 80424) | Switchgrass rhizosphere microbial communities from Kellogg Biological Station, Michigan, USA - KBS S6-4 metaG | ecosystem: Host-associated > Plants > Roots > Rhizosphere > Soil | place...
AGCCCAGGCTGGTGAGCAGGTGCTGCTGCTCTTCTGTCTCAACCCCTTCCGCCACCATGCGCAGGTTAAGACTCTGCGCCAGGGTCAGCATGGCGCTGACCACGGTCGCATCTTCACTGCCGGGTCGCAGGCAGTTAATAAAGCTGCGATCGATTTTGAGTTCGCTGGCATCAAGATCTTTCAGATGCAACAGGTTGGCATAGCCGATGCCAAAATTATCAATGGCCACACTAACGCCCGCCTGCTGCAGTTCACGAATACGTTGCTGGCTGAAGAGGTGATCACGCATGGCAATCGCTTCCGTAATTTCCAGCATCAGTGCGCTGCCTGACAACTGGTAACGCGCCAGCGTCTGCATCAGCGTGTGGAGTAAATCACGCTGGTGAAACTGCAACGCGGAGAGATTGACCGAGACCGTCCAGTCGCTGTTGCCCTGGTTATGCCAGATTTTCAGCTGACGGCAGGCCTCATCAATCACCCAGTTGCCCAGTGCAACGATCTGGCCAGTTTTTTCGGCACGCGGCAGAAACAGCTCAGGCGTCAGCAACCCGCGTTGCGGATGCTGCCAGCGCAGCAGTGCTTCAAATCCCATTAGCCGTGTGCCGCCGGAACGGAATTTGGGCTGATAGAAGAGCCGCATCTGTTGCCGATCGATCGCCTCCCACAGATCGTTTGCCAGCGCCAGCTGATGCTGCGTCGCATCACTCATCGCCGGCTCAAACAGGCACCAGCCGTTACGTCCGCTGTGTTTAGTGTGGTACATCGCCGAGTCGGCATTGAATAACAGCTCCTGCCGGTTACGACCGTGCAGCGGGAATATCGCAATGCCCGCACTGAGGGAAACGTGTAACACATAGCGATCCAGTTCAAACGGCGTACTGATCACTTTGACCAGTTTTTGCGCCAGCTGACGGGCTGGAGTGACATCGCATGCCTCCGCCATCAGTACAAATTCATCGCCTCCCAGACGCACCAGCAGCATCGTGTTGCTGAGCTGGCTACGCAGCCGTTCCGACACAGCCACCAGCAACCGATCACCGACGTGGTGTCCCCAGGTGTCATTGACCGCTTTGAACCCATCAAGATCAATGTAGATCACGGCAAAGCGATTTTCGTTGAGCATAGCCTGTTTAATCGCCAGATCGAGCTGCTGCTCCAGCATGGCCCGATTGGGTAGCGCGGTCAGATTGTCATGCATCGCCAGCTGACGCAGTTCCTGGTTAGCGTGTCTGAGTCGGGTCTCCAGTCGCGCGGCACGCAGTTGGGCATCCAGCATGGAACTCAGCAGCGTAATGCCCAGAATAATCAGCGTAATGAGCGTTACCCAAACCGCCAGTCCTGAATTGCTCACACCACCCGACTGCATCATACTGCTCTCGCTGAATCGGGCTGCCGACATGCCGACATAATGCATACCAGCAATGGCCATCCCCATCACCAGTGAGGCCAGTCCCCGCATCAGCAGCAGATGATGGTCGCCCTGGCGCAGATGAAACGCCAGCCACAGCGCCACGCCCGAAGCAACAAACGCAATGATCACGGAGAGCGCCACCCGCAGCACATTCCACTCAGGTCGCGGCTCAATCAGCAGCGCATACATGCCGAGGTAGTGCATCACGACAATCCCTGAACTCAGGATCAGTGTGCCGCGCAGTAACCGATAACGGGTGAGATGCAGGCCTCCTACTGTCTGGCCAAAAGCAAACATTGACGCCATGATCGCCACCAGCAGCGAGAGTATCGTCAGCCGCGTGTCATAGCGCATCGTCATCGGCATCATCATCGCCAGCATACCAATGAAATGCATTGCCCAGACGCCAATCCCCATCGCAGTTCCGCCTGCCAGCAACCAGAATCGGGCGCTCCAGCCACGGGATACCGCCACCCTTCCGGCAGTATCCAGCGCTGTAAATGAGGCAATAAACGCGACGATCAGCGAAACGCAGATCAAAACGCTATCCCAGGTGACAAGCAACATGTGCAGCTCCTCACCACCCGCCGAGAAACGGGTGCTGTGTAAAGTCAGAAAGTGATTCAAAAAACACCTGTTGGGTGAAAGTCATTAAATTTCGGTTTTTTGTTATCCCGGAGGCCCGGTAAAGCGCGCCCCCAGACGCAGGGCATTTTAAACCTGCATCTTATTTCCCGCCTGCTGAGACGGCCGGTAAATCGTTATTATGTCTGATTGGTAAAGGAACATATCACCGAAGCGGAAAGCATGCCAGAGACCGAAAAAACAAAGAGTTTTCTTTTTCTTTCTTGCTTTTATGCCTTGCTGTTACTGGGTTATCGGCCACTTAGGCCATTTGATTAATGAAAAATAACTGGCAGGGCTTCGCGTAACGCTTTAACTGATCTATAGTAAGTAAAACTAATATAAATCATCATTCTTAAGTCTAAGATTTCCCTCAGGACAGTGGCACTAACCGCCTTGTAATTTTTATTTCATCATTTTGAGTTGAATCGTTAATAAACACCGGGTGAAAAAGCACTGACTCTCGATAATCCGTAAGGAAATATTATGAAACTCAAGCTTTTTCTGTGTGCCGCTGCAGGATTAACTGTCGCAATGACACCCTTAACCCAGGCGGCAACGACCTCCGGAACCATCAATGCCACGTTAACGCTGACCACGGGTTGCCTGGTAAACGGTCAGTCAGCTACGGCGGGCGTTAACTTCGGTACCCTGAATTTTGGTAGCAGTGCAGCGACCTTCGACACCCTGAACTCCACGCTGGTCGGTGCGGCGGGTAACGGTATTTTTGTCCGCTGTACCACGGGTCAGGACTATAACGTGGTGGTGACCAGCAGCAATACTGCGCCAGCGACCATTTATGGCACCGCCTCTGCATCACCACGTTATCTGGTTCTGGGATCGGATAATGCACAGGGCATCGCCTATACCCTCTACAGTGACGCCTCTTTTACCACGGCTATCGCCAACAATACGCCAATCGCCGCCAGTGGAACCACGGACCCAACACTGGGCACCAACTACGCCATTTATGGCCGGGTTGTTGGCGGCGGTTTTAATCCCCTGATTCCTGCCGGAACTTATACCGATACGATTAACGTTGCCGTGAACTATTAACGACTGTCGCAGGTAGATAAGGGTGGTTCTCTGGCGATCCAGCCTGATGATCGCATGCGGTCTGCCTCTGCTGATAAGGTGTTTCAGCGCCTGGGGTCTGCCCACCAGCACCTTTCAGGTCACGGCTTCTGTCGTGGCAGGCTGCGTAATATCCGGAACCAATACCGGTGTTTTCGGCACACTTAACTTTGGCACACAGTCTGGCGTGGCGGCCACTCCCGCCAGCGCCAGCTTTGTGCAGAGTACCTCGATAAATCTTGCCTGCACGCCGGGCACCACGCTGAGCATGAGCATTAATCAGGGCGCCAATTTCACCACCACCCGCAACCTGAAACTGCCCAACTTCAGCAATACCGTTCCCTATACGCTCTTTAGTAATGCCAGCCGCACCACGGTGATCCCGGTCAATCAGGCGGTGCCGCTGAGCTATAGCAATGCCAATAACATTACGCTGCCGATCTATGGCCAGCTGCAACTGCCCGGCACTGCGCGCGCCGGCGTTTATACCGATACGCTGACCGTCACCCTGAGCTGGTGAGGTGATAGAAAACAAGGATACGATCATGAAGCCACTGCGCGCCCTGCTGTTGCTGTTAAGTTCTCCCCTATTCCATGCAGCCTTTGCTGCTAACTCTGTGATGATATGGCCTATCGATCCCGCCATTAATCCTGAAGAGAAAGCCAGCGAACTCTGGCTGGAGAATCGCGGTAACACGACCACGATGATGCAGATCCGTGTTTTCAGCTGGCAGCAAATCAATGGACAGGAACAGTACCAGACCCAGCAGCGGGTGGTCGCCAGCCCGCCAATGGTGCGAATGGAGCCAGGACAAAAACAGCTGGTCAGACTGATTAAACAGACGCCGCCTGCGGCCGGTAAAGAGCAGGCTTATCGGGTGGTGCTGGATGAGATTCCCACGCCGCGCAATCCTGGCGAGAATCAGGCCGGACTGACCTTTCAGATGCGCTACTCAGTGCCGTTGTTCGTGTATGGCACCGGGCTCTCCACCGACAGTGCCCGTCCGGCTCTGCGCTGGCAACAGATTAGCGAGGGAGGCAAGCGCTGGCTGCAGCTGACCAACAGCGGCAATGGCCATGCCCGACTGAGCAATGTGACTATCGGCGGTCGCAAACTGGGCGACGGTTTATATGGCTATGTGCTCGCGGACAGCACATATCGCTGGCCACTCACCCCGCCGGTCAGCGGCGAACTCACTGCAGAGGTCAACAAGAGCCCGTGGCGCAGCGCTGCCCAGAAATAAGCGCTGAATGAGACCTTTTTCCCTGCATCCCTGCGCGCTGACGGTAGCCAGCGTCATTTACGCCTTAACGCCGGATCCTGTGCTGGCGGAGACCTATTCATCCCTGCCTCCACCGCACAGCCTGCAGACCAGCAGCAGCGGTCAGCAATATATGCTGGAGCTGGTGATTAACCAGCAGGAAAACGGCAACATTGTGCCAGTCGAGCAGCGCAACGACCATTTCTGGCTGCGTAGCGGCGATCTGCAGCGTGCCGGTCTGCCACTGGATAAGCTGGGTGAGCAGGCGCAGATCGATGTCAGCAGCCTGCAATCCGTCAGTGTGGAATATGACGCCGCCCGTCAGCGGCTGCTGCTCACCGTACCACCGGAATGGCTTCCCGGTCAGGTGATTGGCGAGGCGAAGAACGGACCGCGCTATCCGGGGCGCACCAGCGCCGGCGCGCTGATTAACTACGATCTCTACGCCAGCCGTACCGATACCACCGGCACCCGGCTTTCTGCCTGGAACGAACTGCGCCTGTTCGGTGATGCCGGACACGTCTCTACCAACGGCGTCTGGCAGCAGCAGCTGGAAGGCAGCCCCGGTTATCAGGACAACGGTTATATCCGTTACGACAGCTGGTGGAGCAATGAAGATGAGAACGCGGTGATGAGCTGGCGGGTCGGGGATCTGGTGACTGACTCGCTTGCCTGGAGCAGCAGCATCCGACTCGGCGGCATCAGTGTGGGTCGCGACTTCAGCGTCCGTCCTGACCTGGTGACCTATCCGCTACCCGCCTTCTCTGGCCAGGCTGCAGTCCCCTCCACCGTCGATCTCTTTATCAATGGCTATCGCTCCGGTCAGGCAAATGTGCAGCCTGGCCCCTGGTCATTAACCAATGTGCCATTCGTCAATGGTGCGGGTGACGCGGTGATCACCACCACAGATGCGGTCGGCCGACGCGTCACCACCACCATGCCGTTTTATGTCTCCAGCAATCTGCTGAAATCGGGGCTGGCTGACTACGCTATCTCCGCCGGGGCGATTCGCGAAAATTACGGCATTAAAAACTTCGATTACGGTGCGGCTGCCGCCAGTGGCTCATATCGCTACGGCATGACCGACTGGCTGACGCTGGAGAGTCACGCCGAGGGCAGCGAAAATCTGGCGATGGGCGGGCTGGGAGGTCAGCTTCGGGTTGGCAGCGGGGGCGTGGTTAACGGCGCGGTGGCACAAAGTCATCTTGATGGCGACAGCGGCAGGCAATATAGCTGGGGCTATCAGTACAACAATCGCTGGTTTAACATCGGCACGCAGCAGACCCAGCGCAGCAGCGACTTTGGCAATCTGGCCCTGGTCGGCAGCCGTGCCGGTAGTCAGGCGGATAGCCGTTACACGCTATCGCGCCGCACTGCCCAATACAGCGCCAGCATCTCACTGAGCCGCTTTGGCAGCGTCGGCGCCGCCTTCATCGATATCACCGACGGCCAGGGCGATCGCACCCGCCTGTGGAACCTCTCATGGAGTAAGAATCTGTGGGGAAACAGCAGCCTCTATGTCTCCGCCAGCCGCGATCAGGAGGAGAAGAGCTGGACCGGTGCTCTCTCGCTGGTGATCCCGTTTGGCGAGCAGGGCAGCGCGGCGATCAGCACCGAGCGCGATCAACGCGGTCGCGATAGCCAGCGTCTCTATGCCTCCAGTGCCATGCCCAGCGACGGTGGATTCGCCTGGGATGCCTCATGGGCGAATCAGAGTGGCGACAGTGGCGACTACCGGCAGGGCAGTCTGCGCTACCGCAATAACCATATCGACACCTCGGGGGGCTTCTACGGTGATAATGACAATCTGACTCAGTGGGCCGATGTCGCCGGTGCACTGGTATTAATGGACAACAGCGTCTTTGCCGCCAACGCCATCAACGACGCTTTTGTGCTGGTGAAAACGGGCTATCCCGACGTTAATGTTCGCTATGAAAATCAGTCGATGGGACGCACTAACCAACAGGGCTATCTGCTGGTCCCCGCCATCAGCAGCTACTACCCGGCCAAATATGATATCGACACCCTCGACCTGCCCGCCGATATGACCACGCCCCATGTTGAGCAGCGTTTTGCGGTGAAACGTCAGAGCGGCTACCTGCTTAACTTCCCGGTGGAAAAACTGCGCTCTGCCAGCGTGATCCTGGTTGATGCACAGGGCCAGCCGCTGCCGGTCTTAAGCCTGGTACAGCGTGCGGATCATGCCACTGAGTATGTCGGCTGGGATGGCATCGTCTGGATGGAAAATCTCACTGCCAGAAACCCGATGGAGGTGGTGACGCCCGATGGCCGCCGCTGTGAAGCCGAACTGCGCATCGCCAGCGGTCAGCCGCAGGCGCTGAAAACCTATGGCCCTCTGACCTGCGCGCTGCCCGCGCCCGCCGCAGGCAGCGCCGCCTCTCCCGCTGAATCTTTCACGTCCGGAACCCAACCATGATCAAATCTCTGTTATTGGCTGCCCTGCTGCTGACACTGCCGTCGCTGAGCTACGCCGCCTGCGGTCTGCCCGCGTCGACCGCCAGCTTCGGCTCGGTCACGACGTTTGTGGCGAATACCACCGTCAGCTCGGTGACCACTAACGCCAACGTCAACTGTGGCGCAGGCTCGGCGTTGTCACTGCTTGGCAATAACCAGATAACGTTTCAGCTGACCGGCGCGACCAATATCAGCGGCACACGGGGCGTCCTGAAACGCAGTGGTGACACCGGCAGCGATAATGTGCCAGTACGGCTCTGCGCCGACAGCGCCTGCGCCAGCGAACTGACGATTGGCAGCACGCCGTTTGTTTACAGCTCACAAACCCTGATAAATCTGGCAGGTTTGCTGGGCAGTCTTAACTTTGCCCTTCCCGTCTATCTGCGCACTGTTCCCGGTCAGGTGGTTGCAGCGGGAACCTATTCCGTTACGCTAAATATGGCTGTGACTTACCGCATCTGCACCAGTATTGGCGTGGGTAATCTCTGTTTAAGCGAGCAGCAAGGCAGCGGCGTGATTCCGATTAACGTTACCGCTGTCCTCACCAACGATTGCACGACGATCACCGCACCCAACATCAGCTTTGGCAGTGCGCCGCTGGTGAGTAGCTTCTCCGCTGTATCGCAGACCATTAACGTGCTGTGCAGTAAAGGCAGTACCTATACCGTCGGGCTGAACAATGGCAGTTATCCGGCGGGCAGCGTCAGGAACATGGCGAGCGGAGCGAACCGTCTGAGTTATGAGATTTATAAAAGTGCCACCAGCAATCGCTGGGGAGCGGCAGGCACTGAACGCTGGAGCAGTACCACCTCGACAGCGGTATCAGCGGATGGACTGACGCGCGGCTTTAACTACACCGCGCGCATCCTGACCACTCAGAACACGCCGCCTGCGGGAAATTACAGCGACAGCGTGGTCGTCGATTTATCGTTTTAAAGTGACGCGCTGACCGTCGTTGTGGCGCTGTGACGACGCTGATACTGCTTCACCATCCGGCCAATCAACAGCGTACCGATCAGCCCGCAGACCGCCGCAAAGGTGAGCCAGACGCCAGGCATCGCTTTGTCACCGGTGGCGTGAATCAGATAGCTGGAGATGGCAGGTGTAAAGCCGCCAAATAGCGCCGTTGCCAGACTGTAAGCCATGGAGAAACAGGCAGCGCGCACTTCAGCAGGCATAATTTCTGCCAGAGAAACCACCATCGCACCGTTATAGCTGGCATAGAGAAACGACAGCCACAGCTCAGCTTCCAGCAGGTGAGCGAAGCTGGCCGATCCCACCATCCAGTGAAGCACCGGCCAGGTGGTGGCAATCATCAGCAGGGTAAAAATAATCAGCAGCGGACGTCGTCCCACGCGGTCCGACAGCGTACCCATCAGCGGGAGCCAGAAGAGGTTGGAAACACCCACACAGAGCGTCACCAGAAACGCCTGCTTGTCGCTCATCATCAATACAGTTTTGCCAAAGGTCGGTGTAAAAGCGGTGATCATGTAGAACATCACCGTGGTGGTGACCACCATCAGCATGCCCGCCAGCACCAGCGCCCAGTTGCTGGCGACCGACCGCATGATTTCCGTCATGCTCGGGTGATGTTTACGTTTACTGAACGCTTCAGTCTCTTCCAGCATCCGGCGGATATAGAACAGGAACGGCACAATCAGACAGCCAACCACAAACGGGATACGCCAGCCCCACTCCGTTACCGCTTCTTTCGCCAGCAGATGATTCAGCATCAGGCCCAGCAGGGCAGCAAAGATCACCGCAATCTGCTGACTGCCCGACTGCCAGCTCACGAAGAAGCCTTTGCGTCCTTTGGGTGCAACTTCGGCCAGATAGACCGATACGCCACCCAGCTCAGCCCCCGCCGAGAAGCCCTGCAACAGACGCCCCAGCAGAATCAGAATCGGTGCTGCCACGCCTAAGGTAGCGTAACCCGGTACCACCGCAATGGTCAGGGTACCAATCGCCATTAAGCCCAGCGTCAGCAACAGGCCTTTACGGCGCCCATGATGGTCGATGTAGGCACCTAAAATGATCGCCCCCAGCGGGCGCATCAGGAAGCCGGCACCAAAGGTCATCAGGGTCAGCATCAGGGAAGCAAACGGGTCATCACCCGGGAAGAAGGTTTTTGAAATGGCGGTTGCGTAGTAGCCAAACACCATGAAGTCGTACATCTCCAGGAAGTTACCACTGGTGACGTTGAAGATAGTTCGGGCAGCACTTTTCGGCGGCTTTTGTAAAGACGGGGTGTGACTCATAACGGCTTCCTATTGTTTTTTAGCCGTTTTAGCCTGACTGAAGCGGGATTAATGTGACGTGAGTCACCATTGCAATTTACAAATCTATGTACATAAGTAACAACCAATTAACAATCCGAATCAGGCAGCATAAGTGATCGGCTTGAGCACTGCTTGACCCGATTTTATGTGGTCAGAGAGCCAGCATAAAAAAAGGCGACCTCAATAGTCGCCTTCTAAGGATGCCCGATAATTCGCTATTCCTTCACGGTTTCCATGCCCATCAGCCCGATTTTCAGATAGCCCGCCGTGCGCAGTTTATCCATGACGCTCATCAGGGTTTCATAATCCACCGACTTGTCCGCCTGGAAGAAAATCGTCGTCTCTTTGTTGCCCTGCGTCTGGCTGGTCAGCACGTTCACCAGCGAGTCAGGCGTAACCTGATCGTTACCGACGTAGAGCTGCTTATCCGCTTTAATCGACAAATAAACTGGCTTCTCCGGGCGCGGCTGCGGCGCGCTGGTTGAGGCGGGCAGATTGACGCGCACGTCGACCGTCGCCAGTGGCGCGGCTACCATAAAGATGATCAGCAGAACCAGCATGACGTCGATAAACGGCGTCACGTTAATCTCATGCATTTCACCGTCGGTTTGCAGATCGTCGTTTAATCGCATGGCCATAACAGCTTACCCTAAGCGCAGTTTCTGGGCGGTCGCGGGACGTGGAACCTCTTTGGCCACAGTGCCCAGGTCGATGTCACGACTCTGCAACAGCATCACCTGAGCGGCAACATCACCCAGCGAGGCTTTGTAGTTAGCGATCATGCGGGCAAAGACGTTGTAGATCACCACCGCCGGAATCGCAGCGTCCAGACCCACCGCCGTTGCCAGCAGCGCTTCGGCGATACCGGGAGCCACCACCGCAAGGTTCGTCGTCTGGGTTTTCGCAATACCGATAAAGCTGTTCATGATGCCCCAGACAGTGCCGAACAGACCAATAAACGGGGCGACAGAGCCGATGGTTGCCAGGAAGCCATTGCCCCGGCCTGCATGGCGGCTGAAAGCAGCCACGCGGCGCTCAAGGCGGAAACTGGTGCGATCTTTAATGCCGTTGGTATCTTCCACACCTGCCGACAATTCGAGTTCATTCTGCGCATCGTTCAGCAGCACGACGCTGTGGCTGTGACCGGTAAACGACTGAGCAATGCGGGCGGCGTCATTAAGACTACGGGCTTCGCCCAGCGCTAGTTGCTCACGCTTCAGGCGGCGCTTAGCGGCGCTGAGTTCAGCATATTTGCCGAAAAAGATTGCCCATGTCACGACCGATGCCAACAACAGGCCAATCATGACGACCTTTACCACGATATCGGCATGTTGATACATGCCCCAAACGGAGAGGTCCGTTTGCATCAAATCACTGGCTACCACGCTGCTTCTCCAACTTCTGATTCAGGGATGCGAAACAAGCGCGAAT
>Ga0105251_10003930_pt1 | contig 10551 bp, 7 predicted proteins | sample KBSS64metaG_FD_80424 | JGI IMG/M metagenome (GOLD analysis project Ga0105251, IMG submission 80424) | Switchgrass rhizosphere microbial communities from Kellogg Biological Station, Michigan, USA - KBS S6-4 metaG | ecosystem: Host-associated > Plants > Roots > Rhizosphere > Soil | place...
GGCGTCGGACGTCCAGACACCGGTTTCGCTGTCGACTTCGATTGGCAATTGCGGGGCGATCTTGGCCATGGAAACTTAACTCCAGAAAATTCGGTTTGATGCTCTCTCCACAAACGGGAGAGAGAGAAATTCAATAATCGACGAGGCTTATTCGCCCCAGACGTCGGCCAGGATGCGTACCCAGTTTTCGCCCATGATCTTGCGCACCACACGTTCCGGGTGGCCGCGCTTGAGCAGGGTTTCGGTCAGATTCGGGAACTCGCCGACGGTACGGATGCCCAGCGGGTTGATGATCTTGCCGAAACTGGTCAGGCGACGGGCGTAGCCCTTGTCGTGGGTCAGGTACTCGAAGAAGTCCTGGCCATGGCCCTGGGTGAAGTCGGTACCGATACCGATGGCGTCTTCGCCAACGATGTTCATGACGTACTCAATGGCTTCTGCGTAGTCGTCGATGGTGGAGTCGATGCCCTTGGCCAGGAACGGCGCGAACATGGTCACGCCGACGAAGCCGCCGTGGTCAGCGATGAACTTGAGCTCGGCATCGGATTTGTTGCGTGGATGTTCTTTCAGACCCGAAGGCAGGCAGTGGGAGTAGGTCACTGGCTTCTTCGATTCGAGGATGACTTCCTCGGAGGTCTTGGAGCCGACGTGGGACAGGTCGCACATCACGCCGACACGATTCATTTCGGCGACGATTTCGCGACCGAAGCCCGACAGGCCGCCGTCACGCTCGTAGCAGCCGGTGCCGACCAGATTCTGGGTGTTGTAGCACATCTGCACGATGCCCACGCCCAGCTGCTTGAAGACTTCGACGTAGCCAATCTGGTCTTCGTAAGCATGAGCATTCTGGAAGCCGAACAGGATGCCGGTCTTGCCCAGCTCCTTGGCCTTGCGGATGTCAGCGGTGGTGCGCACCTGCATGACCAGGTCGCTGTTCTCGCGAATCAGCTTCTGGCTGGAGGCAATACTGTTGACCGTGGCCTGGAAACCCTCCCAGACGGAGACGGTGCAGTTGGCCATGGTCAAGCCGCCCTTGCGCATGTCCTCGAACAGCTCACGGTTCCACTTGGCAATGATCAGACCGTCAATAACGATGCTGTCGGCGTGCAATTCGGCTGGGCTCATCAGGCTGTCCCCTTATAGGTGCTGTGCGCCGAATCGGCTGTCGGCGCTATTGGGGCCAGCATAAGCCCGAGGGTCAGGCGAGCCGGGTGCAAAAACGACAGGGGGTTTGCCGAAAGCGTCAAGAAACGACAATGGGCGACAGGACGCGGTTACGTTACATCTTGCAAAACTGTTCTTTGGCCCGCGCTTGGGCCAGAATTCGACGCATCTAATGGATCGGAGCGACCTAATGAAGACGATTTTCCTGGCCTTGGCTCTTTTCACCACCGCTGCCCACGCAGCGCAGGACCCGGATCGCAACCCGTGCGATGGCGTCGACGAGGACAAGCAAACCCTGGAGTGCTCGAAATACAGCCGCGACACCGCCGAGGAACTGCTCAAGGAAAACTTCAAGAACCTGCAGGAACGCGTGAACACCCAGTTCGGCGCCAACAAAAGCCAGGCTAACGATCTGATCAGCAAGCTCAAGACCGGCCAGCAGGCCTGGGAAAAGCTGCGTGATGCCGATTGCGCGGTCGAGGTGTTCCCTTCCGCGGCAGGCAGCCCGGCCTACAACATCTCCATGAACGACTGCATCGCCCACACCAGCGATGAGCGCTCGGAGTATCTGGAGTCGGTGTTACAGGAATGACCGCACAATGAGCTACCCTGAGACGCTTATGCATTCCGTTAGCGTCCAAGGCTCTCCCATGATCATTTGCGGTATAGAAATCAAAGGCAGTGAAGCCATCTTCGCCCTGGCCACGCGCCAGCAGGACGGCGTCGGCCACCTGCCCCTGGCGATCAAGAAAATCGGCCTGGAGGACGATGACGAGTCCGCCAACGTCAAGGCCTTCGCCCAGCAGATCGCCGGTTTCGTGCGAGAAAACGGCATCAGCCATATCGTCATCAAGAAACGCAGCAAGAAAGGCGAGTTCGCGGGCGGCCCGACCACGTTCAAGATCGAGACGATCTTCCAGCTGCTGCCGGACTGCACCGTCACCCTGCTGTCGCCCCAGACCATCAATGCGCAGAACAAGAAACACGACTTCGCCCTGCCCGACTCGCTGAATAAATATCAGCACGAGGCGTTCAAGGCCGCGTGTGCGGGGTTGATGAAGAAGTAGCGATAGGCTGATTTGCTGGAGCGGTGCTCGGGAGACAGTTGTGGGAGCGAATTCATTCGCGAATGCTGTGGTCCAGGTGAAGAAGATACGTCGAATTTACCGGCCTCTTCGCGAATGAATTCGCTCCCACAAGATTTGCTCCCGGCCCGGGTCAGCGAGTCAGCGAGTCAGCGAGTCAGCGCGGTACTGCGCCGATCCTCGCGCGGACACTGGGTAAACCGCGCCCGATAACTACGCGTGAAGTAAGACGGCGATTCAAACCCGCAGGCAATACTCACTTCCAACACACTCATATCGCTTTGGCGTAGCAACTGGCGGGCCTTTTCCAGGCGCAGGCCGAGGTAGAAGTTGCTCGGCGTGTCGTTCAAGTGCAGACGAAACAGGCGCTCCAATTGGCGGCGGGTTACCTGGATACCCTCGGCCAGCTCAAGGGTGCTCAGAGGTGGCTCAGTGTGTTGTTCCATTTCGCCGATCACCTGCACCAGTTTCTTGTTGCTGATGCCATAGCGTGTGGCGACCTGCATGCGCTGGTGGTCCTTGCGCGGGCGGATGCGGCCCAATACGAATTGTTCGGAGACCTTGATCGCCAGTTCCGGCCCGTGGGTCTGACCGATGAGGTCGAGCATCATGTCGATGGACGCCGTGCCGCCCGCCGAGGTGATACGGCGACGGTCGATTTCGAATAGTTCTTGGGTCACTTGCAGGCGTGGCCAGGTTTCCTTGAAGGCGTCGATGGCCTCCCAATGCATGGTCAGCCGGTAGTTATCCAGCAAGCCCGCCTGAGCCAGGACGAAGCTGCCGGAGTCGATGGCACCGAGCGTCACGCCTTCGTTGTCGAGGCGACGCAGCCAGTGTTCGAGGGCTGGCGTGTAGAACTTCAGCGGCTCGAAACCGGCGACCACCCACAGGGTTGCACCCTTTTTCAGCGGTTCCAGCGCCGCATCGGCGTTGACCGACATGCCGTTACTGGCGATCACCGCGCCACCATCGGCGCTGAGCACATGCCAGCGATACAGCTCCCCACCAAAACGATTGGCCACCCGCAGCGGCTCGACCGCCGAAACGAAGCCCATCACCGAAAAACCGGGCATGAGCAGAAAGTAGAAATCCTGGGACATGGGCGTTCTCGGCTGGGTTGTGGGTGAGCGCAGGGTCAGCGTAAACAGACAGATACGCTGCTTCCTCGATCCCGGCAAGAGAGCAGGTCGCTGCTGTGCAAGAGCTGGTCGCCGCTGTGCGTTTTCCGAGGCTTGCGGCTGCGTAGTTTTGCACCATCAACTTCCGCCATAACAACATGCCAAGCCTGCAAGGAACCGAACCCATGAACCATGACGTCATCATCACCTGCGCACTGACCGGTGCTGGCGACACGACCGGAAAGAGCCATCTGGTCCCGATCACTCCCAAACAAATCGCTGCAGCTGCCGTGGAAGCCGCCAACGCCGGTGCCACTGTGGTGCATTGTCACGTACGTGACCCTGAAACCGGCAAGTTCAGCCGCGACGTCGAGCTGTACCGCGAAGTCATGGACCGTATCCGCGACTCGGGCGTAGACATGATCGTCAACCTGACCGCCGGCATGGGCGGCGACCTGGAGATCGGCCCGGGCGAGCGCCCTACCGACTTCGGCCCCAACACCGACCTGGTCGGCCCACTGGCCCGCCTGGCACACGTTGAAGCCCTGCTCCCGGAAATCTGCACTCTGGACTGCGGCACCCTGAACTTCGGTGACGGCGACACCATTTATGTATCGACCCCGGCCCAGCTGAGGGCGGGCGCCAAGCGCATCCAGGAACTGGGCGTGAAAGCGGAGCTTGAGATCTTCGATACCGGCCACCTGTGGTTCGCCAAGCAAATGATGAAAGAGGGCCTGCTCGATAACCCGCTGTTCCAGCTGTGCCTGGGTATCCCTTGGGGTGCGCCGGCGGACACCACCACCATGAAGGCCATGGTCGACAACCTGCCGGCCGACGTGGTCTGGGCCGGTTTCGGTATCGGCCGCATGCAGATGCCGATGGCGGCGCAAGCGGTGCTGCTGGGCGGCAACGTGCGGGTCGGCCTGGAAGACAACATCTGGCTGGATAAAGGTGTACTGGCCAGCAACGGTGCCCTGGTCGAACGCGCCAGCGAAATCCTCAGCCGCATGGGCGCCCGCGTCATGACCCCGGCCGAAGGCCGCGTGAAGATGGGCCTGACCAAGCGCGGGTGATTCGCCACATTAACGCGCACAGCTTTTCTGTGGGAGCGGATTCATCCGCGAAGAGGCCGGTACATCCAATACACATGCAGTGCCTGCTTTCGCGAATGAATTCGCTCCCACAAGCAGCCTTGTGGAATTCAATTCAGGAAACCAATCATGACTTTCATCACCGACATCAAAACCTTCGCCGCTCTGGGTAGCGGCGTGATCGGCAGCGGCTGGGTTGCCCGCGCCCTGGCTCACGGCCTTGACGTAGTGGCCTGGGATCCGGCTCCCGGCGCCGAAGCCGCACTGCGCAAACGCGTTGCCAATGCCTGGCCGGCCCTTGAGCAAAAAGGCCTGGCCGCAGGCGCCTCGCAGGAGCGCCTGCGTTTTGTCGCGACCATCGAAGAATGCGTGCGTGATGCCGACTTCATTCAGGAAAGCGCCCCCGAGCGCCTGGACCTGAAACTTGACCTGCACAGCAAGATCAGCGCCGCCGCCAAGCCCAACGCTTTGATCGGCTCCAGCACCTCGGGCCTGCTACCCAGCGAATTCTACGAAGGCGCAACCCATCCGGAGCGTTGCGTAGTCGGCCACCCCTTCAACCCGGTGTATCTGTTGCCGTTGGTGGAAGTGGTCGGCGGCGTAAAAACCGCGCCGGAAGCGGTCCAGGCGGCAATCAAGGTTTATGAATCCCTGGGCATGCGCCCGCTGCACGTACGCAAGGAAGTACCCGGCTTTATTGCCGACCGTCTGCTTGAAGCGCTGTGGCGTGAAGCGCTGCACCTGGTCAACGACGGCGTCGCTACCACTGGCGAGATCGACGACGCGATTCGCTTCGGCGCTGGTCTGCGCTGGTCGTTCATGGGCACCTTCCTGACCTACACCCTCGCCGGTGGCGATGCAGGTATGCGTCACTTCATGGCCCAGTTCGGCCCGGCCCTGCAGTTGCCGTGGACCTACCTGCCCGCGCCGGAGCTGACCGACAAGCTGATCGACGACGTGGTCGACGGCACCAGCGACCAGCTCGGCAGCCACAGCATCGCGGCTCTTGAGCGTTATCGCGACGACTGCCTGCTGGCCGTGCTGGAAGCGGTCAAGACCACCAAGGCCAAGCACGGCATGGCCTTCAGCGACTAGATCACGAAACCTGTTGGAGCGAGGCTTGGCCGCGATCGCGTTGGTTCATTCACTGATGCCATCGCGAGCGCTTCGCACTCGATCGCCACCAAGGCGGCTCCCACAGTCCTCTATTCCCGCCCGGAATCCCGATATGCCCACCCTGACCACCTACACCACCCCGGTCCTCGCCGATTGGGTCGATTACAACGGCCATCTGCGCGATGCCTTCTACATGCTGATCTTCAGCTACGCCACCGACGCCTTCATGGATCGTATCGGCCTGGACAGCAACAACCGTGACGCCAGCGGCCATTCTCTGTTCACCCTGGAGGCGCACATCAACTTTCTGGATGAGGTGAAGCTGGGCGAACAGGTAGAAGTGCGCACCCAGATCGTCGCTCTGGACCGCAAGCGTGTACATCTCTATCACAGCCTGCACAAAGTCGGCGTCGATGATCCGCTGTCGGCCAGCGAACAAATGTTGCTGCACGTCGACCTGGCGACCGGGCCGCGTTCGGCGCCGTTCAGTGATGCTTCATGGAGCGCGCTGGAAGGGATTGTCGAGAGCCAGAAGGATTTGCCCGTGCCGCAGTATGTCGGGCGGGTGATTGGTTTGCCTAAAAGCCAAAGTAAATAAAAGACGGTTAATATATCGCGAAGATAAATATAGGAGCCCCATAAAGCGCCTATATTTTGAATGTTCTCGCTGTAAGAAAAACAGACAGTAGACAGCCCATACAAAAGCGCTACGCTTAACTTCATGGAATGATGTACCGCCCGACAACCATCATTAGTACCTGGAAACTGACACATAGAACTCACTTTTCAGTCTCCAGATACCAGGAGAAATGAGAATGGACAGCTCACTGATTCAAAAATTGAGTTTAATGCCCAAGGGGTTGCCCCTTAGGATTAACAGCAAAAACTACATCCTGGACCAAGGAGACCTACAAAGCGTCGATGTGGATGCCAAAAAGGCAACCCTCTACAATACTGTCTATGAAAAAAATATGGTAATTGATCTTTCAGCGGCCGAAACGATAAAGTTTCTACTCGGAAACACTGACTATCCACTCATCGCTGACAAGCCCCTCCCTACCATATCCACATATACTAATTCGATCGCCTTGGATTCTGGATTTTTCACCCCAACCCTGCCAACCACAACACTAACGGGCAACATAGGCAGCGGCCCTACGTTAGACCTGGAAGTATTTTTTCCGACTGACTCCAAAGCCCCGCTCTGCACTGCAAACATCACCTACTGCGAAAAAATAGAGCAGGTAACATACACAGAATCATTTAACGGCGAGATGATAACAGCCCGAACATTGCGTGCTGGCGAACCCGCTCCTTTAACGCTGCACTTGTCAACCGGCGAAGTTATCTACACAGATACAAGACCAGGTACATTTTTTATTAACCCAACCGTCAAAGTAATTACCATCCATGAAAAAAACTTCCTTAAAGCGATAAAAATAGTAAAAAACAACGGCACAACTGAAATACTGGAACCGATTGACTACTTCGACCTTGAGTTCGTCGCGGGCATATCAGGAGCACTAAGATTTGATTATTTTCTACCCACCAAAATACTGAACGAGTTCGGGCACACCCTCAATATTAAATGGGCATTATTACCGGGAGTAGAACGGTCTCCCTTTATCACCTCGGTTTCGGACAGCAGCGGTGAGTTATTCAGCTCGTCATGGCCCATAGATGGCGAAACCGAAACATCTATCTTTCCCAAAACAATCACTCTGACACTTCACCCTGCAACCACGTACAAACAAACAACCACACTTGAATTCTCAAACAAAAAAATCGCAAAATCCACTACATCAGCGGACGGGTGCTCCACAAGCTACACCTACGATAAAGACTATAATCCAATCGAAATAAAAACCTCAACAAATATTATAAAAACTATAAAATACAACACCAAAAAACAAGTACTGGAGTATAGCCTTACCGCCCCAAACTGCGAAAAATATACCGAACTTTATACGTATGAGACGTTAAAAGATGGCAAGAAAACCATCCAGATCCAAAATATATCTGGCACCACCAGTCTGAAAAACGAGTATACGTTCGACAATAGCGGAAATTTGCTCATTACCGAGAAATTCCAAGGTGATTATAGCGAGGAATATCGTACCACCTACACATATGACAGCCCATCAAAAACCCTGAACAAAAAGACGACCAGGACTTGTAAGATAAAGGGTCAAGACAAGGACATACAAGACATCACTGTCGCTGCCTTCGACACTGCAGGCAATTTGATCAGCAAAACCGAGAATGGCGTCACTACCGAGTGGACTTATTATCGAGGAGCCCCTAAGGAAGAAGATATTGTCGAGCGCAGCTATAGAAAGAACAGCGTGCAGGGGCCAATCGGAGTACTCGGTTGGATAGGTGACTACATGAATCCTATCGGCTGGCTCAATAATGCTTTCAATAGTAAGGGTTTAACGTGGGGCACCGTACAAGACATTGCCACCCAGCTTAAACCGTTCCCGACGTCCGACGGCAAGAAAAAATATAATCTGCCCATCGATATTACTTGTCCGGGGGACTCAAATTTTTTCAAAGTGTACGTAGAATCCGAGAAAATATACACATTGAAGGACAGTAAACGCATCGACCTTCAATGGACCTTTTTCGGCTACTCAAGCGTCCCCGCAAGCAACGCTGATATTGCAGGCCCTGCAGTCAAACCTTCGGTAAAATTAACACTCATCGACCCGGTTAGTGATGACCTTATCAAGCTGAAACCCGGCTCCGGTGCTATTGCCGTTGAAACAACGGAGTACTACCTGGATACCAAAGATAGCGCACACGGCCGGGTAAAATCCCTAAGCCAGAAATTTATCAATAGCGCAGGAACAGACATTGAGTTATCCAAGCAAACCACAGAGTTTAAATACACACTGGCAGACGGCTTACTGACCACAGAGACCACCACGATCTCTCCGGAAAAAACTACCGATACCAGCGTAAGTATTCTTGAATTCCGTTCCGGCACGCTGATTGAAACAACTGATATTAGCGGTCTTCGCACCCAATATACTTACGATAATTCCGGTCGACTCCTGAAACAGGCGCGAACTCAAGTAGGAGAGGCAACTACTGAAGAAATCCAATTTGAGTACACCCAAGAAAGTGCTCAACCCTGCGTAATTCAGCGTTTGCCCAGTGGTGAAATATCACGGAGTCGCTTTGATTACTTCGGCAGGCAAGTCGCAAGCGATATCCAGCTCCCCGGTAAAAAAACATGGCTGACACTCTCTGAAACCATCTACGACACCTTGGACAGGGAAGTCAAAACGATTGAATACGATTACAAATACGATGAAACTCAGCTTTTCGCCATCGAACGGGTTACGACATATGACAATTGGGGCAACATATCAAAACAGCAGATTGTTAATGGCGAGGCCCGGTGCTTCCAATATGACGCACTCAATAGAAATATTTATCAGTGGAGTGAGTACGGGAAAAACGTCAGTGAAAAAATAAAAATCCACTATGACGCGCAAGGAAAAATAGAATCGCGGGCTTATGTCAATGCCAACGGGCTGGACAATGAAATAGAAAACTATACCTATGACGCAACCGGCCGGCTAAGTAAAGTGACCCCGGCCAATGGTTCTTCGATACAGTACAGCTATGACGCTTTTGACCGTACTGCTAGTATTCAGCAAGGTGACCTGACGACTACAAATGAATATCCATCTCACACGCGACTACCCGTCGCTAACAGAGCGACGGTGAAAAGTGAAAGGGACTCGGCCGCTTATGAAGTTGGAAAGCGTAAAGTGGATGGATTGGGACGGATTACTGAAACTAATATTGGAGGACGCACTCAAAAATATGTCTACACAGGTAGCAGTAGTTGGGGCAAGAGTCAGATCGCCCCCATAAAAATTGTAGATCCTTCAGTGGTAACTACTACCAGCACAACTTACAATCAATTTACAGGAGCAGCAACACAATCCAACGTAAGCTATATGCAGAAAACTACATCGACAAGTACGTCCTATTCCGTGCGCGGCCTGCAGTTGGAATGGATTGATGATTTCGGCAACAAGACCTCTTTCAGTTATGACGAGCTGGGCCGATTGAAAAGCACCACCAGCAACAAAGTTACAACCACCCTGACTTATGATGGCTGGGGGCGATTGGGTAGCGAAGCGGTTACCGCGATTTCGAGCGGGCAATGCGTGACAACCAATTACAGCTATGACAGCCAGAGCCGAGAAACTGAACGCCGCTTTGAAAGTAAAGACTTTGCAAAACTGACACTCAAAAATACCTATGAGCAAGACCGCCTGGTGAGCAGTCAGCTCCTGCAGGGCACAAAAGAACTGCGTCAGGAGAAATTCTCCTATACGCCATTAGGGCAGTTGAAGACCTACGAATGCACTGGCGAGCAGAAACCGGTTGACCATGGGAACAAGGCGCTGGAAAAACAGTCATTTACCTACGACATGTTAGGCAACATTACTACCTGTGTCAGCGTTTCAGGATCCAACAGCGACACGGCGACGTACAACTATTCTGCAACAGACAAAACGCAACTCCAGTCAATTACTCATACAGATAAAGCCTATGCCCCCATGAGCTACACCTACGATGATCAAGGCCGCATGAGCGAAAGCGCTCAAAACTATACCTTATCCTACAATAGCACTGGCAGGCTGAGCCAAATTATTTATAATACAACCAAAAACACATACGAATATCTCTACAACTCCTATGGACAACAAGCAGAATGCTATGGCTTCGAGTACTATGAGATGTTTTATTATCGAGATGATAAGCAGTATGCGCGAGATGGGCTGATAGAATTCGGCGACGCTAGCGAATTCCGCACGCTGGTCCTCTTGAATAACAATCGTAGCTGCAAAGTTCAACAGCAAGTTTTGGCCAAAACAACCAGCTATAGCTTTGAACTTCAGGACATGCACGGCTCTTTGATAGCCAGCTATGATCCTGCAAATAAATCAACTA
>Ga0105251_10003932_pt1 | contig 10543 bp, 11 predicted proteins | sample KBSS64metaG_FD_80424 | JGI IMG/M metagenome (GOLD analysis project Ga0105251, IMG submission 80424) | Switchgrass rhizosphere microbial communities from Kellogg Biological Station, Michigan, USA - KBS S6-4 metaG | ecosystem: Host-associated > Plants > Roots > Rhizosphere > Soil | place...
CCCCAGCGCCTTGGCCCGTTCGGCCTTCTCGGCTGAACTCACGGTACCGATCAGCTTGGCGCCGATCGCCCGGGCCCATTGGCAGGCCAGGGAGCCGACGCCGCCAGCTGCGGCGTGGAACAGCACGATTTCATCGGCCTTGAGCTCATAGGTCTGGCGGAACAGGTACTGCACGGTCAGGCCCTTGAGCATGACGGCGGCGGCCAGTTCAAAGCTGATGGCGTCCGGCAGCAGCACCAGATTGGCTTCCGGCAGGGTATGCACTTCGCTGTAGCCGCCCAACGGCCCGCTGCCATAGGCCACACGGTCGCCGACCTTGAAGCGGGTTACTTCACTGCCGACTGCTTCGACCACGCCAGCACCCTCGGTGCCCAGCCCGGATGGCATCGACGGTGCCGGGTACAGGCCGCTGCGGAAGTAAGTGTCGATAAAGTTGACGCCAATCGCCTTGTTACGCACTCGTACCTGTTGCGGGCCGGGCTCGGCAGGCTCGAAGTCGACATATTGCAGGACTTCAGGACCGCCAATCGTGCTGAACTGGATACGCTTTGCCATGTGCACTCTCCATAGGTGGCATCAAATCACAGATGCGAAGACCGCCTATCCCACTCCTTCAGTTGATCTTCGTCAACTGCGGCTGCACACGGGCCGGTGGTATGCTACGCGGCAAATTTGCTCAACCCCATGTGGGGCGGGCAGCTCAGCCTTTTCAGCCGTTTGAAGGGATCGATATGTCCGCCCGCACCGAGGCCGTAAAAACTTACCTGCTCGATCTGCAAGATCGCATCTGCGCCGCCCTGCAACAGGAAGACGGCAAGGCGAGCTTCGTCGAGGATGCCTGGACGCGTCCGGCAGGTGGCGGTGGTCGTACGCGAGTGATTGGCGATGGCGACGTTATCGAGAAAGGCGGCGTCAACTTTTCCCATGTCTTCGGCACTGGTTTGCCGCCGTCGGCCAGCGCTCATCGGCCTGAGCTGGCCGGGCGCGGTTTTGAGGCCCTGGGCGTGTCCCTGGTGATTCATCCGCACAATCCCCATGTGCCGACTTCCCACGCCAACGTGCGATTTTTCATCGCCGAAAAAGAGGGCGAAGAGCCAGTTTGGTGGTTCGGCGGCGGTTTCGATCTGACCCCTTACTACGGCGTCGAAGAAGACTGCGTGCACTGGCACCGCGTCGCCGAAGCCGCCTGCGCGCCGTTCGGTGCCGACGTCTACCCGCGTTATAAAGCCTGGTGCGACACTTATTTTCATATCAAGCACCGCAATGAGCCGCGCGGTATCGGCGGCCTGTTCTTCGATGACCTGAACGAGTGGGACTTCGACACCAGCTTCGCTTTCATTCGTTCCATTGGCGATGCCTACATCGAGGCGTACCTGCCGATCATTCAGCGCCGCAAGGCCGATGCGTACACGGCACAGCAGCGTGAATTCCAGGAATTCCGCCGTGGCCGCTATGTCGAGTTCAACTTGGTCTACGACCGTGGCACTCTGTTCGGCCTGCAATCGGGCGGGCGCACCGAGTCGATCCTGATGTCGCTGCCACCCCAGGTGCGCTGGGGCTACGACTGGAAACCCGAGCCGGGCAGCGCCGAAGCGCGCCTGACCGAGTATTTCCTGCAGGATCGCGACTGGCTCGGCCAGGCTTAAATACACTCTCAGGAATGCACAATGGATCACTACGTCGTCTTCGGTAATCCCATCGGTCACAGCAAATCGCCGTTGATCCATGGACTGTTTGCCGCACAAACCGGCCAACAACTCGATTACCGCACGGCGCTGGCGCCGCTGGACGGCTTTACCGCCTTCGCCCGGGACTTCTTTGCCCAGGGGCGTGGTGCCAACGTCACGGTGCCGTTCAAGGAACAGGCCTATCGCCTGGCCGACAGCCTGACCGAGCGCGGGCGCCGTGCAGGCGCCGTAAATACCTTGAGCAAGCTGGCCGATGGCACCTTGCTGGGTGACAACACTGATGGCGCGGGCCTGGTACGTGATCTGACCGTCAATGCCGGTATCCGCCTGACCGGCCAGCGCATCCTGCTGCTCGGCGCGGGCGGTGCCGTGCGTGGCGCCCTGGAACCGTTGCTGGCTGAGCGCCCGGCGGTGTTAGTAATCGCCAACCGCACCGTGGAAAAAGCCGAGCAACTGGCGCAGGAGTTCGCCGAACTGGGGCCTGTATTCGCCAGCGGTTTCGATTGGCTGGAAGAGTCGGTGGACGTGATCATCAATGCTACGTCCGCCAGCCTGGCCGGTGAACTGCCGCCGATTTCACCGAGCCTGATCGAGCCTGGCAAAACCTTCTGCTACGACATGATGTATGGCAAGGAACCGACCGCTTTCTGCCGCTGGGCCACGGAACATGGCGCGGCACAGGCAATGGACGGCTTGGGGATGCTGGTCGAACAGGCGGCGGAAGCCTTCCTGCTATGGCGCGGCGTGCGCCCGGATTCTGCGCCGGTACTGGCTGAGTTGCGGCGGCAGTTGGGGGGTAGTTAAACATTGCGACAGACGACATTTGTGGGAGCGAATTCATTCGCGAATGCAGTTTTACATCCAACAAATTTCTGTCGAATGTACTAGCCCTTTCGCGGATGAATCCGCTCCCACAATTCGATCCCACATTTGTCAGCAGATTAACGGGGCTCTGATTACAACTTGGCCTTCACCGCTGGCAATGCATCTTTGCCGTCCAGGGTTTTCACGCCATCAAGCCACTTGTCCAGCTGTGCCGGGTTGGCCTTGATCCATGTTTTCACTGCGTCGGCGTTGCTGACCTTGTTGTTGCTCACGTCGGCCATGATGGAGTTCTCCATGTCCTGGGTGAAGGTCAGGTTGGTCAGCAGCTTGCCCACGTTTGGGCAGGCAGCGGCGTAGCCTTTGCGGGTCAGCGTCGAAACAGTACCGGTGTCACCGAAGTACTTCTCGCCACCTTTCAGATAATGCATACCTTTGATCTGCACGTTCATCGGGTGCGGGGTCCAGCCGAGGAAGACCACGAACTTCTGCTTCTTTACGGCCCGACCGACTTCCGCCAGCATCGCCTGCTCGCTGGACTCGATCAGCTTCCATTTGCCCATGTCGAATTCATTTTTCTTGATGATATCGGCAATGTGCTGGTTGGCCGGGGCTCCGGCACCGATGCCGAAGACCTTGCTGTCGAACTTGTCGGCAAATTTGTTCAGGTCGGCGAAGTCATGCACGCCCGCGTCCCAGACGTAGTCCGGTACTGCCAGGGTGAATTCGGTGCCGTCGAGGTTCTTGGCGTACTGGGTTACATCGCCGGTGGCGATGAACTTGTCATAGAAACCCTGTTGCGCAGGCATCCAGTTACCCAGGAAGACATCCATCTGCCCGTCCTTGAGTCCACCGTAGGCAATCGGCACCGCCAGAGTGTCGACCTTGGCCTTGTAGCCCATGCCGTCGAGCAGGAACGAGGTGATCGCGTTGGTTGCCGCGATATCGCTCCAGCCCGGATCGGCCATTTTCACGGTGCTGCAAGATTCCCCATCGGCTTGCGCCGCAAAACTGGTCAGCGCAATCACGCTGGCCGCAAGTGCTGTGGATAGCTTCTTCATGGTTGGTGCCCCTTTGGTTTTTTTGGTCTTGGCAGGGTTCAAGGTTTCGGATAACGCGCCTTACGCTCCAGATCGTCGAGATCGATATGGTTGCGCATATATTGCTGACTGGCGTCTACCAGCGGCTGGTGATCCCAACTCTTCAGCTTGCCGATTGCCAGTGACTTGGCGACGAAGCGCCGACGACGCTGGCTGGCGAGCACCTGGTGGTGTATCGCCGGAATGTCCCACTTGGCCCGTGCTTCAGCCATGAAATCAAAGTACAACGCCTGGTGTTCAGCCGACTGGCTGAGGTCTTCCAGTTCCTTTGGATCGTTCTGCACATCGAACAGCAGGCACGGGTCCTGCTCCGAATACATGAATTTATAAGCGCCACGGCGAATCATCATCAGCGGGCTGACCGTGCCTTCAGCCATGTATTCGCCAAACACTTCATCGTGCCCGCCCTCGCCCTTGAGGTGCGGCATCAGGGAGCGGCCATCGAGCGGCAGACCGACGTCCAGCTCGCCACCGGCCATGTCGACGAAGGTCGGCAACAGGTCGGCGGTGGACACCGAAGCGCTCACCCGGCTTGCCTTGAACTGACCCGGAGCGTAGACCAGCATCGGTACCCGCGCGGCCATTTCAAACCAGTGCATTTTGTACCAGAGGCCTTTTTCGCCGAGCATGTCCCCATGATCGCCGGAGAACACGATGATGGTGTCATCGGCCAGGCCGGTGTCTTCCAGGGTCTTGAGCAGCTTGCCGACGTTATCGTCGATATAGCTGCACGCACCGAAGTAGGCACGGCGGGCGTCACGGATCTTGGCGACCGGCATCGGCTTGTCCCACAGGTCATAGACCTTGAGCAGACGCTGGGAGTGCGGGTCCAGGGCGTCCTGATCGGCGTGGGCCGGTGGCATCGGAATATCGGCGTCGTCGTACAGGTCCCAGAACGGCTTGGGAATGGTGTACGGGTCGTGGGGGTGAGTCATCGAAACGGTCAGGCAGAACGGCGCGTCGCCATCCTCGCGGATGTGATCGAACAGATACTGTTGGGCCTTGAAGACCACTTCTTCATCGAAGTCGAGCTGGTTGGTACGTACGCACGGGCCTGCCTGCAGCACCGACGACATATTGTGATACCAGCTTGGGCGCACATCCGGCTCGTCCCAGTTCACCGCCCAACCATAGTCGGCGGGATAGATATCACTGGTCAGGCGCTCTTCGTAGCCGTGCAACTGATCCGGCCCGCAGAAGTGCATCTTGCCCGACAGCGCCGTCTTGTAACCCATGCCACGCAGGTAGTGGGCGTAAGTCGGGATGTCACCGGGGAAATCGGCAGCGTTGTCGTAGGCGCCGATCTTGCTGGGCAACTGCCCGCTGACCAGAGTGAAACGCGAGGGAGCGCACAGCGGGCTGTTGCAGTACGCGGAGTCAAACACCACGCCTTCGGCGGCGAGGCGGCTCAAATTCGGCATCTTGATTGGAGATGGGGCGTAAAACGGCAACATCGGCGCGGCCATTTGATCGGCCATGATGAAAAGAATGTTCTTGCGCTTCATGTCTTCGCGGCATTCCATAGTGAATATTTATGCGACAGTGCTGGTATTCACTATGGAAGCCGTGGGATTAGCGGTAAAGCCCATGCAAAACAATAGCTAGGATAAGTACAGCTTATGTTTGAAAGCCTTGGGGCAATGTCTCTGGACCTGCTGCGTGCCTTCGAGGCAGCGGCGCGCCTGCGCAGTTTTACGGCGGCAGCGATCGAACTGGGCACCACTCAGCCCGCAGTCAGTCAGCAGATCAAGCGCCTTGAAGAGCAACTGGCGACGCGCCTGTTCGATCGGATCTACCGGGGCATCGAGCTGACCGAAGCCGGGGAAGTGTTGTTCAGCCACGTTCAAGCCGGTTTGCAGTCCATGGACAGCGGCTTGATCGCCGTCACCGGTCACCATCAGCATGAGGTGTTGCAGGTGGCGACGGATTTCGCTTTCGCCGCCTACTGGCTGATGCCGCGCCTGCATCGCTTCCATAAGGCCAACCCCGACGTTGACGTCAGCCTGGTAACCAGTGAGCGCAGCCACAGCATGCTGCGCGCCGATATCGACGTGGCCGTGTTGTTCGGCGATGGTCGTTTCAAACAGGGTGAGAGTCGCTGGCTGTTCAGTGAAGAAGTGTTTCCGGTGTGCAGCCCGCAGTTGCTGGCCGGTCGCGAGCCGCCGTTGCCCATTGATGTGCTGCGCGAGTTTCCGCTGCTGCACCTGCGCGGCGAAGGCAGCAGCAACTGGTTTGACTGGGCCGGTGTCTTCCGTGCCCTGAAAATCCCCCAGGCACCGGCGCCGGGGCAATTGCGCTTCGACAACTACACGCTGCTGATTCAGGCGGCGATTGCCGGAGAAGGCGTGGCTATCGGTTGGCGCCATCTGGTGGACAACTTGCTCGATCAGGGCCTGCTGTGCCGCCCGGTGGAAGCCACGGCGATTTCCGCCTACGGCTATTACGTGGTCCTGCCGCAGCGCAAGCGTCGGGTACAGATTGTTCAGCAGTTCGTCGACTGGCTTGCCAGTGAACAGTCACGCAGTGGCGATCTTCTGGGCGGGCGGCCTTTGCCGTCGATTGCCGTGTGAATCTTGATCTGAGTCTGTGGACAAGTTGCGCAGACAGGCACACTCATCTTTTTGCTGTTTTGGAGGGTTTCAGTAATGCCGGAAGTTCAGGGCTACCACGCCCACGTCTATTTCGACGCCGATAGCCTCGATCAGGCACGCGCCCTGTGTGAGCAGGCAGCGGAACTGTTCGGCCTGAAGATGGGCCGCATCCATGAACGGCTGGTTGGGCCCCATGTGGACTGGAGCTGCCAGCTTGCCTTCGGCCATGAGCGCTTTGCTGACGTCATGCTGTGGTTAGCGCTCAATCGCAAAGGCTTGGTGATACTGATCCATCCCCTGACCGGCGATGACCTTGCCGACCACACCGAACATGCGATGTGGATGGGCGAGGTAAGACCGCTGGATGTTGGGATGTTCAGGGTTTGACGCTTTTCACCGGGCAGTAGCGAATTCTGCGGCAGGCGAATTCAGTGGGAGCGAATTCATTCGCGAAAGCGGTATTCCCGATGACGAAGATCAGTCGACTGTACCGGTCTCTTCGCGGATAAATCCGCTCCCACAAGTGTTCCATTTACAAATCCCGATATGGGATCAGTTCAACACACCCTGCAGAATCTCGTAGACGATTCCGGTGCCAATGGCGACCAGCACTACGTCGGTGCCGGTACGACGCCATTCGTAGCCGTCATAGCGCGGCAGATACTGCAGCGAACGTTGGTCCAGACGCTTGCCATAGCCCCGTGGCAGAGGGTGACCTTTGACGATGTGGATATTCGGCGGCAACGGCTGACCACGACCGATTACGTCGCGATGTTCTTGAAAAGTGTGTCGAACATCGTCGAAGTTGTCCGGCGGACGATTGCCGCCGCGGTTATTGCCATGGTCGTTGCCATGACCATTGCCTTGCGGACCCGGACCATGCTGCTGACCATGATTATCGTCACGGCCACGACCCTGATCGTGATCATCCGCATGAGTCAGCGGGCTGATGCTGATCATCAAGACGCCCAGCCCGGCGAGCAAACGGTTCGGCAATTTCATGGGTGTTACTCCTGGATAATTCAGAGCGACAAAAAAGGCCCAGAACAGAGGTCTTGAGCCTTTTTATGTCGTACCTGATTAGTACCAGTAATGGCCTAATGATTCCTTTGTATCAAAACATTTACCTTCAGCTGTTACGGGCCTTGCGTACGCCTTCGGCCAGCGCGGCACACAGGCTTAGGACATCATCGATGGCCTGGTCCGAGGAGGCGGCGTTGGCGATCTTGTCCACCAGTGCCGAACCCACTACGACGCCGTCTGCCAGGCGGGCAATTGCAGCTGCCTGCTCGGGTGTGCGGATGCCGAAACCGACGCTGATCGGCAGCGAAGTGTGGCGGCGCAGGCGAGCAATGGCTTCGGTGACGTGTTCGGTAGTTGCGGAGCCGGCACCGGTCACACCGGCGACCGAGACGTAATAGACGAAGCCGGAGCTGCGTTCCAGCACCGTCGGCAGGCGTACGTCATCGGTGGTTGGCGTGGTCAGGCGAATAAAGTCGATGCCAGCAGCCTGGGCCGGGGTCGCCAGCTCGCCGTCGTGCTCGGGCGGCAGGTCAACGATGATCAAGCCATCGACGCCAGCTGCCTTGGCTTGCGCAACGAAGGCTTCAACGCCAAAACGATGGATCGGGTTGTAGTAACCCATCAACACGATAGGTGTGGTCTGGTTGTCGACGCGGAATTCACGAACCATCTGCAGGGTTTTCGGCAGGGTCTGGCCGGCATCCAGGGCACGCAGGGTCGCCAGCTGGATCGACACGCCATCGGCCATCGGATCGGTGAAAGGCATGCCCAGTTCGATCACATCGGCACCGGCGGCAGGCAGGCCCTTGAGAATTTTCAGGGAGGCGTCATAGCCAGGGTCGCCAGCGGTGACAAAGGTCACCAGCGCCGAACGGCCTTCGGTTTTCAGTTCGGCAAAACGTTGTTCGAGGCGGCTCATACCAGCTTCTCCTGAGTTTTTTCAGCGGCGGCCATGTGGTTCATGACGGTTTGCATGTCTTTGTCGCCGCGGCCGGAGAGGCAGACCACCATCAGGTGATCGTCGCGCAGGTTGGTGGCGCGCTTCATGGCTTCGGCCAGGGCGTGAGCGGTCTCCAGCGCCGGGATGATGCCTTCCAGGCGGCAGCAGTCGTGGAATGCTTCCAAGGCTTCTTCGTCGGTAATGCTGACGTATTCGACGCGCTTCACTTCGTGCAGGTAGGCGTGCTCCGGGCCGATGCCAGGGTAGTCAAGGCCTGCGGAGATCGAGTGGGCGTCGGTGATCTGGCCGTCGGCATCTTGCAGCAAGTAGGTGCGATTACCGTGCAATACGCCGGGAACGCCGCCGTTCAGGCTGGCTGCGTGCTTATCGGTATCAACGCCATGGCCACCGGCTTCAACGCCAATGATTTCAACGCTGGCATCGTCCAGGAACGGGTGGAACAGGCCCATGGCGTTGGAACCACCGCCGACGCAGGCAATCAGGCTGTCCGGCAGGCGGCCTTCCTTCTCTTGCATCTGCGCCTTGGTTTCCTTGCCGATAATGGCCTGGAAGTCGCGAACCATGGACGGGTAAGGGTGTGGACCGGCGACGGTGCCGATCAGGTAGAAGGTGTCGTCGACGTTGGTAACCCAGTCGCGCAGTGCCTCGTTCATCGCGTCTTTCAAGGTGCCTGTGCCGGAAGTCACGGGCACGATTTCAGCGCCCAGCAGCTTCATGCGGAAGACGTTGGCCTGTTGGCGCTCGATGTCAGTGGCGCCCATGTAGATCACGCAAGGCAGGCCGAAGCGGGCGGCAACGGTGGCAGTGGCCACGCCGTGCATGCCGGCGCCGGTTTCGGCGATCAGGCGTTTCTTGCCCATGCGCAAGGCCAGCAGGACCTGGCCGATGCAGTTGTTGATCTTGTGCGCGCCGGTGTGGTTCAGCTCTTCGCGCTTGAAGTAGATCTTCGCGCCGCCGCAGAACTCGGTCAGGCGCTCGGCGAAGTACAGCGGGTTTGGACGGCCGATGTAGTCGCGCTGGAAATAAGCCAGTTTTTCGTTGAACTCAGGGTCAGCCTTGGCCGCTTCGTACTCGCGGTTCAGGTCGAGGACGAGGGGCATCAGGGTTTCGGCGACATAGCGGCCGCCAAACGAGCCAAACAAGCCGTTGGCGTCGGCGCCTTTGCTGAAATTGGTCTGGGTCATGGGACCTCCACGTTTGAAGTAATGGGTTTAGCCGATTTGGCAATGAAGCCACTTTAACCAGCGCATGTGACGAAGAAAATCGATAAGATCGGCGCAACCTGTCAGGAAAACTCACAGATACCATGAGCCGCGACCTTCCGCCCCTGAACGCCTTGCGCGCCTTTGAAGCCACCGCCCGTCTGAACAGCGTCAGTCAGGCGGCCGAACAGCTGCACGTCACCCATGGTGCGGTCAGCCGGCAATTGAAAGTCCTTGAAGAGCATTTGGGCCTGGCCCTGTTCAGCAAGGATGGGCGCGGCCTGAAACTCACAGATGCCGGTATCCGTCTGCGCGATGCCAGCGGTGAAGCCTTCGACCGGCTGCGCGCGGTATGCGCCGAGTTAACGCATGACAGTGCCGACGCGCCCTTTGTGTTGGGCTGCTCGGGCAGTTTGCTGGCGCGTTGGTTCATTCCCCGCTTGGGGCGTCTGAACGCGGATTTACCGGACTTGCGCCTGCACTTGTCGGCGGGCGAAGGCGACCTCGATCCACGTCGGCCGGGCCTGGATGCTTTGCTGATATTCGCCGAGCCACCGTGGCCGGTGGATATGCAGGTGTTCGAGCTGACCAGCGAGCGCATTGGCCCGGTGCTCAGCCCGCACTTCTCCGGCTTCGAGGCCCTGCAACAGGCCCCCGCCCAGGCATTGCTGGGCGAGAACCTGCTGCAAACCACCTCACGACCACAGGCTTGGCCCAGTTGGGCGCAACAGAATGGCATCGACCCCCAGGCCTTGAGCTACGGCCAGAAGTTCGAGCATTTGTATTACCTGCTTGAAGCCGCAACGGCGGGCTTGGGCATCGCTATCGCCCCCGAGCCGCTGGTGGCCGACGACCTGCGCGCCGGGCGTCTGGTTGCGCCATGGGGCTTCAGTGAAACCCCGGCGCAACTGGCGCTTTGGGTGCCCAAGCGCTCCGCAGATGGCCGTGCGCGGCAATTGGCGCATTGGCTCAAAGCGGAGCTTGGGGGATAGCCTGTAAGTGGTTGGAGCGACCTATTCGCGGATGAATCCGCTCCCACGGGTCTGAAGTGATCTCGTGGGAGCGAATTCATTCGCGAAAGGTGATCTCGCACATAATGATCAGTTAGCGCGCTTGCACAGCAGGTAAGCGGCCAGCAGGCCTACGGCACCAACAG
>Ga0105251_10003933_pt1 | contig 10542 bp, 9 predicted proteins | sample KBSS64metaG_FD_80424 | JGI IMG/M metagenome (GOLD analysis project Ga0105251, IMG submission 80424) | Switchgrass rhizosphere microbial communities from Kellogg Biological Station, Michigan, USA - KBS S6-4 metaG | ecosystem: Host-associated > Plants > Roots > Rhizosphere > Soil | place...
TCATGTTTTTTGTTTCCAGCACGAAAATGCCGTAGACCGAGATGAAAACGTGATCGATTTGCGTGGTGCCGTCGGGTGTGTCCAGGGTGACGTTGTGCAGACGGCGATAGGTGTGCTCGTCCATTTGTAGCCGTGCTAAGAGACGTACAAGAAGCTCGCCGAGATAGCCCTTGGCTGCTGGGGTTTTGAGGATGGAAAGCAGGATTATTACGGGGAGGAACCAGCTGAACGTTGTCCAGTACTGGGTGATGATTGTGGTGAAGTCCATTTCTTAAGCCTTTTGGAGATCCTTGGTAACGGGGGATCATACCGAAATTGGTGTGCGGGCTTGATTGGACTGCTTCGCAAATTGCTGATTTATCTCGGGATTTAGGAGGGTGTCTTTGGGTTTTCTTGGTTGATGATTTGCTGGGCCGGGGTAATCTGAACTTGCTTCATAACATATTGATTTACATTGATTAATTTAAGTTAAAGAAAGCGTTTGGAATGCTTTTTGGAATACTTGATGCAAGATTAACCCTTCTGAGGATCTAGATCTAAATCTGCGCCCATCCCCTTTTCAATGAGCTTATCAGTAGATCTATGGCTCTGTAGCGTTGCCCATTTTGCGTCGAAGTCGCCCTTGTGAGGGGATCAACGTCATGCCTTTCCTCTGGAGGAAAACCTGTGCCCGATGATCAAATGGTCGCCCTAAGCCAATCCGATTTTCACCAGTGTCCAGAGGGCACCGCTTCCGAGGGTTCTATGCATTCAATTTATACAGCTTTGACTTTTTTAACGATGAGCCAAGCTCTGAAAGCTCTGTCAGGAGCTTTGAAGCAGCCGGTCGACCCCGACGATCTCCTCAGACTTTGCGAAGACGATCAGTGCGCGCTCTATGTGAGCATAGGGGGAAGGTATGGTCTCACTGCGTTAACCGGCGAGCCTGATCAGATACGTGAAAAGGTTTACTGCGCCGGCCGGCAGCGAGTTCACAGCGTTGAGGCGGTGCGTAGGGCTAGGCCAGGATCACCTGTGAGCATTCATATAGCCGGACCGGTTTTTCTGGACGACGAGAGCTTCGAAGATGTAGTACGAGCCTGGGAGTGCCAGGTGGATGTTGGAACGATAGAGCTGTTGTTCCGATCAGCCGATATCTTGAATTTGATAGAGTCGCTCACCTCTCAGGACCGAGCTGTTAAGCCTATTGGAACCAGAGAACGGGAAAGCTGGAGTGCAGTGGTAGCAGGGCTGGCGCTGGCCGCAGGAATTGACATGAAACATGCTGATGCGGCCGCCACCACTATCATCCATGCTGGCGCCGGCAGGATCTCAATGCCTTCCACTAACACTGTTGCGAAGATCATCAAGCAGGCGGCCGCGCTGCTCCCAGATGACAGTTGAGAATGTGTGAACCTCAGTTGAGGTCTGACGATTTCAGGTAGCAATAAATTGCGTGCACCACCACTGAATGCGCTTCTAAACGCACTGGAGCATGCTATGGATACTGTCATTGACCCAATTTTCAACAACCGTCGAATTCTTCGACTTCCAGACGTTGAGCTCCGCACCGGGTTCAAGCGGGCCCACATTTACAGGCTCATGAGCCAAGGGCGCTTCCCGAAATCAATACAGCTTGGCTCACGGTCTGTGGGCTGGGATTCCCTCGCTGTCGACCAGTGGATCGAGGATCGCATTTCTGGCGCGCCCTGCTTCCGGTCTCACGTATCGGGAGATGCGAAATGACAGCGCTCGTCTATTTTCTCGTTGATGCCAATGGCCAAGAATCTGAACCACGAGTTCGGGTTGTTGAGGAGTCTCGCGGAGGTGCTCACTGGTTCGCAGATATGGCATCTAGCAGGTCGATAATGCCACTTGATCGCTCTGGCTTTCGAGAACTCTACAGGTTTGCGAGGAGCGGCGACACGCTAATCGTTTCCTCCCTCGATTGCTTGGGTGCCAACCAGAAGGAGGTGATGACGGTGCTTCGGCGTCTCAACCAGAAGGGGGTGATGGTGACCTGCGTATAAATGAGTAGCGAACTTGGCAACCATTCAGGAAACGGCTGCTCAATTCGGTATTTCCATTGCATCTGTCAAAAGAGCTTGCGCCAGCAAGCCCTCACTCACCGTAAAAGGGGAATGAAAATGGCTGGTAAACAATCGACGCCGGATCAAGCAGCCCAAGCGGTGATACTAAGAGAGGCGGGTTGGACCGTCTCAGCGATTGCACAGCGCCTGTGTATCAGTGTCAGCACAACGCAACGCCTGCTCAAAAAACACAATGCCGTTGCTGGCGCCGGAATTCAGGCGCTGATCGAGAAAGCCAGGGAGGAACTGCTCACAGCGGCATTCTCCTTAGACGCGGTACAGCAAACAGCAGCTTCACTGGTGGTTGATGAACTGGCGCTGAACCAGCAAATCAGGACCAAGCTAGCGCGCGCACTTGAAATTCTAGACCCGGCTGATCCTATCGTTTTCAGAGGGCTTGCAGCGGCATCCACCACCCTCAAGCTGACGCAGGACGTTACGCGACGAGCTCTTCCTCTAGAGAAGCTGAATCAAGCGCTCGACTTTGAGGAGCTTCCGGAGCTGAAGATTCAGATCATGACTGAGCGCGATGTTGCAGAAATGCGTGCGCAGCAGCGCCTAGAAGAGGCCGAACACGAAGGGAACCTTGGAGGCGTTGAGGACGAGCTGGAGACATTGCGCTGGCTCGACAGCAGACGCCTCGCACAGCTACAGCACCATGACGACATTGTCAGTGAAGGCGCTGATCCAATCTTGCCCGGATCATGACCGGGCAATCGTCAAACCCTTAGAAATCAGTGGAAGTATCGAACACCCTGGCGCCATCCAGGGCACCTCAAAAATGAAAATTAGCCCCTAGCTAGGGCATCTGAAGGCCATGAGCAATGATAATCACAGCCCAACCATCGAGGTATGTCTTCTCGGCGCTGGAGTAAATGCAAATATCAGCCACTCACAAAAGACCGGAAAATCGCTATCTACTCCAGGCAGAGCGGGACTTGTGGCTGACTTACACCTAAGGCATACGGAGCTCGTAGTAGCTATTAGTGATCTCAGACAAGAACATGATCATCAACAGCTAGAAGCAGTCAGGAAAACGGATACCTTCATTCGCGAGCTGCTGAAAAGCTATCAAGGAACTGGAGTGCTGCCGGACTGGGCTAAATTTGTTAGTCCGGAAATGAAGCAGTACTTTCGTCTCCATCTACTGTGTACCAAACCTGATGCAAAAACGATCACCATCCGGCTAGCTCACGATTCAGCAGAGGCAGCCCTGGCAGCGCCACGAGGACCAGCCAACTATCTCGCCGAGATCATCAAGCGAGCCCTGGTGAGGCTGGGCATCGAGACCGAAGTAGCTTTCAATCTGGAGTTCAACCATACCGGGAGTACGGAGAATCATCCTCTCCACCTTCACGGAGCGTTCTGCATTCCTGATGACCGCATGGATGCGGTCTCAGAGGCCCTCAGAACGGCGCTGGCGTTGGATTACAGGCAGCGGTATAAGAACATTGCCGTTCACATAGAAAAGCCCCGGAGCGCTCGCTGGTGGGCTACTTACTGTATCAAGGAGTACAGCATCACCGCCTGTAGGCTTGAAGCTGACCGAGGGCGGAAAAGTCGCCCGGACTACGCTGCTCAAAAACTGACACAGGAGGCGAAGGCTTTCTATGAGGGCATCAGTGCTTGGCTCAATGACTGAGTTCGTATAAGAGAAAGAACGGGCTCTACTGGTTCAGCTTTCGGTCAGCGGCAGCACTAGGCCCTCAGTGATGTGGTACAGGTGGATCCGGACGTTGTCCTGCCGATCGGTCAAATGATCGGAGTTGTTAGCCGAGGCCTTTAAGGATTTCACGGAAGCTACCCAATCCTGCCTCAATGTTTTCGATGATCTCCTCGGCCAGTTCTTCTGGCTCCGGCAGGTTGTCCAGATCGTACAAAGATTTGTCCTTTAGCCAGAAAATATCCAGACTGGTTTTGTCGCGGGCTAGGATCTGATCGAGGCTGTATTTTCGCCACCGGCCTTCGGGGTTGGCGGTCTCGTGCCAGGTTTCGCAGCGTTCGTGGCGGTTCTGCGGATGGTAGCAAGTAATGAAATCCTGCAGATCCTCGAAGCGTAGCGGCTTTTGTTTCAGCGTGTGATGTACGTTTGTGCGGTAGTCATAGAACCATACCTCCGTCGTCTGCGCGTCCTTGCTGGCAGGGCGGTTGTCGAAGAACAGCACGTTGGCCTTCACACCCTGCGCATAGAAGATACCAGTTGGTAAACGCAAGACGGTATGAAGTTCGGTGATCTTCAATAGCTCCTGACGCACGGTTTCACCGGCGCCGCCCTCGAATAGCACGTTGTCCGGTAGAACCACTGCGGCGCGACCGGTGGTTTTGAGCAGGCTACAGATGTGCTGCAGAAAGTTTAGTTGCTTGTTTGAAGTAGTTACCCAGAAGTCTTGACGGTTGTAGGTCAAATCATCCGTTTCTTGCTCTCCTTCTGCATTGGTGAAGCTCATCGAGCTTTTCTTTCCGAATGGCGGATTGGCGAGCACATAGTCGACCCGCAGGCCTCCGTCGGCGATCAGGGCATCGTTCGGCGAGATAGAGCTGTTGCCGTCGATTTCGCCGATGTTGTGCAACAACATGTTCATAAGACACAGGCGTCGAGTACCTGCGACTATCTCGTTGCCGTGAAATGTATTGTTTTTGAGGAAGACCTTCTGGTCCTTGGACAGTGCCGGATTGGCGGCAAGGAAGTCGTAGGCTGCCAGGAAGAAACCACCGGTGCCGCAGGCAGGATCGGCAATGGTCTTGCCCGGTTCCGGGCGCATGCATTCAACCATGGCGCGGATCAGAGCCCGTGGAGTGAAGTATTGGCCGGCGCCAGATTTGGTGTCTTCGGCGTTCTTCTCCAGCAATCCTTCGTAGATATCACCTTTCACGTCCGCGCCTAAAGTTACCCAACGCGTCTCGTCAATCATGCTGATCAGACGGCTGAGCTTGGCTGGATCCTGGATCTTGTTTTGCGCCTTGGTGAAAATTTGCCCTAGCATCCCATGCATGCTGCCTAGCACCCGCAGCAAGGAAACGTAATGCACTTCCAGTTCGGCTCCGCGCTTGTTGCGCAGGCTGGCCCAGTCGTAGTTAGCAGGAATGCCTACACTTCGACGGTGCGGCGGCTGGGCGTACTCATCGGCCATTTTGAGGAAGATCAGATAAGTCAGCTGTTCCAGATAGTCGCCGTAGCCAACCCCGTCGTCGCGTAGGGTGGTACAGAAACTCCAGACTTTAGAGACAATGGCATGGGTACTCATCAATAATTCATTCCTGCGGGTTTAGATGTGCCTATCCTTTTGATGGTCAGGCAATGTTTTTTTTGCTGCCGGCTGGTGGGTATCCGGCTACGGGTATTCGAAGGCCTGTGGTCGTGACCTCGGCTGGGTCAATGAATTTTCCTAGTTAAAGAGTCCAGTCACCAGCATCACATTCTGTCGCGGACTCACGCAGAGAATCTGGCTTTGCTTTTCCGAGCCTTGGTTGGCTGGATGGCACGTTCGGTGCGGATGCGTTCAAGCAGCTCGCTAGCGGGTTCGTCTTCAGGATTCTGCTCCACCAGTCTGCCGGAAAATGCTTTCTTCAGAATCGACTGTCGCAGGGCTTCGGCCTGCTGTAGGGAATCAGTGATAGTTTTCTCGAGCTGATCGATGACAGAAAGCTTCTCCTCAATGAGCTCGACAACTTTTTTCTGTTCCAACATGTCAGGAAGGGGAATGACTACCGAGCGGATATTTTCCAGATTCAGACCCGGCTTTCCGGCACCATATGCCATGTCATTCAGCTGCTTGCGTCCATTGGTCTCGGAAACTATGAACCAGTAGAGAAACTTGGAAAACAAAACATCAGTTGGTCGGCAAAGCGCCACATGCTGGCTGACGTAAGCGGTGCCTACATCTTTTCCGACTAGTGCCGATTTGGTCACGTTGGCACCGGTGATGGTGATCAGCAAATCCCCTTTGCGTACTCGAGTTCTCAAACCTTCTGCTCTCTCAGGCAGCGAGACAAAGGCTATGTCGCTCAAGTCCAGTCGATCGTGCTTGATGTTTTGGGCACGGATGAAGATATCGCCCTCGTCTGCGTAATACTGTGCCCAGCCACGCGAGCCGGAAGTTAAAAAGTCCAGTAGAGTGCCGAGTGGTGCTGTTGGCCATTCGCGGAACTCTGCTGTTGTGGTCAGTTGGCCATTGAAGGCTTGCTTGAGAACGACCTGGCGGTAAGCCTTGAGCTGCTGCTGAGCGGTGCCCAAATTTTCCACGCCCTTATCTAGGTCGGAAAGCAGCTCTTCAACCTTGGCTACGATACGTTGCTGTTCGGCGAGCGGGGGAAGTAGCAGAACCTCTGCATACGCGTGATCTCGATTGAGCCCCGGAATGGCAGTTGAACTTTCATATTTATGCAGACGGCAAAATTTCAGCAAATGGAAGATAAACTCGGTGGAGAGATGAATGCTGGGCTTTGCAAAGTACGTTGTGTCTATGGGCCAAAAATTTTTTTTGCAAAGATGTACTGCGCCAGCAGCCCCTTTTCTGCCTACAATCAATGCAGGGCCAGTAACAAGAAATTCAGTATGAAAACCGACATTGCCGCTCGATCCGTAAACAGGGTACGTACCCCCCTCAATTCGTGAGCTCTTTGTTAATGACTTCCCATATTCAAGGGAAAGAATCTCTCCGAGAGTGGTTTTGGTCCAGCCGATTGGCACTTTAGAATGATCATCCCGGCCTTCTCGCCCGTTTCTCACTTCTTCATTTATCACGCTACCAACGCCTCATTTATTTCATCCAGCACGGTCTCGTAGCTGTCACCAAACTGTTCGTAGAACCCGCCCAGCCCGCCATGGGCGTCGAAAGGAGCGAAGTCTAGAGCTTCGATATCAATATGTATCGAACTGACGACATGATCGCGGATCATTTGTAGCCAAGTCATCTGATGCTCGGTAAATTTTTCGCCGGCACCAGAATGACGTTTGAAAATCCAGTCTTTAAAGTTGCGGCTGACCGTGTCCTCAAAGGACGTCAAACTGGTATCTAGTCCGGACACGCGTCGGATCAGTGAGATCAACGCGGTAAGCTCGTTGAGTGGCGCGTGGCCCTGGTAGTCGTCCAGCCGGGCATAGGCCTGCCAAACGTTGAGCGGCGCCAGGTAAGGACGATCAGCCTTGAGGATTTCCAGCACTGCGTGCAACTGCTCGAAGGTCACTTCGCGGCGGCGTTGTGGCTCGCCGAAATAAATGCTGAGTGCTTCAAGCTCGTCCGCGTGCTCCCTGAGGTAAGTGGCGAAATCCTGCTCCAGATCCTGGGCCTCCTCGGTGCTTTGCTGCAGCCAACCGGCGAAGGTGACTTGATCCAGGGTTTCATGGTCGACCTTCTGCTCCCGGTCACGGCGGATCTGCTCGATTAGTTCAATCAGTTCGCCATTCAAAGTGCTGGCCGCCTGCTTGACCAACTCGGCCTGGGCTTGATCGCGTAGAGCATCTCCGGGATCGGTGCCGACCGGCTGGCCGGCCAGCTCCAGCGCTCGGGCTTCGACAAGGTCGCCGTCTATAGCGTTGAACAAGCGGCTGACCAAGGTACTCAGCGATACGCCGCCGCTGGCTGCCTCGATCTTTTTGTGATCCGCCGGCTCCAGCTGCTTTGCCATCCGCGCTAGCCGACCGGCCAGCGAACTGACGCTGTCGTTGTCGCTGGCGCCGAGGAGAACGCCCATGGCCAGATCTTTAAGCGGCACGGAGGGCTTGCTGATCAATGGCTGGCTAGCAGTCTTCAGTGACTTCGTCACGCCTATGGCATCGACTATCACGTAGTGGGTTTTGGCAGTCTTGGCCGCCGAAGAAACCTTCTGCAGATCGTCCTTCTCTAGAGTGCGAGTGCCACGACCTTTCATCTGCTCGAAGTAGTTTCGGCTTTTCACGTCACGCATGAAGAGCAGGCATTCAAGCGGTTTCACATCTGTACCCGTAGCGATCATATCCACGGTGACGGCGATCCGCGGATAGTATGCGTTGCGGAACTGGGCGAGCACTGACTTAGGGTCTTCGCCTTTTTCGACCACATTGCCGTCGGCGTCCTTCCGATCTTGGGCCACCCGGTAGGTGACCTTCTTGCAAAATGCATTACCTTCATCAAATTCCTCGCGCACGCACTGAATGATGTCGTCGGCATGGCTGTCGGTCATGGCGAAAACCAGTGTCTTAGGCACTTGGAACTGACCATCTTGATCAATACGATCGGGGAAAATTTCCGGCAACTTGTCGTGAAATGTGCGGATTACAGTGCGAATCTGGTCCGGATTGACAATGTCGCGGTTGAGCTGCTTTGCCGTATAGGTTTCATCCTCGTCCTGCTCTTCCCAGCGCTTGCGGCGAGTAAGTCGTTCCCGGTGCTCGACAAGCTGTTCGGTCTTGAGCTGTCCGCCGGCCTTAGTCACTTCGGTTTCAATCAGATAGATCTCATTGCCGACGTTGACCCCATCGGCTACAGCCTTTTCATGGCTATAGTCACTGACCACGTTCTTCTTGAAGAAACCGTAGGTACGGTTGTCAGGAGTAGCAGTCAAGCCAATTAGGCTGGCGTCAAAGTAGTCCAGCACCTGCTGCCAGAGGTTGTAGATGGAACGGTGACATTCGTCGACGAAGATGAAGTCAAAGAATTCTGGGGGGACTTTCTCGTTGTATGCAACCGGTAGTGGCGCCTTAGGCTTTGTCAGTTGCTCTGCCGGGTTTAGCTCTTCCACCGTCTCGTCCAACTCCTCGCCCTTTAGCGTTGCGTACATGCGCTGGATGGTACTGATACAGACCAGGCTGTCGCTGGCGATATGGGGCGATTTCAGTCGCTGCACCGGGTACAGCTCAGTGAATTTGCGGCTGTCGTCGATCGGCAGGTAACTCATCATTTCCTGTTCGGCCTGTTCACCGAGATTCTTGGTGTCTACCAGAAACAGGATGCGCTTGGCGCCGGCGTATTTTAGAAGCCGGTAGATAGCGGTGATGGCGGTGTACGTCTTGCCGGCGCCGGTGGCCATTTGGATCAGAGCTCGTGGTTTAGCAGCTTTGAACGAGGCCTCCAGATTGCTGATAGCGATTTCCTGGCAGTTGCGCAAGCGGAGGTCGCTGGCGGGCAGCTGCTGCGGATTGAGCGGCGGCATTGTCTGCAGGCGAGAGCGCAGAGTAGGTGGCTGAGCTAGCCAGTCGCGCAGGGTTTCCGGACGCTGGAAGTTGAAGATCTCACGGGACCGCGGTTTAGGATCGTGGGCATCGGTGAAGCGGGTGATGACGCCAGTGCTTTCATACAGAAAACGCAAATTCTCGCTGGACTTGATCCATTTCAGCGAGGCGTTGGCATAATCTTGGGTCTGGTCTTCCACTGCGGTAATGCTGTGACCGACTTCTTCGCGCTTGGCCTCAATGACTCCGACCGGTTTGCCATCGACGAACAGCACGTAGTCGGCGGGCCCCACACTAGTGCGATATTCGCGCACTGCGACACCAAGGCCTGCACTAAAATTGATTTTTTTTTGCACCACCCAGCCGGCGGCTTTGAGTTGTGCGTCAATGCGGTCGCGAGCGAGCTGCTCTGGATTTTGGTTTAGAGTCATCAAGCTACCTTGCCATTGCAATCCGTATAGATGGTGAGATGGTACTACTTTTTCGGATATTTTCCCCGTCAGGACCTGAGCGTGTTGGGAGCGGGATTTCCTTTGTCGCTAAATAATGTAGATCTTCCTCTGGTGATAACAGGGGGATAAAGCAGTAACCTGATTTGAGTAAGGATCTGCGTGTGACGGCCAAGGCACAGTCACGGTAGTTGTCGCTGTGGTCCTCCCTAGCTCAAAGCCTCTATTCTGTGACTCAAGGTTGGATATGGGCTGAGGTATGGGCTGGGGTCGAGATAGGCGCGAAAAATGATATTTTTCAAAGGATTGAGGCATTAAAAAGCCGGCTTGTGGCCGGCCTCGTTTCGCAGTGCGGGCAGTTGGTAACCAGCTCGGAACGAGCATTCAGGGCCGGCTGGTGAGATATCCCTTGGCATCGAGAGCTGGCCGCGCCCCTATGCGCGTTTGCTAGTCCAGATCACAAGCGGCAAGGTTAGCTGTAGGGAGCGCTGAACCCCCAACATCCTTGATCGCTGACATCGAAAGGCTTCCGGTAGCGGCTTGCCGGATGTGTTCGCTCCACCATTTCATCATTGGACGCCTGCGCTCGTTGTAGTCGGCACGGTTATAGGCGCTGCGCACTTCGTCCTTATCAACATGCGCGAGTGCAACCTCGATCAATTCCGGTTCCCAACCGTGCTCGTTCAGTATGGTGCTCGCCATTGACCGCATACCGTGGCTGACTAGACGGCCCGCGAATCCCATCCGCTTAAGCGCCATATTGAACTGGCCTAATGATTTTGGACACCTTCATCGGGCGCTATCATGGCGCCCAACCGGAGGCAAAATCAGTGCGAAAGTCATACTCAAGAGAATACAAAATTTAAGCTGCCGA
>Ga0105251_10003937_pt1 | contig 10534 bp, 8 predicted proteins | sample KBSS64metaG_FD_80424 | JGI IMG/M metagenome (GOLD analysis project Ga0105251, IMG submission 80424) | Switchgrass rhizosphere microbial communities from Kellogg Biological Station, Michigan, USA - KBS S6-4 metaG | ecosystem: Host-associated > Plants > Roots > Rhizosphere > Soil | place...
ACCATTACCTGGGCGACGTGCTCAAGGAAACCGGCAAGCTGGCCTACGCCGGTGGCTGTGCGTTGAACGTCAAGCTCAACCAGAAAATCATCGCTCGCGACGACGTCAAGGAGCTGTTCGTACAGCCGGCATCCGGCGACGCCGGTACTGCGGTGGGCGCGGCAGCCTATGTGTCCCATGCCCGCGGCGTACCGGTCGAGAAGATGGAACACGTTTACCTCGGTCCGTCGTACAGCAACGAAGACGTGATCGCGGCCTGTGCTCGTCACGAGAACAAACCAACGTGGCGCAAGCTCGACAACATGCCCGAGCAGATCGCCAAGATCATGGTCGACGGCAACCCGGTGGCCTGGTTCCAGGGCCGCATGGAGTTCGGTCCGCGCGCGCTGGGCGGTCGTTCGATCATCGGTTGCCCAAGCGTGGCCGGCGTGGCCGATCGCATCAACCACCAGATCAAGTTCCGCGAGCGCTGGAGGCCTTTCTGCCCGTCGATGCTCGACACCGTCGCACCACAGATGATCAAGATCGATCACCCGGCGCCGTTCATGACCTTCACCTTCGAAGTAGCTGAAGAGTGGAAAACCCGTGTGCCGGAAGTCGTTCATGAAGACGGCACGTCCCGGGCCCAGGTGCTCAAGCGCGAATACAACCCACGCTACTACGACATGATGAAGGCGCTGGAAAACCTGACGGGCAACGGCGTGTCGCTGAACACCTCGCTCAACCGTCGTGGCGAACCGATGATCTGCTCGCCGACGGACGCCTTGAACATGTTCTTCGGTTCGGATCTACAGTATCTGATCATGGAAGACATCCTGGTGGTCAAAGAGGGCGCGGACACCTATGACACGCTCGGCTGAACGCCATGTGCTGCAGTTTTGTCACGGCTATGACGGGCCGTTCCTGGACTGCGCCCGGCAGTACGCCAGCCTGTTCGCGGGCACCGGCTATCGCGTGACCACGGTGTTTCTGACCGGGGTCGCCGACGCCGAGGTGGCCGCCGGTTGCGCCTCGGATGAAGTGTTGTTCATGGAGTACAGCTCCAAGGCCATTCGTGGCCTGAAGCTGGGCGCCATTGGCGATCTGCGCAAGATCGCCGCGTCGCGCAATTTCAGTTTCTGCATTGCCCATCGCTTCAAGCCGATCTACATCGCCTTGCTCGGCACCTCGTTGCCGGTGATTGGCGTGCACCATGCGTTTGACGATTACAAGCGCGGCACACGCAAGCTCTTCGCGCATATTTTCCGCAAGCGCCTGAGCCTGCTCGGGGTGTCCGATGCCGTGCGTGATGACATGCGCCAATGCCTGCCGAAGTGGCCGGCGGCAAGGATCCAGACACTCTATAACCGGATCGATGTACCGGCTTTGCAGGCTAGCCAGGTGTCGGCTCGCGAGGCGCGCGAGACCCTCGGCCTGTCTGCGGATGCCTGGATCGTCGGCAACGTCGGACGTCTGCACCCGGACAAGGATCAAGCCACGTTGCTGGAAGGTTTTGCCCAGGCGCTCCCCGGGTTGCCGGCCAACAGCCAACTGGTCATTTTGGGTAGCGGTCGTCTGGAACAGGATCTGAAGGCCCAGGCTCTCGAGTTGGGGATTGGCAACCGGGTACTGTTCCTTGGTCAGGTCCCTGAGGCCCGGCGGTATTTCAGCGCTTTCGATGTGTTTGCCCTCAGTTCCGATCATGAACCATTCGGCATGGTGCTGCTCGAAGCCATGGCGGCGGGCGTGCCATTGCTCGCAACGGCCTGTGGCGGAGCCAAGGAAGTGGTCGAAGGCGTTGGTATCCTGTTTCCCCTGGGCGATGCCGAGCACTTGGCTCAAGGCCTGCAACATCTGGCCGCAATGGACGAGCAGCAACGTCGCCAGTGTGCCGAGCTCATGCTCGAGCGCCTGCGCGAACGCTTCTCCGACCGCGCGGTGCGCGATGCTTTCTGGCACTTGCCGCACGTTACCGAACTGGCACAGAGGGGCTGATGCTCAACCGATTTCAAGGCTGGCGCGAACGCGGCTGGTCGCTATCCGATGCCTCGACTTATGCCGAGGCCTGGCAGCGTTATGGCGGCAGCGTCGCCACTCACCCGCTGGTGGTCGAGCGCCTGGCGCGGCTCGCCGACATCCCAGTGCGATACCTGGTGTGGGAGCAAGGCGGCGAAATCAAGGCGGCGATTCCGACCTGGGGTCGCGACCTTGCCTTGTCCAAGGACGTGCTCAAGCGTCACGGCAAGAAGGGCTTGTTCGACCTGGGCAATGCCGAAATCATCCTGCCGGCTGCCGCCGATGCCCAGGCACCTTTGCGCCATCGTGGTCGCTACTTGTCGGCGCTCAACGAAAACCGTTTCACCGGTATCAGGCTGCAGGCCGAACAACTGGCCATGGCCCGCACGCCCGAAGAGTTGTCGAAGAAATTTCGCTACAACCAGCGTCGCGAACTCAGGTTGCTGGAGGAAGCGGGTGGCGTCGTGCGAGCGGTTTCCGAGTTTTCCAGCCAGCAGCTGGGCGCGATCTATTGCGATTTGTTCCTGCGCCGCTGGGGTTTCCCGGCGACCGGTGCCGAGCGCATGGCCGAGGTCATCGAGTTGTTGCGCGAGTTTCTGATCGGTTCGGTGATCTTCCTCAATGATGCCGCCATCGCCATTCAACTGGTTTATCGCGTTGAGACGCCGCAATGGATCAGCGTTGAATACATCAATGGCGGTGTCGATCCCGAAACCCGCGAGTTCAGTCCCGGTAGCGTACTGAGTTTTCTCAACACCCAAAGCGCCTGGGAGCACGCCAGGGCACTGGACAAGCCCCTGCGCTTTTCCTTTGGCCGCGCCGACCGGGAATACAAGGATCGCTGGTGCAACCCTGTGCCGGTCTACACCGTATGAGTCAAGCCATGACCCGCAAACAGCAATTGCTCAAGCGCCATCGGCGCAATAAACGCATCGGTCTGCTGGTCGCGCTGGTGCTGTTGATCCTGTCCGGCATCCTGGTGGTGTGGTGGTTGCCACTGGTGCTTGCGCTGGTGGGCTGGGTGGCGCACGAAGCCTGGTTTGCCGATCACCTGTTCTATAGTGCCAAAGACGACTATCAGTACACCTTTACGCCCTATACCCCGCAGCCCAAGGTTCACCTGAACGGGGAGCACCTGCGCCTGGATGAGGGTGTCATGCTGGTCGACGACGCGACGCTGGTGCTGGCGCTCAAGGTAAAAAGCACGTGGCTGGGCCGCTTCTTCGATCCAGTGGTCGAGTTGACGGGGGGCGACAGCCCTGACCGGCAGACCTTCGAACGGGGAGTGGACGGCTTGCGTTACCTCAACCTCAGCGGCCAGGCCCAAGTGCTGTCGCGCGGTGAGTTGCGTCTGCGTGGGCGATTCTGCCGGCTACAGGGTGAGCCTGTGTTGTGGGCTTTTGAACATCCGGACTTTCGCCGTCAACGAGTGATGGTCATCGCCCCCCATGCCGATGATGCCGAGCTCGCGGCTTACGGTTTGTACAGTCAGGCGGACGAGGCCTGGATCGTGACGCTCACCGCCGGTGAAATCGAAGCCGAACATTATCAGCGCATGGGCATGAACAAGGTCGAGGCGGCGCGCCTGAAAGGCCGTTTGCGTGCCTGGGACAGTATTGCCGTGCCGCGCTGGGCGGGAGTGCCGCCAGGCCATTGCGTGCAGTTGGGCTATTTCTGTTTGCAACTGGAAGCCATGCAGGCATCGCCCGCCAAGCCGATAGGTTCACGGGAAGCGGATTTGCATGACACCCGGTTATTTCGCCAATTGAACCCGTTTGGCCTGCCGGGCGATGTCGATGGCGCGCCCACCTGGAACAATCTGCTGGCAGATCTGCAAGCCCTGCTGTTGCGTGCCCGGCCTGAGGTAATTGTATTGCCGCACCCGACCCTTGATCCCCATCCCGATCATTTCTGTGCGCAGGCAGCAGTACTCGAAGCGCTCAAGGGGCTTGATTGGCAACCGACGCTGTTGGGCTATGCCAATCACCTGCATGACAACGATCGCTGGCCGATGGGTGACACCGGCACCGGTATTGCCCTTCCTCCCGTATTCGATCTTGGTCAGCAGATGCATCCCTACTGCCTGCAGCTTTCCCAGGCTCAGCAGCGTGACAAGGCAATGGCATTGGCGATGATGCACGACCTGCAACCGCCGCCGCCATTCAAGCGTCGCTTGCGGCGTGGGTTGCAGCGGTTGCTGGCGGGCCGGGCCGGTTCGCGTTACGGCGAAAATGAATTTTTTCGCAAGGCTGTGCGACGCCAGGAACTGTTTTGGCGTTTATAAGGTGTCATGGGCCTGAAGGTCGGCCGTCTGAGGGCAGGTCCGGTTTCAGGTGTTGCTCCATTTGCCTGTTGTGGCAAGGAAGACGATGAAAGTTCTATTTCTGGTGCAGAAAGATCAGCGGGCCATCCTGGACCGTCTGTACGACGGGGTGGCGGCTCATTGCGAGTGCGACTTGCGGTGGTTGAGCAGCGAGGAACAGCGCAACCTGCGCAGTTATTTCCGGCGTGAAGTCGATGTGTCCCGGTACGACCGGATCGTGTTTTTCCTGCGGTTCAAGCAGGAGATCCGCCAGGTCGGATTTATCCGCACGATTCCCAACCTGGTCATCCTCGAGCACGATGCCTACCAGAACTACATTCCTTGCAAGTACACCGGTAAGTTCAGTGCGCACTACCGTCGATTGCCATGGGCGCGAGTCATCAGTTCCGGTTTCGTTGTCACCGAGCGCCTGCGTTCGGAGGGCTTCGATGCAGTGTTCGTTCCCAAGGGCTACGACCAGACGCAGCTTGAAGATCAAGGGCGCGAGCGGGATATCGAGCTGGCGTTCGTTGGCAGTACCAACAGCGTTGCCTATAGCGGCCGCAAGGCGCTGCTCGATGAGCTGGCGAGTGTCGAACCCCTGGTTGTCACGCGTACCAAATCCGGCGAGGAATACCGCGATACGCTTAACCGCATTCGCTTTTTCGTCAGTGCGGACGTCGGCATGGGCGAATTCATGATCAAGAACTTCGAAGCCATGGCCTGTGGCTGTGTCTTGCTAGCCTATGACCAGGGTGCCGCGGAATGCCAAGCGCTGGGCTTGCAGGATATGCACAACGTGGTCTTGTATCGGGACATTGCACAGCTTCAGGAAAAGCTCGCCATTCTGCGCAGCGACCCGCAACTGGCGCAGCGTATCGCGCACAACGGTCAGGAGCTGGCGGTCAGCCAGTTCAGCTTTGCACGCATCGGCCAGCGTATCGTCGAGGAGCTTGAGCCCGCACTGCGTGCTCGTGCGCCGCTGAGTCTGTTGGAAAGAATTCGACTCAATTTGGGTGTTTGACAAGTGTAGGCCGGCCATTGATATTGCTGACCACTTTTACCCTATTGAGAAAACCGTGCATTTTTCCCGCGAGAGTGACATCACGCTAGTGGTCACAAGCTGTGGTCGCCTGGATCTGCTGAAGACTACTCTCGAGAGCTTCGATCGATTCAATACGGCCCCTATCCGTGAAGTGTTCATCACTGAGGATGCGGGTGACGAAGGCGTTCACGCAGTCATTCCAGCCAACTGGAAGGAACACTGCACGGTGTTCGTCAATCGACCCAAGCTGGGTCAACTGGCGTCAATCGACCTGGCGTACGAACACGTCAGCACGAACTACATCTTCCATTGCGAGGATGACTGGGAATTCTATCGCCCAGGGTTTGTGGAAAACTCCATGACCATTCTCCAATTGCGCCCGGAAATCCTGCAAGTGTGGCTGCGTAGCTATACTCATGATCTGCGGGTTCACAGCCCCTACATTCATTTGGGGCCGCGTGAGGTCGTCGGTGGAGTGGCTTGCCATCCAATGATTTCCGACAAGCCGCAGTGGCAGGGGTTCTCGCTGAACCCGGGCCTGCGGCGGGTAAAGGAATATCGATTGTGCGCGCCATTTTCCGGGCACAGTGGCGAGAAAGCGCTGTCACAGCGATACGCACAGCTGAATCTGACTGCCCTGACGCTTGAAGCGGACGCAGTCATGCACACCGGGTTTGGCCTGCACGTGCAAACGCCGATCGAGCGACAGCGCAAGGCGCGTCGTAGTCGGCGCGAACAGGTCAAATTCGTTTTGTTTTTGTTGTTGGGAGTCTGCATTGGCTGGACCATCAAGTAGCAACACCGCAGCTTATCCCCATTACCTTTTGTATTGGCTGCTTGCCCTATGAGTATTCTCAATGTGATGTGGGCCGGTGGCGCTCCCTTTGCCTCGATCCACAAGGTGCATCAGCAGATTCTGTCTCATGCCTTGCCCTCGGCCCCGGTGAAAACCTGGTTGCTTCAGGGAGGTGCGCGCGAATGTGGAGTGAACGTTGGTGAGATCCGGGAATGGGGGCTGACTTCTGCCCAATTGAAAGGGCGGCATTTCTGGCGATTGACCAAACCCTGGATGCGTGCCCGGTTTCACCGAGCCCTCAAGGACAGCGACGCGCGTTTACTATTGCTTGACGGGTTGGGAGTGGCGCGCACGCTGTTGCCGATACTCAAGGGGTTGCCGCATATCCGCGTGGTGGTCATTTTCCATGGGTCGACGCGACTGCATTCAGGTGATCGAGCGCTCTTCCAGCAGCTCCCACCTTCCCAGCTGGCATTGGCTGCCGTATCGAACACCCTCGCAACTTCCCTGAACCGTGACTTGCAGGTACCGGTCGTGACATTGCGCAGTGCCTTTGAGCCTGCCGCTTTCCATAGCGCTTTACTTCCTCGGGAAGAGGCGTTGAACCGCTTGGGCCTGTCTGTGGCCGGAGGGCCAATATTGGGAGCGGTGGGGCGCCTGGTTTCGGAGAAGGGCTTCATTTGCCTGCTCGATGCCTTTGCAGGGGCATTGCAAAAGCGCGCCGACCTGCGATTGGTCATTGTCGGGGAGGGCAGCGCCCGGGCCACGCTGCAAGCCCGAATCGATGACCTGGGACTGCGTGAGCAAGTCTTGCTGCCGGGCCATCTCGATGACGCGGCGCGTCTTTATCGTGCCTTCGACTGGGTGGCGATCCCTTCGCGGGAAGAAGGCCTGGGGTTGATCATGCAGGAGGCGGTCATGGCGGGCGTTCCGGTACTGTGCAGTGAGTTACCGGTGTTTCGCGAACAGTTGGCCGATAGCGGCTGGTATGCCCCGGTTGATGACGTGAGTGCGTGGCGAGAAGCGATCTTGCGAGCGTTCAGTGTCTCTGCCGAAGCGGTCGCTGCTGAACAATTCCAGGCGTTAGCGCCGGATCAAGCCTGGCTGAGCTTCAGCCAGACCGCCCGTGCGCTACTCTCATGATGGCAATACTGCCTGCTCCAATGCCTGCATCGGAAAGGTGTCGTTCAGGTTCTCGCGCGCAATATAGCGAGCGAAATGCTGCAGGTTTCGCTTGATCAAGTGGCGAGGCAATGGGGCTCGCAGGAACCGCATGTCAGCCACGTCAATCAGTCCCATACGATTGTCGGGCGTGATCACGATGTTGCCCAGATGCAGTGAGCGGAAGTAAATCCCCGATTGATGGAGGCTGCGTATCAGACCGGCCAGTTCGGGCAAGGCTTGCGGCCAGTTGAATCCGTCCTTGCTGGCGACCTGGCGCAGGGTCTGGCCTGGCAATGGCTGGTACAGCACGGCTGTCATGCCCGGCGCCTGCAGTCGGTAATACTGCAGGACCTGCAAGGTCGGCACACCGAGCTTTTGCAGTTCGAGCGCGTTGTCGATAAAGCGTTTCGAGTATGGACGAAACAAGGCAGAGGAAAAAATACGCTTGCGGCGAAATAGTTTGAGGATATTCCCATCTTGCAACAGGTAGACTTTTGGCCCGTAACTGTCGGCCTCGAGTACTTTGGCACCGTCAATCAATTGATCTAGGGCTGCTTGAGGAAGCCGGGAACATTGCATCGTAGAAAGCCTTGTTGGAAGAACGGGGCACAGTGGCGGGCAATGATGCCGAAAAAATTCAGCTTTAACCATGTCGGGTTGGGTAGGCGAACGCTTACAGGAGCAATTTGATGCAAGAAACTCGTTGGGCGCAAGCATGGATGGCAGTAGGTCTTTTGTGGTTTTTGTTGGCCATCGCCATTGCGCCTACCAACAAGCTCTATCAACAAGGCTTGGTGGCGTTTCTCTGGTTGCCTGCAATCATCTTCTGCTGGCCCGCGCGGGCCCGGCTTCGGGAATTATTCCATGACCAGCGCTGGATCTACCTGCCGTTGCTCGGGCTGGTGATCTGGTCACTGCTCAGCCTTTCCTGGTCGAATACCCCTGACCTGGAGCGCGCAGCCAAGCGTGTGCTGTACGTCGTGGTATTCCTGTTGTTTTTCCCGCTATTCGCCAGTGCCCGTCCCGAGCGCGTGATCCGCATCATGCAGTGGGGAGGTATAGGGTTGGCTGTCACTGCATTGGTGGCGATCGTCAAATTTTATGGGATGCAAGGCAACGCCTGGAGTTCACGTGTGGAAGGGTTGGGCGAATTGGCCCATCCGATTCTGGGCGGCTACGTCATCGGGCTGGCTGCGGTGTGGCTGGTGCTCTGGGCGCCACGTACTGGCGTGATGCAGGTGGTTTGTGCCGTTGCGTTGGGTTTTCTGGGGGTATTCGTTTTGCTCAGCCAGAGCCGCGGCGCTGCCTTGGCAATGTTTCTCACGATACTTGCCATGCCGATCTGGTGCCGTGACCGGCGCAGTCGCATCATTGCGGCGGCCGCACTGATTGTCGCCATGCTTGCGTTCTGGCTTTTCGAATCCCTGGTACTGGCGCGCGGCGCTTCTTATCGCCCGCAGATCCTGTTGGCCAGTCTGCAAATGATCGCCGAGCACCCATGGCGGGGCCTGGGCCTTGGCAGTCACTACACGGTGTTTGCCGATGGGCAGTATTTTGACCACGCGCACAACCTGTTCACCCATGTGGCCATCGAATTGGGCCTGCCGGGATTATTGTTGTGGGCTGCGACCTGGATCGCTGTACTGCGCGAAGCGTGGAAGGTTAGGGAAACACTCTATGCCAAGGGAATCATCGGCATATGGCTTTTCTCTACCCTGGCGATGCAGTTTGACGCCGCCAGCCTGAATGGCACGCCAAGGGCTGAATGGTTTATCAGCTGGTTGCCCATTGGCCTGGCCAGTGTTTTGGTATGGGCGCGGGCCAATCCTGACGCTTGTGATAAAATTTCGCGTTCTTCCTAACCAGTGAGCTCTACGATGAGTGACGCACCGCCCAAAGCGGGACAGGACTCCAGCCTGAAAATCTATTTTCGGCTGTTGGGTTATGTAAAACCTTATCTCGGCCTTTTCTTGCTGAGTATCGTGGGCTTCGTGATCTTTGCCTCCACACAGCCGATGCTGGCGGGGATTCTCAAGTATTTCGTCGATGGCCTGAGCAATCCTGAAGCGGTGCTCTTTCCCGATGTCCCCTACCTGAAAGACTTGCAGCTGCTGATGGCCGTGCCATTGCTGATCATCCTGATCGCGGCGTGGCAAGGCCTGGGCTCTTTCCTCGGTAACTATTACCTGGCGAAGGTGTCATTGGGGCTAGTGCATGACCTGCGCGTCGAGTTGTTCAATAAATTGCTGGTGCTGCCGAATCGCTACTTCGATACCCACAATTCCGGGCATCTGATCTCGCGAATCACGTTCAATGTGACCATGGTGACCGGTGCCGCCACCGATGCCATCAAGGTAGTTATCCGCGAAGGCCTTACCGTGGTCTTCCTGTTTGCCTACCTGCTGTGGATGAACTGGAAACTGACCCTCGTGATGCTGGCGATCCTGCCGCTGATTGCACTCATGGTGGGCAATACCAGCAAGAAATTCCGCAAGCAGAGCAAGAAGATCCAGGTGGCGATGGGCGACGTGACCCATGTGGCTTCCGAGACTATCCAGGGTTATCGCGTAGTGCGCAGTTTCGGTGGCGAGAGCTACGAAGAGCGGCGTTTTGCCGAAGCCAGCCAGGGCAACACCGACAAGCAACTGCGCATGACCAAGACCGGTGCGGTCTATACGCCGATGTTGCAGCTGGTGATCTACACCGCCATGGCCGCGCTGATGTTCCTGGTGTTGTTCCTGCGTGGTGATGCAACCGCCGGTGACCTGGTGGCCTACATCACTGCGGCGGGTCTGTTGCCCAAGCCGATCCGGCAGTTGTCGGAAGTCAGTTCGACCATTCAGAAAGGTGTTGCGGGTGCCGAAAGCATTTTCGAGCAACTGGACGTTGAGCCGGAAGTCGACAACGGAACCGTTGAGCGTGATCGCGTCAACGGCTATCTGGAGGTGCGCAACCTGAGCTTCACCTATCCAGGCACCGAGCGTGAGGTGCTGAAGAACATCAGCTTTACCGCCGCGCCTGGACAGATGATCGCCCTGGTGGGTCGCTCTGGCAGCGGCAAATCGACTCTCGCCAGCCTGATACCGCGCTTCTACCATCATGAAGTCGGTGAAATCCTGCTCGACGATGTCGAAATCGAAGACTATCGCTTGCGCAATTTGCGTCGGCACGTAGCGCAAGTCACACAGCATGTGACCCTGTTCAATGACACCATCGCTAACAATATCGCCTA
>Ga0105251_10003940_pt1 | contig 10530 bp, 11 predicted proteins | sample KBSS64metaG_FD_80424 | JGI IMG/M metagenome (GOLD analysis project Ga0105251, IMG submission 80424) | Switchgrass rhizosphere microbial communities from Kellogg Biological Station, Michigan, USA - KBS S6-4 metaG | ecosystem: Host-associated > Plants > Roots > Rhizosphere > Soil | place...
GCAATGGGTTATGTGCTGGCGCTCGCGTTACTGACCGGCGGTTTTCATCTCGATGGCCTGGCTGACACTTGCGATGGCATTTTCTCGGCGCGTACTCGTGACCGCATGCTGGAAATCATGCGCGATAGCCGCCTCGGCACGCACGGTGGGCTGGCGCTGATCTTTGTGATTGTGACCAAAGTGCTGGTTGTCAGCGAACTGGCGCTACGGGGCAATAATATGCTGATGGTGCTGGCAGCGGCTTCCATTGCCGGGCGCAGTGCCTGTGTGCTGCTGATGTATAACCACAAGTATGCGCGTGAGAAAGGGCTGGGCAATCTGTTTATCGGCAAAGTGACGGGCACACAGGCGCTGCTGACGCTGATTGGCGGCGCGGTGCTATGCACGGTTCTGCTGCCGACTTCCGGACTGCTGGCGCTGGCTATCACAATACTGGCGATATATGTCCTCGGCCTGATGTTGAAGCGCACTCTCGGCGGGCAAACCGGCGACACGCTGGGGGCGGCCATCGAGTTAGGCGAGCTGGTGTTTTTGCTGGCGCTGCTGCGTTGAATGTCTTCACCCAAATAATTATTACCCATGTGAATCTGAGAATAAAAAATGCAAACACTGAACTCCCTTTTGGCAACAATTTCCCCGCTTGATAGCGATGCAATGGCTCGTGCACAACAGCACATTGATGGCCTGTTAAAGCCTTTCGGCAGCCTTGGGCGCCTGGAAGCATTAGCGGTACAACTGGCAGGAATGCCAGGTATGAAAAACGGCTTGAACACTAAACGTAAATCAATCTTCGTGATGTGTGCCGACCACGGTGTATATGCGGAAGGTGTGGCTATTTCACCGCAAATTGTGACCGCTATTCAGGCGATGAACATGACGCGCCATAACACAGGTGTCTGCGTATTGGGCGCGACCGTCGGCGCAGAAATTCACGTAGTGGATGTCGGTATCGACAGCGATGCTCTGCCTGGCGTGCTGGATATGAAAGTGGCACGTAGCAGTGGCAACATAGCCCAAGGCCCGGCGATGAGCCGTGAGCAAGCTGAAAATCTGTTGCTGGCAACCATGCAACTCACTATGCAGAAAGCCGCTGAGGGCGTCACTCTGTTTGGCGTGGGTGAGCTAGGTATGGCGAACACCACACCTGCGGCTGCGATGGTCAGCGTGTTAACCGATAGCTCACCGGACGACGTTGTTGGTATGGGGGCAAACTTCCCGAGTGACAAACTGCATCACAAAATTGCCGTCGTGCGTAAGGCGATTGAAACCAACCAGCCCGATGCCGCTGATGGTATTGATGTGCTAGCCAAAGTGGGTGGTTTCGACCTGGTAGGTATGACGGGTGTGATGTTGGGTGCAGCGGCTGCTGGCCTGCCGGTTGTGCTCGATGGTTTCTTGTCGTATGCCTCCGCACTTGCCGCTTGCCAGATTGCACCAGGCGTGCGCGATTACCTGATTCCTTCGCATTTGTCTGCGGAAAAAGGTGCGGTAATCGCGATGAACAAGTTAGGGCTGGAGCCGTATTTGCAGATGGGTATGCGTTTAGGTGAGGGCAGCGGTGCTGCGCTGGCGATGCATCTGGTGGATGCGGCGTGCGCAATGCATAACAATATGGGGTCGCTGGCTGAGAGTAATATTGTGTTGCCTGGGTGATTTGTATCGCTTAAGAGGGGATCGAGGTTTTCCGTTCAGGTGAACGGAAAACCTCGATCCCTAAAAAATTAACTAACTTTCACCAGCGTCCGACCCTGAACCGCATTATTCATAATGTCATCGGCAAATTTCGGTGCCTGCTCCAGACTAATCTCGGTCGTCGCCGTCTCATAGAAACTCTCTGGCAGCAATTTGGCCAGACGCTCCCACGCGGCAACTCGGCGTTCAATCGGGGCACTCACCGAATCAACACCTTGCAGGCGCACGTTACGCAGAATGAATGGCATCACTGTTGTTGGCAGTGAGAAACCACCCGCAAGGCCGCAAGCCGCGACACAACCAGAATAGTTCATCTGTGCCAGCAATTTGGCGAGTACATTGCCGCCAACTGTATCTACCGCACCTGCCCATATTTGTTTTTCCAGTGGACGAGTTTCAGCAAATTCACTGCGTGGCAGAATGCGGCTGGCACCTAACTGGCGTAGGTAGTCGTGAGTGGATTCACGGCCAGAAACTGCGACAACCTGGTAGCCCAACGCATGCAGAAGAGCGATTGCGGTACTGCCCACTCCGCCGCTGGCACCGGTCACAACCACTTCGCCACTTTCTGGCGTCACACCGGCTTCTTCCAGCGCCATCACGCACAGCATGGCGGTAAAGCCTGCGGTGCCGACGATCATCGCTTTGCGTGCGGTTAAACCCGCGGGCAGCGCAACCAACCATTCAGACTTAACACGCGCTTGCTCGGCAAGGCCGCCCCAATGGTTTTCACCCACACCCCAGCCGGTCAACACCACTTCCTGACCTGCGCTGAAAGCCGCATCATCGCTGCTCGCCACGCGCCCTGCGAAATCAATCCCAGGCACCATCGGGAAGTTACGGATGATTTTGCCTTTGCCGGTGATCGCCAGTGCATCTTTATAGTTCAGGCTTGACCACTCAACATCGACCAGCACATTGCCCAACTCTGCCGCCGGAGCTGAAAATTGTTTCACTTCGGCTTGCGTCTGGCCTTCAACTTGTTCAAGTACGACTGCTTTCATGGTGGATCCTCATTCGTTGGGCCGGGTATTCCAGCCTAATTGTTTCTGATGCCCAACACGGTATACCCGAAGCACCTGAGAATAAAGAATACCAACAATATTCCTGTGTAAATGGCTGCTTTTTAGCAGGTTATAAGATTTTCATATTTTAACTTTTGACCCTACCACTCGTATGTTTGAAACAAAAGTTTCTAACTGTTGTGACAAAAGTTTCACATATGCCCATTGGGCAGTTTCAGCCCCTTCTGAGGAGATAAGCATGCGCGTCATTCGACTTACAACCGCTGTAGCCCTGGTACTGGCAAGTGCGCATGCAGCCGCACTGGATAAGCTAAAACTGCAACTCGACTGGATGCCAAATGGCGGTGATAAAGCCTTCGTTTTTGTCGGTGTTCAAGAAGGGTTTTATGCAGCAGAAGGGCTGGATGTCACCATTTTACCAGGCCGTGGCAGCAGCGATACGCTGACGAAAATTGCCTCCGGCGCTGCCGATGTGGGCACAGGCGGGATTGCTTCTTTAATGATGGCGCAAGCCGAAGGCGGTATTCCGGTGAAGGCAATAATGAGCATCTACTCAAAACAGCCAGATGCGATTTACTCGTGGCAGGGCAGCGGCGTTACCGATATGAAAAGCCTGAAAGGTAAAACGCTTGGCATCCCGACATTCTCTGCTTCTAACGCATTGTTGCCCATCATGCTGGAAAACAATGGCGTTGATCCCGATAGCGTAAAACAGATCAAAGCTGACCCAGGCACGCTGGTGCCAATGTTGGCGCAAGGGCGTGTTGATGGTGTTGTGGTGTGGTCAACTAACCGCCCGAGCATTGAAGCGACGCTAACTCAGGTGGGTAAAAAACCACTTGAACTGGCCTGGACCGATTACGGCCTTGATGGCTACGGCCTGTCATTCTTTGCCTCCGATAAGCTCATCAAAGAAAAGCCGGATGTTGTAGCGCGTTTCGTCCGAGCGTCCAAAAAATCTATCGAATTTAGCCTGGCCCACCCAGACAAAGCTGCCGCTGACCAAAAAGCGATGGTGCCTGAAGCCGATGTCGTGATGCTGGAAGATGATTTCAACGTTACAAAACCGCTGATTAACAATGAAATTAGCCAGCGCGATGGGCTGGGGCAATTTGACCCGACGCTTCTGAAGCACACGTGGGAATGGGTAGCAAAATCAATGAAATATCCGACCGATAAAGTAAACCCGGAAACCCTGGTTGACCGTAGTTTTCTCGCTAAATAAGGGAATGTCATGCAGCCTGTTATCGAGTTGAGTGAAGTTAACCAGACGTTTATATCTGCTGATGGCACCAGAGTTACGGCACTTGATGAGGTGAATCTGACGCTACGCCGCCATGAATTCGTCTCATTTATTGGCCCATCAGGCTGCGGGAAATCGACCATTTTGCGTTTGATTGCCGGGCTGCTCAAACCGAGCAGCGGCGTGATTTCTGTTTATGGCAAGCCGGTGACTGAACCACGCGATGAAATGGGGTTTGTGTTTCAGAAACCGACGTTGCTGCCATGGCTCACTGTGCTCGATAACATCACGTTTCCGATGAAACACAAATATGGCCGCGTGGATGCTAAAGATACCGCGCGCGGGCATGAACTGCTAGAAATGACCGGCCTGACGCAGTTTGCCAATAAACGACCGGCAGAACTTTCAGGCGGCATGCAGCAGCGCGTTTCCATCGCCCGTTCGTTGCTGCATGACCCGGATATTTTGCTGATGGACGAACCGTTTTCCGCTCTCGATTCCCTGACCCGCGATGAAATGAGTTTCGAGCTGATGCGGATCTGGAACGAACGCCCGAAAACGGTGCTGTTCGTCACCCACTCGATTCAGGAAGCGCTGCTGCTTTCTGACCGCATCGTGGTGATGAGCGCGCGGCCTGGGCGAGTAAGTGAAATTATTGATGTCCCGCTGGCACGCCCAAGAGATGAGGAGACACTCAATCATCCGCTATTCCATGAGTTAACCGCAGATATTCGTCACAAAGTGTTTAGCCGCCGCAAGGAGCCTGCATGAAAGCGTTTCTGGAAAGGTACATCGCGCTGCTGGCGCTGGTGGTGGCGGTTTTGCTGTGGGAGGCGGCGTGTAAATTATTTTCCATTCCGGTGTTCATCCTGCCTTCGCCATCGGCCATTTTTGCTTCAGTGAGCACGTTGGATGCCGGGCGCTGGGCGACTCATATCCTGGCAACATTAAGCGTGGCGTTAAGCGGTTTCCTGCTGGCGATTGTGATTGCGCTGCCGCTAGCCATTGCTATTGTCAGCTCTAAATTACTCGCCCGCCTGGTGCTGCCATGGTTGATTGTCATTCAGTCCACGCCGGTTGTGGCAATTGCGCCGATTATTGTCGTCACACTGGGTTCCGGCATGCTACCGCGCGTGGTGATTACCACACTTATCTCTTTCTTCCCGCTGGTGATTTCCACGGCGACGGGGATGAACTCTGTGCCTGCGGAATTGCTCGAACTATCTAAAACTCTGCGTGCGCCACGTAACCGCGAATACTGGCAAATCCGCATGCCTTATGCGGTGCCGTATATTTTCAGTGCGCTTAAAGTGGCGATTACGCTGTCGATTATTGGTGCGGTGGTGGCGGAGTTTGTTGCTGCCGATCAAGGGCTGGGATACCTGATTTTATTCAGCACATCATCGTTCAAAATTCCGTTAGCTTTCGCCAGTTTGTTCCTGCTGGTGGTCTGTAGCCTGACGCTGTACGGCCTGGTGAGCTGGCTGCAAAAACGCCTGTTTCCGTGGAGCCTCGACGCTAAATAATGAAGGAGAAAACGATGACAACTAAACGTGGCCCTGCACCGAGTAAAGAGCAGATTTTACGCCACCTGCGCCGCTCCAATGCGGTGGCAGAACGCGCGATTGCGCTGGGGCACCATCCGTTTGGTGCGCTGCTTGTGGCACCCGACAACGAAACCGTGTTGCTCGAGCAATGCAATATCGACACGGTAAACCATGCGGAATCGACACTGGCTCGCGTCGCCGCCACTAATTTTACCGCCGAGTATTTGTGGCAATGCACGCTTTATACCGCCGTTGAACCCTGCTGCATGTGCGCAGGAACGGCGTACTGGGCGAATATCGGGCGCGTGGTTTTCGGCATGTATGAGAGCCAGTTACTGGAAGCAACGGGCAGTCATGAAGAAAACCCGACCATGAGCGTGTCGTCGAAATACGTTTTCGAACATTGCCAGAAACCGGTGGAGTTAATCGGCCCGGTTCCGGAAATCATCGAAGAGACAAGGGCGATGCAGCAGGCGTTTTGGTCAACGCGTTAACCCTGCAATGGCAGCGTGGTTAAACAGGTCTGGCTGTCTTTATGTGTCGCAATTGGCGCAGTGGCTTTTTTCCCCTGATAGCTCACTTCAAGAGTGCCTTCAACATCGCGCGGCAGCCATACGCCAACAAACCCGTTGGCATGGCTGGTCATATCCTTTTGCATCAACACTTTGCCGCTCCTATCCGTGATTTTCACCTCAAACGGCGTATTCGCCAGTTCGCCACGGCAACCGGAAAGGCTGTGATTGAAACATGGATGGGTTTGCGTCAAATAGGGTGCAAACGAGAGATAAAACTTATCGCCCAACGGGTAGCTAAACTGCTGCTTACCGTCAGACAATTTCAATTCGGTGCTGGTGATCCCAGCGTTATAAGGCAACGGGCGAGCCTGTGTTGACCCGTCGATAGCCTCCACCATTTGTTCAGTGGTTTTACCTGCTAAACCATGTGCGGCGAGGAAATCCGCATCCGATTGAGCGGCGATTGCAGAGCCGCTGATGCCGAGTGCCAGTAAAGCGAAAAGCATATTTCGTTTCATTCATGATTCCTTTCTTAAAAGAGGTCGTTGAGTTGTGTGTGACTCTAAACCTTCCAGTAAGGGGAGGGTCAAAAGGATATGCAATTCTTTACGTTTTATGGGGTTATTTGTAGTCCGTCTTTTTCATCATTGGAACCTTCCTTCCGCTTTTCAAATTTGCCCGTTGAGCATTCAATTCTGCTATGACAGTTTCCTTCTTTTATAGTGTTTGACCTATATAGGTTACGGCCTATAATAACTAAGGAGTGACTGTGTGGGTGATTAAAACAACTGAAACTTTTGATGAGTGGTTGGTGGCACTAGAGGATGTTGACCGTGCAAATGTACTGGCATCATTGATTGTTTTGCGAGCAAGAGGACCTGGTCTCCCAAGGCCTTATGCAGATACTGTATACGGTTCGCGCCATCGAAATATGAAAGAATTGCGCATTCAGAGTAAAGGTCATCCCATCAGGGCATTTTTTGCTTTCGACCCAAAGCGTGAAGGGATTTTGCTTTGCGCGGGTAATAAAGTAGGTAACGAGAAACGGTTTTATGACGTGATGATTCCGCTTGCTGATGCTGAATTCACGCGGTATTTGAATGAACTAAACAAGAAGGAATGACTAATATGGGCAGAACGCTCGAGCAAATCCTGGCGGCTGAAAAACCAGAGGTTGTCGCTAAAGCCAAGGCAAAAGCAGCGGAAATCTTACTCGACATTCATCTTGCTGAATTACGCGAACGTTTGAGTAAAACCCAGACTGAAATCGCGCATTCACTCGGTGTTAAGCAGCCGACTATTGCGGGTATGGAAAGGCAGGGGCAAGACCTGAAATTATCGACGCTGAAACGCTATGTCGAGGCGACGGGAAGTAAGCTGCGTGTTGAGATTGAGTTGCCGGATGGCAGCCATTATGGGTTTAAGGTTTAGCCCCTTTCTGAGATTGATAAGCCCTCCCAGAGGCATGAATCTCCTCTAGTCAGTAGGGTTACGCTATCTAATGTAACCCTCTGCAATAACCAAAATATCTTTGGAAAACAACTCGCAACTTACTCATTAGCGGGTTGGTTAACATTAACGACTACGGTATAGTCAGCGCCGCTGCGGCAAAATCCGCAGCCAGGTTTCGCAGCCTGAATATCACATCGGGAACACATATATAATCAGTATGTGTTGGGCCTTTGCACACCTGTCGAACATAAGTTGTTTATTGTTCGTACATTCAATGGTGACTCAGGCAGGGCAGCCTTCGGGCTGGCCGGTTTCCGATGTGACCGGTACTGCGAACCTTGTCTGAGCCACCACCCAAAGAGTTTCGCAGCTCCGGTGGTGGAAACAATCACATCGGAGAATCAATATGACGTTATCTCATAGCCCCACTTTTCTTCCTTTCCAAAATGACTGGCATCCAGCTGATATCATCGCCGCACTACGCAAAAAAGGCACTTCACTGGCTGCTTTATCCCGTCAGTCAGGATTGAGTTCTTCAACGCTTGCAAATGCACTTTCCCGCCCGTGGGCAAAAGGTGAAATGTTAATCAGCAAAGCGATTGGTGTTCCTGCTGAGGATATCTGGCCGAGTCGTTACTTTGACCCAAATACACGCAAACCGATTACCAGACCAATGCGTATGCGCCCAAAAAAAATCGCGGAAAGTAAAAGAGGCGAGGGGTGTGGTAATCATTCATAGAAATGAAGCGGCTTTGAAAACCATTTAGCTTCATTGCTGCTCTGAATCCAGAGCCAGATTGTCTGGCTGGGTATAAGAAACAATAAGCCTGCGCTGGGGAACCCTGTGCGGGCTTTCCGATTAGATTCAGCTGGTTTTGACGGTCCCTTTTGTGCCAGAAACGGACTTCTACTGGGCCTAAAAGTTCTCACGCCACGGCCAAATTTTGTCGACCGTTACAGATTGGAAGTAAAGGCTCGAGCGGCGTGGACAAACTGTAAGTATCGCGACAAAATACACCATTCCCATTTAGATATTTTCAGACAAGCAGATCAGTGTATCTTTAAAGCAAACTTCCACTTTTCGCTCAAAGCCCCCTACTTATGGGGGGGTTCTGCATGCAAAAATCAGCCATTCAAAATCGAACATAATGGGATATAGTTATGAAGCATAGCCCCAATATCAAATAGGGCTCTGCCAGCAGGGTTACTTAAGATTTCAGGCGTAGCATTGAACTCGATTAAAGATAATGCCTGATAGCATCACCGAATGAGTCTTGGCTCAGAATAACCCCCTTTCCAAAATTTCCAGACTTATCCTGAATCATCCACTGAACATCGTTCCCAACGTGGCGAGTGATCCGGTATTGCTTCTCGCGTGCCATAAAGTCTACAGCACCGTCGCAACCTGTAAGTAAAAGACCAACAGTCACAATGCGTGCTGCTTTCCCGTTAATGCTCATTGCCAGGACAGGTGCTTCGTATTTAGCCACGAGGTTCTGAGGTAACTTCTCCTCGATTTCCACCCTGTCTCGTTTAAATTTCACCAAGTCATTTTGCGCAAGCGGGTCCAGCCAAATCTCTATCTCGTCAAAAAGCTTACCTACCGATTCAGTCCATTGCTCAATTCTTTTTTCTAGATCTAATTTCAAGGCGTTTGAGGCGTTATCGGTACTTATTTTCTGCTCTCTCTGTTGCTTCATTTGTGCAGCGAGCTTTTCCATCTCAGACATATCGTTCCCCATTCATTGGTCATTCTTACTCTCAACAATAGCGGCACTAAGCCAACATATCGGACGAAGTAATAATCCTACGGTTTCATCTAGTATGTCTACCAGCTATTCACCTTGTTTATCGGCGGATCACACTTCCAAAGAAGAAAGTTACCTATGTCTCGCTGTGGCAAAGAGTTCTGTCTCACCAATTAGTTATATAACAAGGGCCACTTCGTGCAAGCACCGGATATTGAATAAGACTGGAGCTCTACCAGAATTAAGAATACAAAGCCGCAAAAGTTGCGTCTTTCATTTAAGTTATGATTGAAACGGTTTGAGTTCTTATGGCTCAACGTCAGCTGTCCGCTCATAGCAGTCCTAAAGCGTGGTCGCTGCAGCTTCGTACCAGAAGCGGAAGTTACCGAAATTCTAATGTGTCCATCACCCGTGAAGAGAACAATACCCTTGAAGCGGCGGTATGGAAGCCAACAAATTCAATATCCCTGAACAGACTCATTCTCCGGATAACAACCGCAGCTTCAGGGAATGATAAATAGTAAGCCCCGCCGTAAACTGCGGGAAGCAGTCATATTGCTAATGCATCAACCACTTGAGCTACGGTTTTAATATCTCGAATACTGCCGATGCCGGTACCCAGTGATATATATCCTTCATCGGTGTTCCCTTCGAGCATCCCTATACGCAAACCGCGTAACCCGCCCATGGTTTTTCCAAGCTCTTCGTTACTGGCTCCCGCTTTATCCATTTGCACCAGTTTTTCTGCCAGCTTACCGGGCAATGAACGATAGTAATCGGGCATGGTGCGGAAAAGCAGCATATCGAGTCCATCAGAATTGATGATTTTGTCTTTCACTGACTGCGGTACGCGGCTTTCTTCAGTACTGATAAAAATGGAACCGGCAAAAACCCCGCTTGCCCCAAGGGCATGAGCTGCTCTGGCGGTACGGTTATCGGTGATACCTCCGGCGGCCAGTACCGGGACATTTTGCACGGCATCGGCAATCAGCGGAACGATTGAAAATGTTCCCAGCGCCTTGCCTGGCAAGGTTCCGCCTTCGTCAAAACCGGTGGCGACAATAATATCTGCCCCGGCGGCTTCGGCGAGGCGGGTGTTTTCAGGGGTAGGGTTGATATCGCGGTAGATAATCTTGATGCCCGCGTCTTTCAGTTCGTCAAACAACGCGGGGATCACCGCACCTTCGCCATAGCCTGTATAAACCACAACTTTCACAGCTTCTTCTTTTATCACCTGTAAGATTGGCGGAGTCCATATGTCGTTTTCAGGTGTCGGGATCAGATTGACGCCAAAAGGTTTTTCTGTGA
>Ga0105251_10003943_pt1 | contig 10526 bp, 7 predicted proteins | sample KBSS64metaG_FD_80424 | JGI IMG/M metagenome (GOLD analysis project Ga0105251, IMG submission 80424) | Switchgrass rhizosphere microbial communities from Kellogg Biological Station, Michigan, USA - KBS S6-4 metaG | ecosystem: Host-associated > Plants > Roots > Rhizosphere > Soil | place...
TGAATGTGGCACGGTGCCATAGCGACGCAGATCGCGATACCACCAGTAATCTTCTTTTTTCAGCCCCATCTCTTCCAGACGCGCATCCAGCACATCCAGACGTTCCTCACGCTGAGAACCGCCAATAATTTCACCAATACCCGGCGCTAACACATCCATCGCGGCCACGGTTTTCCCGTCGTCGTTAAGGCGCATGTAGAACGCCTTAATGTCCTTGGGATAGTTTTTCACTACCACAGGCGCTTTGAAATGCTTCTCGGCAAGATAACGTTCGTGTTCAGAGGACAGATCGATGCCCCATGACACAGGGTTTTCAAAGGTCTGCCCGCAGTTCATCAAGATATCGACGGCATCGGTATAATTGACCTGGGCGAAATCGGTAGTAACAAAACGCTCCAGGCGATTAATCGCATCGTTGTCTACGCGCTCGGCAAAAAATGCCATATCGTCTGCACGCTCATCCAGCACGGCTTTGAAGACATACTTGAGCATGGCTTCCGCCAGGGCTGCCGCATCGTCTAATGAGGCGAAAGCGATTTCCGGTTCCAGCATCCAGAACTCTGCCAGATGGCGGCTGGTATTGGAGTTTTCCGCACGGAACGTGGGGCCGAAGGTGTAGATTTTCGACAAGGCGCTGGCGTAGGTTTCACCGTTCAACTGCCCTGAAACCGTCAGGAACGCCTCTTTCCCGAAGAAATCCTCCGAATAGTCGACTTTGCCCTGATCGTTGCGGGGCAGGTTTTCCATGTCCAGCGTCGAAACGCGGAACATCTCACCGGCCCCTTCAGTGTCAGAGGCGGTGATCAGCGGCGTGGAAACCCAAAAATAGCCGTTCTCATGAAAGAAGCGGTGCAGCGCCTGGGCCAGGGTATGACGAACGCGCGCCACGGCGCCAATCAGGTTGGTACGCGGACGCAGGTGGGCCACCTCACGCAGGTATTCGATACTGTGACGTTTTGCCGCCATTGGGTAGCTGTCGGGATCTTCTACCCAGCCCACGACCTCCAGCTTTGTCGCCTGAATTTCGAATGCCTGACCCTGACCCGGAGATGCAACGACCTTACCGGTGACGATGACGGAACAGCCGGTGGTCAGGTGCAGCACTTCGTCCTGATAATTATTCAGAGAATTATTGACGACAGCCTGAACGGGATTAAAGCAGGAGCCGTCATAGACAGCGATAAAGGAAAGACCGGCTTTTGAATCTCTTCGGGTACGCACCCAACCACGTACGGTGACTTCACTGTCAACCGCGACGCGACCGTGCAGTACATCCGCTACAGGCACTACGCTCATAAATATCTCTCTATATAGAAGAAGTGTGTGAATGAATTCCCCAGACTGGGGTGTAGCTATGTTACTTGTGAGTCAACAGGAAACAAGCAAAATTCAGGGGAATAACCGATTTATTGCAGGAAGGCGGGGCGCGATAACGCCCCGATAACAAAGACGCTAGCTGGCTTTTTTAACCAGTGGCAGATCAAAGGCTTTTCTCAGGGCCTTAACGAACGCTTTATCCTGACAGATGGTTTTGCCTGGGCTGTCGGAAAGCTTAGCGACCGGCTTACCATTACATTGCACCAGCTTAATCACGATATTGAGCGGCGTAACGCCAGGAATATCACAAGTCAGGCGCGTGCCGATGCCGAAGACGACGTTGGTACGCTGACCAAAGTGGCGATACAGCGCCAGGGATTTTTCCAGATTGAGATTATCTGAGAACACCAGCATTTTCGTGAGCGGATCGATACCCAACTGCTGATAGTGGGCCAGCGCTTTTTCGCCCCACTCAACCGGGTCACCTGAATCGTGACGCAGCCCCTGGTAACGCCGGGCGAACACCGGGCCGAAATCGCGCAGGAAGGCATCCATGGCGATACAGTCTGTGAGTGCAATGCCCAGCTTGTCGTCATATTCATCCAGCCAGGCCTGTAAGGCGGCGCGCTGACTGTTCGCCAGTACCGGACTGATTTGCTGAAAAGCCTGGAACCACTCGTGGGCCTGGGTACCCACTGGCGTGAGTGCGAGGCGACGGGCCAGATCGTAGTTACTGGTGCCCATCAGCCAGGGAAAATCCTGTTTCAGCGTGCTGACGATCGATTCCTGCACATCCTGGGAATAGCGGCGGCGGGTACCAAAATCCATCAGGCGAAAACGTGACATGTCAGTGTCGGCAACCTCAGTCTTAAAGGCAGCGAGTTTCTGATGCAGAAAATCCACGGCCTGCTGGCTGCTGATGGCTGGGGTACGGTGGCGATGGACCACTTCACTGATCAAGGCCAACAGGGGGACTTCCCACATGATCACTTCCCGCCAGGGGCCCTGGATACGAATAGCCAGCTTGCCATGATGATTGCGAACGTCTACCTGCTGCGGGTCGTAGCGAAAATTTCGCAGCCAGTTAAGGTAGTCGTCAGCAAAGAAGGGCAGATCAGATAACCAGGCATATTCAGCATCGGTCAGCGCCAGTGCCTGCATGGCGTCAATGGCTGCACGGATCTCGTCAGCATAAAAACCCAGCAATTCGTCGCTACGGCAGCGAAACTCCGCGGCCACCGTGACATCATGGTAACGGTGGAATACGGCTTGCTGCATATGGAGCTTATAAGCATCCGTATCCAGCAGCGAAGTCAGTATCGGGGAAGCATGTCCTGTCATGGCGCGTTTCGGCATCCTGTTCGGTGGCGCAGAGCCCAGTGTATTAAACGTCGTAAAAGACGCAAAAGTATAAATCACTAAGAGACAGCGATCACAGCATATTTCAGGATAGCGAGTCGAGGACGAAATGTGTCATTGTTAACAAATTGTAGCCATTTTACCTGATGTGCACGTTGTGCATGCTAAGCTCGGCGCATCATGCTTAGACGTTTGACGCGTAGGGCTTATACTTGAGTGAATAATGCAAAGACGTTGATGAATAACTACTTAATGCGGGACGGAATATGACGCAGCAGCCACAAATAAAATATCGACACGATTATCGTGCACCAGACTACACCATCACCGATATCGATTTAACCTTTGAACTCGATGAAAGCACCACGCGGGTGACGGCGGTGAGTCAGGTTAAGCGTCAGGGAGACAGCCAGGCTGAACTGCGTCTGGACGGCGAAGATCTGACGCTGATCTCGCTGGAAGTGGATGGACAGGCCTGGGCGGCCTGGCGTGAAGAGGCGGGTTGCCTGGTGCTCAGCCAGTTACCGGACAGCTTTACGCTGAAAATCGTCAATGACATTCATCCCGATCGTAACAGTGCCCTTGAAGGCTTATACAAATCGGGTGAAGCGCTCTGTACCCAGTGTGAAGCCGAAGGCTTTCGGCATATTACCTGGTATTTAGATCGCCCCGACGTGCTGGCGCGCTTCACGACCACCGTCATTGCCGACGGCAGCCGTTATCCTTTCCTGCTGTCTAACGGAAATCGCATTGACAGCGGTCAGGACGACAAGGGCCGTAACTGGGTGAAGTGGCAGGATCCGTTTCCTAAGCCCTGTTATTTGTTTGCGCTGGTCGCGGGCGATTTTGACGTGCTGCGTGACAGCTTTACTACGCGTTCGGGTCGGAATGTGGCGTTGGAGATCTTCGTCGATCGCGGCAATCTGGATCGTGCCGACTGGGCGATGACGTCATTAAAGAACAGCATGAAGTGGGATGAGGAGCGTTTCGGCCTGGAGTATGACCTCGACATCTTTATGATTGTTGCGGTGGACTTCTTCAACATGGGGGCCATGGAGAATAAAGGGCTTAACGTTTTTAACTCCAAATACGTGCTGGCCAAAGCCGAAACCGCCACCGATAAAGATTATCTGGGGATTGAGGCGGTCATCGGTCATGAATATTTCCACAACTGGACCGGTAACCGTGTGACCTGTCGCGACTGGTTCCAGCTGAGCCTGAAAGAGGGACTGACCGTGTTTCGCGATCAGGAGTTCAGTTCCGACCTGGGATCGCGTGCGGTAAACCGAATCGATAATGTGCGTATTATGCGCGGCGCGCAGTTTGCCGAGGACGCCAGCCCGATGGCGCACCCGATCCGCCCGGATCAGGTTATTGAGATGAACAACTTCTACACCTTGACGGTGTATGAAAAGGGATCAGAAGTGATCCGTATGATGCACACCTTGCTGGGCGAAGCGAATTTCCAGAAGGGCATGCAGCTCTATTTCGAACGTCATGACGGTAGCGCGGCGACCTGTGATGATTTCGTTCAGGCCATGGAAGACGCGTCTAACGTGGATCTTTCCCAGTTCCGTCGCTGGTACAGTCAGTCAGGTACACCTACGCTCTCGGTACGTGATGACTACAATCCGGAACTGGAGCAGTACACGCTTCACGTGACGCAGCACACGCCGCCGACGGCCGAGCAGAAAGAGAAACTGCCTCTGCATATCCCGCTGGACATCGAACTGTATGACGGACAGGGTAAGGTCATTCCGTTGCAGCACAACGGTCATCCGGTGCATAACGTGTTGAACGTAACGGAAGAGTTCCAGACCTTTATTTTTGACAACGTTTACTTCCAGCCGGTGCCATCGCTGCTGCGTGAGTTTTCCGCGCCAGTGAAGCTCGACTACAAGTGGAGCGACGCGCAGCTGACGTTCCTGATGCGTCATGCAAGCAACGATTTTTCACGTTGGGACGCGGCGCAAAGTCTGTTGGCAACCTACCTGCGCCTCAATGTCGCGCGCCATCAGCAGGGCCAGCATCTGTCGCTGCCGTTGCATGTCGCTGATGCCTTTCGCACGGTGCTGCTGGATGCCAACAGCGATCCGGCGCTGACCGCTCTGATTCTGTCGCTGCCTGGCGAAAACGAAATCGCCGAACTGTTTGAGATTATCGATCCTCAGGCAATTGCACTGGTGCGCGAAGCTCTGGTTCGTACCCTGGCGCGGGAACTGGCAGATGAATTCTTTGCCGTTTATAACGCCAATCAGCAGGCGGAGTACCACGTTGATCATGCGGAAATCGGCAAACGTTCGCTGAAGAACATCTGTCTGTACTATCTGGCGTTTGGTGATATGGATCTGGCGGATAAACTGGTGCAGGCGCAATACCACCATGCCAATAACATGACGGATTCCCTGGCGGCACTCTCCGCTGCGGTGGCGGCACAGTTACCCTGTCGTGATGCGCTGTTAGCCGACTATGATGAGCGCTGGCACAAGGATGGCCTGGTCATGGACAAATGGTTTATGTTGCAGGCTACCAGCCCGGCGCAGAATGCCTTACTCAACGTGCGCCGTTTACTGTAACATCGTTCCTTCAGTATGGGCAACCCGAATCGCATCCGTTCACTGATTGGCGCTTTTGCTTCGGGTAATCCTTCCGCCTTCCACGCCGAAGACGGCAGCGGATATCGTTTCCTGGTGGAGATGCTGACGGATCTGAACACCCGCAATCCGCAGGTGGCTTCGCGTATGATTGAGCCATTAATTCGTCTGAAACGTTACGATGCCCACCGTCAGGCGCTGATGCGCCAGGCGCTGGAACAGTTACAAGGACTGGATAAACTGTCGGGCGATCTGTACGAGAAAATCACCAAGGCACTGAATGCCTGATAAGAAACGGCGGGCAAAATGCCCGCCGTTTCTTTAACGCTGTTGCGCGTAGCGGGGGGGCTTTTCTGCCGCGCCGCGGCGCATCACCCGATCCAGCACTTCGGCTTCCAGCTCTGCCAGACGCGCCGAGCCTCGTCGCCGTGGCCGGGGCAAATCGACCTGCAAATCCAGTCCTATCTGGCCTTCCTCTATCAGTAATACCCGATCAGCCATCGCGACCGCTTCACTGACATCGTGCGTGACCAACAGAACCGTGAAGTGGTACTGCTGCCACAGCGATTCGATGAGCTCCTGCATCTCGATTCGCGTTAAGGCGTCCAGCGCACCCAGAGGCTCATCCAGCAGCAGCAGGCCGGGACGGTGAATTAACGCCCGGGCCAGTGCCACGCGCTGTTTCTGCCCACCGGATAAAGCGGCAGGCCAGTCTTGCGCTCTGTCCGCCAGGCCTACCGCTTCCAGCGCCTCCAGGGCGGCTTTACGCCATGCCTTGCCACGCAGGCCGAGAGCGACGTTATCAATCACTTTTTTCCACGGCAGCAGTCGCGCATCCTGGAACATTAACCGGGTTTCTTCACGTGCGGTCTGCAGCGGCGCATTGCCTGCCAGCAGCTCGCCCTGGGTCGTGCTTTCCAGACCGGCCAGCAGACGCAGCAGGGTGCTTTTACCGCAGCCGCTGCGGCCGACTACGGCAACAAACTGGCCGGAAGGAATATGCAGATCGATATGATTCAGAATGGTGCGTTCACCGTATTTTTTACTGACGCCCTTCACACCTACGGGGGTACCCGCATTCAGACGCGCCGGGCTGGCGGAGTTTATCATGCTGTTTTCTCCTGACGTTGATAGGCCGGATGCCAGCGTAACCAGACGCGTTCCAGCAGCAGTGCGCTGACATCAGCCAGTTTTCCCAGCAGGGCATAAAGAATAATGGCGACCATCACCACATCGGTTTGCAGAAATTCACGGGCATTCATGGCCAGATAGCCAATCCCTGCGTTAGCCGAAATTGTCTCGGCGACGATCAGGGTCAGCCACATCAACCCCAAAGCAAAGCGGACGCCCACCATGATGCTCGGTAACGCACCCGGTAAGATCACCTGAACAAACAGGCTCCAGCCGGATAAGCCGTAGCTACGGGCCATCTCAACCAGCCCACGATCCACATTACGAATACCGTGATAGGTATTCAGGTAGATGGGAAACAGCGTACCCAGCGCCACCAGAAAAATTTTGGCTGACTCATCAATGCCAAACCACAGAATGACCAATGGGATCAGCGCAAGATGGGGCACGTTACGTAACATTTGCAGCGAGGTATCCAGCAAACGCTCACCCAGTCGCGAAGTGCCGGTAATTAATCCCAGTACCAGGCCGAGCGATCCGCCAATGCTGAAGCCAAGTAACGCTCGCCAGCTGCTGATGGCGAGATGCTGCCAGAGCTCTCCGCTGACAGCCAACTGCCAAAAGGTCGTCACAATCTTTTCCGGCGCTGGCAGGATACGGCTGGACAACCAGCCGGTCTGTGACGCAACTTGCCAGACCACCACCAGTAACACCGGCAGCAGCCAGGGCACCAGCGCCGCTGAGAAGGATTGACGTAGTCTGGTCATCGTTATCTCCTCAGGCCCGCGCGGCTTTTTTCTCAGGCGTAAAATCATTGGCGACCGCTTCACCGTGCGCCTGAACGACACGAGGCTGGGGAATCTGGGGAATAGCCAGATCCAGATGGGGGAACAGCAGCTCGCCGACGCGATAAGCCTCTTCCAGATGCGGATAACCTGAGAGAATAAAGGTTTCAATGCCCAGGGCTTCGTACTCTTTCATGCGAGCCGCTACGGTAGGCGCATCGCCAACCAGCGCGGTGCCTGCCCCGCTGCGCACCAGCCCAACGCCAGCCCAAAGGTTGGGGCTGATTTCCAGTTTATCGCGGCGTCCGCCGTGCAGGGCGGCCATGCGCTGTTGGCCTACCGAGTCGGTGCGCTGGAAGGCACTTTGTGCTTTGGCGATGGTGGCATCATCCACATTCGCGATCAGCTTATCGGCTGCCTGCCAGGCTTCCTCATTGGTTTCTCGCACGATGACATGCAGCCGGATGCCAAACCGGACTTTTCGGCCCTGTGCTGCGGCTTTCGCCCGCACCTGCTCAATTTTTTCTTTCACCAGCGCAGGGGGTTCGCCCCAAGTGAGGTACACATCAACCTGTTCGGCAGCCAGATCCTGAGCGGGCTCTGACGAACCCCCGAACCACAGCGGCGGACGAGGCTGCTGTACCGGCTTAAACATCAGACGCGCACCTCGTACATGCACGTGCTTGCCTTCGTAATCCACCGTTTCGCCTTCCAGCACGCGGCGCCAGACGCGGGTAAATTCGGCCGATTCTGCATAGCGCTCACGGTGGTCAAGAAAGACGCCATCACCGGCCAGTTCCTCGGGATCGCCCCCGGTCACCAGGTTGAACAACGCGCGTCCGTTGGAAAGACGATCGAGCGTTGCAGCCTGACGCGCCGCCTGGGTGGGGGAAATCACGCCAGGACGCAGCGCGACAAGGAAGCGCAGACGCTGCGTAACGGGGATCAGCGATGCCGCCACCAGCCAGGCATCCTCGCAGGAACGCCCGGTAGGGATCAGTACGCCGCCAAATCCCAGACGATCGGCAGCCTGGGCAACCTGTTGTAAATAGGCATGATCAACCGGACGCGCGCCCTCAGCCGTGCCAAGATAATGGCCGTCACCATGGGTTGGAAGGAACCAGAATACGGAAACACTCATTTTTCTCTCCTTAGTGCGTCACGGCCTGGGGATGCCAGATGCGCTCGGCAATCGATACTTTTACGGGAATCAGATGATTGGCATAAAACAGATCGGCGGTTTTCTGCTGCATAGCAACCGTGCGCGCACTGACCGGACTGACCGGGCTGGGTGGACGGTGGTCCAGGTTGCTGGCAATGACGGCCTCAGGCAGACCGATCGATGTCGAAAGCAGATGAATACTCTGGTCACGTTCGCTACGCGTCAGGGCTTCGGCATCACTAAAGGCTTTTAACGTCGCTAAGACGAAGTCATTGTGTTCCTGCGCAAAATGGCGGGTTGCAAGGTAGAACGGTCCCGTCTGGTTCAGCGTGGTGCCGTCTTTCAACACGCGGACATTGCCCTGAAGCAGTACGGCAGAATAGTAGGGGTCCCATATTGCCCAGGCGTCAACGTTACCCTGCTGGAAAGCGGCGCGCGCATCGGCTGGCGTCAGATAAACCGGCTGGATATCTTTGATACTGAGACCCGCTTCTTCCAGCGCACGCAACAGCAGATTGTGCGAGCTGGAACCCTTTTGGAACGCCACCTTTTTGCCTTTGAGATCGGCAACCGACTTCAACGGACTGTTCTGGCTGACCAGGATGACCTCAGCTTTCGGCTTAGGCGGCTCTGAGCCGATATACAGCAAATCCGCCCCGGCTGCCTGGGCGAAAATAGGCGGAATATCACCGGTGCTGCCAATATCAATACTGTTAACGTTCAGCGCTTCCAGCATTTGCGGTCCGGCCGGGAATTCGATCCATTGAATACGGGTAGCAGGGAAACGCTTCTCCAGCAGCTGATGCTCCTTGGCCAGCACCATACTGACCGATCCTTTTTGATAGCCGATGCGAACCTGTGCAGGGGCGGGTTCTGCGGCATTCACCTGTGCGCCTGCCACGAACATCCCTGCCATTAACCACGCGCTGATTATTCGTTTCATCATTGTTTCCTTACACAGCCAGGGCAACGGGCTGATGACGTCGGGACAGCGCCAGCCAGAACGTGTGCACCGCTTCCTCCAGACGGGTAGCCAGTACCGGATCCAGTTCCGGCTGGCGATCATAGTGATGAATTTGTTTATCTTCGGCGTAAACACCATGAAGCACTTCTTCGGCTTTCAGGGCGTTTAATACGGGCTTGAGTGCGTAATCCAGGGCCAGCATATGGCCAGCGCTGCCCCCGCTGGCTAACGGCAGCACCACTTTGTGGGCCAGCGCGCGTTCAGGTAACAGATCCAAAACGGTTTTTAGCGCGCCCGAGAAAGACGCCTTATAAACCGGCGTGGCAATAACCAGGCCATCAGCCTGAGCCAGGTCTTCGCTCAGGGCGAGAATAGCCGGGGAATCGAAGCGGGCGTTGATCAGATCCTCAGGCTGAAAGTTATGAATATTCCAGGGAATAACCTCAACACCGGATGCTTCCAGTTTGCGCTGGCACAGCGCTAATAACGATGTGGACCGTGAAGGAAATCTCGGACTACCTGCCAGGGTGAGCACTCTCATTACGACTCCTTATAACTGAAAGTTATTGATTATCTTTTGTTGAGAACTGATGCTTTCATCCTGGCAGAGGCGACGGCACGGCTTAAATGATTTTTCTGACAATCTAAAGGTGAAAACCGGCAAAAGGCCTGAAGCGAGACCGCCGCGTCTCTGAGAAAGACCTGATGCGACAAATCTTAAAAACGCCAGGACGGGCGAGTCGATACATTAATCCGGGTGAATAAAATTCGTTTAAACCCGGAAATCCGTACATTTGGTTACTTGAGTATCAGAAAAGTGAAACATTCAGGTAAAACGAAAAACACGCCTTTCGCTTTTTTAAATTCACAGGAGGAAGGAAAAAGAAAAAAGAATTAAAATTCAATGTTATTTAACGCGATGGCGAGAGGGGATTAGGAATAGTTGCATCAGGCGGTGCGTGTTAAGTGCAGCAGTCTGGCGAAGTTTTTAACAACAATTCATTTTTAGTTACAGATGTTCGGCCTGAAACCCCCCTGAACAGATGGCCGTGCCTAAATGGTTCCTCAACGGGGAGATGATTATCAGCGAGCTATTCTTCAGATTTTCTAACCATGGTTTTTGTCACATTCGGACCCTGTTGAGATTGAGGCAGGCATTTTAGTCATTCAGGCAGTAAAATGTCTCTGCTCAATGTAAGCGCCTGTTATTTTAA
>Ga0105251_10003944_pt1 | contig 10523 bp, 5 predicted proteins | sample KBSS64metaG_FD_80424 | JGI IMG/M metagenome (GOLD analysis project Ga0105251, IMG submission 80424) | Switchgrass rhizosphere microbial communities from Kellogg Biological Station, Michigan, USA - KBS S6-4 metaG | ecosystem: Host-associated > Plants > Roots > Rhizosphere > Soil | place...
CGCAGCCCTATAGCGAAAGCCGCAGTGCATTGCGGGTGCCGTTTTTTGCGGCGCTGAGCCGCGCCACCGGGCAGCAGCCGGGGCAGGTGAGTGCAGCGGGTGGGCGCTGGCAATTGTGGCTGAACCTGCTGGTGTGGGGGCTTCTGGTAGCGGCCTGCGCACGGCCGGTATGGGTGGAGCGGCCGATTGAACGGGAGCGACCGATCCGCGACATCATGCTGGCCATTGATATTTCCCAGTCCATGCAGGCCAACGACTACACCAACGCCAACGGCGAGCGAACCGATCGGTTGACTGCGGTGAAGTTGGTGGTGCGCGACTTCATCATGCGCCGCAAGGACGACCGCATCGGCCTCATCGTGTTCGGCACCGGCGCTTACCCTCAAGCGCCCTTGACCCTCGACCACGCCAGCCTGCTGATGCTGCTGGATGAAGTTGGCATCGGCATGGCCGGGCCGAACACCGCACTGGGCGATGCCATCGGGCTCACCATCAAGGCGTTGACCAACACACCCGAGCAGGAAAAGGTGCTGATCCTGCTGACTGACGGCAACGACACTGGCAGCGCAATCACCCCCGAACACGCGGCTCGCCTGGCCCATGAAAAACGTATCGTGGTACATACCATTGGTATCGGTGACCCAGCCGCGACCGGCGATGACAAGGTCGACCTGGCGGCCCTACAAGGCATTGCGCGTACTACTGGCGGGCAATTCTTTCGCGCCGATGATCGCCAGGCGTTGCAGCAGGTCTACGCGACCCTGGACCGGTTGACCCCGCATCAGGTCAAGACCTTCAGCCACCAACCCAAGCGTGACTTGTTCGTTTGGCCGTTGGGCCTGGCGCTAGGATTGCTGCTGGTGGCCCACCTGCTGGCCTTGGCGCACGCCCGCCTGGTCGGCCGCCGGCCAGTGCCCGGAGCACCGCCGGCATGACCTTCGACCCCTCTGCGTTCCATTTCCTGCGGCCGCTGTGGTTGCTGCTGATCGTGCCGGGCCTGCTGTTGCCTCTGCTGTGGCTGCGCCGGCATGATCTGTGCCGACAATTGGAGGGCATCATCGCGCCTCACCTGGTCGAGCACTTGATGATTACGCCAAAGGAACAGCGGCGTTTGCGCCCGGTGCACCTGTTGGGGGCCAGTCTGGTACTTGGAGGTCTGGCCACTGCCGGGCCGACCTGGGTGCAGGACACCCCCGACTTTCTCGATGACCGCGCCCCTTTGATCATCGCCGTGGACCTGTCGCCGTCGATGGATGCCGACGATGTGCCGCCCACTCGGCTGGCGGCTGCTAAACACACCCTGCACGACTTGGTCCTGCGCCGTGCGGGCGCCCGTACCGCACTCATCGCCTATGCCGGCAATGCCCACTTGGTGCTTCCTGTCACCGAGGATCCGGCGTTGCTCGATACCTTCATCCAGGCACTGGCCACGGACCTGATGAGCACCCCGGGCAAGGATGCCTTGGGCGCGATAGACCTGGCCTTGAAGCTGCTGGCGGCTGAGCAGACGCCGGGCACTTTGGTGCTGCTGACCGATGGCGGTGATGCCAGCCAATTTCCAGCGATTGCTAAACGCGTCTCAGGCTCGCCCTTGCAAGTATTGGTGTTGGCGGTTGGCAGTCAGTCGGCTGCGGCAGGCTTCGATGAGCAGGGCCTGAAGGGGCTCGCCAAGGCGGCCAATGCGCCTCTGGGCAGCCTGTCGCTGAACGATGACGACCTGGACTGGGTCGAGCTGCATGCTCAACGTCACTTCAAGGCTGCCCAGGGCGACGATGCCCAGTTGCACTGGAAGGACGCCGGTTATTGGCTGTGCTGGCCGTTGCTGCTGGTAGTGCTGGCAACCCTGCGGCGCGGCTGGCGGGTGAACTGGCTGCCCGGGATGTTGCTGGCCCTGCTGTTGGGCGGCAGTGCTGAGCCGGCAAGGGCCGGTGCGCTGGCCGATGCGTTTTTCACGGCCGACCAGCAAGGGCGCTGGGCGTTCGAGCAGGGCCACTATCCGCAGGCGGCAACGCGGTTTCACGACCCTTTCTGGAAAGGCGTGGCGGCATACCAGGCGGCTGATTTTGAGGCAGCGCTGGTCAGCTTGGGCAAGGTCGATAGTGCCCCTGCCTGGTTCTACCAGGGCAACAGCTATGTACGCTTGTTCAAGTTCCCACAGGCGATTGCCGCCTACCAGCAGGCCCTGCGCCTGCAGCCGTCGTTTACAGAAGCCAAGGCCAACCTGGCGTTGGCCGAGGCCTTGCTCAAGGATTTTGAGGATCAACAGGAACAAGGCCCGCCCACTGAAAAGCCCGACAAGGTCGTCGAAGACCAGACGCCCTCGGGCGGCAAAACGCAGCAACAGACCACCCCGCAGGCTGCATCGGACCAGCTGTGGCTGGATAACCTGACCACGTCACCGGCGCAGTTTCTCAAACGCAAGTTTTCCATTCAGGACGCCGCCCGCCAACAGGCGGCGAAGGAGGCGCCATGAGGCGCTGGGCCTTGCTGTTGTGCTGCCTGGCGGGTTGGGCGGTAGCGGATGACCCACAGGTGCGGGTGGAAACGCGCCTGGTGCCAAGCACCACGGTCATGACCGGCGCCACACTCAGCCTGGAGGTCGACCTGCTGGTCGACACCTGGTTCACCGATGCCCCCGTATTGCCCGCGCTGCAACTGCCGGGTGCGGTCGTCAGCCCACCGAGTGGCGAAGCCCAGCACCTCAACGAAAAACGCGAGGGCAAGGCCTTCTTCGGCCTGCGCTACCGCTACGCGATCACCCCGACCCAGGGGCAGCGCTTCGACATCCCGGCGCTGACCTTTCGCGTGCAGCCTGGCCCCAGTGGCGGGCCGCAGGCGGTCACCAGCCAGCCACTGTCGTTCGAGGCCAAGGCCCTGGCGGGCAGCAGTGGCGGCCAACACCTGGTGGCGCGTAGCGTGCACCTGAGCCAGGAGGTCCAGTATTCCCACCAGCCGCTGCGTGTGGGGGACAGCGTGACCCGGCACGTGCATGTCGACGCTGAAGGCACGCAGGCGATGCTGCTGCCGGCACCGGTCTTAGCCGAGGTCGACGGACTCAAGCGTTACCTGCAGACGCCTAGCGTCAAGCCGCTCAGTGATGGGCGTGGCGGCACGTTGGGCGGTCAGCGCGATGACAGCGCCAGCTACGTAGCCACGGCAGCCGGCCGTTATCGCTTACCCGCCATCAACCTGCAATGGTGGGACGCGGCCACGGGTGAGCAGCACAGTGTTTCGGTACCAGCGGTGGAGCTGGTGGCAGAGGAGGGCGTGTACCAGGCGCCGTTCTCGCTTGCTGAAGACCTGCGCGCCTTGGGCCAGAACGCCCGGGTCAGCATTGCCAGCCATGGGCTGCTGTTGACGCTGGCGCTGCTGTTACTGGGTGGGTTGGCCTGGGCCGGGCGTGCCTATGGCCAGGCTGGCTGGCAATGGCTGCGCGCCTGGCGGCTGCGGCGGCGGCAGGCCTGGCTGGCGTCTGAAGGCTATGCCTGGCGCCAGGCGTGGCGGCAATGCGGCCATGAGCCTGCTCGCCTCGATGGCCTCTACCTGTGGTTTCGGCGGGCCAGCGGGCAGCGCACCTTGTCGTCAAGTGAACATCCTCCTGGCGGGGCGGATTTGCTAGCCTTTTTCGAGGCTGCCTATGGTCCGCACCGCGGCCAGGGGCTTACCACCAATGCCCGACGGCGTCTGTTGTCGGCCCTGCGCCAGCAACTCGGTACGCACCCGCAGTCACGCCCCGATAAAAATGGGCTGCGTGACCTTAATCCCTGAAATGTGGAATACAGCTCAAGGAGGGCCAGATGCGTCACTTCAAGCGTGATCTGCGTTTCATGCGCAGTGTGTGGTTTGTGCTCTGCCTGCTGCCCCTGCTTGCCCAGGCAGCCGATCCGTTGCCCGCCTGGCGCGAGGGCCCGTCACGCACGGCCATCCTGGCCTTTGTCAAGGACGTCACCACTGAAGGGGGCCCGCGCTATGTCGCGCCTGCCGAGCGCATCGCCGTGTTCGACAACGATGGGACGTTGTGGAGCGAGCAGCCGATGTATTTCGAACTGCTGTTTGCCTTGGACGAGGTCAAGCGCCTTGCCCCTCAGCACCCGCAATGGCGCAACGAGCAGCCGTTCAAGGCGGTATTGGAGAACGATCAACAGGCACTCGCCGCCCAGGGCATGGACGGCTTGCTGAAAATCGTCGCCGCCACCCATTCGGGCATGAGCACGCAACAGTTCACCGCGGTTACCCGTAAATGGCTGGCCAGCGCCCGCCATCCGCGCTCGGGCAGGCCCTACACAGAGATGGTGTTCCAGCCGATGCTCGAACTGCTGGGCTACCTGCGCGCTAATGGCTTCAAGACCTACATCGTTTCGGGCGGTGAGGTGGCTTTCATGCGGGCCTTCTCCGAAGAGGTCTACGGCATACCGCCCGAGCAGGTCATCGGTACCACATTGGGCGCCAAGTTCGAGGACCAGGTAGGTACCTTGAGTATCCAGCGCCTGCCCAATATTCAGCACAACGATGACGGCCCTGGTAAGCCGGTCAGCATCGATACCGTCATTGGCCGCCGGCCGATCCTGGCGTTCGGCAACTCAGACGGTGACCTGCAGATGTTGCAATGGACCATGGCCGGCCAAGGCGCGCGTTTTGCCGGCCTGGTGCACCATACGGACCAGCGCCGCGAGTGGGCCTACGACCGCAAGAGCCATTTCGGCCGGTTGGACAAGGCGCTCGACCAGGCGCAAACCCAGGGTTGGACCGTGGTGGACATGGCGCGGGAATGGCGCCGAGTCTATCCCTTCGATTCGCAGTGACCATTCCAATGGGTAAACAAAGCCGCAGGAGCACAGCAAGCCGGCCGCAACCGGTGTGCCCGAAGTCGTGGACTACAGCAGTGATTGCATACGGAGAGCATAACTATGAAGTCCAGTACAACCTGGTTGTCGGCGGTCGCCCTGGCGGCCACGGCGACCCTTGGCGCTGGCATTGCCAGCGCGGCGGACAAGCCGAATATCCTGGTGATTTTCGGCGATGATATCGGCCAGACCAACATTAGCGCCTATGGCAAAGGGGTGGTGGGCTACCAGACGCCCAACATCGACCGAATCGCCAAGGAAGGCATGATGTTCACCGATTACTACGCCGAAAACAGCTGCACGGCGGGGCGCTCGACGTTCATCACAGGCCAGGCCACGCTGCGCACAGGGCTGTCCAAAGTTGGCATGCCGGGCGTGCCAGTGGGCCTGCAGGCGCGTGACGTGACCATCGCCCAGGCGCTCAAGGCCAAGGGTTATGCCACCGGGCAGTTTGGCAAGAACCACCTAGGCGACCGTGACGAATACCTGCCCACCAACCACGGCTTCGATGAGTTCTTCGGCAACCTGTATCACCTCAATGCAGAAGAAGAGCCGGAACGGGCGTTCTGGCCCAAGGAAGATCAGGAGTTCGTCAAGGCTGCATCGCCACGCGGTGTCATCAAGTCGAGTGCCGACGGCAAGATCGAAGACACCGGGGCGCTGACCAAGAAGCGCATGGAGACCATCGATGACGAGACCACCCAGGCCGCGATCAACTTCATCGACAAGCAAGTGAAGGCAGACAAACCGTTCTTCGTCTGGATAAACACCACGCGCATGCACGCGTTCACCCACGTGCGCGAGGCCATGCAGGGGCAGAGTGGCATGGTTGGCAATGACTACGCCGACGGCATGCTGGAGCACGATGGTGATGTGGGCAAGCTGCTCAAGACGCTGGATGACCTGAAGGTCGCCGACAACACCATCGTCGTCTACACCACCGACAACGGCCCCAACCAGTGGTCCTGGCCGGATGCCGCGACCACGCCCTTCCGCAATGAGAAAAACTCCAACTGGGAAGGCGCGTTCCGCGTACCTGCCATGATTCGCTGGCCAGGCAAGATCAAGCCAGACTCCGTCAACACCCAGATGATATCGGGCCTGGACTGGTTCCCGACCTTGCTCGCGGCCGTGGGTGACACCGACATCAAAGACCGCTTGCTCAAAGGCGCCGACGTGGGTGGCAAGACCTTCAAGGTGCACCTGGACGGCTACAACCAGCTGGACATGCTGACTGGCAAGACCGAAAAGAGCGCGCGCAACGAGTTCTACTACTTCAGCGACGACGGCGACCTGGTCGGCATGCGCTACGACAACTGGAAGATCGTGTTCTGCGAGCAGCGTGCGCCAGGCGGCCTGAAAGTGTGGAGCGAGCCGTTCGTGTGCCTGCGTGTTCCAAAAATGTTCAACCTTCGCATGGACCCTTACGAGCGGGCTGATGTGGTGTCGGATCAGTACTATGATTGGCTCACCAAGAACGATTTCTTGATTTTCAATGGCGTGAGAAAAGCGGCAGCGTTCCTGCAGACCTTCGTGGAGTACCCACCGAGCCAGCGACCAGCCAGCTTCAGCATCGACCAGATCCGTGCTGACGTAGACAAAAAGATCGAAGAAAAGATGAAGAGCCAGTAACACCGATGCGGCCGGCTCCCTATAGGAGCCGGCTTGCCGGCGATGGGCTGCAAGGCAGCCTCGGCATCTCTCTACCCGACAAGGCATCCCTGCATGGCATCATCCGCAGCAACCCGCGCTGTTATCGATAAAGACCATTCCAAGGCGCGCATGCTGTGGGCCTTGCCGGCCACGCTGCTGTTCTTCTCTGGCGCTGCCGGCCTTGTCTATCAGGTACTTTGGATCAAACAACTGTCGCTGGTGGTCGGCGTCGAAGTGCACGCCGTGGCCACTGGCATCAGTGCCTTCTTCGCCGGCCTGGCGCTGGGCGGCCTGCTGTTCGGGCGCTGGGCCGACCGGTTGCGGCGCCCGGTGCGGCTTTATGTGTGCCTAGAGTTGGCCGTGGCCCTGCTCGGCATTGCCGCAACCCTTGGCCTAGCCCAAGCCGCTGGCCCGTTCGCCCGCCTGGAGGCCAGCGTGGGCCTGCTGGCCTGGGGTTTACCGTTCATGATGGTCGGCTTACCCGCGTTTTTGATGGGCGGCACGTTGCCGGTGCTGGTGCGTGCATTGGCACCGGCCACGGGGCAACTGGCAGAGGCGGGCGGGCGCCTGTATGCCGCGAATACCGCCGGTGCCATTGCGGGTACCTTGCTGGCCGCCTTCGTGTTGCTGCCGCGCCTGGGCGTTACCGGCAGCGCCTGTGCCGCCGCCACGCTGAACCTGCTGGCTGCCTTAGGCGCGTGGCTGGCACGCCATCGCGATACGGCGTTGCCAGCGCCTGGCAACCTGGCTTCAGCGCCCCGTACCGCACAAGCACGGCTTGCCATCGGCCTGTACTGCATTGCCGGGGGCGTGGCGCTGGGCTACGAATTGGTCTGGAGCCAATCGATCGTGCCGTTCATGAGTACTCGCGCCTTTGCCTTCGCAGTGGTGTTGGCGACTTATCTCGGTGGCTTGCTCGCGGGCAGTGCGGTGTATGCGCGGCGTGCCGATCGCATCCGTGACCCATGGGGCCTGTTTGGCCTGTTGATAGCCGTCGCCGGTTTGCTGGCATTGCTGCAGATCGCTGGGCTTGGGCGCTGGCTGGTGCTGCTGCAGACCCAAGCCGAAGGCGTTGCCCTGCAACTGTTCGGCAGCGAATTGGCGGGCATGTGCGCGCGCTTCGCCATGGCCGCGGTTTGCATGGTGCTGCTGCCGACGACCTTGCTCGGCGCCGCGTTTCCGCTAGCCCTGCGACTGGCGGTGGACAGCGGCCATGTCGGCCGTGACGTGGGGGCCGTGGTGGCGCTCAATACCTTGGGTGGCATCGCTGGCGTATTGCTCACCGGCTTCGTACTCGTGCCGCAGGTTGGCTTGGTGCGCGCCTTGGGCGTACTGGCCGGCGTCGCTGCGCTGGTAGCTCTGGTTGCTGTCTGGCGTGGGCCTGGCGTGCGGCGCCCAACAGTCATTGTTGTGGGGGTGGTGGCAGTGGCGACCCTGCTGGTAGCCGTTCTCACGCCTCCACAGCGCCTGGCCGAGCTGTTGCCTGGCGCGCGTAACGGCCAGCTCACTTTTTACCACGAAGGTAAGGGCGGCACCGTGGCGGTGGTTACTCAAGGGCGTCCAGGCAAGACGTTCAGCCGCCTTTACATCCAGGGCGTATCGAACACGGGCGATGCCATGCCGTCGCTGCGCTACATGCGCCTGCAAGCCTTGCTGCCGCTGTTGATCCACAGCGGTGAACCACGCTCGGCGCTGGTGATCGGGTTTGGTACCGGCATTACCGCAGGTGCAATGCTGCGCTATGCGGGGCTGGAGCGCCCGGTGGTCGCCGAACTGCTGCCTGAAGTCCTGCAGGCGGCGCCCTTGTTCAAAGGCAACTACGCAGCGGTCGTCGATCCGCGGCTGGATATCCGCTTGCGCGATGGCCGCCGCGAATTGCTGCGCAGCGAGCAGCGCTACGACCTGGTGACGCTGGAGCCGCCACCCCCTTCGGCGGCCGGGGTGGTCAACCTGTATTCGCGTGATTTCTACCAACTGGCCGCCTCGCGCCTGCAGCCTGGCGGGCTGGTGGCCCAATGGCTGCCCCTGCCGACCCAGAACGATGAGGACAGCCGCGCGCTGGTACGCAGCTTCATCGACGTGTTTCCGCATGCCTCACTGTGGACCACTGAGTTTCACGAGATGCTATTGATCGGCTCGCTGCAGCCGCTGCAACTGAACGTATCGCGCATTCGCCAGCGCCTTGCGCAACCCGCCGTCGCGGCAGCCCTGGCCGAGGTTGGCATCGACTCGGCGCAGGCCCTGTTGGCCACCTGGATCACCGACCGTGCCGGCCTTGAGCGTTACGCTGCGAACGCGTTGCCGGTCACCGATGACCAGCCCCGTATCGAGTACGCCAACTGGGTGCGACCGCGGGAGATCACCCGCGTGCTGCCGGCCTTGCTGGCCCTGCGCAGCGCACCGCCCTTGCAAGGTGACGAGCCCGCCTTCGCCAGTGCGGTGAACGACCAATGGGACACGCTGGCGCGCTTCTACAGCCTTAGCCTGCATGCCTACAACGGCAATCGCCAAGCCTGGGCCCGCGAGGCGCGTGAGCTGGCCCGCAGTGACGGCGACAATCCTTACTTTCACTGGTTTCTAGGGGCAGCAGGCGGTCAGTGACAGCTGTGCTATCACTACAAGGATGCCGTGCGTCCGCAGGCCAGGGAGTGAGCGATGAATCACCTGTTTCGCGTGTTGCTGGTGCTGTTGGCCTTCTTGCCCATGGTGGGGCAGGGTAATGACGCCGCCACCATCGCCACCGAAGGCATCCCTGCCGAGCCGGCCGAGCTGACGATCGCCAACCGCAGCGTTTTCACCTTCCACGCGACCTTGCTGGGGGAGACCCCGGCTGCCCGAGCGCAGCGGGCTGCGGCAGTGATCGAAGAGGCCCTGCGCGGCACCGACGAGTTAAAGGTCAGCGTCGACCCGATCCTCAGCAGCCACCTGGTGCTGCTGGGGGGCCGGCGTGCGTTCATCGTTGCGCCCCAGGACCTTGAAATCAGCGGCGCTGACACCCGCGAAGCAGCCGAACAGGCCGCGGCGGTGTTGCGCCAGGTGGTCGAGGAGTCGGGCGAGGCACGCAACCTGCATTTTCTGCTCAAGGCCTTGGGCTTGTCGGCCTTGGCCACGCTGATCTACCTGGCCTTGATCAAGGGCGCCCACCTGGCCCGACACAAGCTGCGGGGGCGGCTGCCGCAACTGATGCGCGAACGCGCCCGGCAGATTCGCGTTGGGCAGATGCCGCTGTTCGACATGCAGTACGTGTATCGTCTGATCGACAGCCTGTTGCGGCTGCTGTACCTCGCGGTTGTGCTGTTGCTGAGTTACCAGGAGTTGAGCTTTGTGCTGTCGCAGTTCCCCTATACCCGGCCGTGGGGTGAAAGCCTCAACGTGCACCTGCTCGACCTGCTGCGCTACTTGCTTGACGGCATTTTGCAGGCCATCCCCGGGATTGCCGTGGCCATCACGATCTTCTTCATCGCCCGCGGCATCAGCAGCTTCAGCCGGCGCGTGCTGGAGCGCATGGCACGCCCAGGCACACTCAAATGGCTGACCGAAGAGACGCTGAAGCCCACCATGCGCCTGATCTCGCTGGCCATTTGGCTGTTTGCTCTGGTCATGGCCTACCCATACCTGCCGGGTTCGGGCACCGATGCCTTCAAAGGCCTGTCAGTGCTGCTCGGGCTGATGATTTCACTGGGTGCCTCCAGTGTCGTGGGCCAGGCGGCGGCGGGGCTGATTCTGACCTATTCGCGCACGTTGAAGGCTGGCGAGTATGTGCGGGTCGGTGACAACGAAGGCACGGTAACCGAAGTCGGCATGTTCAACACCACGATCCGCAACGGGCTGGGCGAGGTGCTGACCTTGCCCAACTCGATGATCACCGGCGCCGTGACGCGCAACTATTCCCGTGCGGTACAGGGCCATGGCTATATCATCGATACCGTGGTGACCATCGGTTATGACACACCCTGGCGACAGGTGGAGGCGATGTTAGTGGCGGCTGCTGAGCGCACCGAAGGCATCCTCGAAAAACCCAAGCCG
>Ga0105251_10003947_pt1 | contig 10519 bp, 6 predicted proteins | sample KBSS64metaG_FD_80424 | JGI IMG/M metagenome (GOLD analysis project Ga0105251, IMG submission 80424) | Switchgrass rhizosphere microbial communities from Kellogg Biological Station, Michigan, USA - KBS S6-4 metaG | ecosystem: Host-associated > Plants > Roots > Rhizosphere > Soil | place...
ACATTCACTACTACAATCATCACCGCATCAAGCTGAAGCTAAAAGGGCTGAGTCCTGTAATGTACAGAACTCAGCCCTCACGGCCTTAGCCCAAACCTGTCCAACTTTGCGGGGTCAGTTCACTGGATTGGATCGGGGTTTTCTCGCCAGCTCGAAATCAGTGCGCCGCTTGCCCCGACATGCCGTTATGACGCAGCAATGCGTCGATGTCCGGCTCGCGTCCGCGAAACGCCTTGAACGAATCCATCGCCGGGCGGCTGCCGCCGACTTCGAGAATCTCGCGGCGGTAGCGCGTGCCCGTCGTCACGTCGAGCACCGAGCCGTTGCTGGCCTTCGCGGCTTCTTCGAACGCGGCGTACGCGTCCGCCGACAGCACTTCAGCCCACTTGTAGCTGTAGTAACCCGCCGCGTAGCCGCCCGCGAAGATATGGCTGAACGTGTTCGGCCAGCGCGAGAACGGCGCCTGCGGAATCACATGGAACTTCTCGTTGATCGCGCGCGCGAGGTCGTTCACGTTCTGCGTCGCGTTGGCCGGATCGTAGGACGTGTGCAACACCATGTCGAACATCGAGAAGACGATCTGGCGCATCGTGCCGAGACCGCTCTGGAAGTTTTTCGCGGCGAGCATCTTGTCGAACAGCTCGCGCGGCAGCGGCGCGCCGGTCTCGACATGCGCGGACATGTCGGTCAAGACGTCCCACTCCCAGCAGAAGTTTTCCATGAACTGCGACGGCAGTTCGACCGCATCCCACTCGACGCCATTGATGCCCGACACGCCCAGTTCGTCGATCCGCGTCAACATGTGATGCAGGCCGTGGCCGAACTCATGGAACAGCGTGATGACTTCATCATGCGTGAAGCAGGCGGGCTTGCCGCCCACCGGCGCCGAGAAATTGCACGTGAGATAGGCGACCGGCGTCTGCACGCCGCCCTGCGTGCGCTTGTGGCGCGAGCGGGCGTCGTCCATCCATGCGCCGCCGCGCTTGCCTTCGCGCGCGTAGAGATCGAGATAGAACTGCGCGACGAGCGTGCCGTCCTTGTTCTCGACGCGGAAGAAGCGCACGTCGGGGTTCCACACGGCGGCTTCGTCGCGGCGGATCGACACGTTGAAAAGCGTTTCGGTGACCTTGAAGAGGCCCTTCAGCACGGCTTCCTGCGGGAAGTATTGCTTCACTTCGTTCTCGGAGAACGAGTAGCGCTTCTGGCGCAGCTTCTCGGCCGCATACGCGATATCCCACGGCTGCAGTTCGGGCATGCCGAGCTCGGTCGCGGCGAACGCGCGCAGTTCCATCCAGTCCTTTTCGGCGTAAGGACGCGCACGCGTGGCGAGGTCCTCGAGGAACGCGATCACTTGCGCGGGCGATTCGGCCATCTTCGGCGCGAGCGACACTTCCGCGAAATTCTGATAGCCGAGCGTCTTCGCTTCCTCCTCGCGCAGCTTCAGATGCTCGACGATATTCGCGGTGTTGTCCCATTCAGGCTTGCCGTGGCCGTAGGTGCCGCCCAGCTCCGACGCACGGGTGGCATACGCGCGATACATCGCCTCGCGCATCGGCCGATGATCGGCATATTGCAGCACCGGGAAATACGACGGGAAATGCAGTGTGAACTTCCATCCTTCCTTGCCGTCGCGTTGAGCGGCTTCGCGGGCCGCTTCGATCACGTCATCCGGCAGGCCGGCGAGATCGCTTTTTTGCGTGACGACGTACGCGTAGGCGTTGGTCGAATCGAGCACGTGATCGGAGAATGCCTTGGAAAGCGCGGCTTGCTCCTCCTGCAATTGCGCGAAACGCGGCTTGCGGTCCTCGGGCAATTCGGCGCCCGACAGACGGAAATCCCGCAGCGAATTCTCCAGGATCTTCTTGCGCTCGGCCGATAAACCGGCGAATTCCGGTCCGGCGGCAATCGCCTTGTACTTCTCGTAGAGCGCGAGGTTCTGACCGACGCTTGCCGAAAATTCGGTGACGCGCGGCAGGTTTTCAGCGTGCGCGGCGCGCAGTTCTGGCGTATCGGCAACCGCGTTCAGATGGCCGATTACGCCCCAAGCGCGGGACAATTTTTCCGATTCCTGCTCGACCGCCTCGACGACATCTTTCCAGGTCGCCGGCGTGTCCGGCGCGCTCGCACGGTCGACGGCGGCCTTTGCATCGGCGAGCAGCACGTCGAGCGCCGGCGTGACGTGCGCAGGCTGAATTTCGCCGAAACGCGGAAGATCGGAAAAATCGAGCAGCGGATTGGCCGCTGCCAGGGTGGACGTGGTGTCGCTCATGACTCTCCCGTTCTGATGTTGGGTAAAGCGCGGGCGGGGAGTGTCGCACCCGTCCGCGCCGGCTCTCTGAGAGATTATTAGGGCGTGCGAGGCAAATTCCAATCGATTGTTTTTAAGGGGCCGATTAATGCGGCCCCGCGCCGATTTTCACGCTTGCGCCGCGCGCTCGGCCGCTTCGATCGTGTTGACGAGCAACATCGTGATGGTCATCGGGCCGACGCCGCCCGGGACCGGCGTGATATGGCCGGCGACTTCCCTGACGCCCGCGAAATCGACGTCGCCGCACAGCTTGCCTTCGTCGTCGCGATTCATGCCGACGTCGATCACGGTGGCGCCCGGCTTCACCATGTCGGCGGTCAGGATGTTGCGGCGGCCGACCGCGGCGACGATCACATCGGCATCGCGCGTATGCTTCGCGAGGTCGCGCGTCTTGCTGTGACAGATGGTGACGGTCGCGCCGGCTTCGAGCAGCAGAAGCGCCATCGGCTTGCCGACGATGTTCGAGCGGCCGATCACCACCGCGTTCGCGCCTTTCAGGTCGATGTCGTGCGCCTGGAACATCTTCATCACGCCGTAGGGCGTGCACGGGCGAAAGAGCGGCTTGCCGGTCATGAGCGCGCCCGCATTGGCGACGTGAAAGCCGTCGACGTCCTTCTCGGGCGCGATGGCCTCGATGACCTTGTGGCTATCGATGTGCGCGGGCAGGGGCAGTTGCACAAGAATGCCGTGGATGGAAGGATCGGCGTTGAGCTTTGCGACGTGCGCGAGGAGTTCGTTTTCGGCGAGCGTCGCGGGGAAGCGATCCATCACCGAGTGCAGGCCGTTGTCGTGGCACGCCTTTACCTTGTTGCGCACGTAGACCTCGCTCGCGGGATTGTCGCCGACGAGCACCACGGCCAGGCCCGGCTTGTGTCCACGGGCGGTGAGGGCGGCGGCGCGCTGGGCGACATCGGCGCGAAGGGTCTTGGAAAGGGCGTTGCCGTCGATGAGTTGGGCAGTCATGGCGAATCGGATCGAGGATGGGCGAAGGCGCGCGAGGGCGTTAAGCCGTCGCCGCGCCCGCTGCTTCGTGCGGCAGCGGTGCGCGGCGCTCGCGCATGGTGCTGGGCGCGTTTTTCGGCAAATGCGCCCCTGGGAAGGGCGAAATTATACCGCCGGGCGCTATTGCACGTTTTGGCCCGCCATGCCCGCCACTTCGCCGGGCCTTAAGGCGTAACCGCCTTCCAGGACGAATCCGGATTGAACGACTTGATCGCCGCGGCCGCGCGTGCGGACGCCGGGCCGAGGTCTTTTTCGAAGATCTGCCCGTCCTGGTTGACGATGAAAGTCATCACACCGGTCTGGCCGTAGCGCGCCGGCGTCGCGATCAAGCCGAAGCCTTGCGTCAGCTTGCCGTCCTGCAGATAGCTCTTCGCGCCGCCCTGCGCGTTCGCGCCCTGCGAAGTCAGGATGCGGTAGTGATAGCCGTAATAGCCGTCGGCTGCGCTCGGCTTGTTCGGCATCGTGGCAGCGAGCGGGCCGAGCGGGCTGTCCGGCTCGCCCGGCGCGGTGTCCCAGTAGAGGCCGTCGTGTTTGCCGGGCGTGCTGACGAAACGGTCGGCGTAGCGGTCGGCCGTCTTGTGATAGTCGTTCTGCGCGGCGACATACGCGAGCGCGACCTGCATCGCCGAACGCTCGTTGCGGCCGATACGCCGCGTGAGCAGTTCGTCGCGCGCGGCGGGCATGTCGAAGCGCCAGCCTTTCGCGACTTTCACGAGCGGAATCGGCAGCGTCCAGCCGCTCGTGCCCGCTTCGATGTGCGCAGCCGGATGGCCTTTGAGCGGTTGAGCATCCTCGACGATGCGATGCTGCTGCGCCCACGCGCCCAGGTACGCATAGATGTCCTCTTCGCCGACACTGCCGGCGGGCACGTAATGCCTGTGGTCCTTGCCGAGGACTTTGGCGAGCGCGGTGTCGTCGTTGGTCGCGATGGCGTCGGTGAGCGCCTGCGCGGCCGCTTCGGCGGTCGGATAGACGGTCTGCGCGTACGCGAGCGATGCGCCGAGCGCGAGCGATGCGGCGACGAGGGCGCGCAGGAATGGCTTCTTCGTTGAGGCGAATGCTTGGGTAGGGGTCATCTCAGGCTCCTGAAAGTGGCGTTCGCCGCGTATGCGGCGTTTGAGCGATCAGTCGAATCGATCATCAACGGCGATGAAAGCCTCCGCCGCCGCCTCGCTGGAACCCGCCGCCGTGCATTCCGCCGCCGCCCCCGAATCCACCGCCCTGACGTTGCGCGCCCCCCGCGCCGCCGAATCCACCCCCCGCACCGCCCCCCGCACCGCCGCCCGCCTGACGCTCGATACCACCGCCGCCGCCGACGCGGTTATGCGACTGATTGGCGAACGACTCCCGGCTCGCCTGTCCGCGCTGGATGTCCTGGCGCGCACCATTGCCGTCGCCCGCACCGCGCAGCGCGTTATCGCGGTTCACGTTCTGCGAGCGCTGGCGCAGGTCGCTGGTGTCGCGCGCGTTCACACCGCCGCCCTGGCGAATGCTCTGCACGCGCTGGCTCGCCGGCTCGTTGAGGTTTTGCCCGGTGCGCTGCTGCAGCGTCTGCGCCGCCTGCGCGCGCGCATTCTCGCGACCCCGAAACTGGTTGGCGTTCGCGCCGAGATTCGCGTTGTTCAACGTGTTCTGCCGGTTCGCGACGTTGGTCCGGTTGAACTGCGGATCGTTGCGGTTCCAGCGCACGTTGTTGCTGTTCGCATTGATGCGGTTGCTCGTGTTGATGTTGTTGTAGCGGTTCACGTTGACGTTGACATCCCCGTGCCCCCAGTTGCAGTTGCCCCACAGCGAATTCACGACCGCGACGCCTGCGCCGAACGCGAGACCGCCGACGAACGCCGACGCCATCGCATATCCCGGAGGCGGAGGCACGTAGACCGGCGGATAAGCCGGATAAGGCCACGTGCCGTACACGACCGTCGGGTTATAAGTCGGCACATAGACCACTTGCGGATTGGCCGGCTCGATCTGAATCACCGTGGTGCTGGTGGTCGTGCTGCCCGCCGGCGCCGGCGCGCTCGTGATCTTCTGCTGCTCGTTCGTCTTCAGATTCCCGGCGCTTTGCGCCGCGCGCCGCAGACGCTGAACGGAGTCCATCACGTCGCTCGGCTGCGCGATGAAGGCGTTGCCGAGCTGCGTCACCCAGTCGATCTTGGAGGCCATCGTTGCGAGCGCCTGAGGGAACGCGACGAGCGATTGCACGCTCGGATCCCACGGCTCGGTCTGCACGGCTTTCACGGCGTCGTCGCCCTTGACGTTCGGGTTCGCCTTCGACCACGCGGCTGCATCGGTGACTTGCGATGGATACGTCGACGCCATCAGCACCTGCGCGAGCAGCGCGTCGGGATAGAGCGCGACCGGCGCGGTCAGCGCATCGAGCTGCTGGTTCGTGAGCTTCTGCGCGGCGCTCGCGGCGTCCTGCGTCTGCGCGTGAACCGCGGCGGGAAGCAGCGCCGTAAGCGGCAACGCGAGCGCTACGCTCATCGCGATGATGCGCAGCGTGCGCGCGCGATGCCTGATGATGTAAGGGCTTCGTTTCAAGATCAAGTCCTCCGGTGCACGACGCTGGACACTCGGCGCGCGTGGACTGCCGATGCGGCGGGATGCGCCTGTTGTTTGCCGATAAGCAGCGAACTGATGCGCAGTGCTGAATGAAGGCGAGGGAATTGATGAGCGAGTGGCTTCGGTTTCGAAGACCTGGACGCCAAACGTTTGACATTCGAGCAAGGACGCAGCAGCCGTCGTGTCGCGCATGACCGTTGTCCGGTAGTGGAGGTCACGCCAACTTACGGGCGGCCCTCTGGATGTGTCAACGTGATTGAGGAAATATCACGTTTCACTCTTGCCGACAACGGGGTTTCGGAAGGGGACGAACGGCGCGCGCGTGTCGCCAGGCGCGCCATGCAAGCGCGGCCGGCATGGCGATGCCGGCCGCGAAGAGAGAGATGAAGCCGTTACTGCTGAGGCTTGTTCGACAGCGCGAGACGCAGCAGATCGGCGACGGTGTTCACGGAGAGCTTCTCCATGATGTTCGCGCGATGCGCTTCCACCGTCTTGATGCTGATGCCGAGATCGTCGGCGATCTGCTTGTTCAGGCGCCCCGCGATGATGCGCTCGAGCACCTGATGCTCGCGTGCGGTCAGCTTGCCCAGACGCTCTGCGGCGGCGCGCTGCTGCTGCACGCTGGTGCTTTCGCTGCGCGCTTTCTCCAGCATGCGCTCCACGAGCTTGCGCAGTTCGGCTTCGTCGAACGGCTTTTCGATGAAGTCCATCGCGCCTTTTTTCATCGTCGAGACGGCCATCGGCACGTCGCCGTGACCCGTCACGAAGATGATCGGCAGCAGCGAATTCTCGGCGATGAGTTTCTCCTGCAGCTCGAGCCCCGTCATGCCGGCCATGCGCACGTCGAGGATCAGACAGGAGATCGCGCCGGAATGCGAGATCGGCAGATAGACGTCGAGGAACGATTCCGCGCTGGAGAAGCATTGAACGCGATAGCCGTTTGCTTCGAGCAGCCAGCGCAAGGAATCACGCACGGCTTCATCATCGTCGACGACGAAGACGGTTTCCTGAGTGGTGACTGTGCTCATAGTTCTCCCGTAACTGTTTGTTGTCTCGTATGTTCGTCCTGCGCATCCGTGCCGCCCGTGCCCGACGAGCCGTCCACTTCGCCGATCGGCAGGCTGCAGTGGAAAGTCGCGCCGGTCACGTGGCCGTCCGCTTCGACGTTGTTGACCACCCAAAGGCGTCCGCGATGCGACTCGATGATCGAGCGGCAGATGTTCAGCCCCATGCCCATGCCGTCGGACTTGGTGCTGTAGAACGGCTCGAAGAGGCGCTCGGCGGTTGCCTCGTCCACGCCCGGTCCCTGATCGACCACGCTGATGCAAACGAAGCCGCCGTCCATGCGCTGCACGACGACGCGAATCACCGGATCGACCGCGGTTGGTTTCGCATCATGCATCGCCTCAGCCGCGTTTTTCAACAGGTTGACCAACACTTGTTCGATCAAAACCGGGTCGACGTAGATCACCGGCATGCGCGAGCGGATTTCGGTGACGATGCGGATCTTGCGTTTGCGCGCTTCGATTTCGGCGAGACCAACCGCGTCCGCGACGATATCCGCGACGCGCGCGGCCTGGCGCTTGGGCTCGCTGCGCTTCACGAACTCGCGGATGCGCTTGATGATCATGCCTGCGCGCACGGCCTGCTGCGCGGTCTTCTCGAGCACGGGAAGCAGCGTTTCCTGCGTCATGCGGCCGGATTTCACCAGCGCGACGCAGCCGGAACAATAGTTGTTGATCGCCGCGAGCGGCTGATTCAGCTCGTGCGCGAGCGACGACGCCATTTCGCCCATCGTCATCAGGCGGCTCGTGAACTGCAGTTTCTCTTCCTGCTGATGCGCGAGTTCCTGCGCCTGCTTGCGCTGCGTGATGTCGGTGGCGATCTGCATCTGCGCGAGATGGCCGTCGACCCACTGGATGTACTGGCGGCGCACCTCGAACCACTTCTGGATGCCCTCGACATAGACTTCCTGCGCGTCCGCCGAGCTTTCGGTGAGCGCGGCGGCGGGGAGGCCCGCGTAGGTGTCGACCATGTCGATGGTATCGGACGAGCTTTGCGAGCCGCCGTCGAACGCGGCGCCGGCGAGCTCCAGATGGCCGTCGGGACGGATGCCGAACAGATGCCGGTAATAGCGATTGGCGAAGAGCAGCTCGGCTTCGTCGGCGGCGAGCACGGAGACGGCCGCGTCGAGGCTTTCGAGCACGGTGGTGAAGCGCTCGTGCGCCGCGGCGAGCTCTTCGCGCGCGCGCTTGGGTTCGGTGATGTCCGTCATCGACGACATCCAGCCAGTCTGCCGCCCCGAGCTGTCGATCAGCGGCGAGACGTACAGCCGCGCGTGGAAGAACGAACCGTCCTTGCGGCGCACGCGCAATTCGAAGCCGGAAGAGGGCGCCTTGCCGCGCAGCGTCATGTCGAGCTGGCGCTGCATTTCGGGATAGGCGTCGCGCGGCCAGTACGGAAACGGCGCGTTCTTGCCGACGAGATCGCTCTCGTCCCAGCCCGTCATGCGGCAGAACGCGGGGTTCACGTGCGTGATGCGGCCGTGCATGTCGAGCACGCGCATGCCGATCAGCACCGAGTTTTCCATCGCCCGGCGGAAGAACGCTTCGGCGTACAGCGCCTGTTGCGCCTCGAAGCGCTGGCGCGTGTGCTTCCACAGGCTCCAGAGACTCCACAGCACGAAGCACGACAAGCCGGCCACGAGCCAGACGAGCGTGTTATTGGTGAAGTTCGTGAGCTGCGGATACGAATAGACGCGCACTGACAGGCCCTGACCCGGCGGATCGAGCGGCAGGTCGTAGAACATGTCGCGCGGCAGGCGCGGGCGGCTCGACGTGGTCGCGAGCTCGCGGTTGTTCAGGTCCGTGATGGAGATCTTGTACTTCGCCGACAGTTCGCTGGGAATGTCGTGCTTGAGGACGCCCTCGATCGAGAACACCGCCGCGATCGAGCCGAGGAATTCCCGGTCGCGGAAAACCGGTGTCTGCAGTGTGATATAGCCGTTGCCGAGATCGTCGTAGAGCAATGGCGAGTAGACTTGGCGGCGGGTGGTCCGCGCTTCGTCGAACGCGGCCTGCACGGCCTCGTCCATCTGCGTGTCGTTCGGCTTCGCGAGACGCGATCCGAGCACGGGCAGCGGCGTATTCGGCCAGCGCGGCTTATGCTCGCTCGTATACCAGTTCATGTAGAGGATCTCGGGATGCCCCTGCATGATGTCGGTGGACGAGGTCTGGAAGGTTTGCGGGTCGCCGTGGCCGGTCACGATGTCGCGGGCGAGCGCCTGGATCTGCTCCTGTGCGCCCGTCATCGAGAGACGGATTTGCTGCTGCGCCCACGCGACATTGCGGTAGAGCGTGTCTTCCTGCTGCTGTTGCTCGCGCCGGTTCAGGCTCCAGAGGATGAGACTCATCACGACCAGAAATACCAGGATCGAAATGAGCGGCGTGAGTAAATAGGAGTTCGACCACCACGGGCCGTGGTGCCAGCGAGAGGGCGAGGCGTCGGTCGGCTTGCGCGGGACCCTCGCCGAGCGTTTGATCAGCCGTTCGGTCAACATGGAAGCGATTGTAACGCAGCGCCTGATTGTTAATTGGCGTAAAAAGAGGGTAAAGAAGCCTCGATTGCAGGAAAAGGAGGAGAAACATCTGACTAAAAAAGGCTTATGGGACGGTGCGTTGCAGCAATTTTTCGTATGGTGAGATCAACTCTCATGATTTGAAAAATTCCTTGCGTCATGGTCTGGACCCTCTTTAGAATTGCCGGCACGCGGCCAGTGCCCGCCTTCGATCGGGCGTGCGCCGGCGGTTCTCAGAGTGTTCCTCACATCAGGAGACGAGCATGTCCGCTGTACCCGACGAAGTTCTCAAATATGTCGCCAACGCCAAGGACGACGATCCTCAGGAAACCGCCGAATGGCTCGACGCGCTCGACGGCGTAATTTCCGCGGTCGGTCCTGATCGCGCGCACTACCTGATCGAGAAACAGATCGAATTCGCTCGCGTTCATGGCGAGCACCTGCCGTTCTCCGCCAACACGCCGTACATCAACACGATCCCCGTCGCTTCGCAGGCCAAGATCCCGGGCGACCAGGACATCGAACACCGGATCCGCTCGTACACCCGCTGGAACGCCATCGCGATGGTTCTGCGCGCGGGCAAGGATACGAACGTCGGCGGCCACATTGCTTCGTTCGCGTCCGCCGCCACGCTCTACGACGTCGGCTTCAACCACTTCTGGCACGCGCCGTCGAAAGAACACGGCGGCGATCTCGTGTTCGTGCAGGGCCACTCGTCGCCGGGCGTGTACTCGCGCGCGTTCCTGCTTGGCCGCCTGACCGAGAAGCAACTGAACAACTTCCGCCAGGAAGTGGGCGGCGAGGGCATCTCGTCGTATCCGCACCCGTGGCTGATGCCGGACTTCTGGCAATTCCCGACGGTGTCGATGGGTCTCGGCCCGATCATGGCGATCTATCAGGCGCGCTTCATGAAGTACCTGCAGGCGCGCGGCATCGCGAAGACGGACGGCCGCAAGGTATGGGCGTTCCTCGGCGACGGCGAAACGGATGAGCCGGAATCGCTCGGCGCGATCGGCATGGCCGGCCGCGAGCGTCTGGACAACCTCGTGTTCGTCATCAACTGCAAC
>Ga0105251_10003955_pt1 | contig 10504 bp, 6 predicted proteins | sample KBSS64metaG_FD_80424 | JGI IMG/M metagenome (GOLD analysis project Ga0105251, IMG submission 80424) | Switchgrass rhizosphere microbial communities from Kellogg Biological Station, Michigan, USA - KBS S6-4 metaG | ecosystem: Host-associated > Plants > Roots > Rhizosphere > Soil | place...
AAAACCGGCGCGCATGAAGAAGAGGGCTTCGCCCGTCTTGCCGCGTGAAGCGATCGCTTTCGCATTGGCTTGCGCCCACAGCACCGGCCAGCGATTATGCGCCAGCATCGGGTCGCTGCCATCGTGCAGGCGCAGGTCGACGGGCAGATATTCGCCGAAATCGGCCATCCACCCGGACAAGCCGAAATCCAGCATTTCCTGCCCGATGATGCGTTCGGAAAACCATTCCAGGCTGGCGGGATTGGTGAAATCGACCACCCCGCAATCAAACTCGCCGAAATCCACCAGATAGGGTTCGTCGCTGTCCTGACGGAGCGCGAGGTGACCTGCGGCGCGCGCTTCTGCAAACTGGGCGCCGTCGACCGCCAGATAGGGGTTCACATAGCCCAGGAACCGAATGCCGCGCTGCGCCAGCGCCGTGATCCGGTGCGGCAGGTCGGCATAGCGCGCCGGTTGCCACGCCCAGTTCCAGAACAGTCGCCGGCCAAAGCTGGTCTGGCGGATGCCGATCCAGTCCTCGCACCATAATCCGGCGACGGCTGCGCCCGCCTCGACGATCCGGTCCAGCCGGGCGAAGCTGTTGTCCCCATCCTTGAGACCCACGATCGCTCCGCCGATCGCCCAGTCTGGCAACGCCGGCTGGCGTCCGAAACGAAGGCTGAGCCGGCTGACGAGTCCAGCGATGTCAGAAGCAGCAAAGAAATCCAGCCGGACCTTGCCTTCCCAGATTTCCACTCGATGATGGGTCGGATCGGTGAAATCCAGCACCGAATAGGCGCTGCTGGTCAGATGGCAGGCGTAAAGGCGGGAGGAAAGAAAGGTCGGCTGCGGGTAATTGGTCCACCAATAATCGCCCCCGGCCATCCCCTGCGCGTCCATCAGCCGCGTCAGTTCGGTCGACTTGTCCCGGCCCACCCCCGGCTCGCTGGTCCAGATCGGGAATCGGCGGCCTGACAGGTCGAGGTAGCTCATCTGCTCGCCACCCCCCCATATATGTTCGCCGGGTTGCGCCAGAAGGTCGATCCACAAGCGGTCATAACCCGTCCGAAGGATCTCTGCGCAAAGCGAGTCGTCTTCGATCCAGAGGCGCAGCAAGGGCGCGTGGTCGTCTTCCGTGCCCAGAAGCAGCGCGCCATCGGCCCATTCGAAACGCGAAAGTGAGAGAAAATCGACCGGCGCATCGCTGATGGTGAAATTTCCGCGCGTCATCCGGACGTCCGGCCGGCCTTTCGCGATGGATAGGGCAGGCGCGCCGGGACGTTGGCGCAATATGTCCATCCCGTTCAACCGACAGGAAAAGCCGTCATCATGGATGGCGAAGCTTAGCGACAAATCCAGCTCCCAGATCATGTTTTTTATGAAACAGGGTCGGCAGTATCGACCTGTCCGGTATGACACCGCTTGACATAAAATCCGACCTGGATCAAGAACTATCCAAGCCTACGGGACAAACCCGAGGACCGGCCCGACGCTCCTGTCGGGCAAGCGTGGTGGATGGAGGGGATTTATGACCGACAGCGCTCGTCTCTTGTCATATGATGCCGGCCGGAAATGGCTTGGCATGTCGGCCTCACTTCTGGCCATGATGGCGGCAATGCCCGCCCATGCGCAGATTGAAGAGATTATCGTTACCGCTCAGAAGGTTAAGCAGAATGTTCAGGATGTCCCGATCGCCATCAGTGCGGTGACGGGAGAAGCCATGGCGCGCGCAGGCGCCAAAAGTCTGGAAGACATCGCCGCAATCGTTCCGTCGGTGACCTTCCGCAAGGGCACGACAAACGCCAACAGCGCCATCGTGATGCGGGGCGTTGGCACCATCAGTTTCTCGATCGCGGCCGAACCCAGTGTGTCCACCGTTGTCGACGGCGTCGTGCTCAGCCGGTCGGGCCAGTCCTTTCTTGATCTCGTCGATTTCGACCGGCTGGAAGTTCTGCGCGGTCCGCAAGGCACGCTGTTCGGCAAGAATGCGTCTGCCGGTCTGGTCAATATCGTTTCCAAGGGCGGCACCAGCGATTTTGAGGCGGAAGCGACCGTTTCGGGCACCACCGACGAGGAGTATCGCGGACGCCTGACCGTTTCCGGGCCGATCGCGCAGAATTTGACCGGCCGGATCACGGGCTTTTACGGCAATTTCGACGGCAATCTGACCAATATTGCCGGCGGCAAGAACCGGACCGTCAATGGCTATGAACATTATGGCGCGCGCGGCTTGCTGGATTATGATGGGGAAGGCGGCCGCCTTCGCCTGATCGCCGACTATTTCAAGTCCAATGACGATTGCTGCGCCGAGGTTACCGGCGTGTCGCGCGGTACCGTGATCGACAAGGAACTGGGGATCACGCCGCGGGGTGAAGACACGCGGACGGTGAACCAAAATCTGGTCACCCGTTCGCTCGATCGCCAGTGGAGCATCACGCTCAATGCCGATATAGATACGTTCGCCGATCACACCTTCAGCATCGTCACCGGCTATCGCAACTGGCGCAATACCGAGATACGCGACGGCGATTTCCTGCCCCGCGCCATTGTCGGCACCGGCGAACTGCACGATCATGGCACCGTCAATACCGAACAGGTTTCGGCAGAGGTCCGTCTGGCATCGCCGCAGAACCAGGCCCTGACCTATCAGGTGGGCGGTTTCCTCTGGTATTCGCACAACACGCAGGATTTTACGCGGGCGGACATCACCTGTTCCAGTTCGAGCCTGCCGGTGGATCCGATCACGGGCGGTCAGCCATGCAATCTGGCCGATACGGTGAACACGCTGTTCCCCACCGCATCCTCGCGCAGCAATGTCACTTTCCGCAACTGGGCGCTGTTCGGGCAGGCAAGCTATGAATTCACGCCCAGCCTGCGGCTGACGCTGGGGGGGCGCTACACGCATGACAGCCTGTCCTACACCCATTACCGCGCACCGGCGATCAATGCGGCGACGGGACTTCCGGCCACCGGCCCCGGCCTGTCGGGCGTCGGCGCAGGCGGCAGCATAGCCAGCGGCGGCAATGGCACCGACCTGTCGGAGGGGGCCACGAGCGCCGACAACTTCTCCGGCAAGGCCGTTCTGCAATATGATGTGGCGCCGGACATCATGGCCTATGCCAGCTATACGCGCGGCTATAAGGGGCCAGCGTTCAACGTCTTCTTCAACCATACCGCCCCGACCAATTCCACGCCGATCGATCCGGAAACGTCGAACAGCTATGAAATCGGCTTCAAAAGCCGCTTCTGGGACCGCAAGATTCAGCTGAACGCAGCCGCTTTCCTTGTCGATTATGACGGATTTCAGGCCAATAATTTCCTGCTGCTGAACGGGGCGGTCGTCACCAACCTGACCAATGCGGGCACGGTCCGGTCCAAGGGGTTCGAGGTTGACGCGACCTTCGCGCCTGTGGACGGCCTGACGCTGCGCGCCAACGCCGCCTATGCCGACGCGCGGGTGCGCAGGTTCAATCCCAACCCGCTGACGAATGCGCCCGACGCGCGCGATGGCACGCGCCTGCCGCTCGCGCCCAAGCTCAGCTACACGCTCGGCGCCGATTATGATGCGGATGTGGGACCGCTCAAACTGTATCTGTCGACCGACTGGCGCCACGTCAGCAAGCAGTTCTCAGACCTGGGCGAAAGTGGCCCGATCGACCCCTACGGACTGTGGAATGCCAGCATCGGCTTTTCCGATCCGGACGATCGCTATCGCCTCACCTTCATGGTCCGCAACATTCTGGACGCGAGCTATGTGCTGCTGAACACCAGTTCCGGTCAGCGCCTGATGATCCCGCGCGACGCGGACCGCTATGCCGGCGTGACGTTGCGCGCGCGCTTTCGATAAAGGGCAGGGACGGCGCCTGCACGAGCCGTCCCTTCTCCCTTCGCCCCCGGACGCCAGCTTGTCCGGGGGCTTTTTGTTGCCCGTCGGACTGAGGCGGGGCGGCACGGGAAGGGCGACAAAAAGAAGCGGTGAACCTGATGGCTGCCGCTCCCTGAGTAGTTTCCGATCAGACGGCGCTGTCGGCCGGGCTGAGGCGCGGTTGCATCAGGTGGACGAACAGCAGGGCGGCGAGATAGGCGCCCCCGCAGAGCACGAATAGCGGCGCGTAGCCCACACCGCTGTCGAGCGACCAGCCCGCCAGTTCGATGATGCCCGTCCCGCTGAGATTGCCGCCGATCGCGCCCAGCGCGACGACCGTCGCGATCCGTCGTGCCGGTATGATCTCGGTCGCCATGCCGAATAGATTGGTCGAAAAGCCCTGATGCGCAAACAGGCCCATGCCGATGCACAGCGCCGCCAGCCATGGGCTGGAAACCCACATGGCCAGAGGCATGATCAATACGACAAGGGCAAAGGCGAACATAGCGCTCTTGCGAGCCCCGTTCATCGACAGGCCGCGATGCAGCAGAGCGGGATAGAGTGCGCCGCTGCAAAACGCGCCCAGCGCGGCCAGCGTAAAGATGACGGCGATGGGCCAACCCAGAGTGCCTTGCGCCATGCCGAACTGGCGGGCGAAAAAGTCGGGGGTCCAGAACAGCACGAACCACCAGACGAAATCGGTCGATGCCTTTGCGCCGATGATGGTCCAGCTCCTGCGGTCCGCCAAAATGGCGCGCCATTCCACCTTGCCCTGCGTGCGGGCCGATGCGCCCGCCACTGGCATCAGGCGCGCGGTGTTCAGTCGCCACAAAAGCAGCCAGAGCAACCCCAGGCCGCCCGTCACCAGAAACGCGGCCTTCCATCCAAAGGCCATGGCGAAGGGAGGGATCAGAATCGGCGTCAGGATTGCGCCGATGTTTGGAGCGGTGTTGATGATGCCGATGCCCACCGAGCGCCGATCCGTCGGCAGATAGATGGCCGCGGTCTTCATCGCAGCCGGCGTGTTGACCGATTCCGCCGTCGCCAGAACGGCGCGTGCGACAACAAATTGCTGGACGCTGGCAGCCAGCGCATGCGCCATGCCCGCGAGGCTCCAAACGGCGACCGCGAATCCATAGGCGAAACGGACGCCGAACCGGTCCACGAACCAGCCGACGCCCAGCAGGGACGCCGCCGCCGCCAACTGAAAGACCGAGCCCAGATGCGCGAATTGCTGGTCGGACCACTCGAACTCGGCCTCCAGCATCGGCTTGAGCAACGCCAATACCTGCCGGTCGACATAATTGAGGGCCGTCGCCAGAAATATCAGGGCAATCAGCATGTTCTGTGCCCGCGCCGCATCCGCGGCGGGCGCTGCCACAGGGGCGGTCGTCCCGCTCAAATCCCGCAATTTTGTCATCCTCAACCCTCCGGCTGCCGCGATACTTGTCTCTTCTGTGTGCGCATGGCTCTTGCCCTGCGGCGCGCATCGCCATAGAAAGGAATATGACACCGTAGGACATACGGCAAGCCTTTTGATAATGAGAGACTGGCGAGGATGAGGACCGTGAATTCGGATCATGCCGGGGACCTTTATGGCGAATTGTTCCTGGTCGAGCAGGCGACGGATCAACCGGCGTCCAGGACAGCGATATGGCACCGGCTCTGGCCCGGCCTGGCGATCTGCGGCATCGCCAGCATCGCCGCCGCCTGGCTTTCCGAACATTATGGCGCCCCCATCATCCTGATGGGCCTGCTGATCGGCCTGGCTCTCAACTTCGTGACCAGCGACGCACGGACCCATCCCGGCCTCGATTTCGCGTCCAAGACATGTCTGCGCTGGGGCATAGTCGTGCTGGGCACGCAGGTGACCTTTGCGCAAATCGGCGAGTTGGGGCCGGTGCCTTTTCTGGCCCTGCTGATGGTGATGGCCGCAGCGATGGCGGCGGCCCTGCTGATTGCGCGCCTGACCGGCCAGTCGATGGCGATCGGGGTTCTGGCCGGGGCCGCCACGGCCATTTGCGGCGCATCAGCGGCACTGGCCCTGTTCGGCGTGCTTGGCAGCCGCCGCATCAGCCAGGGCCATTTTGCGCTGACGCTGGTCGTCATTTCGGTGGCCAGCGCGCTGGCCATGTCCTTCTATCCCCCCCTTGCGGCGGCGCTGCACATGGACGACCGACAGGCCGGCTTCCTGATCGGTGCGTCGATACACGATGTCGCGCAGGCGATTGGCGGGGGCTATGCCTATTCCGACGTGGCCGGCAGCTATGCCACCATCGTCAAATTGACACGCGTCGCCCTGCTGGCCCCGATCGTCGCCATAGTGTCGGTTCTGGTAACGGATGAAGGCGGGGCGGGCCGGGGATGGATTCGCAAGCTCGCCTTGCCCTGGTTCATCACACTGTTTCTTGCCGTCGTGACGGTCAATTCGCTGGTGACCGTGCCTGCGGCAATCGCCCATGCCAATCTGGTCCTGTCCAAGGCATTGCTGTTGCTGGCGGTCACCGCAACGGCGATGCGGTCGCGGCTAGACCTGATCATGCAGATGGGCTGGCGTCCAGCGATGCCGGTGGCTGCGGCTACGCTTGCTTCACTTCTGGTCGCGATAGCGTTTACCCTGACGCTGTTGAGGACTTCGTAATGGACAGCCTGTATGACATTGCCGTGATCGGCGGCGGCGTGAACGGTTGCGGCATTGCACGGGATGCGGCAGGTCGCGGCGCGAAAATATTGCTGCTCGAAAAAGGGGATCTGGCGAGCGGCACATCGTCCGCGTCGACCAAATTGATCCATGGCGGTCTGCGCTATCTGGAACATTATGAGTTTGCGCTGGTGCGGGAGGCGCTGTCGGAACGTGAGCGGCTCTGGGCGATCGCGCCGCATATCATCTCGCCGATGCGTTTCGTGCTGCCGCATGTTCAGGGGCTGCGTCCGCGCTGGCTGTTGCGTCTGGGCCTCTTCCTCTATGACCATCTTGGCGGGCGAAAGCGGCTGCCGCCGACGCAATCGATCGACCTGCGGCGACATCCGGCTGGCATGCCGCTCAAGCCCGGCTTTGGGCCTGCCTTCGTCTATTCCGACGGATGGGTCGATGATGCCCGGCTGGTGGTGCTGAATGCGCGGGATGCTGCGGACCGGGGCGCGACGGTCCTGACGCATGCCTCGGTGGAATCGCTTGAACGATCGGACGGCATCTGGCTGATCCGCAGCGGCGATAAGGTTCATCGCGCCCGCGCCGTGGTCAACGCCGCCGGTCCTTCGGTGCTGGACCTGCTGGGTCGGGCCGGGCAAAAGACCGATCGCCGGATGCGGCTGGTGTGCGGATCGCACATCGTTGTGCCGCGCCTGTTCGATCATCACTATGCCTATTTCTTCCAGATACCGGATGGTCGCATCTTCTTCGCTATCCCCTATCAGGTCGACTTCACGCTGATCGGAACCACCGATCGCGACCATGAGGGACCGCTGTCGGGCATCCATGCCAGCGCGGAGGAGATCGCCTATCTGTGCGAGGCGGCGAACGCCTATTTCGCGCGGGCGATCACGCCGTCCGATGTCGTCTGGACCTATTCGGGCGTGCGGCCGCTGATCGACGATGGCACTGGTAAACCGGAGGCGGCGACGCGAGGCTATAGTTTCGAACTGGATTGCGACGCGCAGGGCAATGCGCCCCTGCTGTCGATCTTTGGCGGCAAGATCACCACCTATCGCCATCTTGCGAAAGATGCAGTGGAACGGCTCAAGCCCTATGTCCCTTCGCTGACGGGCAATGACTGGACGGCGACGGAGCCGCTGCCCGGCGGCGATTTCCCCATCGACGCAATCGATGCGTTGCAGGATGCGCTGGCGCGGGAATATCCCTTTCTCGACCGGGCAACGGTCCAACGCATTGCCGGGGCCTATGGCACGCGGGCGCGGCTCTGGCTGGGCGCGGCAAGGAACATGGCTGGGCTGGGGCCGCATTTCGGCGGCGGGCTGACCGGAGCGGAGGTGGATTATCTTGTCGCGCAGGAATGGGCGACATGTGCACAGGACATATTGTGGCGTCGGACCAAACTGGGCTTGAGGTTCGATGCGCGTCAGACGGAACAACTCGAAACATATATGGGTGAGATGCTGTGAGCGCGGATCATATTCTGGTTCTGGATGAAGGAACCACCTCGACGCGGGCCATCGTCTATCGCCTGGATGGCGCGATAGTGCATGTCGCCCAGCAGGAACTGACGCAATATTATCCCGAACCCGGCTGGGTCGAGCATGATGCGGCGGAAATCTGGATGCGCACGCTCGACTGCGCGCTGCGGGCAATAGAGGCGGCGGGCGGCGCGGACAGGATCGCTGCGTTGGGCATCACCAATCAACGGGAGACGGTCGTCGCCTGGGATCGGCAGACCGGCCAGCCGATCAGCCGCGCCATCGTCTGGCAGGACCGGCGCACCGCGCTCCACTGCGCCGAACTGCGGGAGGCGGGCCAGGAGGCGCTGCTCCAGGCGCGCACCGGCCTTGTTATCGATCCCTATTTTTCGGCAACAAAGATGCGATGGATTTTGGACCATGTTCCAGAGGCTCGCGCGCTGGGCGACAGGCTGGCGCTGGGCACCGTCGAGAGCTGGCTGGTGTGGAAGCTGACCGGCGGCCTGCATATCACGGATGCCAGCAACGCCAGCCGCACGCAGTTGCTCGCGCTGGAGGGAACCGACTGGGATGACGGGCTGCTCGACCTTTTTGGCGTGCCGCGGGCGGCATTACCGGCCATCGTCGACAATCTGGGCCAGTTCGGGAAATGCGATCCGGCTGTGCTGGGGGCGTCGATTCCGATTTGCGGTCTGGCGGGCGATCAGCAGTCGGCCGCCATCGGCCAGCATTGTCTGACGGCAGGCGACACAAAGGCGACTTTCGGCACCGGCGCCTTCATCCTGACCAATATGGGCACCGAATTGCCCGCGTCCTCCCACCGCCTGCTCGGTACGGTGCTGTACCAGCAGGAAGGCAGGCGAACCTATGCGCTGGAAGGGTCGATCTTCGTGGCTGGCAGCCTCATCAAATGGCTGCGCGATGAAATGGGGCTGATCCGGCAAGCAGGCGAAAGTGAAGCGCTTGCCCGATCCGTTGAGGATAATGGCGGCGTCGTGTTCCTTCCTGCCCTCGCCGGGCTTGGCGCGCCGCATTGGCGCCCGGATGCCAAGGGCGTTCTGGCCGGCCTTACGCTGGGAACCAGGCGCGCCCATATCGTCCGCGCGGCGATGGAATCGCTCACGCACCAATGCCACGACCTGCAGTCGGCCTTTGCTGCGGACAACGCGGCATGGACCAAGCTGCGGATCGATGGCGGGATGAGCGGCAACAACTGGATAGCGCAGGATCTGGCCGACATTCTTGCTCTTCCGGTCGAACGTCCGGCCGATACGGAAACGACTGCGCTCGGCGCGGCCATGTTGGCGGCCGTCGGGGCAGGCGTCTACGCTTCCCTGAATGATGCGGGCGCCATGTGCAGCGATATCACCCGCTTCGGCGCTGCCATGGCAACGGAAATCCGCGCCCAGCGCATCAACTTCTGGCGGCAAAGCCTGCGTCAACTCATCTCGGCGTAAGGGTTGCCATGATCTGATCGGAGGCATTGTGGGCCGATCCCGCTCCGCTGGCGCGATCATCCGGCCTTTACCGACCCAGTTGCAAATATAGCCGGATCAAATTCGCCGATCAAAGACCGCATATCCCTGCTTCAGCTGGTAAAGGAGGGATGGACGATTTGCTCCCGGTTCGCGCCGTCTTTTTCCGGTTTCCTCCAGGAAGTCGCGCTCCATGACTTTCCGTCGGAAAGCATCGATATTAAGCTTCTCGTCCAGGACGATCTCATAAACGCGGTGCAGTTCGGCGAGCGTGAACGCCTGTCCCAGGAAACGTGCGGGCAGGTCGGAATAGGCGCCTTTGCCGCGGAGGCGTTCAACCGCCGATGCCAGGATGAGGTCATGGTCGAAGGGCATGCCGCCCGCGTCATCCACCGGTTTCAACTCCAGTCCTGCGATCGTCAGGGTGGGCAACAATATTTCGCTGGGCGACAGCGAAAAATAGGCAACGCTGGCTGACCATCCGCGAGGATCCCTGTCGGCGCCGGAGAAGGTCGAAAGCTGCTCGACATAGAGGTTCTGGATGCCCGCCTTTGCGGCCAGCACCCGTCGAGCCGTTTCGCCCAGATGCGCATCTTCGTTCACATGAACATAGCCGCCAATCAGGGCAGCGCGTCCGGCGAAAGGTTCAGCGGTGCGGACTGCGCGAAGCACGCACAGCCTTCCCTCACTGAGCGTCAGGGGGACGATATCGACGGTCAGGATCGGATTTTCGAACGGCTCGCCCATAAACTGCATATTGCATCTTATCGAATAAAATGCAAAATGAATATTACTGGCGATTCGGATCGTTTTGCCAAATGAGGAGACCTTCGATGGGACATGGAAACTGGAGCAACAGAGATTGGGAAGCTTATGCGGCCCGTTCCGTCCATGGTCGCAACCGGGTCGAATTGTTCGGCGCATCCGGCATGGACCCGGCCTATGACCCGGCGCGCATCGCCGTCCGTGAATCGCGCGACAGCGCCGAAAACCCTGAGGCCACGCCGATCATCATCGGCGTCGACGTGACCGGCTCCATGGGCATGCTGCC
>Ga0105251_10003957_pt1 | contig 10497 bp, 7 predicted proteins | sample KBSS64metaG_FD_80424 | JGI IMG/M metagenome (GOLD analysis project Ga0105251, IMG submission 80424) | Switchgrass rhizosphere microbial communities from Kellogg Biological Station, Michigan, USA - KBS S6-4 metaG | ecosystem: Host-associated > Plants > Roots > Rhizosphere > Soil | place...
AAGCCAGCGACGCCGACCAGCAAGCGGCCGAAGCCGATCTGTACCAACTGCAAGTCACCATGATTGCCGAACTGGTGGACGCTTACGGTCAACTGCGCGGTGCGCAACTGCGGGAAAGGATCGCGCTGGCCAACCTGAGCAACCAGCAGGAATCGCGCAAGATCACCATCAGCCTGCGTGACGCCGGCGTTGGCGATCAGCTCGATGTCGAACGTGCCGATGCACGTCTGGCATCGGTCGAAGCCAGCGTGCCGCAGCTGCAGGCAGAACAGGCCCGGCAGAAAAACCGCATCGCCACCCTGCTGGGTGAACGTCCGGACAAGCTGACCGTCGACCTGAGTCCGAAAGACCTGCCGGCGATTGCCAAGGCCTTGCCGATCGGTGATCCGGGCGAACTGCTGCAGCGTCGTCCGGACATCCTCAGCGCCGAGCGCAGACTGGCTTCGGCCACGGCGCGTATCGGTGTAGCCAAGGCCGACCTGTTCCCACGGGTCAGTCTCAGCGGTTTCCTCGGCTGGACGGCCGGACGTGGTTCGCAGATCGGTTCCTCGGCGGCCAACGCCTGGGCACTGGGCCCGAGCATCACCTGGGCAGCGTTCGACCTTGGCAGCGTGCGAGCCCGTTTGCGCGGCGCCGATGCCGATGCGGAAGGCGCACTGGCGACCTACGAACAGCAAGTATTGCTGGCGCTGGAAGAGTCGGAAAACGCCTTCAGTGATTACGGCAAACGTCAGCAACGGTTGATCTCGCTGATCCGTCAGAGCGAATCGAGCCGCAAGGCTGCCGATCTGGCTGAAATCCGCTACCGCGAAGGCACCACCGATTTCCTGGTCCTGCTCGACGCCCAGCGTGAGCGTTTGAACGCTGAAGACAGCCAGGCCCAGGCCGAAGTGGATCTGTATCGCGGCATCGTCGCGATCTACAAGGCCCTCGGTGGCGGTTGGCAGCCAGAAACGGTCGCCAGCAAGTAATCGTTTTTTTAAAGAGCTCCTTTGGTTGGCCGCAACCAACCAAATTTTTTGCCCCGCGTATCATTCGGTCGCGGGGCTTTTTTGTCTCTGTCTTTCATGGTTTTCCAGCACCGTGACCGTCGCGGTGGTACCGGCTCTGAGTCGGTCCTTGCCCGCGTAATCGGGATCGATGCCAATCCGCACCGGCACCCGTTGCGCCAGTTTCACCCAGGTGTAGCTGGGGTTGATGTTGGCCAGCAATCGGCTGCCCGGCGCGTTTTCCCGATCAGCAATGGCGAAGGCGATGCTTTGCACGGTTCCACCGAATTTTTCCCCGCTCATCAATTCGATCCGCACCCGATCACCCTCCTCGATCCGTGGCAGTTTGGTTTCCTCGAAATAGCCGCTGACGTAAAAGGAGTCGCTATCCACCAGCGCCAGCAAGGCACTGCCGGCTACCGCGTAATCCCCCTGCCGGGTCAGCAGATTGGTGACATAACCGCTGACCGGTGCTTCGACGCGGGTGCGTTGCAGATCCAGTTCAGCCTGGGTCAATGCAGCAATCGCCAGTTGCACGTTGGCTTCGGCGAGACCGAGATTGGCCTGATTGCGCAACAGATCGGCCTGGGCCACCGCCACATCGGTGCTGGACTTCTCCCACTCTTCCCCGGAAATCGCGAACCCTTGCTTGAGCGTACGTCGCCGGCGCTCTTCACTCTGGCGTTGTTTGAGCAATGCCTCGCTGGCGACAATGGCCGCTTGCGACTGCCCAAGCGTAGCCTTGGAGACCTCCACCGAGCGTTTCGCATGCTCGACGGCCAGACTGTAGCGAGCCGGATCGATTTCCAGCAGCAACTGGCCCTTGACGACATACTGGTTGTCCTGCACCGCCAGCGTGACGATGCGGCCCGAGACATCCGCCGAGAGTGTCACCACATCCGCCCTCACCCGCGCATCCCGAGTCCACGGGGCCCGGGTGTAATGTTCCCAGGCAAACCAGCCGAGCACGATGGCCAGCAGCACCACCGCCAATGTCGTCAATCGAGTGAGCAACGTCTTCAAGGTTTCAGGCTCCCATCAGCAGAATCAGTGCGGCGCACACACAGGCATAAAGGGCGCCTTCGAACAGCGCCTCATGCCAGATAAAACGCAGGACGCCGAGCCGGCGCAAACCCCAGTCGAGCAGCAGAAAAACCGGTATGGCCAGCAACAAGGCCTGAGCGATTGGCGGCAGGTAAACGCCGCCGATCTCGAAATCAATGGGCAAGGATGGGCTCTCCTTCAGATCGGTCGGGCTGCAAATGCTCGCCATGTCGTTCCAGAAACGACACCACGATCAACAGGGCCACGCGCATGCGAAATACCGACCACAAGTGCTCATGGGTGGCGACATGCAAGGCATCCAGCTCATCGCCGAGCGCATGCAGCGTAGCCAGTAAAGGTGTCAGGCGTACATCCGGTCGGCCGGCGACGAAACGGCCGGTCTGACGCAATGCCGTCGACAGCTGCCTATGCAAATCGTCCGTAAGCAGAGCATTGTTTTGCGCCTGTTGCCTGAGCTGGTGCATGGCCACGCCCAGCGCTACACAGGCGAGGCTGATTTCATACAGGCGCTGCATGTCCCGTTCGTTGGCGGCCGGCAACACGCCCAGCATCGAGGTCAGGCGATCTACCATGCGGCTTTCGAAGGCGAATTGCTGTTCATCGGTGGCCGGGCTCTTGGTCAGTTGGTAGACCTGCTCCCGCGCTTCGTTGTAAAAGCGCCGGATGCGCAGAGCCGGGCGGAACGGGAAAATCCAGGCATAAACAATCAGAGCCAGCATCGCCGCACTCACGTAGGCTCCGGCAAATTCGAACCATTGAATGGCGGTGTTCTGCCCGGTGCCGACGTTCTGCGGCCCGAGCATCAGGAAACTCGACAGCCCCAGGCCCATGCCGATACCGGTGGTGGCCGGGTTGGCCAGTCCGACCGCGATCACATACAGCAGAGGCGCGAGCAGCAAGGCCAGCATTTCGAAATCACTGATCGCCGGGACCAGCATGAATTGATAGAACGCCGAGACGACCAAGGCCAGTCCCAATCCTCGGGCGTAACTCTGTGCAGCGATCAAGGGACGCGGAAATGTCGCCATCAACGAACACAGAATCCCCACCAGAATCATCCCGCCCCGCGCGCCGTCCCAAGCGGTCTCGATCCAGATCAGCCCAGCCACCAGCAACGCGCTGAAGGCGCGAATGGCATTCATCGTCGCGAGGGTGAAATCCAGGTGCAAGGGGCTGGGCTGGCCACGAAACATGCAACTGGCTTCGCGTCCTTCCTGTATCGCGTCGCTCAGTTCGAGAATCTGCTCCAGCTGCTGCAACAGCCGCGCCTGCTCCCAGCGCAGTGCCCACGCCAGCGAACGCAGGGTTGCACTCATGTCTTCGGTCAGTTGTTCGGCCCTGTAGGCGAGCCCTTCGAACTGCTGTTGCAGCGCGACGAACTGGTGCCGCGCCTCTGCCGGCAATGAGCGCCCTTGCAGTGCGAGCTGGTCGAGCAGTGCCAGTTCTTCTGCACGCAATTGCTGGATCTCCAGCGGCAGATCGCCCTCCCAACGCTCGGTGAGCAGTTCCCGCTGGTGACGCAGCGCGGTCAGGCGCGAGGTCAGCAGCATCAGTTGATTACCCAGCAACAGCACCAGATTGTTGGCACTGCGCAAGCGCGGGGCGTCGAAATACAAATGCCGGCGCAGGCCTTCAAGGGCGCTGATTTCCCCCAACAACTGCATTTGCCGGCGCTGAAAGTCCGCTTCGCTTTCTTCGGTGCGAAGTACAGCGGCGGCATGGCTGGCAACCAGCCTGATCACCTGATCGACCTTCGCGAAATAGTTGCGTGATACCGCTTCGGGCCGCGCCGTCAGCAGGCTGACCACGCATACGCACGCCACCGCCAGCAAGGTTTCGGTGACCCGGGTCACCGCCAGCAAAAAGGTGCCGTCCTGATCCGGAATCGCCAGCAGCGCCACTACCACAGCGGTATATCCGCTAAGCACGAACGCCTGAGAACTGGTGTAGCGCAGTAGCGTGCCGCCCGCCGTGCACAGCGCCAGCCATAAGGCCAGGGTCGTGATGAACGGCAACGGCGCCTGGGGAAAAATTGCCATCAGCACCACCGCCACCACCGCGCCAAGGGTCGTCCCGATGATTTGCCCGAAGCTGCGTGCCAGCGCCATCCCGGCCAGTGGCTGGCTGATGATAACGACGGCCATGATCGACCACTTCGGTTGATCCAGATCGAACAGAAACGCCAGGTACAAGGTCAGCAATCCGGCGACGATGGTGCGCAAACCAAACAGCAGCACTGCCTGACCGGGGTGGATCAGCGCCTTGAAATAAATGAGCAGGGACTGCATGGATAGCCTCGTCGAAACAACTTCTGCAAGCGTAGTCACTGTATTAAGGATTTGATGGTTTACGGGAGCCACAAAGCTCGTAGGGCGTTTCAGCACTTGTAGTAGGTCATATCAGGCACAGTGTTTGACTCACGGCGCGAGCTGACAGAAGCTTGCGACCTCCGCTGCAAAACGAAAGTTTCGGAAATTCGCATGCCTCAGTCTCGCCGCTATTTGCTCATCAGCCTCGGCCTTGCGCTGGTCCTGATCGTCGCCTGGCTGTCTTTGCGCAGCACTGCGCCCGTTGTGCCGGAAGCGATCAAACACGGTTACAGCGAAGCGCTGGCCGCCGCGCGTGCCGGTCAACCGGGGGCTGCGCGGGTTTTATACCAACAGCTGGGGCGCCCGGATCTGTCGGTCAAACGGCGTGTCTGGCTGCACGCCGAGCTGCCCAACTACCCGAGCCCGCAGGCCTTGAAACTGGCGGACGCCGATCTGCAAAACGAATCGCCGGACGTTCGACTGGCCGCAATCAAAAGCGTGACGGGCCTGGTGCCTGGCGGTCAGCGCAGTTTGCTGTTGGGCCCGTTGCTCGATGATGAGGATCAAACCGTACGCTTTGCTGCAATCAACGCCCTGCTCGGTTTGTCTCCGGATCAACTGGGCCTGTATTTCGCGCCGTTGCAGCAAGGCATCGACATGTGGGAACAGGCGCTCAAGAGTCAGCCGGAAAGCGCCGCCAACTATGCACAACTGGCGCGCCTGTATCTGCACAATGCGGAGCTCAAGCAGGCGCAGCAAGCGTTGGAGCAGACCCTGCGCCTGGACCCCGGCAACCTGCCGGCGCTGGTGATGCAGATCGAAGTACTCGATCGCCAGGGCCAAAGCGACGCCGCGCGACAATTGCTCGCCCGACAATTGAAGGCCCAACCCGATTCGGCTTATCTGCAACATGCCCTGGGCCTCTGGCTGCTGCATCACGATCAACGCGAGTACGCCCTGCTCGGTTTGTCCAAAGCCGTGGAGCTCGAGCCCGACAACAAGGACTACCGCTACGACCTTGCTACCACCCTGCACAGCGCCGAAGAACTGGAAGCGGCGCAAAAGCAGTTGCAGGAAATCGTCCAGCGTCACCCCGCCGACCGCAAGGCGCGGGTGTTGCTGATCAATTACTGGAAAGAAAGCGGTCAGTTGCAGAACGTGCAGATTCTGCTGGCCCAACTCGAACAGATGAACCCTGACGATCCCTCGTTGCAGCAAGGCCTATAGCGCCTTTCAAGACACATCCAGCAAGAAACTCGGAACCGCCGCCTTGGCAAAAGGTCAAGTAATCAGGCAGTGCCAAACGGCGTCCGGCGCCCGCTGCCTCGTTTTCCCTAGTCATGAGAGGGCATTTTTTGTCTACATCGAACGCGTTGATCAGTACAAAAGCCGCCACCGGCATCGAAGGGCTGGACGATATCCTCGCCGGTGGCCTGTCCCGCAGTCATGTTTTTTTGCTGGAGGGTGAGCCCGGTACCGGTAAAACAACGGTCGCGTTGCATTTTCTACTGGCCGGCGCCCGTGCCGGTGAGCGCTCTTTGTACATTACGCTCTCCGAAACCGAGCATGAGCTGCGTCAGGGCGCGGCCTCCCACGGATGGGAGCTGGGCGAAAATATCGAAATTTTCGAGCTGACTCCCCCGGAAAACCTGCTCAACGCCGAGCATCAGCAGAGTCTCCTGTATTCATCGGATCTGGAGCTGGGCGAGGCGACCAAACAGATTTTCGAGGTGGTCGAACGCTTCAAGCCGACCAGGGTGGTACTCGACAGCCTTTCAGAGATTCGCCTGCTCGCGCAAAGCTCCCTGCGCTACCGTCGACAGATTCTGGCAATCAAGCATTACTTCGTACGCTATGACGCCACGGTGCTGCTGCTGGATGACCTGACCACCGAATCCCTCGACAAGACCGTGCACAGCGTTGCCCACGGCGTGATCCGGCTCGAGGAATTAACGCCCAACTACGGCGCCGAACGCCGACGCGTCAGGGTGGTCAAGTATCGCGGCCAGAAATATCGTGGTGGCTACCATGACTTCACCATCATGGGCGATGGCGTGCATGTTTTCCCGCGTCTGGTGGCGGCCGAGCACCGGGGCGATTACCCGCGTCTGCAGCTGTCCAGCGGCATAAAAGAGATGGACGCGCTCTTGGGCGGCGGCATCGAAACCGGCTCCAGCACATTGATTCTGGGCCCGGCAGGCACCGGCAAGTCATTGATCTCGATGATCTTCGCGGCCGCAGCGGTGTCACGCGGGGAAAAAGCCGCGCTGTTCATCTTTGATGAAGAGCTGGAGCAGCTGTTCGAGCGCATGAAAAACATCGGCATCGACCTCAAGGCTCTGCGAGCCACCGGTAATCTGCTGATCGAACAGGTCGACGCCGCCGAACTGTCCCCCGGCGAGTTCTCCCACCGTGTGCGGCGCTGCGTCGACGAAAGAGACATCAAGACCGTGGTGATCGACAGCATCAACGGTTATCAGGCCGCGATGCCGGAAGAAAACGCCTTGGTGCTGCACATGCACGAACTGTTGCTGTACTTGAACCGCAAGGGCGCCGCGACCTTCATGACCGTCGCCCAACACGGTCTGGTTGGCGACATGCAGGCGCCGGTGGACATCACCTATTTGGCCGACACCGTAATTCTGCTGCGCTACTTCGAAGCGATCGGCAAGGTGCGCCGAGCCATCTCGATCATCAAGAAACGTACCGGCAGCCATGAATCGACCATTCGCGAATACCGCATTTCCACGAAAGGCATGACCATCGGCGAACCACTGGAAGCCTTTCAGGGGGTGCTGCGCGGCGTACCGACCTACCTCGGCGCGAGCAATCCGCTGCTTAAGGACGATTTCTTGTGACAGTCACCGTACCACTGTCGGAACGGGCGTTGATCCTCGCCCCCCTCGGGCGCGACAGTCAGGTTGCGCTGATGATCCTCAACGAAGCGGGCTACGGTGGCCTGATCACTCCCGACCTCAGAACGCTTTGCACCGAACTCGAACCCGGTGCCGGGTTGCTGTTGATTGCGTCCGAAGCCTTGCTGGGCCCGGATCTGGAAACCCTGCTGGCGTATCTGGATCAACAGCCCGCCTGGTCGGATCTGCCGATTGTGTTGTTGACCCACCACGGAGGATCCCAACAGGGACCCTCGTCGCAGTTGAGCAAATTGCTGGGCAACGTGACGTTTCTTGAACGTCCTTTCCATCCGGTGACCCTGGTCAGCCTGATCTCCACCGCCCTTCGCGGTCGACGACGACAGTACGAAGCCCGCGACCGCCTGATCGATCTGAGCGAAAGCGAACGACGCCTGCAATCGACCCTGGAAACCCTTGAGCAACAAGTCGAAGAACGCACCGCCCAGCTGCGGCACAACGAGGAAGCGCTGCGCCAGTCGCAGAAAATGGAAGCGGTCGGGCAATTGACCGGCGGTATCGCCCATGACTTCAATAACATGCTGACCGGCATCATCGGCAGCCTCGAGTTGATCCGCCGTCGACTGGCGCGTGGCCGGACGGAGGATCTCGACAGCCTGATCGATCTAGGCGTGACCTCGGCCAACCGTGCCGCCGGCCTGACTCATCGCCTGCTGGCTTTCTCCCGACGCCAGTCGCTGGACTCCAAAGCCGTAAAAATGAACGATCTGGTGCAATCGATGGGCGAGTTGCTGCAACGCAGCCTCAACGAAAGCATTCATCTGGAAATGCGCCTGCACCAGGAGCTATGGGTAGCCGAGGCTGACCCCAATCAACTGGAAAGCGCCCTGCTCAATCTGGTAATCAACGCCCGCGACGCGATGCCCAACGGCGGCCATCTGGTGGTCGAGACCGGTAATCAGGTGCTGGGGCGCGACTTTACTGCCGCTTACACTAATCTGGAGCCCGGCGATTACGTCGTATTGAGCGTGAGCGATAACGGCTGCGGCATGCCGGAAAACGTCATCAACCGGGCGTTCGATCCGTTTTTCACCACCAAGCCGATCGGCCAGGGCACGGGGCTCGGCTTATCGATGATCTATGGCTTCAGCAAACAATCCGGTGGTCATGTCTCGATCGAGAGCGAGATTGATAAGGGCACCACGGTCAAACTTTATCTGCCACGGTTCAAAGGCGAGACATTGCCGCATGAGCCGCTGGACATTGAACAGGCCCCCGACGCCGTGGAAGGCGAAACCGTATTGATCGTTGAAGACGACCCGGCGGTGCGGGTGCTGGTCAGTGCGGTCTTGAGTGAGCTGGGTTACCGGTTTTTCGAAGCCAGCGATGCTGACGGCGCAGTTCCCATTCTTGACTCGCCGCAGCGCATCGATCTGCTGATCAGCGACGTTGGCCTGCCAGGCATGAACGGCCGGCAACTGGCGGAAATCGGCCGGCAATACCGGCCCGACCTGAAGGTTCTGTTCATTACCGGTTACGCCGAACACGCCGCTGTGCGCGGCGGGTTCCTTGATTCCGGGATGCAGATGATCACCAAGCCGTTCACCTTCGATCTGTTGACGGCGAAGGTGCGGGAAATGATCAAGAGCTGAGGCGGTTGACGCCTCAGGCCAGCAATTCCTGAATCTTCTCCTGCAACACATCCAGGTCGAACGGTTTTTCCAGGATCGGCGCCCGGCGGGTGATGGGGCTGCCGGTCTCGCGGATTTCCTGCGGATAGCCGCTGATGAAGATCACCTTCAGATCAGGACGCAATTTGACGGCGGGCTCGGCGATCTGCACGCCGGAGATTCCGCCAGGCAAGCGGAAATCAGTAATCAACATGTCCAGATGCGGCTTGCTCGCCAGAATCTCGAACGCCTGCTCGCCGTTCTCGGCCTGCAATACGCGATAGCCCTGCCCTGACAGATAGTCTGTCAGCACCATCAGGATCACCGGTTCGTCCTCGACGACGAGTACTACATCTTGTGCATCTACGCTCATGGGAAGCCTTTGTTCGGTCAATAGCTGCTGATACGACCGTGCGGTCACTCAGAGGTTGCGTTTGTTTCGCCGTTTTCCTGGAGCGGCAGACAAACGCGAAACAGGGCGCCCTCGTTGATCTTGCTTTCGACGACGATGAAGCCGCCATGGGCGGCGACGATCTGTTCGGAGATGAACAGACCCAGTCCGAGGCCGGCCACCACCGTCTTGGCGGAGACCCGTTCGAACTGTTGAAAAATGCGTTTCTGATTTTCCTCGCTGATGCCGATGCCGTGATCCTGAACCTCGACCCGTGCGTGGTTGCCCTGGCGATAGACGCGCACCTGAATCGGGCTTCTAGCGCCATAACGCAAGGCATTGGTCAGCAGGTTGGAAATCACCTGTTCGATGCGAAACTCGTCCCAGCAGCCTTCGACCGGACTCTCCGCTTCGAAGGAAACGGTGGTTTCCGCCGCCTCGATCTGTTGCGCAAAGTTTTGCAGCAAGTTGCTCACCAACTGCGCGAGATCGAAGCGACTCGGTCGAATCGACAGCTTGCCGGTGCGGATCCGCGAGACGTCGAGCATGTCCTCGATCAGGCGGATCAGGCTTTTGATCTGGCGCTCGTCGCGGTCAACCATCGCGTGCATCTTGTCGAGGGTGAACGCGGCGGCGTTGTCCCGGGCCAGATGCATCTTGCGCAACTGGGTTTCGAGGATAAGACCGTTAAGGGGCGTGCGCACTTCGTGGGCGACGATCGACATGAAATCGTCACGCATGCGTACCGCCTGCTCCAGTTCGCCCTGGGTTCTTTGCAGTTGCTGAAGCAGCGCCTCCTGTTCGCGACGACTCTGCTCCAGCGCTTCGACCTGTTGCTTCATCGCCTTGCTCTGGCGGTACAGATCGACAAACACGTTCACCTTGCTTTTTACCGCATGGATATCCAGCGGCTTGTGCAGGAAGTCCACTGCCCCGCTTTCGTAGCCTTTGAACGCGTAATTGAGTTCGCGGCCAGCGGCGCTGACGAAGATGATTGGAATGTTCTTGGTTTTCTCGGTACCGCGCATCAATTCGGCCAGTTCAAAGCCGTTCATGCCGGGCATTTGCACGTCAAGAATGGCCATGGCGAATTCGTGTTGCAGCAGCAGCGACAGTGCTTCGTCCGCCGACAATGCTTTGTAGACGGTGCGATCCTCACGTTTGATCAGCGCTTCGAGGGCCAGCAGGTTCTCGGGCAGA
>Ga0105251_10003958_pt1 | contig 10496 bp, 7 predicted proteins | sample KBSS64metaG_FD_80424 | JGI IMG/M metagenome (GOLD analysis project Ga0105251, IMG submission 80424) | Switchgrass rhizosphere microbial communities from Kellogg Biological Station, Michigan, USA - KBS S6-4 metaG | ecosystem: Host-associated > Plants > Roots > Rhizosphere > Soil | place...
GCCGTTCACCATCATTTCGATCATCAACTCGCTGAAGCTGTTCGACCAGTCGATCGAGGATGCTGCGGTGATCTGTGGTGCCTCGCGCCTGCAGGCGATCTTCAAGGTGACCTTCCCGGCGATTCGCCCGGGCATGATCGCCGGTGGCCTGTTCGCCTTCCTGGTGTCGTGGGATGAAGTGGTGCTGAGCGTGATGATGGCCAGCCCCGACCTGCAGACCCTGCCGGTGAAGATGTGGACCACCCTGCGCCAGGACCTGAGCCCGGTGATCGCCGTGGCCTCGACCCTGCTGATCGGCCTGTCGCTGCTTGTCATGTTCATTGCCGCCGCCTTGCGCCGGCGCACCGAAGTCAACGCCTGAGCGTGCGGAGAAAACAACAATGAGTGCAGTCATCAAAGACAACGCGCGCGGCAAGACCCTGGTCAGCCTGCGCGGCCTGAACAAGCACTACGGCGACTTCACCGCCGTCGACAACCTCGACCTGGAAATCCAGGACGGCGAATTCCTGACCTTCCTTGGCTCCAGCGGCTCGGGCAAGTCCACCACGCTGTCGATGCTGGCCGGCTTCGAAACGCCAAGCAGCGGCGAGATCCTGGTCGAAGGCCAGTCGCTGGTGAACGTGCCGCCGCACAAGCGCGACATCGGCATGGTGTTCCAGCGTTACTCGCTGTTCCCGCACCTGAACGTGCGTGACAACATCGGCTTCCCGCTGGCCATCCGCAAGCTCAGCGCGACCGAGACCAGCAAGCGCGTCGACGCCATGCTCAAGCTGGTGCAGCTGGAGCAATTCGCCCACCGCAAGCCGTCGCAGATGTCTGGTGGCCAGCAGCAGCGCGTGGCGATTGCCCGGGCGCTGGTGTACGAGCCACGCATCCTGCTGATGGACGAACCGCTCGGTGCGCTGGACAAGAAGCTGCGCGAAGACCTGCAGGACGAACTGCGCCAGCTGCACCGCCGGTTGGGCATCACCATCGTCTACGTGACCCATGACCAGGAAGAAGCCATGCGCCTGTCTCAGCGCATCGCCATCTTCAGCCATGGCAAGATCGTTGGCCTGGGCAGCGGCTACGACCTCTATCAGAACCCGCCGAATGCCTTTGTCGCGTCGTTCCTGGGTAACTCGAACTTCCTGCGGATCAAGGCCAACAGCAACGGTGCGGGCAGCTTCGAAGGCCAGCCGGTGGCGATTCGCCTGACCCCGGGTCTCACCGCACAACAGGATGCACTGATCATGGTGCGGCCGGAGAAGGCACTGGCCCTGACTGCCGAACAGGCCGCGCGCGAGCCATTGCCTGCGGGCTGGAACGAGGTCAGTGCCAAGGTCGGTGAGGTGCTGTTCCTGGGCGAGAGCCAGACCTGCCACGTGGTGACCGCTGGCGGTACCGAACTGACGGTGAAGGCGTTGTCGGCCGCCGGGATGCCGATGCAGCCGGGGGACAACGTGAAAGTGCGCTGGGCGGTGGCGGATGCCTGCATCTATACCGAGTGGGCTGAGAGTGACCTGAGCAAGTCGGCTGGAGCGCATTGATCCCAGCGGGTTAGTGGCTGGGCCGGCCTCTTCGCGGGTAAACCCGCTCCCACAGGTACTCCACTGCATTCAAATGTTGTGCAATGCCTGTGGGAGCGGCGGTTCGGCGCCCCGATTTACCCGCGAAGAGGCCGGCACTGTCAGCCCGGGATCTGAAACCTGTCGGTGAAATACTGGCGGAAGAACTCCACCGCCACCCGCACCTTGGCCGACCCGGCCAGCGGTGCGGTGTACACCGCCCAGATATCGGCACTCTGCCGATACCCCTCCAGCACCTGCACCAACCGGCCATCCGCCAGGCTGTCGTGCACATCCCACCATGACCGCAGCACGATCCCGCGCCCGTCCAGGCACCACTGGTGCACCACTTCGCCGTGGTTGCTCGACAAGGCGCCAGTGACCCGCACACTTTCCTCGCCAGCAGGCCCTTCAAGGTGCCAGAGCCCGAACGGATGGTCGCGCTCCTTGATCACCAGGCAGTCATGGCTGGCCAGGTCAGCCAGGCTCTTCGGCACGCCGCGCCGGGCCAGATAGTCCGGCGCCGCACACAGCACCCGCCAGTTGCGCGCCAGGCGCTTGGCGATCAGGTTCGGGGCAATCTGATCGCCCACGCGGATATCCAGGTCGACGCCCTCGGCCACCAGGTCCACCAGGCGGTCATGCACGTCCAGGCGAATGTCCAGCCGTGGGTAGCGTGCCGCCAGTTCCGACAACGCCGGCGCCACCATCCGCCGGCCCAGGCCCAGGCTGCTGGCGATGCGCAACTGCCCGGCCGGCTCACGCTGGCCGGCGTCCAGGTCATCGCCCATGCGCTGCAGTGCCTCGAAGATCTGCTGCGCCCATTGGTAGACGCGCTCGCCCTCCTCGCTCACCGTCACCCGCCGGGTGGTGCGGTGCAGCAGGCGCACCCCCAGGTCCGCCTCGAGCAGGCGTATGCGCTTGCTGACAAACGCCGCCGACATGCCGCGGGCTTCGGCCACCGCCGCAAAGCTCGCGCGGCGGGCCACCTGAAGGAAGATATCGAGGTCATCGAGGTTGGGCAGATTATTCACGATACGTACACCAAGAATGCATGAACCGACTGATTATCAATGAGGCGAACCCTTATAGCATGGCCGACATCAGATCCCCAGACACAAGGCGTGGCCATGACCAAGACCAAAACTTTCAAGATCGCCGCCATCCCCGGTGACGGCATCGGCAATGAAGTGCTCCCGGAAGGTATCCGCGTGCTCGAAGCGGCCGCCCGCAAGCATGGCCTGGACCTGCAGTTCGAGTTCTTCGAATGGGCCAGCTGCGACTACTACCTGGCCCACGGCAAGATGATGCCGGACGACTGGTTCGACCAGCTCAAGGGCTTCGACGCCTTGTACTTCGGCGCCGTCGGCTGGCCCGACAAGGTGCCTGACCATATTTCCCTGTGGGGTTCGCTGCTCAAGTTCCGCCGCGACTTCGACCAGTACGTGAACATCCGTCCGGTGCGCCTGTTCCCCGGCGTGCCCTGCCCGCTGGCCGGCAAGCAGCCTGGCGATATCGACTTTGTGGTGGTGCGGGAAAACACCGAAGGCGAATACTCGTCGCTGGGTGGACGCATGTTCGAAGGGACCGCCAACGAATTCGTCCTGCAGGAATCGGTGTTCACCCGCCGTGGCGTCGACCGCATCCTCGAATACGCCTTCGAACTCGCGCACAACCGCCCGCGTCAGCATGTGACCTCGGCCACCAAGTCCAACGGCATGGCCGTGAGCATGCCCTACTGGGACGAGCGCACCGCCGCCGTGGCCGCACATTACCCGGAGATCAGCTGGGACAAACAGCACATCGACATCCTCTGCGCACGCTTCGTGCTGCAGCCCGAGCGCTTCGACGTGGTGGTGGCCTCCAACCTGTTCGGCGACATCCTCTCCGACCTCGGGCCAGCCTGCACCGGCACCATCGGCATCGCGCCGTCGGCCAACCTCAACCCCGAGCGCAAGTTCCCGTCGTTGTTCGAACCGGTGCATGGCTCGGCGCCGGACATCTTCGGCAAGAACATCGCCAACCCGATCGGCATGATCTGGTCGGGCGCGCTGATGCTCGAGTTCCTCGGCAAGGAGACGGCTGACCACCGTTACCAGGCGGCACACGATGACATCCTGCAGGCCATCGAGGCGGTCATCGCCAGCGGTGCGACCACGCCTGACATGGGCGGCAGCCGCTCGACCCAGGCAGTCGGCCAGGCCATCGCCGACGCGCTGCACAGCGACTGAGTGTCACATTTCGGTCACGCCTCCGTCGTAATCTGCCGGGCAACTCTATGCCACAAGGTCGCCCGGCATGCTCCGCCTGCTGCTCCTGCTGCTTCCCCTGCTCCCGCTGACGGCCCTGGCCGAAGCGGGCCACCTGCGCGTGCAAGGCTCCAACACCATTGGCGCCGCGCTGTTGCCTGCGCTGGTGCAGGGCCAGCTGTGGGCGCAACAGGCGACGGGCATCCAGCAGTCACCGGGGGCAGTACCGAACGAGACCGTGATCACCGCACGCGATGCCCACGGGCAGGCGCTGCGCATCGACATCGCCGCACATGGTTCCAGCACCGGCTTTGCCGCGCTGGGCCGGGGCAATGCCGACCTGGCAGCGGCTTCACGCCCGATCAGCGACGCCGAGGTGCGCCAGCTCAAGGCGCTGGGTGACCTGCGCTCGGCCAGCGCCGAACAGGTCATTGGCCTGGATGGCGTGGCGGTGATCGTCCACCCCGACAACCCGCTGCCACGGCTGACCACCCAGCAACTGGCACAGATCTTCTCCGGGCAGATCCAACGCTGGGAGCAACTGGGCGTGGCCGGTGGGGCCATTCACCTGTATGCACGCGATGACCGCTCCGGGACCTACGAAACCTTCAAGGCACTGGTACTGGAGCCGCAGCATGGCGAACTGGCCAGGCAGGCGCAGCGTTTCGAATCCAGCGAAGAACTGGCCGCGCGGGTCGGCAGTGATCGCCAGGCCATCGGTTTCAGCAGCCTGCCAGCCGTGCACGGGGCCAAGGTACTGGCGGTGGCCGAGGGCGATGCACCGGCCCTGTTGCCGGACCGTCAGCTTGTGGCCAGTGAGGACTACCCGCTGTCACGGCGGTTGTACTTCTACCTGCCGGCCAATGCCAAACCCCAGGCCCGAGCGCTGGCGGACTTCGCCCAGAGCCCGGCCGGCCAGGCCATCGTCGCCGCACAGGGCTTCGTCTCGCAGCAGGTCAGCGCGCAGCCGGTACCGGCGCAAGCCGACATGCCACCGCGCTATCGCAGCCTGGCCCAGCAGGCGCAACGCTTGAGCGTCAACTTCCGGTTCCAGGAAGGCAGCGCCAGCCTCGACAACAAGGCCTTGCGCGATGTGCAGCGGGTCACCGAATACCTGCGCCAGGCCGGCAAGCTGCAAAGCAAGGCAGTGCTGGTAGGCTTTGGCGACCCCAAGGAAACGCCTGGCCGTGCAGCCCTGCTGTCGCGCCTGCGCGCCCAGGCAGTACGCCGCGAACTGGCACGGGGTGGCGTCGAGGTGCTGGAGGTGACCGGCATGGGCGATGAATTGCCAATCGCCGGCAATGACATGGAGCAAGGCCGCTTGCGTAACCGGCGGGTGGAAGTCTGGGTGTACTGACTGGCAAAGAAATGTAACAGCTCACCATTCGGCATCACCGGCAAACGGGTCTAGGCTCAAGCTCATGTGATACCGGGCCCCTCTGACGGCTGCCAAGCCGTGATGTCGGATCACTGTTGCGATCTTGCAATGGCAACGTCGACCATCAAGGAGGGGCTCATGGCAGCTCTGCAGGCATTTCTCACCACCCCGTTTCTTGGCACCAGTACCTGGCTGTGGCTGGTGTTCATGGCCATCGTCATCGGTTTGCTGGTGCTCGACCTGGGTGTGCTGCACCGCCAGGACCGCGAGATCGAAATGCGCGAGAGCCTGTTGCTGTATTCGGGCTATTTCAGCGTCGGCGTGCTGTTTGGCCTGTGGGTCTGGCATGAACTGGGCGCGCAATCGGCGCTGGAGTTCTACACCGGTTTCCTGGTGGAACAGTCGCTGTCGATGGACAACGTGTTCGTCATGGCGATGATCTTCGGCTTCTTCGCCATCCCCCGCCGCTACCAGCACCGCGTACTGTTCTGGGGCATTCTCGGGGTGGTGTTCCTGCGTGCGATCATGATTGGCGTGGGGGCGGCGCTGGTGCAGAATTTTGCCTGGGTGCTCTATCTCTTCGGCGCCTTCCTGCTGTTCACCGGGGTGAAGATGGCCTTGTCGAAGGAAGACAGCCACCCCGACCTGGCCAATAACCCGATCTTGAAGTTCGTGCGCCGGCACATGCGTGTGACCGACCAGATCCATGGCTCGCATTTCTTCGTGCGCCTGACGCCGCCCGGCGAAAGCAAGGCCCTGCGCTACGCCACACCGCTGTTCCTGGCCTTGGTACTGATCGAGCTGGCCGACCTGGTGTTCGCCGTCGACAGCGTGCCGGCGATCTTCGCCATCACCCAGGACCCGTTCATCGTCTACACCTCGAACATCTTCGCCATCCTCGGCTTGCGGTCGCTGTACTTTGCCTTGTCGGCATTGATGCACCGGTTCGTCTACCTCAAGTATGCGTTGGCACTGGTGCTGATTTTCATTGGCTGCAAGATCTTCTATCACGGCATGGTGGGCAAGGTGCCCGCGTTACTTTCGCTGGGGGTGACGTTCGGGTTGTTGCTGGGTGGGGTGGTGGTTTCGTTGATCAAGACGCGGGGAGAGAAGGTGGCGCGGGGTGATCTACCGTTGGGACAGGTATCGGACGGGGTAGACAAGCCGGAGAAAAAGGAAGACCCGCAGTTGCGGGTCTGAATAGGGTAATTTTTAATTTTTTGCTAGCTGGATTAACACTAAGACAAGAAGCAACCAACATACGCCTATTATTGTCATCCAGTAAGCAAAAACGAGCTTGCGTTTGACCGCAGCCGGGAATTTTTTTATCTCGTCAGCACAAACAACCCCAATCCGGCTATGAAATCCAGGAAAGGTAAGTGCTCCACAAACTCCACAGACGATTATCCAGCGCGCGCGATAACTCGTCGTCCCCAAGTAAATTTTCATTCGCTCGAGATAGGCACTACTACGCATGGAACGATTTACCACTTCAAACTCGCGGGACCATGCGACGCTCGCGAAGACGATCAGTGCAATCACTATGAAAATGAATGGTGTAATCGCGAAGGCCAATTGAAGGCTTAGCGGCCAAGTGTTCATATCAGTCACTGCTTGACTCATAAATCTTCTCCCCTATGAACTCACCGGTATTCCCTCCTGCCCAACCGCCAAGGTATGAACCTGCGCCAATCAGCACGATCCCACATACTGGTGCGCCAACGCCTGCAGTGCCGACTGCAAATACAGCACAAGCTGATGCAATCGCGCCCCCCATCAAGGTGCCACCAGCCATGGTCCCCAAAGTACCGCCGGTGAAACTGCCAGTTTCCTTGAGACGAACACGTTTACATTCTTCCGTTTCACCAGCACGGCATACTTCTTCCACCTTCAAATACGACGAAGCTCCACCCAACCCAAGCGCAGCATGTCCGCCCCATTTGAGGTAGTTACCAAGCTTCGCCACCTTATCCAGATGCGTCGCATACCCCGGAATCTGTCCTGGCCCGCCCGCTTTCGACCAATGATGCACAAGGCTCTTGGTCGAGATATTCAAACTCTTCTTCAGCCTCTCGTAGCTCCCAAGATTGAGCTGCTTATTGAGAAACGCCGCCTTCAACTGCCCGTCCAGCTGCTGCAACAACTGCCGACGCTCAGCAAAGAAACTCGGGCTGTTCAGATGGCCATGACGCAAGAACTCCCGTTGATGCAACTGCTCGATCCCGGTCAATGTCCCTCTGACCTGCTTGAGCCCTTGGTCAAGCATGTCTTTGCCGACCCCCATCGATTGGCTGGCATCACCGAGCAACCCTGCAATCTCGGCCTGATGCTGCATCATGAAATCCGACTCGGCAAAGTCGAGCGCTGCCAACGCGCGCCGCGCATGCTCTGCGGCCGCCATCAGTTGAGCCTCTTCACGGGTGCAGGCATCGCCATTGTCCGGGTCACCAATGACGAAGATCTCCCCGCCCTTGAACCCTTGCTCGAAGGTGGGGTTGAGCCGCTGCAGGCGTGAGATCGGCAGGGAGCTGTCGTACGCCTGCAACTGCATCAGCACCTGCGGGAACGACATGTGCCGGGGCACCACATAGAACCCCGGCTCCAGCGAGCCGGGCATGGCTGTCATTGCCGGTTGCGCAAGGCTCCTGGCTTGAGCGCCAAGCGCCTGAGCGGTAGACCTTGCAGGCTGCCTGGATGGCAGTGCCTGATTCAGCGGTGCTTCCACCCGATTGCTGCCGGGCGAACAGGCACAGTCAACCCGTGCGCCATCCATGGCCACCCGCCTGCCGGAAGACAGGAAAGACCACACCCCCTCGACAACCGTCCCCTCCTGGCCACAGAGCGGGCATTCCGACGTAGGGTCGCCTTCCCTGAGTACCTCGCGCCCATCGGACATGTACCCGGTACCGGTGGCAATGCAAACGGCCCCCGTAGTGGTGCCATCACCATCGACAGCCTGGCCTTTGCCATCCAGATTGACCCGCATCGGCAATGCTCCCTGTGCATTCATCAGGTTGGAAACCTAACAGCTGCCCAGTGGCCTTTAGTGCCAGCGACGGAAAATTAGACGTTTCTTACAAAGTCAGTGAATTTGTCTTCCAGCCAATACCTTAAGAATCTTCCGTGGATACTTCCTACAGCATCACTTGCATCACCTTGCACCGCTCAGCAGGTGCGCCGGCACATACTTGCCGATCTCGTACTTGCCGATTGCCGCCCGGTGCACCTCATCCGGCCCATCCGCCAGGCGCAAGGTGCGTTGCATGGCATACATGTAGGCCAGCGGGAAATCGCCGCTCACCCCTGCCCCGCCGTGCATCTGGATCGCCCGGTCGATCACCTTCAATGCCACGTTCGGCGCCACGACCTTGATCTGCGCGATCTCGCTGCGCGCGACTTTGTTGCCGACGGTGTCCATCATGTACGCCGCCTTCAGCGTCAGCAGGCGCGCCATGTCGATCTCCATGCGCGAGTCGGCGATCTTGTCGACGTTGCCACCCAGGCGCGCCAGTGGTCGGCCGAAGGCCGTGCGCTCGACCGAGCGCTTGCACATCAGCTCCAGCGCCCGCTCGGCCATGCCGATCGAACGCATGCAATGGTGAATGCGGCCTGGGCCCAGGCGGCCCTGGGCGATCTCGAAACCACGCCCCTCCCCGAGGAGCACGTTTTCATACGGCACCCGCACGTTCTCGAACAGCACTTCGGCATGGCCGTGCGGCGCATCGTCGTAACCGAACACCGGCAATGGGCGGACGATCTTGACGCCCGGCGCATCGGTGGGCACCAGCACCATCGAGTGCTGCTGATGGCGCGGACCGTCGGGGTTCGACAGGCCCATGAAGATCATCACCTTGCAGCGCGGGTCACAGGCGCCGGAGGTCCACCACTTGCGCCCATTGATCACCCACTCGTCACCGTCACGCACGGCAGTGGCGGCCATGTTGGTCGCGTCCGAAGAGGCCACGTCCGGTTCGGTCATGGCGAAAGCCGAGCGGATCTCGCCACGCAGCAAAGGCTCCAGCCACTGACGCTTCTGCGCCTCGCTGCCGTAGCGCACCAGCACTTCCATGTTGCCGGTGTCTGGCGCCGAGCAGTTGAACGGCTCCGGGCCCAGCAGCGAGCGGCCCATGATTTCGGCCAGCGGGGCGTATTCCAGGTTGTTCAGGCCGGCGCCGTAATCCGATTCCGGCAGAAACAGGTTCCACAGGCCCTCGGCGCGGGCCTTGGCCTTGAGCTCTTCCATGATCGCGGTGGGCTGCCAGCGGTCGCCCTCGGCGACCTGGCGCTCGAACACAGGTTCCGCGGGGTAGACGTAAGCATCCATGAAGGCGCTGACGCGCGCTCGCAGTGCCTGGACCTTGGGCGAATAGGCGAAATCCATCGGGGTTACCTTCACGGTTCGAAGTACATGGGCAGAGCCTAGAGCAGCCCGCCTCGATCTACCTAGTCTATTTTCCGCGTGTATAAACATTCATAACCGATATATGATCGGCCAATAATTCCAACAAAGAGCGGCGCCATGAACCTCAGCAAGGTCGACCTCAACCTGTTCATCGTCTTCGACGCGATCTACACCGAAGCCAACCTGACCCGCGCCGGGCAGATCGTCGGCATCACCCAGCCGGCAGTGTCCAATGCCCTGTCGCGGCTGCGCGAAACCTTCAACGACCCGCTGTTCGTGCGTACCGCCCAGGGCATGGTGCCCACGCCCATGGCCCAGAACATCATCGGCCCGGTGCGCAATGCCCTGGCGCTGCTGCGGACCTCGGTGCAGGAAAGCCGCATCTTCAACCCGCAACAGGCCAACAAGACCTTCCGCATCAGCATGACCGACCTCACCGAGGCGGTGATCCTGCCGCCGCTGTTCCAGCGCCTGCGCCGCCTGGCCCCGGCTGTGCTGATCGAAAGCTTCCTGTGCAAGCGCCGCGAAACCACCAAGGAACTGGCCGCCGGGCGCCTGGACTTCGCCGTCGATGCGCCACTGAACACCGACCCACAGGTGCGCCACGTCAAGCTGATGCAGGATCGCTACGTCTGCGCCCTGCGCCAGGGCCATCCGCTGGCTGATGCCAAGCTAACCCTCGACAACTACCTGGGCATGACCCACATCCATATATCCAGCCGCCGCAACGGTCTGGGTTACGTCGACCTGGCATTGGGCAAGATGGGCGTGCAACGCAAGGTCGCGCTGCGCTCTCAGCATTACCTGATGGCTTCGCAGGTATTGCAGCAGACCGACATGGCCATGACCGTGCCCGAGCGTTTCGCCCGCCGTCACCAGTTGCGCTTCCAACCGCTGCCGGTGGAGGTGCCTGCGCTGGA
>Ga0105251_10003961_pt1 | contig 10493 bp, 13 predicted proteins | sample KBSS64metaG_FD_80424 | JGI IMG/M metagenome (GOLD analysis project Ga0105251, IMG submission 80424) | Switchgrass rhizosphere microbial communities from Kellogg Biological Station, Michigan, USA - KBS S6-4 metaG | ecosystem: Host-associated > Plants > Roots > Rhizosphere > Soil | place...
CCAGCTCGTAATAAGCCCAGGCCGAACCTAAAACAATGCCGATGGTTAAAAATGACCAAGCCGCTAACGTCCATGGACGAGTCCAGCGTGCCCATGCAGAATCGAGTTTTCCAGCCATCAACGCGGCAATGGAAAACGCAAACGCCACGGAGAAACCGACATACCCCATGTACAGCAACGGTGGGTGGAAAATCAGCCCAATATCCTGCAACAGTGGGTTCAGGTCACGCCCTTCAATAGGGAAATCAGGCAGCGTGCGGGTGAATGGATTAGAGGTGAAAATAATAAACAGCAGGAAGCCGAAATTAATCATCCCCATCACCGCCAGCACGCGTGCGACGGCATCTTGCGGCATGCTGCGGCTAAACAGCGCCACGGCAAATGTCCATGCACTTAGCAACAATACCCAAAGCAGCAATGAGCCTTCATGCGCGCCCCAGGTGGCAGCGACGCGATACCACACTGGTAACTCGCTGTTGGAGTTATTCGCGACGTACAGCACGGTAAAATCGTTCACCACAAACGCGTTCACCAACACCAGGAAGCAAGCACACAGTGTGATAAACAGCGCCCATGCTAACGGGCGGGCAGAAGCCATCAACCGTGAGTCATTACGCTTCACGCCCCACAGCGGGTAAACACTGAGTAACAATGACCAGCCGAGCGCCAGGCAAAGCAAAAAACTGCCAATTTCTGGCATCATGAGGCGTTATCCTTGTAGGCCTGTGGAGCGCGTTGGTGATTTTTTTCCATCGCTTCTTTTACTTCCGGCGGGGTGTAATTTTCGTCATGCTTCGCCAGCACTTCTTTGGCTTCAATCCTGTTACCGGCTTCAAACACGCCTTGTGCGACCACGCCCTGCCCTTCACGGAACAAGTCCGGCAAAATACCGACGTAGCTGACATCCACCACTCCGCTTGCGTCATAGAGTTTGAATGTCACTTTCAGGGTCTGGTTATCACGCTTCACGCTGCCGGGTTGAACCATACCGCCAACGCGCAAACGCTGCCCCACTTCTGGCAACTGGTGGCTTTCACCTTTGCCATACAGAATTTCACTAGGGGTATAGAAGAGATCGATATTGCTACGTAACGCATACAGCACAAGCGTGATAGTAAGCCCCAACCCCACCAACACAGAAAGCGCCAGATATAATCGATTTTTGCGACGCGTGTTCATTCAGTTCCCTCTGCCTGACGTGCTGCCTGAATCCGTTTTTCTCGTGCCTGTTGGCGCGTGACTGAATTTAAAATAGTGCGATGCTGCAAACGGGTATGCACCACCAATATCAACAATGGGATGAAGGTTAGCGCGACAGCAAGCCAGACGTAAAACGCATAGCCACCCATGGCAAAAAAATCTGTCCAGTTTAAAAATGCGCTGCTCATGCGCTTCTCCCTTTATTCGCCAGTTCCATTACCCACGGGCGACGCTGCTCCTGAAGCAAGATGAGGTTGCGCAGGCGCATTAACGTCAGCGTGGCAAACAGCATCAGAAAACCGAAGATAGTCAGGCGTAACGGAGTGCGCATTGATGGGTCAATACTTTGCTGCATATTAGTCGAACCCTGGTGTAGCGTGTTCCACCACTCCACCGAGAAGTGGATAATCGGTAAATTCACCACACCGACCAACACCAAAATACCAGCAGCACGCCCAGCAAGACGGCGGTCGTCAAAGGCGTTATACAGCGCAATCACGCCGATATAGAGAAACAGCAGCACCAACTCGGAAGTCAGACGTGCATCCCACACCCACCAGGTTCCCCACATCGGCTTGCCCCACGCGGAACCGGTAACCAGCGCAATAAAGGTAAACACCGCCCCCACCGGAGCCATTGCCGCAACGGCAAGGTCTGACATTTTCATCTGCCACACCAGGCCGATAAACGCAGCCACCGCCATCGAGCCATAGATACCCATCGACCAGATAGCCGCAGGCACATGAAGATACATAATGCGGTAGCTCTGGCCCTGTTGATAATCTGCAGGTGCGAAACCAAAACCCCAGATACAACCGACCACCAGAAGTATCGCGCTGATGATGGCAAACCACGGAACCAAACGCCCGCATAGCAAGTAAAGTCGCTCGGGTTTAGCGAGCTGATGTAACCATTTCCACATAATCGTTGCTCACAAAATATCAACCAAATCGGGTTTGAATTTGTAGGTCGGATAAGCAACGCGCCATCCGACATTTTTTAATTATTGAATGCTCACTCGCAGCGCCGCTGCCGTAGCGAACGGGCTTAGTGTTGCGCTGCCCGCAAGCAACGCGCCAAGAATCGCCATATAACCATCCACCGGAAGATGCATTGATGCGGCGTCCATCGCAGCGGTGGCAAAAATTAGCAGCGGGATAGTCAACGGCAAAACCAGCAAACTCAGCAGCACGCCGCTACGCCGTAAACCCACCGTTAACCCAACGCCCGGCGCTCCCAAAAAACTCAATGTCGGAGTCCCGATAAGCAGCGTGAGTGCCATTACCTGCCAGCCGTAAAAATCCATCCCTAGCAGCAAAGCGGCGAGCGGGGAAAGGATTAGCAACGGCAAACCTGTCACCACCCAGTGAGCGGTCACTTTCGCTAACACCACCAGCGGCAAAGGGATTGGCAGCAACATCAGTTGTTCAAGAGAGCCATCCTGAAAATCATCGCGAAACAATCTGTCCATCGCCAGTAGTGATGCCAACAGCGCCGCAACCCAAATCACGCCCGGTGCAATGCGCGCCAGTAACTGCGGCTCCGGGCCAATTCCCAGTGGAAACAGAGTGATAACAATAAGAAAGAACCACAGCGGGTTGGCTATTTCCGCACCTTTGCGGAACACCACACGCAGTTCATGCAGAAAAATTCGGCGCATCATGCCCGTTTCTCCTGCAAATGGATCTTGCGCACATTGCTGAGTGCAAGTGGCTGATGCGTGGTGAGAATCACCATGCCGCCTTGTTCGGTATGGAGCTTCAACTGCCGGGTGAGTTTTTCCACACCCGTAACATCAATGGCGGTAAAAGGCTCATCAAGAATCCAGAGTTTTTGCGAGCTCAGCCATAATCGGGCCAACGCCACCCGGCGTTGTTGCCCTGCAGAAAGTTGATTAACAGGAACATCTTCAAATCCAAGTAAACCAACCTCAGTAAGTGCTGGCCAACGTAGGTTTTCCGCACTGTTTGCGTGATAGAAGCTGAGATTTTCAAAGGCGGTAAGAACAATTTTGATTCCCGGCTGATGCCCGAGCCACAACAAATCCTGATGATATTGATAGCGCGCACGGGACAGCCCTTCTCCTAGCCACTTCACTTCGCCGTTCTCAGGCTGTGCAAAGCCCGCCAGAATTCGTAAAAGCGACGTTTTCCCTGCACCATTTTTCCCGGCAATTTGCACCATTTCACCCGGGCATACAGTGAACGACAACTCGCTAAATAACACGCGGTCGTCACGTACGCAGGTCAGGTTAATGGCATCAAGCATTTGAGGAACACTCCTTGTCTCGGGAAACAAAATCATAACACATCATAGGCTTTGCTCCAGATGGGCCACCCCGTCAGCGGTACTCCAAAAGAGGTAATCCTCACACCTAAGATCAAAATTAAGTCAAATTCACCGCTGTTACAGGGAATAAAGCCAAAAGCCGCTACGCTTAAAAGAACAGTTTACGCGTGAGTGGCCTACAGAATGGATGAATTGAAAGAAGATAAAATCGACAAATCTACCGATGAGATTGAAGTCGAAAGTGATGAAAAAGACCATGGGGAGAAGATAGAAGTCGATGAAGAGCAACTGCCGTCACGCGCAATGGCTATCCATGAACACATCCGTCAGGATGGTGAAAAAGAGCTGGAACGTGATGCAATGGCGTTGTTGTGGTCAGCGATTGCAGCGGGCTTATCAATGGGTGCATCGCTGCTGGCAAAGGGGGTTTTTCACGTCAATCTTGAAGGCGTGCCCGGTAGTTTTTTACTGGAAAACCTCGGCTACACCTTTGGCTTTATCATCGTCATCATGGCACGCCAGCAGCTCTTCACCGAAAACACCGTCACCGCCGTGCTGCCTGTGATGCAAAAACCTACCGGGCCAAATTTTCTGCTGTTGCTGCGTTTATGGGGCATGGTGCTGCTGGGCAATATGATAGGCACCGGGCTTGCTGCTTATGCGTTTGAATATATGCCGATATTTGATGAAGAAACACGCGATGCGTTCGTTTCGATCGGTATGGACGTGATGCACAACACGCCGGGGGAAATGTTTGCCAACGCCATTATTTCCGGCTGGATAATCGCAACCATGGTGTGGATGTTCCCTTCTGCGGGTTCGGCAAAAATATTTGTCATCATCATCATGACCTGGCTGGTCGCGCTGGGTGATTTAACCCATATCGTGGTCGGCTCCGTGGAAATCCTCTACCTGGTATTTAACGGTACTATCCACTGGAGTGAATTCTTCTGGCCGTTTGCCTTGCCAACGCTCGCAGGCAACATCTGCGGCGGCACGTTTATCTTCGCGCTGATTAGCCACGCACAAATCCGTAACGATATGAGCAACAAGAAGAAAGCCGAGGCGAAGGCTAAAGCAAAGCGCGAAAAGAAAGTTGAGAACGGCGAAGACGCCGGCAAGGGCGAAAAGTAGACGCGAAGTACGTGAAACTGGTTACGATTCAGGCAATCAGCCAGCCAACCCCTTAACGTAGGGTTAAAAGCAGGTATACTGTGCCGCGCAATGCCCTAAATAATTCGAATTGTGGGTAGGCGGCAAAAGAACAAATCTCCAGGAGCTTACTTGAGTAAGTGACTGGAATTTGTGAATGCAGCCAACACTCCCACAATTTGAAGTATGACGGGCATTAGGTCCTCTTAGTTAAATGGATATAACAAGCCCCTCCTAAGGGCTAGTTGCAGGTTCGATTCCTGCAGGGGACACCAAATACACTTCTTCTGAAGTCTACCGAAATCAATAAAATCCCCTTATATTCAGTGATAAGTTCTTAATCTTGGCTATGCGACGGCAACCCACTTCGACCTGAATAAACAAGCGTTTGGGGGCATTGCTGGGGGCTTATTCTGTTCAATCTAAAGTAAGGCCCCCAACATTGAGGTGTGCTGACAATAGCGGACACCATCATTTGTTCTTTTTTAAGCGGCCTTTCGGGTAGTTTTTACGAGGTTCTTTTCGCCAGATTTGGGATTCCATACTTAGATGCCTGTCTGTACAGGTGGACGTTTAAGGTTAGTAATAACCAGATGCAGAGCGAACACTCTGGAAAGGTCTTTCATTAGGTCAAAGTCCACCCACCGCAGCGTTATCCAGCATTGGTGCATCACTCTTTGCTTTCAAAAAAAAGCCACAATAGAAGATAACTAACCGCCTCTGCCTTAATCTACTTAATAATCCTTCCCAAATTCTTCTTTCATGACCTTTTTAAATGGCTTCATCGCATGAATGTATTCTTCATATTCATTATGGTTAAAAACCACCAGTGCTTTATTATAGATATCATCATCATGAAATCCTATCAGGGTTATCCCTAACTTCAAGAAAATAATAAAGCCTACAAATAAATATGGCTCTGGGTCAAGCTCCATTATTTTTTATAACAAGATCCGGATTTTCACGAAAAACGGGGGTTCCACCATATATTACCACCTCCATTTGACGGCCAAAACCTATGTGACAAACTCCGTTCTGTGGAGCTTTAGTGTATGTAATATTCATAAATGAACGAAATTCCACTAACTCATTTTGTTCATTAACAATTGAAGTATCAGCAACTCCAATAAAATTCTCAACCTGCTCAGGAGTCATTCCAAATTTAATACTGCCAGCGCCTACGAGTGGGATGACTTCAAAAGATTCATTTGTATTCATAATATTATCCTAAAAGATTATTTTTATCCAAACAGTGGAAATGTTTTAGTATTTCTGATATCGCATCGTTGTATTTTCTTGGATCTTTAATTACATTAGCAATCTTCCTCACAGCTCGTATTTCTTTAGCAAGCGCATTTCTCCACTCCCCTTTATCTAATAGTTGCTTTATATCGTAACTATAAATAGCCGCCCCCTTCATTTGACCGTTGCTTGGTGTTTTATGATGATCATTTGGGTCCATCTGTATTGCTGGCCCGGCATTTCTACTCAGAGGGCTGGCATCATCCGCTGGAGCATGGTGCGAGTCCAGGCCATCATTTTTGGGTTTACTCATTTCTGAGTGAGCTCCACCTTTGTAATCTCCCATGCCATTACCCTTTTTCAGGTGATCACATGGACCTTTTTCATTTTTACCCTTAATTTTCCGCCACCATTACCGGACTCTTCCTTTGCAGCCCTCTCTGCTGCTTCCTTTTCCGCTTTATCTACAGCCTCTTTTACCGCCCGTTCAGCCGCCTCTTCTCTATTTTTCTCTCCATGTCCACATTGCGTAGGTAAGATCAAACGGCTTGGATAATGTCGTAATGGAAACCTTTTCAGCCATCTGAAAGCGGAGATGTACCACCGGAAACGATCTGACTCTGTGGAAGTACTCACACAAGATGTTGTTGATTATATTAATTATTATAACAAGGAGCGTATTGATATGAACATAGGTGGAGTAAGTCCGGTAGAATACCGGACTCAGATGGGAATACAGCTGGAGTGATCATATTAAAAACAGGCTCAGTAATTACAATCTCTACTTCGCCCACTCTTTATCGTGGTATGAAATTAAGCCCTGTTATTTATTAAAATTTGTATCATTAATTAACTGCTGCACAACATCTCTTCCATACAATGCAAAGCTTCTCTCATCTTGTTCATCACTGGAAAAGTTATCAAAGCCATAAAGTCCCACACCAAGGTGCGGTAGGATAGTTGAACCAACTTTCTCAACAGGGCTTCCATCTAACATACAAAGCTCCGAATATATATATTCAGGAGGCATGGAAAATATGTCATAGTTTAAGAATAAAAATTTAACACTCGGCACTTCATTAGCTTCAACAATGGGAGGTTGAATATTTACTTCTTTTAAGTCTTCCCCATCAAAATACAAATGGACCCCCATTTTAAACCAAGCTTCATGCACATATTTTCGACCAGCCTTTTTAACCTTTCTATCAGGCTCACCAATAACACTATAAACATATGATCTTGACACATCAAACTTAAACAAATCCACACCTGAAAAAGGAACCAGTTCGAATACCATAGCCCACCTCTACCCTAATAAATTATTTTTTTCCAAACACTTAAAATATAGCAACATTTCTTTGATTGCTTCATTGTATTTTGTCCCTGAACTACTTCGGATATCCTGTATTTCCTTAGCTAACGCTTTTCGCCACTGTCCATTTTTAAGCAAATCCGCTATTTCTTCCCTATAATCAATAGCCTCACTTGAAGAGCCATGGCTACTGGTCATTTTATGGTCAGGGATTTCCATTTGCATCGCTGGACCATGATCTCGTTTTAGCGGGCTTGCTGAATCCGCAGGAGCATGATGCGAGTCCAGACCATCACCTTTCGGTAGTTTCGTCTCTCCGTGGGCCCCACCTCTGTAATCTCCCTTGCCATTACCCTTTTTCAGGTGATCACATGGGCCTTTTTCATTTTTACCCTTAATTTTTCCGCCGCCATTTCCGGACTCTTCCTTTACAGCCCTCTCTGCTGCTTCCTTTTCCGCTTTCTCTGCCGCCTCTTTTGCCGCCCGCTCAGCCGCCTCTTTCTCTATTTTTCTCTCCAGCACGGTTGCAGCCTTTTTAGCCATCTTGGTCCCTGCCGCTGCATCACCAACTCCCGGAATCGCAGCAAACAGACAAAATGCCGCGCCTGCATAGTCACCCCGGAACAAACTGACCCCCGCATTCGCCACATCAAAAAAAGCCCCAAAACCAGGTATCATCCCCGCAGCATCCAGACTCAACTGCGCACCATCCAGCCAGCTATCACCCTCTTCAGATTCTTCGGGTGTCTCAGGGATGACTTCCGGGTTTGATTCATCCGCACCTCTGGCAGATGACGGTGCCTGGCCAGTGATAATGCCTTTGGTGTTCCCGGTTGCACTGCTTCCTCTCGAATTAGGGGGAAGTTCTCCTTTTTTGAATTTATCAACTGTGCTTTCTGCCAACTTGCGGTATTTATCAGCATCCATCCCTGTACCATCAGCAACATTCTGGTATTGCTGATAAGTTTCTTCAAAATTCTCAAGCGCAGCCTCAGCTTCTGCGGTGGTCGTTATCCCCAGATCGCTGCAGTAATTTGTCTCATCATATCCTTTGGTTATTTCAATCCTGATTTCGCCATCAGCCATTACGCTCTTCCCTGTTTCATTTACCGTTCATCCAGAATTCATCGTCATGGCGCAGCACGGGTTTTCCACCCACACGAAAGGTTTTACTGTGCTGGTCCGGGTAGCATTTTCCCCCGACAGTTCCACTCTTTATGCCCTTCGCCACACCCGCCTCATCACCCTGGGTCGTGGGTACAAGACTCTGGTCCCAGACAACAAACGGGTCGCCATTCGCTCTCACACTCGGTACAACCTGAACAGCATCACTGAGCTTTGCTGTTACCGGATACGGCACTGGCGGGGTGGAAGGGCCCATCGGGGTTTTACACACATCCGGCAGAATGCCAATGACCAGCCATTCGCTGTTTTTACGCGCAACATAGTTATCAGCCACGGGCTTTCTCCCTGTACGGGAACAGATTAGTTGCCAGTGCTCCCGGCTCGACTTCATAACGTGTTTCCATCACCCGTAGCGGCATATCGGTATCAGCAACATAGCGCCAAGTCTGGGAGATGGTCATGGAATCCAGGTCAACCAGCAGCGTGTCCATCAGCATCGGCTGTGGCAGGATCTTGCCGTTTTCCAGACGCAGCAGAACCAGCGCCTGATGATGTGGAAGCGTCACACTCAGATGCCCGTCAGGTGTCAGGTTGGTCAGTTCGACCCTGATTGCTGATGTCGGGAACGGAATTTGCTGGTCTTGCGGTGCCCCATTCCAGTAGCCGAAATCAAAATCTTCCGGCAGATAAGGGTGGCGCGTCTCAAGCCAGTGCGGGTCGTAAGTGCCGGCCTTTGACAAGCGGGACTGCCAGCTCCTGCCGATAATCCCGAACCCTGCAGGCTGGTATTGCGGAGCACGGAGATCGGCAGTTCCTTGCGCGAGAGACTCAAAATCAGTGTCCTGCAACGAGCAGGAAACACTCAGGATCCGCGGCGCGGGAAGCGCGGTTTTACGGGTCGCATGGAGATACCAGGGTTCGGTATAACCACAGCCATGAGGGTTGCTGACACAGACGTGATGTGCGACTGGCAGATGCTCCTGTTCAGGGTGGGCTGCTCTCTGCGCCTCGTTTAAGCGGTATTTCTGTTCAACCCGCCCAGCAACTCCTTCATCTTCGGGATAAACGATACCTTCACCACCAAAGGCGAACCGGTAATCCACGGGAAGTGATGTGAAGAGTTGTGGGTCACTCAACAGCCACTCACCTGTAAATTGCCGTACAAATTGTCGCTCACCGGTCAGTAACAGCGTTTTGTCCAGCAGAGATTCACCAGCGGGGGTACTCAGCCTCACGTTCACCGGAAATGCGGTGCAGGGTTTTCCCGCTGGGGCATAACCAGTGGCATTGATAATCACGTCGCAGGCAGGTTTGAATGGCGCTAAATCGCTTTCCTGAACTACCGGTGAACGGTTTAGTTCCCCGAGATAGGTATCCTGAATACACAGTGGCAGTGGCTGCTGGTCGAGAATATGGGCTTCACAGCGACCGTCAGAGGTTTTAACAAGACGAAAGCCCGCCTTCATGACCACGACGTGCAGAGCATGGTCAGCCTTATTCAGCATCTTGTAACGCATGACTGAAAATGGCGTGAGGTTCCTGAATTCCATTACCGGTGCCCCTTAGTTGATATCAACATCTTTGCCGTTGATACGTACTGGACCACTGGCTTCAAACAGAAATTCAGTTCCCTGAATCGTCACTTTGCCACCTTTTTCCATTTTGAAAGAGGTGGCCCCACAGGTCAGGGTGATGCTGTCACCTGCATCCAGGCTCAGAGACTTACCGACATTCACCGACTTACTGATCCCCACCTGCTCCGTCTGACTCAGCGCCACAGCCGTGTTCATGGCCGCGCCCACCGTCACGGCATAAGCCGCTCCCACTGTGGAGGTTTTTGCCAACCCCACCATCTCGGTGCTGGTCAAAAGCACTGTTTCGACTTTGTTTTGCTTCACTGTGGTTGTCTGGTTCTGGTCGATAGTGTTGGTCTGGTTCTGATTAACTGTCGTTGTCTGATTCTTGTTCACCGTCACCGACTGGTTACCTTTCACCGTTTCGGTGTGGTCGTTATTGACATCGGTAGTACGGTCATGTAGCACTTTTGTGTTCATATCTTTCTGAGCATGGAGGTATAATTCTTCTGCCCCCGTTGCATCGTCGAATCTTAATTCATTGAATCCATTCGACTTATATGACTTTGACTTTATCGACATCTGCGTCTTTTTGCCCG
>Ga0105251_10003962_pt1 | contig 10492 bp, 16 predicted proteins | sample KBSS64metaG_FD_80424 | JGI IMG/M metagenome (GOLD analysis project Ga0105251, IMG submission 80424) | Switchgrass rhizosphere microbial communities from Kellogg Biological Station, Michigan, USA - KBS S6-4 metaG | ecosystem: Host-associated > Plants > Roots > Rhizosphere > Soil | place...
AAAAACCGGGATCAGGGAGAAGCAGAGCCATACCGAACCTGCACACGATAAAAAAAGAACCAGCAGATGCCCGGACGCCGCCGGTGTCGGCTGACCGGACTGCCACATCGCCAGATCCACGCTGATGCGCTTAAGTCGTTTGTCCCGGTTGTCGGTGGACATTTCCACGCTCCTTAATTGATCGTGTCACCCAGACGCAGCTGGCTGGCCTGGCGCAGAACTTCATCGGGATTGAGACTCGCGGGGGAAACCGCCGTCGTGGTAGTTGTGCTGCCGGAGGAGGCAGCAGCTGGCTGCGTGGTTGCCGCATTACTGGCGGTCTGAGCGGCATTCTGCACCGCTTCTTTCGCCTTCTGCTCCTCGGTATCTTCCAGGGTTTCCAGACGGAATCCCTTCTGGAACACCACCGTGATACGGTTACCGGCCCCGATATCGATAATCGGGTGATACTGCTCTGCCCGCTTGATCCAGTACTGGCTGAGGGTGTCTGCCGCCTTACTGGCCCCGCCCCCGAAGCCCTGTTTAACGATATCCCCGGCCCCCATACTTGCCGTGGCCCCCAGACCCGCGACCGGCGTGGCCGCCGATTTAATCCCTTCACCAAAGCCGGATAACAACCCGGCGGCCCCGGCATAACCGACAATCTGACCATTGCGCATCACCGGTTTGCCCTTGATACCGCCCTTACCCTGGTAGCTGACATGACCGTTAAACTCCATGTCGACATGTTTGCCGCTTTTCAGCACGCAACTGATGCTTTTCGTGCGCACTTCGCCGCGTTCACTGGAGATATCCCCCCAGATTTCGCCGACCACAAAGCAGCCGTTCATGTCATAGTCGTGGTCATTGGGCATCTGCACCTTCCCCAGCAGGCGGATGGTGACGGGACGGGTGTTCTGCTCACCGGTGACACTGGCGTTGGCATCCGCCCCTTCAATCAGAATGGCGTCAGAAAAGGACCCCGAGGGTATCCAGGGCAGCTTCGGGGCGGTCTTTTTCAGGCTGTCATAGGTAAAGGTGGTGGTGGACAGTCCGCCGCTCATGCGGGGGCCATTGCCTCCGGGGTAAAACCCCGCACCCTGTGCCGGACTGACCGTGCCTGTTCCGGATGTTCCGGCTACCGGGTTAACGGTATAGACAGGGGGGCGGGCCTGTCCGGTGGCCAGTGGTCCCGGCAGCGGCGTACCGTCCTGAGGCGTGACAGGTGTCGCCGGCTGACCGGCAGGCGCGGTGCCGGCTTTTTGCAGTTCGGTGCTGAGCTGCTGTATCTGCGCATCCTTCTGCTGCAGTTTGTTTTCAAAATCGAGTTTGTTCTGGCTTACCATCTGGGTGAGCTGCGCCATCTGGCTTTCCAGCGACGAGGTCTTGGCCTGCTGCTGCATCAGAGCCGACTGATTGACCTGGGAATCAAAAGCGGCGGTCACCACCCCGGTCAGGTTCGGCCCGGGTGCCGCGGGAGGCGGTGCATTCTGGCTGTTGCCTCCGAAATACATCACACCGCCTGCCGTCGCGGCACCGACAACGATAATGCCGATAAGCACCGCCAGCTGCTTATGCCGGGTAGTGACGTTCACATTCAGGCTCATGTGGATGTCCCTCCGTCATCAGAGAAAATCACCCACACAAACCCCTCACCGCCCGCATACAGCTGGTTTTGCGAGAGCATCACGGCACGCACACCCTTGCGCCAGAAGTCCCGCTCGCGCAGGGCCACCGTCACATACCCGGGGTTCTGCAGGCGAAAACGCACCACCCGCAGGTGGGTGCCGACAAACTGGCGCTCAGCCTTGAGGGTGACCGCCACACCCGGGGTGTAAGCGGGCATCCTGCTGACGGGCAGTTCCTGATAGTCATCAGGCACCTCGCCGCGCACGATATGGCGCGACAGGCTGACGAGCGTTTTTTCATAGCTCTGCCCTTCTTCCCAGGCTTTCGCCTCGTCATTTTTATGGGCCGGTAATGAAAGGGGCGTGAAGCGCAGGGTGCGGCCCGCGCCGGGTTTGGGTTCAACGTTGAGGCTGACAGACGCCCCGCCTGCGGTGTGCAGGAAGACCGTGAAATTCTGTCCGGCCAGAGGAGAGAGGATTAATGCGCCGTCCGGGGTGGTGCTCTGGTCGTAGGCGCCGGTTGGTCCGCTGATGCTGGTCACCAGTTCCCCTTCAATAATCAGTTTGTTGGGGTTGGTATTGCTGAGAACGACCGTAAACGAGGCGTCGTTATCAAACGGGATGGCGGCAGGTGCGGTGGCGGCCCGAAGGCCGCCGGTGAATAACCCTGTTGCCAGAAACACAGCAGCAGCTGCCGGTGAAACGTGAGTGTTCATGGGCAGTCCTGATTAACGGGGTGTGGCGGGCGGCACGATTTCCGTAAAGTCCAGCAACCGGATCGTGCCGTTCATGTAGCTCATCCTGAGCTGGTATGTCTTGTCCTGAACCTTCAGGGGGGTGGTGATACTGCCGTTGGTGGTGGACGGGTATATCGTGACGCTGATGTTCACCACGCCCGGGTCAACAATACGAATATCCCGGGTTTCAAAGCGGTTAGTGATCCCCCCCTGCTTAATGCGCTCGGCTTCCACATCCATCGCCTTCTTCAGTGCGTCGCGGTTTTCTGCAGGCACAAAACTGAGGATCATCTTCTGTGAGCTGTCGATATTCTCGGGGCTCACATTCAGACGCCAGTAGAGGAAAGAGGTGGCAAACATGGTCATGCCGGTCGGGTCGGCGGAGGTGCTGTCAGAGGAGAAAGAATGGTTGTAGGTCATGGGGGTGACCAGGGTCTTTTGCGTGGTGGCGAAATACCACGCCAGCGACCCGGTCAGTACATTTCCCACAATACTGAAACAACATAATGCCCCCAGCCCGGTAAACGCGTAACGAATATATTTATCGCGTTCTCCTTTTATTCTGAGTTTCATTTTTGATTACGCTCTCCAGTGCCGGAAACTGGAATCAGGTATTTGACGGAAGGTGACTTTGAAAATAAAGGAAGGGAGATACCAGTAACACAGATTGAGCATCCAGTAGGAGCCCTGCCCTTTTTTCAGATAACGGACCAGCCACCATAATACCCCTGCGACAAAAGACAATATTGTGGCCATATTGCATAACACGCCAATAAGGATAAGCGGGGCAACCACAATAAGTTCATCAAGGGGGAGACCGAAAAATCGTTCCTGCTGATTCAGTGTTTCCGGGAAAGTATATTTATCGTCTTCCCTGTCCATGATCAGGCAGCAATAGCGAAGGCGATGCGGGTGAAGATAATACAAATAACCAGCCCGAGGAAAACCAGCGGGGAGCGCACTTTAATATAGGTGAACAGTGCAATAATAATTTCGGCAATATAAAACCACTTCACAATAGACGAGTTGGCCCCGAAGGTGGAACTGACCGTGGACTGTTGAGAGGCCAGTAAATCGGTCCCGGTGGCGCGGGCTAATTGTGTTGTGAGGATTAACATAATAAACGTGCCCAGTATCTGACACGTCGGATTTTTATATGTACTAATGAACATTCGGTTAAAAAAAGACGCTACCGCCCGTCCCTTTATGATATTTAGGGAATTACCTGTCCTGGTCATGCTGTTTTCTCCGAAAGTAAACAAGGTCAGCTTGCGTAAGTATTTGTATACGCAAGCGTTATCATCCCATTAAGTCAAAAAAAAAAAACTATGATGCAGATCAGCTTTTTGGCTCTTAAGCTAAATTAATTCCAGCCCCCTCCTCAGCCCCCCTTTACACTTGGAGATAACTGTCTGAGTTGTATTGGGTTAATAAAATGAAAGTGAAAGAGAATATGTGGGAAACACGGGGCCGCCCGCGTAAATTCCGGCCGGGTGAAGCGGTGGTATTACGATTCCGGGCGCCGGATGTTCTGTTAGCGGAATTAAGAATGTGTGCCCGGGTCGCTCAGCGAAGTTTAAATGATGAAGTCACCGCCCGACTGATGGCGTCATTTAATTACCAGACGGATAAACCCATTATTCACACCCGGGACGGACAGCGTATTATTTCACTGGTGTCCCGCTTTGAAGAATGGCTGACATATTTAACCGGTCTGCCAGAAGAGGACAGCGAAGACTATAAAGAGAACACCATCAATGATGTGGTCTGGGTCTGGCGTCAGGGAAAAAGAATTCCGCTAAAGGGAAAGATACTGGCCTATACCATGCGTATTCCTGAAAACCTTGCCGATGAAATTCGCATTGTGTCCCGCATTCACAAACGCAGTATCAATGAAGAACTGCTCACCCGGATGATGGCATCGCTGGATTATTTTTCAGAACGGTTTCTTGAGCAGAATGAAGATACTCAGGCACTGAAAGCACTGTGTCAGCTTTTCGATGAGTTTATTAAGGAGAAATTAACGGAGGCGGAGAAAGTGCCGTTACCGTGGAATAAGGAAGAGGAAGAGTGAGTAAACAGGCCAGCATCATGCTGGCCTGTTCTTTATTTATCGTCCATCACAAAGTGCTGCGCTTCGGCTTCAGATTCAGCGTCATTAATCGAGGTGATATTGCTGTTAATCAGCTCGTCGAGCGACCCTTTATAATCCGGTCCTTTCATTGTGATATACATTTCAGACACGAGAGCTGTCAATATCATCATCCCTTCCCGCGATCCACTGACTTTTTTAATCAGGTCACGTCGATACCCTTCCAGGTCAAAGGTCGGGCCGTCTTCTTTTGATTTATAAACCATCAGTCCAAGGCGAACAAGTTCGTTCACCATAGAGGAATAGTTGGCTTCCGCGCTGTTGGCTCCCTTCTGAATCTCTATATCTAATATATCTTCAATCTCGCGGTTTATTTTATCTTTGAAGTAGATGTTCTTGCGCGGCATAGTATTTCCCTGAAAAGTCAGGCAGTGCTGCATCCGGCACTGTCGTGTGTGTTAATCAGGTGCTGCGGGGTGTGGTAATGCAGCACTGTCATGTGTGTTGATCCGGCACTACTATGTGTGTTGATCCGGCACCTGTCAAGCCTATACAGGTGTGTTGATCCAGCACTAGTCCAGTTTATACAGGTGTGCTGATACGGCACTATAATGTGTGTTAATCCGGCACTGTCCATCTTCAATTAACTGAATAACCACAGTACACACAAATGCCACACCCGATAGTGCCGGGTACGGCACCAACAGGTGTGGCAATCAGGCACCGAAATGTGTGGGGTGACGGCACTGCAATGTGTGCTAATCAGGCACTGCAAGGTGTGGTAATCCCCACACCTTTTTCGTCTTATCTGACATTAAACATAATTATTTAACCGTAATTACCTCATTTAAAAGGAAAAAACTGCAAGATGAAATCTTGCGTGGGGTGTGAGTATTTTAAGCTCAGGTAAAAAGCGGCAATAAATATGTTCACCCTCCTCATGTTATGTATTTCCCGGTGGGGGTTCCGGGGGGATATCACAGCGTTCCTGCGCGTCTGTAAGGAATTATCTTGATAAAGGCATCCGGCAGGGGTATTTTTTACTCGCCTCTCCTGACGTTCTTTTTATCGCGCCTGTGTGGACATTCTGATAATGAAAATATTACCGTTGTTCCTGTTACCCGTTGCATTATCGTGTAGCGCTGCCCCGCAAATGTGTTTTAACCAGGCCGGACACGATTACCAGATTGATCCGCTGCTGTTAATGGCAATATCGATTAAAGAGAGCCACCTTCAGCCTGCTTCGGTGAATAAAGCCAACAGAAATAAAACGGAGGATGTCTGCGGGATGCAGGTCAACAGCTCGCATTATGGTGAACTGAAAGGCTTTAATATTAGCCGGGAAAGGTTACTGAATGATCCGTGTATTTGTGTTTACAGTGGTGGATGGGTGCTGGCGCACAACTTCAGGTCATATGGAAAAAACTGGGACAGTGTCGGGATGTATAATACCGGGCCATCGAAAAAACTGATCGTGCAGCGCAGACAATACGCCGCAGAGATTAAGAGTATTTACCGGATTTTACTGGCAAGAAAATCACTGGAGGAACAACAAGACGCCGCTCAAAAATATACCCGCACGGCGGATATACCCTTTTCCCCGCTGACAGTAAAATAATGGCATTAAAAGCCCCGGTCAGACCGGGGTGTTATTTTTCAGCCTTTTATTTTTGCCATCTCATCTGCCAGCTTCCAGAGCGCACGGTTTAATTTCACGTCACCATCAATTCCGGTAACCGGTCGGGTGCGCGTCCGCTTCCCGTGGGTGGTTATTCAAGGAAGATAGCCATTTATTAAATATTGCCGCACTTACATTAGCGTCACTCTGGTATTGACATATCCATGTCACCGTCGGAAGAATTCAGGGGCCATACTTCCTGTAACAGTCTGTCATTATGATTTTTATGAATTGATGGAGTCCGGGGCCTCTGTCTTTCATGATATAAAAAGGGGCCATTAGGCCCCGGTAAAATTAATTTTCATCCCTAATGCTTTTGTTATTTTCATCATGGTGCTGAATGTTGGGTTCCCTTCCCCTGAAAGGGCATGATATAACCCCTCTCTGGACATACCAACCTCTCTTGAGAGCTGACTCATATTTCTGGCTCTGGCAATATCACCGAGAGCAGAAAGCACCAGTGCCGGGTCGCCATTCTCTAAAATTTCGTTGAGATACATTTGCATTTCTTCTTCATTATTTAAATGCTCTGCAATGTCATATTCTTTCAGCTTCATAATTCCCCCTCGATTTCTCTATAAATAGCCTTAGCTTTGGCTATATCATTTTGCTGTGTACTTTTATCGCCGCCACACAACAGAATAATGGTAATTTTCCCGTGGCTTTTCAGATACACCCGGTATCCTTTCCCTTCATGTATCCGCATTTCTGAAAACCCGTCACCGACTGGCTCTATATCGCCAAAATTTCCATTTTTCATTCTGCGAATACGTGCCTGAATTTTTGTTTTAGCCCTGATATCTCTCAGAGCATCAATCCAGCTATCAAATGTTTCTGTGCTTAATACCGTTATCATTCCATTGCACCTTATAATCTGATGATTAAATTATACGCCACAGTCATTGTGTGTCAAATATATCTGACACAACAAGGCGTTTTTTGTCTCTTCTTTTTATCCCGTTCGCTAAGATCGTCACCAGCAGGCTGAAACGGGGGATACATGTATTAGCGCCCCTCATGGATTAAAATCAAACAGTCAGATGCCAGGCTGGCCCGTCATCTTCACCACGTCTTTCCTGTTCAAAGTGTATCAGAGCCGTTTGCAGGGCTGACTGTAACAGCGTCGCCCCTGCTCCCTCTGCATCGCACAGATGCAACAGATGCAACAGATTGGTCAGGAAATCCGTCAGAACGGTCTGCAACGTTTCACTTTCACAATCCAGCCCTGTCTGTCGTGCGAACGTCCACAACCCGGCGGCGGCAAGTGCTGCGCAATCATCATTGCTTCGGATGCGCACCGGAAAAATCGCGCTTTCAGTCTGAAAAGCCATTGTTTCAAGCACAGTGGCAGGGACAGTTTTATTTGTGAATGTTGTCATCGTTTTTACCTTAAAGGCTGTCCGCAGGACGCCTCATGGTCAGTTAATTGCCCGGCGCACTCAGCCGCGCGCAAAAAAACCACCCCGCAAAGAGGTGGCGGGTTTCACATCACGCTAAGCCCAGCGCCGGATACACGCTTGGCGTGTTGCCGTTACCGGAACCGTCTCCATATCAGGCGTTAACGGTCGTCATGAACTGCTGCCAGTGCTCCAGTTTCAGTACCGGAGCATGGGCAGGTTTTCCGCTGCGTAAGGCATTTACAAACTGATTGGCCTGTGCAACTATTTGTGGGTCAAATGTCATGGTTTAATCTCCATGTGGGTTTTGATAGCCGGGTTAACTTTTCGAGGGTGAAACCGGCACGAGAAAGCAGGCGTAAGCCTGCTTTTTTAATGCCCGGAAAACGACGCACTCCCGGACAACATTTCTGTTTCCACCCGCGCCAGCACCTGTGCATGTGACAGGGTGCAGACATCGCGGAACTCAAAAAACCGCCCTTCTGTTCTGACAAAAATACTGGTGACATCCCCGGCGTACATCTCCATTGATTTGAACGACTCCCCTTTATTCGTCCGGCACCAGTCCATCGGCGGCAGCACCTCGAGCTGGTCGATGTAACGTTCCTGGGTGATTTCCGTCACCGGAGTACGGTATTTTTCATTCTGCATATCGATAAGGGCGGCCATACTCAACACAGCCATATCGGGGTAGTTCTCCTGTAACATCACCAGGGTGTTCTGGCCCCATTCGGTGACCCATTCGCCGCCGAGCCACTGCGCGTGGCACCAGAGATCGGCGGTGGAGGTACGCGCAAATACCATCGGAACGGCGGTCTGTGGGGCGGTGTCCTGGGTGGTGCTGTTCAGATTCTGTGACATGATGATTCCTTACGGGGTTATGGCGGCACTGACTGCCGCCGCTATTTTCGTGGCTCAGATACGTTCCAGGGGTAACATGGCAACAGAAAATTCCAGGTTGTCTTTAAGGTTCTTGCGGGAATACTCCCCCGCCGCCCTGCCCGTTGAGCCATACAGACTTACTGCCTGAGCCTGCGCCTGTAGCCACGGCTGAATAACAGCAAAAGCAACACGGGGTTTATCGCTGTGCCAGTCAGTCACCCCCTCGTCGTAAACGTTTTTGCTCATGGCCGTCAGGATATTGAAGACCTCTTCCGCTTCGTCACGCTCTTCAAGGTGCAATTCAGCAAGGACGCACAACTCAGTCAGGTAGGCGCGTTGTTCAGCGATAACGCAGACAAGCCGTTTTTCAGGGTTTTGCCCCCATCTTTCGGAAGATTCAGGAGCGGCGGTCTTGACGTTGTGTGTGTTCATGCTGGTTTACTCCTCTGGTGGTTATGTCATCTCTCGGTGAGTTCTCTCGCGGCGAAGGGCAAAGGAGCGACGGCACGGGACGGAAAACAAGGGCGAGCGCAGCGAGTGCATTTCACCCTTGTTTTCTGGCCGGGGACGGTGCTACGAAAAGCCCTCCGCGTGAGGACGCGGCCGTGAGATACCCCACCGGCACACAAACAGCATGAACACACCCGACACGACGGAACGGCGTGGCGACCTTAAAGCGACGGTTTACCGTCGTGGTGAAGGCGCTGGCGAAGGCGCTGGCGAAGCCAGCAGCAGGGGTTGACCTGGCCGTTGCCATCCGACACCAGCCGTGAGGCCCGAAACCCGAAGGGGTTCGGCGGAGACGGGGCAGCCTTACCGCCCCGCCGGAGTGTGGTGGACGACCCGGCCGGAACGGACGGAGAGCCGCAAGGGGGCCATTGCCCGGAAGAAGTTATTTTCTGGAGTTATGGGTATGTGGAAGTGGAAGCAGAAGCAGAAGCAGAAGCAGAAGCAGAAAACTACTCACCGGCATTAACAGCAACGCCAGTGCATCAGCATCAGCAACCCGCAGCATGGCATGTATCAGGGGAGTAAACGGAAAGATATGGAAGAGAGGCGAAGGGAGACAGCGGGTGCGCCGCAGGCGCATCCCTCCTGCTCCGTACCCCGCAGGGGTACGCCTTCTGTTGGTTTTGCGGTCGCACTCAGAAGGGAGAAAGGGCTGGCAGTATGGTTAACTGACAGCCCTTCTGAAGGCGCTTGCGGCAATAGTCCGAACAACAACAGCCCTGAAAAGCGGGAGTTTCCTCCCGCTCCAGGTTGCTACTTACTGGATTCGTAGGCGAGAAAAGCCGCAACCTCCCTTGTTCCGTCCCGGTAGCGGATTTCGCAGAGCGATTTCCGAGTCAGGTAAGTGAATATCAGCAGTGTGAGGCACACTATTAATACACACCAGATAAGGGTGCTTCGCGGCAGTTTCATAGCCTTCTTCTCCTTGCGCAGAGCGCGGTAAGAAGCTATCCTGATGTTGTCGAGACATAGGATTGAGCCTCTGGGTTAATGGAAATTAACTTAGGGGCTTAATTTTTTCTGCCTCACAACAAGCCGACGGTGAGGCAAAAAGCCTCAAGCGCCATCACCATTATACCGCAGCGGCACCCATCCTGCCCAAGAATAACATGCTGAATCACTGCATAAATATCCATATCTTTGCGTCAGTCTTCTTCCTTTTCCTTGGCATACTGCATACCTGAGTTCGCTGATAACCTCATCTACTGCCGACGCCAGCCGTTCAAACGCCCGCTCCACACCGCCATCAATCTCCCCCCATTCGGCACTTAACCCGACCATACTGTCTTTGAGTTTCATCATTTTGCGGCGATGATTTGACGCCAGACGTTTATCGCTCATCATGCGACATCCCCCTGCCCCTGATAAACCAGCTTGTTCGGCACCATCCAGCGCTCAAGCGCTCTGACGGGCGGGGAGGCTTCTGTCGCCAGCGCCTGCACTTCATACATCAGCGCCCAGTGCGGCTGGTTGTCCCACTGCCAGCGTTCAAGGGTTGCCAGCGACGGGAAGCGCTCACTCCAGCGGAAGAACATGTCATCGAGCACATTTTCGCAGATATCCGTCTGCCGCCAGCGGGAGAGCCAGCT
>Ga0105251_10003963_pt1 | contig 10492 bp, 11 predicted proteins | sample KBSS64metaG_FD_80424 | JGI IMG/M metagenome (GOLD analysis project Ga0105251, IMG submission 80424) | Switchgrass rhizosphere microbial communities from Kellogg Biological Station, Michigan, USA - KBS S6-4 metaG | ecosystem: Host-associated > Plants > Roots > Rhizosphere > Soil | place...
GTTGACCGCCGCATGCTGGCCGAGCTGGCCGTTTCCGACGCCAACGCCTTCGCCGCGCTGGTCAAGGTCGCCAAGGACTCGCTGCCTGCCGACACGTCCGCTCCGGCCGTCCAGGCTGAGGCTGCTCCGGCTCCCAAGGCTGCCAAGAAGGCCGCCGACGAGGCTGCAAAGTAGTTCCTCCCGCAGTTGAAAGACTGCCTCGTTCAAGAGCCGGCTGGAATAGCCACTAAGGTTCTTATATGAACGAAACCGGGCGCCCGCAAGACTTTCCACTCTCCAACCCCCGAGCTGATCGGATGAGGAAGGTGGCACAGCTTGCCGGGCGCCCGGCCCGTTTAAAGCGTCGCGAGTTCCTGGCCGAAGGCCCGCAGGCGGTCCGAGAGGCCTTGGTCCTGCACCGGAAGAGGATCGCCGCGGGGGAGCCCGGCATCGTCTATGAGGTGTACGCCACCGAGGCCTGCCTGGACCGCCACCCAGAGCTGGAGCAGCTGGCCGAGGGAACCCACGCGCACCTTGCAACCGACGAAGTGATCGCTGCGATGGCTGACACCGTCACCCCACAGGGCATCGTCGCCGTCTGCGGCTTCCTGGACGTCAGCCTTGAGCACGTGCTCGACGCCGGCCCGCGGCTGATTGCCGTCCTGTGCCAGGTCCGCGACCCCGGCAACGCCGGCACCGTGTTGCGGGCGGCCGACGCCGCCGGCGCCGACGCCGTCATCCTGACCGGCTCGAGCGTGGATATCTACAACCCCAAGGCCGTGCGGTCGACGGCGGGTTCCCTGTTCCATCTGCCCGTCGTCCTCGGCGCGGAGGTCGAGGAAGTCGTGGCCCGCTGCCGGGAGCGTGGCGTCGGCGTGCTGGCCGCGGACGGCAAGGGACAACTGGACCTGGACCGTCTCCAGGACGAGAACGCCGCCCGCCGCCTGGGGGCCTCCGCCGCCGAATCGGTGTACGCGTTGGAACAGCCGACCGCCTGGCTCTTCGGCAACGAGGCCCAAGGCCTGTCCGAGGACGAGATCGCGCTGGCCGACCACCGGGTGGCCGTGCCGGTGTACGGGGAAGCGGAAAGCCTGAACCTCGGCACCGCAGCCACCGTCTGCCTGTACGCCAGCGCCCGCTCCCAGCAAACCCCCTAGCCGCCCGGCAGGAAACCAGCGGGTCCGGCAGGAATCCCTGTCCAAAAAAAGCAGGCCAAACGAACGGCGGGGCCCACCGAATGGTGAGCCCCGCCGTCGTACTGTCACTGCCGCCCCCACACAAAGTGTGCGGCCAGTGCCTTGAAGAATTAGGTGGTGGTCTTGTTGCGCCCTGTGATGGCGCCGTAGATGAGCGCGGCCGCGAGGCCACCGACGATGGCCAGGAGCCAGGAACCGAGATTCCAGAATTCCATCTTGCCGCCGCCGAACAGCAGGTCCCCGATCCAGCCGCCAACAATTGCGCCGACGACGCCGAGCACGAGGCTGGTAACCCAGCCGCCACCGACCCTGCCGGGCAAGAGTGCCTTGACGATTGCACCCACTATGAGTCCGAGAATGATCCAGCCAAGAAAGCCCATGTCTCCTCCTACATATTTTTCGGCATCCAAATTGTGAATACCGAATATGGCTTCAAGCTAACATAGGGCGGATTGCTTGTCAGCAGGGGACTACCCAATCGTTACGTGGCAGCGTTGGTCCCGCCGCGGTTCGGCGCCGGCCCGGAAACCGGTACGGTATTCCTTGTGGGCGCTGGGTTCTTCCGGTGTTCGCATACACCCCGGAAGAACCCCATAAGGAGAAGCTCACGTGGCTGCAAATGGCGGTACCAAGGCGATTCTCGCGGCGCTGGCCGCAAACCTGACCATCGCCGTTTTGAAGTTCGTCGCCTACTTTCTGACGCTGTCCTCGTCCATGCTGGCCGAGGCGATTCACTCCCTCGCGGACTCCGGTAACCAGCTGCTGCTCCTGCTCGGCGGCAAACGCGCAAAGCGGGAAGCCAGCCCCGAGCACCCCTTCGGCTACGGCCGCGAGCGTTACATTTACGCATTCATCGTTTCGATTGTGCTTTTCAGCGTCGGCGGCCTGTTCGCGCTGTACGAGGCCTGGGGAAAAATCCAGCACCCGCATGCCATCGAAGGGGACTTCTGGTGGGTGCCGCTGGCCGTCCTGATCGGCGCGATCATTGCCGAGTCCTTCTCGTTCCGGACAGCGATCATCGAATCCAACCCGCTCCGCGGGAAGCAAAGCTGGGTTAAATTCATCCGCAACGCCAAGCAGCCGGAACTCCCGGTCATCCTGCTCGAGGATTTCGGTGCCCTTGTGGGCCTGGTGTTCGCGCTCTTCGGCGTGGGCCTGACGCTCCTGACCGGGAACGGCATCTGGGACGCCCTCGGCACCGCGATGATCGGTCTGCTGCTCGTGTCGATCGCCGTGGTCCTGGCCATGGAAACCAAGTCGCTGCTGCTGGGCGAGTCGGCCACCCGCGATGACGTCGCCAAGATCCGCAGCGCGATCGAGGCCGGGGGCACCAGCATCATTCACCTCAAGACCATGCACCTTGGCCCTGAGGAGCTGCTGGTGGCGGCCAAGATCAGCATCGGCCGCTCGGACTCGGGCCAGGACATAGCGAAGGCGATTGATGACGCGGAGGTCCGGGTCCGCGAAGCCGTCCCGATTGCCCGGGTCATCTACCTGGAACCGGACGTGCAGCGCGTCAGCGCCCCCTGAGCCGCCCGGCCCATAGGTAGCACAGAGCCCATAGGGAGAACGGCAGCCGCCAGATGGAACGGCGGCCCCTCAACAAAACAGCAGTCCGGTCCAGTGCATCACTGGACCGGACTGCTGTTCTATTTGCAGCATGTGCACCCTGCTGCTTCGGCCTCGGCCTCTTCCTCTGCCGTTGCCGTGGCTGTTCTGCCGGGGTACCTCTGCCGCGGCTGTTGCGCCGCGGCGGCGGGGTGGCTAGGAGGCCAGCGGCCGCCGGCGTTCTACGGCGCCGCTGAAGGCGGCGACCCCGAGCCCCAGCACGGCCAGGACGGCGCCCACGAGCGCGGGGGCGACGTAGCCCCAGCCCCAGGCGATCACCAGGCCGCCCAGGAAGGCACCGAGGGCGTTGGCGACGTTGAGCGCAGCATGGTTCAGCGAGGAGGCCAGCGACGGTGCATCAGGGGACGCATCCAGCAGCCTGGTCTGCAGGGCGGGAACGAGCATGGACCCGGCGGCGCCCACGACGAACACCATGACCAGCGCGGACCAGGCCCAGTGGACGCCCACGGCATAAACCACGAGTGCCACCGCCGTGCCGGGCAGCACCCAGTAAATCGTGCCCATGACGGACTTGTCAGCGATCCGGCCGCCGACGATGTTGCCCACCACCATGCCCACGCCGTACAGCGCCACGACCAGCGGCAGCCAGGCCGCCGGGAGGCCGGCGACGGAGGTCATGGTGTGCGCAATGTAGGTGTAGGTCGCGAAGAACCCGCCGAAGCCGACGATACCGACCAGGATGGCAAGCCACACCTGCAGCCGCTTGAGCGCGCCGAGCTCCCGGCGGAAGCTGGCATCCGCGTGCGGTTTCTGGAACGGGACGAACTTCCACAGCATGAAGAGCGTAATGATGCCGATCAGGCCCACCAGCAGGAACAGCAGCCGCCACCCGTAGCTCTGGCCCAGCCAGGTGGCGAAGGGGACGCCAATGACGTTGGATACCGTCAGTCCGGCCATGACCATCGAAATGGCCCAACCCCGCTTGGTCGGCGCCACCAGGGAGGCGGCAATCACGGCCGCGACCCCGAAGAAGGCGCCGTGGGGAGTCCCGCGGCGAACCGGGACACCAGCATGGAGCCGTAGTCCGGGGCGAGGAAGGAACTGAGGTTGGCGACGCTGAAGAAGAGCATGAGCCCGAGGGCCAGATACTTCCGCGGGAGTTTGGCTCCCACCGCGGCCAGCACCGGCGCGCCAATCACGACGCCGAGGGCGTAGGCCGAAATCAGGTGACCTGCCTCGGGCGTGCTGATGTTCAGGCCCTGTTCGATCTCCTTGAGCAGGCCCATCATGGTGAATTCCGTGGTGCCGATGCCAAAGCCGCCCATCGCGAGAGCAATGATTGCCAGGGCAACGTGACGGGTGCCGGTCTTGGTCGGCGCCGGGGCGTGTGTGGTGGTTGTCATTCGTCTTTTCGGAGAGATTTTCCGGGAGAGACCGGATGGATCGGACAGATAAATATGCTTTTAAGAACCGGGAGGGGGCGCCGAATATTCCGGAAGGTGTCGTGGCGGCCGCCTCCACCATTGTCCCCTACCTGAGCCGGCCCCGGCCCCCGGCCCCGGGCGCCGGACCCTGCGCCCGCCTTAGACTTGAGGGCGTGACTGGACTCATAGGCGTCGTTGGCGGCGCAGTAGTGGACTCCCTGGCCGACCCGGGCATGCTCCTTGTGGCCCGGCGCACGGCGCCGCCGCAGTTTGCCGGAATGTGGGAGTTCCCGGGCGGAAAAGTCGAAGCAGGAGAGGCCGCCGAGGACGCCTTGCACCGCGAGCTCCAGGAAGAACTGGGCGTGCTGGTGCGGCTCGGGGCGGAACTGCCCGCGGAAACCGCCGCGGGCTGGCCGCTCAACGCGAAGGCGGCGATGAGGGTCTGGTTCGCGGAGCTCGCGCAGGGAGAACCCCGGCCGCTGGAGGACCATGACGAATTGCGCTGGCTCGACCTCCGCAACCCGGCAGGGGTCCTGGACCTGCCGTGGATCCCGGCGGACCTCCCCATCGTCGAGGCCCTCCTGGCGGCTGTGCAGGCCACCGGGACTCGCGGAGTGGAAGCGGGGCTGGGCCGCTGACCGGACTCGCCGCCGCGCTTCGGGAGCCCGCCTCTCGCCAAACCGTCAGGCATGTGCCTACTCTGATCCCAACCGAGAGGAGTGGCCCGTGCAGGTCGGTGTCGGACGAGAGCAGCGAGCCGGAGAACGTCGCGTCGCGGCCACACCGGAGACGGCCCGGCAGCTGACAGCGCTCGGGCTCCATCTCCTGGTCGAGAGCGGTGCCGGCACCGAAGCAGGCTTCGCCGACGCCGCCTTCAAGGAGGCCGGCGCGACGGTGATCTCCGAGCTCCCGTTCGAGGCCCTGGACGTCCTGTTGCATGTCCGCCCGCTCACTCCGGAGGCCGCGGCCCGGCTGCGGCCCGGCACCGTCACCATCGGGCTGGCTTCGCCGTCCTCGGAACTGCCAACCGTCCGGGCACTCGCCGCGGCCGGGATCACCTCGTTCGCCCTGGAGCTGCTTCCGCGGATCTCCCGGGCGCAGTCCATGGATGCGCTCAGCTCCCAGTCCCTGGTCACGGGCTACCGCGCCGTGCTGGAAGCCGCCGTCCGCTACCCGCGGTTCTTCCCGCTCTACATGACCGCCGCCGGTACCATCCCGCCGGCGAGGGTGCTGGTCCTTGGTGCCGGCGTCGCCGGGCTGCAGGCAATAGGCACGGCGAAGCGGCTCGGCGCCCGGGTCTCGGCCAACGACATCCGGGCCGCCTCCGCCGAGGAAGTCGCCTCGATGGGTGGCACCTTCATCAACCTGGACATCGATGCGGCGGCAGACGGAGCCGGAGGCTACGCCCGTGCCCTCGGCGAGGACCGGGCGCAACGCCAGCGCAGCCTCCTGGCCCCGCATGTCGCGGCGGCGGACGTCCTGATCACGACGGCCGCCATCCCCGGCCGGGCCGCTCCCTTGCTGGTGACCACCGCCATGGTGGCCGGCATGCGGGCAGGGTCTGTCGTCGTCGACCTCGCCGCGGAGTCCGGAGGCAACGTCGAAGGCGTGATCGCCGGCCAGGATGTGCAGGTGCCGGTCGACGGCGGATCGGTCACGCTCGTGGGTTTGCAGGACGCGGCATCCGCCATGCCCTCGGACGCGTCCCGGCTTTTCGCCCGGAACGTCAGCAACTTCCTCGCGCTCATGACCGACTGCGGCTTGGTGGCCCCGGACTTCGACGACGACGTGGTCGCCGGAACGTGCCTGACCCACGGCGGCACGGTGCGGCACGCCACCACCGCGGAAGCATTGGAAAGGGAGGCGTGATGGGCCCCGTCGTGTTGCTGACCGTGGTGGTTCTCGCGGTGTTCGTTGGCTTCGAAGTCGTCTCCAAGGTCACCAGCAAACTGCACACGCCGCTCATGTCCGGCGCCAACGCCATCCACGGCATCATCCTGGTCGGCGCCATCATCGTGGCCGGACAGGCCAGTGACCCGTGGGTACTCGGCATCGCGCTCCTGGCCGTCGTCCTGGCCACCGTCAACCTGGTGGGCGGCTTTGTGGTCACGGACCGGATGCTGGAGATGTTCAGCGCCCACAAGCGGACACGCATCCCCGCCTCAAGCGGCGCCGCCAAGGCTGGCGGAGCCGCGGGTGAAGGACACCCCGGCGAGGGGAGCTCCGCCGACGCGGCGGGGGAGGCCAAATGAGCCTCCTGAGCCCCGAATGGACAGCCCTGCTCTACCTTGTGGCCGCCGTCTGCTTCATCCTGGCGCTCAAGGGCCTCAGCTCGCCACGAACGGCCCGCCGCGGCAACGCCATCGGCGCGGCCGGGGCGCTCCTCGCCGTCGTCACCGTCTTCCTCTCCGCGCGGCTGGAGAATGTTCCGCTCATCCTCGCGGCCATCGCCGTGGGGTCCGCAATTGCCTTCCCCGTGGCACGGCGGGTGCAGATGACCCAGATGCCCCAACTCGTGGCGCTCTTCAACGGCGTCGGCGGCGGGGCCGCGGCGCTCGTCGCCGTGCTGGAACTTGGCCACCAGGAAGATCCCTGGGTCCGCCTGGCCGTGGTCTTCACCATGCTGGTGGGGGCGGTGTCCTTTGCCGGCTCCGCGGTGACCGTGGGCAAGCTGCAGGAGCTCATCAGCACCCGTCCGCTGCTGTTCCCCGGGATGCCCTGGGTGATGGGGGCCGTCCTGCTGGGGGCGGTCTTCTCAGGAGCTCTGGTGGTCCTGACCGGGTCGCTGGGCTGGTCGCTCGCATTGCTGGGCCTGGGCCTTGCCGCCGGGCTGCTCCTGGTGCTGCCCGTGGGCGGGGCGGACGTGCCGATCGTGATCTCCCTGCTGAATGCGTTCACGGGGCTGGCGGTGGCAGCGTCGGGCGTGGTCCTGGGCAATGTCCTGCTGCTGGTCGCCGGGACGCTCGTGGGCGCGAGCGGCACCATCCTGACCAAGGTCATGGCCTCGGCCATGGGGCGCGGAGTCGGCGGAATCATGTTCGGGGCGTTCAAGGGCGGCTCGACGGCGGGTTCCACCGCCCTGAGCGACCGGCCAGTGCGTTCCTCGTCCCCGGAGGACATTGCCGTCCAGCTCGGCTACGCCCAGCGGGTGGTGATCGTTCCCGGTTATGGGCTCGCCGTGGCCCAGGGCCAGCACACTGTGGCGGAGCTTGCCACGGCCCTGGTCGCGCGCGGCGTGGACGTCGTGTTCGCCATCCATCCCGTGGCGGGACGCATGCCGGGCCACATGAACGTGCTGCTGGCCGAGGCCAACGTGCCGTACGAGTCACTGCGGGAGCTCGCGGAAGTCAACCCCGAATTCGCGACCACGGACATCGTTCTGGTAGTCGGGGCCAACGACGTCGTCAACCCGGCGGCCAAGTCCTCGCCGGGTTCGCCGATTTACGGGATGCCGATCCTGGAAGTGGTGCAGGCCCAGCAGGTCGTGTTCCTGAAGCGGTCCATGCGCCCGGGGTTTGCCGGCATTGAGAATGAGCTCCTGCACGATCCCAAGACCACCCTCCTGTTCGGCGACGCCAAGGATTCGCTGGCGAGGGTGCTCGGCGCGGTCAAGGCGCTCTAGGCATCCTGCGCCCGGCGGCTCAGGGCGCTTTCCGCTCCGGCAGCCCTGCTGCGCAGGGGACCCATGGCTCCGTGTGCTTGAGGTGGAGCGGACTTCAAAACAGTGGGGGCTGGGCCGTGTCGGAACGGATGGCGCCGGAAGAGTTGGCGTCGGAACGGGCAGCGCCGGCGTGGCGTGGGCTTGCGTGCCCCGCGGTGTCCGGGATGCTCCCGGCCGGGTACTGGGCTTCTTCCTCCCGGGCGTTGTCATGGTCGCTGCCCCCGTCAAGGTCCCGGTGGCTGAAGCCCTGCGAGCCGGAGAAGCCGTGCAGGTCCTTGAAATGCCGGACCCGTCCTGCCAGCCACGCGCGGTATTCCTTGGATGCGTAAGAGCCGCTGCCGTACAGGCGGCGGTACTTGCCCGCCAGTTGCGGGTGTTCCCGGGCGATCCACTGCATGAACCATTCACGGGTGCCCGGCTTCAGGTACAGCGCACCGGCCGTGACCCCTGTGGCGCCGGCCGCCGCGAGGGCCCCGAAGAGGGAATCGAGGGCCTCATCACTGTCGGAGAGCCACGGCAGGATGGGCATGGCCATGACGCCGCAGGGCAGGCCCGCTTCCCGCAGACGGGAGATGAGCTTCAGCCGGGCCCGTGGCCCAGGCGTGCCCGGCTCCACGGCCTCGGACAGCTGCTCGTTGGTCATGGCCAGCGAGATGCCCACCCCGACCGGCACTTGCGCCGCCGCATGCTTGAGGAGCGGGATGTCCCGGGCCAGGAGCGTGCCCTTGGTGAGGATGGACAGGGGAGTGCCGGAATCGGCCAGGGCACCAATGATGCCGGGCATGAGCTGGTAGCGGCCCTCGGCGCGCTGGTAGGGGTCGGTGTTTGTGCCAAGGGCCACGTGCTCGTGCCGCCAGGACGGCTTGGCCAGTTCCTTGCGCAGGACTTCGGCGGCGTTGATCTTGACCACCACTTGGCTGTCAAAGTCCAGGCCGGCGTCGAAGTCAAGGTAGGTGTGGCTCTTCCGGGCAAAGCAGTAGACGCACGCATGGCTGCAGCCGCGGTAGGGGTTGATGGTCCAGTCGAACGGCATCCGGGAACCGGCGACCACCTTGTTGAGCACCGATTTGGCGGTGACCTCATGGAAGGTGATCCCGGCAAATTCCGGGGTGGAGACCGTCCGCACGAGTCCGGCCAGCGGCAGCAGGGCAGCCGTGGGCGAAGCGGCGGAAACGGCGGCCGGGGAATCGCCGCGCTCAAGTGCTTGTGCGTCCCATCTCATGCCTACATTCGAATATATGTTCGACTGAATGTCAAGGATGCTGACGGGCGAGGCGGCGGCCGGTTGCAGCATGGGACGGCCTGCGCCGCTGCGGGGATCGAGGCTTACGAAGCCAGCCGCTCACGGGCGTTGTGATCAGGGCCGGTCGGTTCAGTGGCGCGTTTGGTCTGGTTGACCTCGGCCCACACCGCATCGAGGGAGAGTCCGAGGACGCCGGCGATAGCGGCGATGGTCGGGAAGGCGGGGGTCGCTACGCGGCCCGTCTCGATCTTCCGGAGGGTCTCCGGTGAGACGCGTGCATCGAGTGCGATGTCGAGCATCGAGCGTTCCCCCCTGGCGCGGCGCAACAGGGCGCCGAGGCGCTGTCCGCGCTCGATCTCTGCGAATGTGAGGGGCAACCTGACCATGGCTTCGATTATACCGGGATAATATGACCGGTATAGTTATTGGACACGTGAGAAAGGCGCCGCATGATCGAGATCCTGAATCCCACCGAACTTGCCCGGGCCAAAGAAACAGGCGCCCTTGTAGCTGACATCCTGCAGACGCTGAAGAACCGCAGCACGGTCGGCGCGAACCTCCTGGACCTCGACCGATGGGCGCAGGCCATGATCGCCGAGGCTGGTGCGCAGTCCTGTTATGTCGACTACGAGCCGTCCTTCGGCCGCGGGCCGTTCGGACACTACATCTGCACGGCCGTCAACGACGCCGTGCTCCACGGACTCCCACGCGACTACACACTGGCCGACGGCGACCTGTTGACACTCGACCTCGCCGTCTCCAAGCGGGGAGTCGCAGCAGACTCCGCCATCAGCTTCATCGTGGGCGACTCAAAGCCCCCGGAAAGCGTCGCGATGATCAGCGCGACCGAGCGCGCGCTGGGCGCAGGGATAGCCGCTGCCCGGCCCGGAGCCAGGATCGGCGACATCTCCCATGCCATCGGCTCAGTCCTTGGCGAGGCGGGGTACCCGATCAACACCGAGTTCGGGGGCCATGGCATCGGATCGACCATGCACCAGGACCCGCACGTTCCCAACACCGGACGGCCGGGCCGGGGCTTCAAGCTGCGCCCCGGGCTGCTGCTCGCACTGGAGCCATGGGTCATGGCCGACACCGCTGAGCTCATCACCGACGCCGACGGGTGGACGCTCCGAAGCGCGACCGGCTGCCGGACAGCACATAGTGAGCACACGATCGCCATCACCAGCGACGGGGCCGAAATCCTCACCCTGCCGACGCGGACGCACGCGTGAGGCAGGAGCGGCACCTGCCCTGGGGGCCAGGCGTGGACGGGCTAGGGGTGAGGGTGCCGCCTTGCCGCGGCAGTGGGAGGGCGTTGCTAGGCTGGGGCGATGATTCTCCTGACCGGGTTCGAGCCATTTGGCGGCGAGACGGCCAATCCGTCGTGGGCAGCGGCCCGTTCGGCGGCACGGCTGCTGCA
>Ga0105251_10003966_pt1 | contig 10486 bp, 13 predicted proteins | sample KBSS64metaG_FD_80424 | JGI IMG/M metagenome (GOLD analysis project Ga0105251, IMG submission 80424) | Switchgrass rhizosphere microbial communities from Kellogg Biological Station, Michigan, USA - KBS S6-4 metaG | ecosystem: Host-associated > Plants > Roots > Rhizosphere > Soil | place...
GCCTACAGCCCGCGTGCACTCGCCAATGCCACCGTGTCGTGCCCAATCCGCTGGGAGGAGCTCGAGTCCGCCGATCCGACGGCCTTCACGATCGTCACCGTGCCGGAACGGCTCAAAGCCACCGGCGATCCGTGGGAGGGCATGCATTCGGGCGGCGCGGGCACCATCGATCTCCTCCTCGAATGGTGGGACAGGGATATCGAGGCCGGGCTGGGGGAGATGCCGTTCCCACCGGACTTCCCGAAGATGCCCGGGGAACCGCCGCGGGTGCAGCCGAGCCGGGCGCGCAACAGCGGCTGAGGCTGCCCGCGCGGACAGGCAACAGCCGCCGGCCCATCCGTGACCGCGCCCGCATCGAATTACCGGCATGAGCAAGTCGGAGAAGAAGAACCTGCGCTATTGCGACTACTACTGCTTCATGTCGCTGAAGGACTTCGCGGCCTGGGTCGACGCCGACGACGACCGCGAACCCGCCATGTCCTACGCCGCGCCCCCTACCAGGTAAGCCCCTGGGCCTTTATTTCGTAGTGGCCGTCCCGTTCGGTGAACGTGGCCCGGTACCCGCGTTTGACCCCGTTAACCACCATCTGGCAATCGGTATGCGTGTTGACCTTGATATCCGGGAAGTTCTTGCACTCCACTTCCGAAATCGTGACGCCAGGGTCCGTGGGTTTGGCGCGGGCCTTGATCCGCTCGGCCAGAACCTTGCCGCTGGTCTGCGGATCGAAGACCACCACCGACGGCGGGGCCGTCGCCGTCACCGTGGTTGTGGGGCCCGGTATGGCCGGGGGAGCGCCGCAACCCGTCATCAGGAGCGCCGCGCCCAGGCTTGCTGCACATGCAGTTCTGAATAAGTTCATCGTCGATCAAGTCCGTCCGACGCCCGACCACAGGGCTGCCCGAGACCCAGGCTGCCAGACCCAACGATGCCCGGACGGGCTTGGGGAATCCTTGGCCCTGCGGCCGCGGTGCTAGCGGTGGGAACGGACGGTGCGAAGAATGCCGCGGATCGAAACGCCAACGGCGCACACCAGAGGGGCCAGCGCCACCAGGAGGACGACGGTGTTGGGCCGGAACGTCATGCGGCCAGAGGAGCCCTTGGCGTAGACGCCCAGGGGCAAGACGAAGCCGCCGCCCCCGCCTCCACTTCCGCCGCTGCCGGGCTGGGCGTCTTCCGGGCTGCTGCCTCCGCCGAAGCCGAAGGACACCACCGCTACCGGGACGATCTCTTCTCCTGCGATGTTCACGGCGGGCCCGTAGGCCCGGGACACACCGACATTCTTGAACGTGTCCACGAGGGACGAGAAAGACTCAGACATAGGACACACCATAGGCAACAGCACCCCCACGCGCCAGAGCCGTTCGCCGCTGATGCTTTGGGAAGGCGTGGTGTGCGGGGAGGAGGGGAGGGGACGGGGAAAGGAATCGGAACCAAAGCTCTGGTTGCCGGGCGTGTCATGCCCTTAGATTTGGAACTGGCGCGGCTCAGCCCGCAGCACCGGAGACGAGGCACTGGAATTGAGGCACTGGACATGACGGCATCCACGAATGCGGCTTCACGGCTGGCCGACGCGCTGGCGATCATCCTTGGCACCGACGGCATCCCCCTGCGGCTGAAAGCCTGGGACGGCTCGGAAGCGGGACCGGAAGACGCTCCAGTCGTCGTTTTCCGCTCCAGGAGGGCACTTCGACGGATGCTGTGGTCCCCAGGGCAGCTTGGACTGAGCCGCGCGTACGTGGCCGGCGATGTCGAGGCACCCGGCGACATCTTCGCCGCCTTCGCGGCCATCAGTGCGGCGGGAAAGTTCGCCGAGCCCGGCCCGTTCCGGCCGCCGACACCCGGCGAGGTGTTCGCGCTGGTCAAAACAGCCGTCCGGCTCGGCGCGCTCGGAACGAACCCGGTGCCGCCGCCGGAGGAAGCGCGCGTGAGCAGGCACGGCCGGCGGCATTCCAAGGGGCGCGATGCCGCGGCCATTTCCCACCATTACGACGTCGGGAACGACTTTTACGCCCTCGTCCTGGGCCCTTCCATGGCTTACTCGTGCGCGGTCTGGGAGTCGGAGGAGACCGGGCTTGACGCCGCCCAAAGCGCCAAGCTCGATCTGGTCTGCCGCAAGTTGGGGCTCCGGCCGGGCATGCGGGTGCTGGATGTGGGATGCGGTTGGGGCAGCCTGGCGCTGCATGCCGCGCAACACTATGGGGCCGACGTCGTCGGGGTGACGCTCTCGGTCGAACAGGCGGCCCTGGCCCGCAAGCGGGCGGCGGACGCCGGACTCACGGACCGGGTGGACATCCGGGTGCAGGACTACCGCGACGTGGACGACGGGCCGTTCGACGCGATCAGCTCCATCGGCATGTCAGAGCATGTGGGGCGCGAGCAGATCCAGCACTATTCTTCCCACCTGCAGGGCCTGCTCCGGCCGGGAGGACGGCTGCTCAACCACGCGATTTCCTGGAACGCCGGGGCGACCCCGCCGGACCCGGACTCCTTCATTCCCCGTTATGTATTCCCGGACGGCGAGATGCTCAGCCTCGCGGAGATGGTCGCGGCACTCGAATCGGCGGACCTGGAGATCATCGACGTCGAGGCGTTGCGGCCCCACTATGCCCTGACGCTCAGGGCGTGGGTGCGGAACCTGGAGGAGCACTGGGACGAGGCCGTGCGCTTGGCCGGGCTGGGAAGGGCCCGGGTGTGGCGGCTCTACATGGCCGCGAGCGCACTCGGCTTCGAGACCGGCATCACGGGCGTGAACCAGATCCTGGTCCAGCGCCCGGGCGGCGCGGAACCCCCATTGCGCCGTTCGGCCTGGATGTGAGGCCCGGTCCTGGAAGTTCAGGCCGTGTGCCGAAGGCTGACCCGCGGACCGCGCGAAGCTAGGCTGTCATCATGAGCAATACCGAAGTCGCGCCCCAGGAAATCCTCTGCGAAACGGACGGGACCTTCGCCGGCGTCGAACTCCTGGTTCCGCGGCAGGTCCCGCTGGGCGGCCCGCGCGCGATGGATGTGCGGCGCACCCTTCCGCAGCGCCAGCGCAGCCTCATTGGGGCGTGGTGCTTCCTGGACCACTACGGCCCGGACCAGGTCGGCGATTCCGGCGGCATGAAAGTCCCGCGCCACCCGCACACCGGGCTTCAAACCGTCAGCTGGCTGTTCACAGGCGAGATCGAACACCGGGATTCGGCCGGTTTCCACGCAGCGGTGCGGCCCGGTGAAGTGAACCTCATGACCGCCGGCCGCGGCATCAGCCACTCGGAATTTTCCACCCCGGACACCACCGTCCTGCACGGCGCGCAGCTGTGGGTGGCGCTGCCGGACACGGCACGCCACATGGCCCCCACCTTTGAGCACTACCGTCCGGAGCCGGTCAGCGGAAACGGCTGGACCGTGCGCGTCTTCCTGGGCTCGCTCGCTGGGTCCGTCTCGCCCGTCACAACCCACACACCCCTGCTCGGTGCCGAGCTCCTGCTCGAAGCGGGGACGGAGCTGACGCTCACAACAGATGCGTCCTTCGAACACGGCCTGCTCGTGGACTCGGGCAACCTTGCCCTGGACGGGCAGCCGGTCCCGAAGGACAACCTCGCGTACCTGCCCGTCGGCCACGGGTCCCTGACCCTGGTCGCGGGCAGCGAGGGAGCCCGCGTTCTCCTGATCGGCGGAGAGCCGCTGGGCGAAAAAATCGTGATGTGGTGGAACTTCGTCGGCCGCAGCCATGAGGAGATCGTCGCGTACAGGACCCAGTGGCAGTCCGAGATCGGCGCGGACGCCGGCACTGAGGACGCCGGCACTGCGGGCTCCGGCGGCCGAGCATCCGACCTGCGGTTCGGTCCGTTCCCGCCCGGCGGCCCCGCAGCTCTCCCGGCCCCGGCCCTGCCGAATGCCCGCATCCGGCCCCGCGGCTGACCTGTCTATTCCGGCAGGCCCATACTGGCAAGCCCCGCCGGCCCTGCACCCGTAAACCCGACTGCCGGGCCAATCCGGCCCGCTCAAGGAGACCATATTGACCACGATCACCATCAGTAACAACCCGCAGCGCAGCCGCTTCGAAGTGCTCGACGCCGGCACCGTGATCGGCCAGGCCGCTTACGTGGACGACGTCGGGGCGGGCCAGCGGATTTTCTACCACACGGAGATCAACGAGGAATATGGCGGCCGCGGGCTGGCCGGGGTGCTGGCCGCACAGGCACTCGATGAGACTGTCGCCGCGGGCCTTACGATCGTTCCGGTGTGTCCCTACATCAAGAAGTACCTGGGCAAGCATCCCGGCTACGCGGCCCACGTGGTAACGCCGGCCCCGGCGCATCTGCGGTTCCTGAGCGCCTCGCTGGCTCAACGCGTCCGGCAGTAGCCGCCCCGGGACAGATGCGCCTCTGGACTCACGTGTGCGCGATGAACCGCTCCACACGCCGGTCCGGGATAAGCCAGATCGCGGCGACCACCGAATAGGCGGCGATCCCCAGGAGCGGGTTCACCAGGCTAAGCCCCATCCCGGCGATGTAGAGCGCGGGCGATCCCTTGCCCTTCCAGTCCTGCCCCATGGCCCGGTCCAGCGCGCCGCCGCGTCCCTGCTGGCGGATCAGGGTTGTTTTCAGGATGTAGTAGGCAATGGCGGCGAACAGCAGGTCCAGCCCATAGACGAGGACGGGTACCTCCGCCAGGCCCGTGTCATTTATCCACCGGGTGGTGAAGGGGATGAGGGAGAGCCAGAACAGCAGATGCAGGTTTGCCCAGAGCACCCCACCGTTGATCCGCCCGGCCAGATGCAGCATGTGGTGGTGGTTGTTCCAGTAGATCCCGACATAGATGAAGCTCAGCAGGTAGCTGAGCAGGGTTGGAAGCTCGTGAAGCAGGGCCGGCCAGGTCGGTTCGGCGGGGACGTGAAGCTCCAGCACCATGATGGTGATGACGATCGCCAGCACCCCGTCGCTGAAGGCCTCCAGCCGGTTCTTGTTCATGGGCCGCCTTTGATCAGGGCATCGTGGCAGATGCAACGAGGAACTGCCGACGCCGTGACGTGCGGTTCGTAGGTAAGGGTACTAGTCCCGGGTCCCTGCTTCGAGTTCTTCCTCCGCCATTTCGAGGGCAAAGCCCAGCGCCTGGACGAGATTGGTGGTCGCCGCCACGATCCGGGGAGTGCCGACGATGGGTGCAACGGCGATCAGGACGCCGCGGACATCCTCCAAGGTGATGCCGACGTCCACGGCGGTACCGGCGTTGAACAGGTAGGAGGCGCCCGGGGCGTCGACCGCCGCGAGCGCCGCAATCCGGGCCAGCATCAGTTCGCGAGGCTCGAGGGTGGAGCGTTCGAGCGAAACGGCGGTGATGTCGGCGAGGACGGCGAGAACAGGTGCTTCTTCTTCGGCCATGGTTATGTCTCCATCTGGTTTGCGGTGTCGTATGCCGAATTGGCGATGAGCGCGGTTACCCCCACTCGTCTTGCAACGTAACCCGACACAGTGAGGGGAGGCATCACCCGAACGGGATGAACCGGTGGACAGCGGTGGGGCTGCGCTGCGAACGTGCCTCCGGTGTGCGGCGGCGGGGTTCGGCAAGACACCACCAACGCGTTGACGATGGGCCGGTTCGGGGCCAGAATCGCAGTAGCTTGAGCCGAGGCGCAGTGGCGCGCTCGGCGGGGACTGACCCAGGCAAGCAGTGCCGGTGGCGGTTCCGGACCTAATAGGGAGGTCGCTGATCATGGCCGAGACCAAAAAAGTCAAGCATCCGAGTGTCGAGGAGCGTGCTGCGAAGGGCAAGGGGCGCCGGGAAAAGACGCCCGTCTCCGCCCACACTGGGTGGAAACCCGCGTCCGACCGCCCGGATCCGGTCGCGCTGCTCGAGGAACAGAACCTCACCCGCGAACAGGACCTCGTTCCGGTGAGGCACGGCCGGATGCTGGTCTCACCGTTCACGTTCTACCGGGGCGCCGCCAAGATCATGTCAACCGATCTGAAAGACACTCCCCGGGCCGGCCTGGTGTCCCAACTGTGCGGGGACGCCCATTTATCCAACTTTGGCGTCTTCGCCTCACCAGAGCGAACCCTGTTGTTCGATCTCAACGATTTCGACGAAACTCTGCCCGGCCCATTCGAGTACGACGTCAAACGCATGGCCGCGAGCTTTACCATCGCGGCGCGGAACAACGCGTTCACCAAGGAAGAAACGCGCGACGCGACACTCACCGCCGTTCGGGCTTACCGCGAGGCGATGGCAGAGTTCGCACAGATGGGCACCCTGGACATCTGGTACGCCCGTCTGTCCGAGGAACAGCTGATGGAAACCATTGAGCTGGCCGTGGCAACCCAAAAGGGCAAGGCCCTCAAGAAGGCAGCCCACGGCATGGAAAAGACGGCGAAACAGAACGTCGCCAAGGCCCACACCCGCGACAGCCTGCAGGCACTCTCCAAGCTCGCCGAGCGGGTGGACGGGGAGTACCGGATCGTCAGCCAGCCGCCGATCGTCATTCCCTCACGGGAGCTGGGTGAATCGTTCGGCATGTCTGCGGAAGGGATTCAGAAAGCGGTTCGTGAGCAGCTCCGTTCCTACCGGGCCACGCTGCCGGATGACCGACGAATCTTGCTGGAGCGCTTCGAAGTCATCGATGTCGCCCGCAAGGTCGTGGGCGTCGGCAGTGTCGGCACGCGGGCGTTCATCGCCTTGCTCCAGGGCCGGGATGAGCAGGATCCGCTGTTTCTTCAGGTCAAGGAGGCGACGAGGTCGGTGCTCGAGGACCACTTACCGAAGAGCAAGTTCAAGCAGCCGGGCGAGCGTGTGGTGCAGGGCCAGCGGATGATGCAGGCCGCGAGTGACATCTTCCTGGGATGGACCAAGGGGGTACAGGACAACCGGTACCTGTATTGGCGCCAACTGCGTGACATGAAGGGCTCAGCCATTGTGGAAGGGATGAAGCCGCTCGGCATGACCTTCTATGCCGACGCCTGCGGCTGGACGCTGGCGCGGGCCCACGCCCGGTCCGGCGACCCCATCGCGATCGCGTCCTACCTCGGTAAGAGTGACAAGTTCGAACGCTTCATCACCGACTTCTCCGAGCGGTACGCGGACCAGAACGAAAAGGACTACGAGGCCTTCGCCGATGCGGTTCGCTCGGGGCGGCTGGAAGCCACTGAGGGCCTCTGATTCCGGATGTTCAGTAGAAGGCGCCGCCGTGGGTGAACGGCTCGAAGGACGGCAGGTTTCGCTCTGGCTCGCCACAACCGGTACCACCCGCTATCCCTCCCTGGACACGGATCTTGAGGTCGACGTCGCCGTCGTCGGGGGAGGGATCGCCGGCCTGACGGCGGCGCTGGCCCTCAAACGCGCCGGCAGCACCGTCGCGGTCCTGGAGGCAGCCCGCATTGGCACCGGCGTCACTGGGCACACCACCGGCAAAGTCACCTCCCTGCACCGGCTGGCCTACACCGAACTCGCGGACCGGCACGGACCGGACGTCGCGGGCACGTACGGGCAGGCCAACCAGGCCGCCATCGAGCACATTGCGCGTGTCGTCGCGGAGGAGGGCATCGACTGCGACTTCCGCAGGGTGTCCAACTACACCTACGCCGAATCCGACGACGCCCTCGCCAGGGTCCGCGGCGAGGCGGCCCTGGCCGGACGGCTCGGCCTGCCAGCCGTCTTTACCTCCGAGGTGCCGCTGCCGTTCGGTACCCGGGGCGCAGTCCGGTTCGACGGCCAGGCACAACTCCACGCGGTCAAATACCTCCAAGGCCTCGCCCGCGCCGTGGACGGGAGCGGAAGCCACGTACTGGAGGACTCGCGCGTCACCTCGGTCCGCGACGGTGTGCCCGCCGTCGTCAAGACCGGGAGCGGCACCGTCCGGGCGCGCGAGGTGATCATTGCCACCAACGTCCCCGTTGGCGACGCCGGCCTGTTTGCCGAGCGCTGCTACCTGCACCGTTCCTACGTGGTTGCCAGCCTGGCGCCTGCAGTGCCCCTGGACGGGACCTTCATCAGCGTCGACGAGCCGATGCGCTCCATCCTGGCGATCGATATCGAGGGCTCCCGTTTCGTTCTCACCGGCGGCGAGGGGCACCGTGCCGCCGAGGCCGGCGATGCCGCCGAGCGGTACCGCCGCCTCGCGGCTTTCTCCCGGGAACGCCTCGGCACCGGGGAGACCAGCTTCCGCTGGTCCACGCAGGACAACATGCCCGTCGACGGGTTGCCCTACGCCGGGACTTTGACACCGACGGCGGCGCACCTTCATGTGATCACCGGCCTGCGAAAATGGGGCCTGACCAACGGCACCGCTGCCGCCCTGATCCTGGCCGACACCGTGTCGGGCCGTCACAACCCCTGGGCCGCGGTTTTCGATACCAACCGCCCTTCCGCCGGCCAGGCAGGCGGGGTGCGCCAGCAACCGGACCAGCCACCCCCACACCGGCTGCCGGATCAACCGGTCGTCGCCGGGCTGCGACCCGGCGAAGGCACCGTCGTGGAGATCGACGGCGAAATGACCGCCGTCTACGCTGGCGCTGCCGGGGACCTCCTCGCCGTCACGGCCATCTGCACGCATCTGGGCTGCACGGTCGCGTTCAACGCGGACGATTCGACGTGGGACTGCCCCTGCCACGGCTCGCGGTTTTCCGCCGACGGCACCGTCATCCAGGGCCCGGCGACGATGGACCTGGCGCCGAGACCCGCACCGCGTTAGGTTCCTGCGGGTGAACCGGCCCGGGTGGCGGGCGAGCCGGCGGCCGAAGCGCGGCTCGCCCGGAGCCGTTCCAGTTTGACCACGTCCCGCCCGAATGAAAAGGCCAGCAGCCCAAGCGCCGGCCCGAGCACCATGGCTCCCAGCGCCGGAGGCACCGCCGGCAACAGGGCGAACAGCAGGGCCGCCGGCTGGGCGGCTCCGATGACCCTGCGTACGGTGCTGGACGGCAGCGGGTTCTTCAGGGACGTCCGGAACCATGCCGCTGCGAGGAACGCGTAGTACATCAGGCCGATGCCCAGGGGCCACAGGCCGAACTTTCCCGCCGCCGCGCAGGACAGCACCAGGACCAGCGCGGCGTCCGTATCCGAATCCAGGCGCGCACCCTCGGCCGTGGCACAACCCGTGAACCTGGCCACCCGTCCGTCCACGGCATCGAGCAGGAACGCGGCCGTGCCCAGGACCACCACCGGAAGGCTTGGTCCGGCTCCGGCGATCAACCCCACCACCGTTTCGGCGGCACAAAAGGCCACGATGCCGGCCCTGCCGAGGGTGACGCGGTCCGCGGGGGTGGAAAATCGGGGTTTCCGCCGCATAACGGAACCGGCGGCCCGGATGATCACCGCGGCCCCCGCCGCCAGGGCCAGGAGCCAGAGAACAGGATCCGTGAAGACCGCCGCGCCGAACCAGGCCCAGGCCACAAGATAGGCGCCGACGGCGGTGCCGGCATCCGCCACGGCACGGCTGGCGGCTGCCGATCCCGGCCCGGTCTGCCCTGGCGCCGGGGCGGCAGGTGCCCTCGTCGGGTCTGCGGGCCGGCTTTCGGGCACGTCTGCTGATCCCGTGCCTGTAGACGCCGTGTCCTCTTGTTTCGTGCCTTCTGCAAACGACTTCAGCCTGAACCACCCCGCCCACATGCTAGCAAGTCCGCCGCCCGGGGTTGGTCAGTGCTTGGATTGGGCGCCCTGCCCGTTCGTCCGCCGTCCGGCCCGGACGAAACCGATGGCTGCCAGGACGGCGCCGGCGCCTTCGGCCACGGCGCTGACGGACTTCTCGAAGAACCAGATGGGCTCGTACATGGCCGGGAAAGGCCCGAACGCGGGAATATTCACATAACGGTATGCCACCACGGCCACGAAGGCGCTCAGCGCGACGACGAATGCGACGGCGAAGGCCGCCCTGCTGCCGCGCAGCAGCACGTACAACCCGGCCAGCACAGCGGCAGCCGATTCCAGCAGGAACAGGTTCCCTTGGCCGATTCCCGCGGAGTTCCCCGCCTGGTAGCCCGGGGCCAGGTGGATGTGGACGGCGGCGTCAATGAACAGGGCAACGGCCGTGAGAATTCGCAGTGTCATGCCGGCCGTATGGACCCGCACGGTCCGTCCGGGGCTCTGGGCGCTCATTTGACCACCAGCGTCCCGTGCATGCCCGGATGGTAGGTGCAGTGATACGCGTAGGATCCGGGCTTCGTCGGCGCAGTGAAAGTGGCAGTGCCCCCGCCCTTGACCTGGGCATCGAACGCTGAGCCTTCGTCAGCCGTGACCGTGTGGGCCGCGGCATCCATGTTGGTGACGGTGACCGCCGCGCCGGGGGCCACGGTGAGCGGGTCGCCGTAAGCGAAGTCCTTGATGGTGATGGTGGCGGCGGCGGTGCCCGCCGTCGGGCCGGCCCCGTAGGCAGGGCCGGGTGGAGGCGCCGACGTCGACGCCGGCGATCCGCTGCCGCCGGCGCACCCGCCGGTGCCCAGCAAGATCAGGAGCACCAATAGCGACGACAGCTTCCGACGAGCATTCATTGCGCACCACCCCGAGCGGCTTGTGGAA
>Ga0105251_10003969_pt1 | contig 10477 bp, 9 predicted proteins | sample KBSS64metaG_FD_80424 | JGI IMG/M metagenome (GOLD analysis project Ga0105251, IMG submission 80424) | Switchgrass rhizosphere microbial communities from Kellogg Biological Station, Michigan, USA - KBS S6-4 metaG | ecosystem: Host-associated > Plants > Roots > Rhizosphere > Soil | place...
AATGCTACCAATACACCCTTAGCTATCTTCATGACGAACCTCATCTTTGCTTATGGTAGATAAATTGTTTTCCCTACCTTTAGACTATGGTTCAGAACTGTATTTCTCGCCAGCTTTGGTAAAGAAAAATTTTGTTCAAAAATAGATGCATAAGAGATTGTTCAGTATTGAAAAGTATGATTATTGCTAACCTTATCTGAGAAAAGCAGATGAAGGGTGAATGGGCACCATCCACCCTTCGCCGAGTTTACGACGTTACTTGCTCTGTTACCGGTGTTACTGAAGCTTCTTTTTGCGATTTACTGGCCTGTTCTTCGCGATATTTCAGGTTATCCCAGATGCGGAAGAACGGGTAATACATCACCAGCGAAATCCCGAGGTTGACGATTTGCAGCACGGAACCTGAAATATGCCCGCCGGTTGCCAGGTATCCGCTGACCACGATCGGTGTAGTGAATGGCAAGGCAATACCCGCAGGTTTGGCGACAAGCCCGGTTGTCATTGCAATATAAGAAACAATCACTAATACAACAGGGGTAAGAATAAACGGCACGACCAGATACGGGTTCATCACAATCGGAATGCCAAATACCATCGGTTCGCTGATGTTAAACAGGCTACCGGGGGCGGCGATTTTACCCAATTGTTTCATCTGCGCACTGCGACTACGGATCAGCATAAATATCACCAGTCCGAGCAGGGCACCGGTGCCGCCAGGGGCAATCCACAAGTCATAAAATTGTTGGGTGATGATATGAGGAATAGGCAAACCGTTCTGGAATGCTTCGAGGTTCTCCGACATATTGCTCAACCATACCGGGCGGATAAACACCAGTACGATAGTGTCGCCATGCAGGCCCAGCATCCACAGAATACCAATCAGCAATACCGAGATAATCATACCCGGCAGTGAACCGCCGACATGACTCATAGGGATACCAACCAGTTCGGTAATCATCGTATTGATGTCGCCAAATGGTGTTGCCTCAACCAACAGTCGCAGCGCCAACACTACCGCTAAAACGCAGAAACCAGGGATCAACGCAAGGAAGGATTTAGCTACCGCTGGCGGCACGCCTTCCGGCATACGGATAACCAGATTACGGTTGTTGATAAAGCGGTAAATTTCGGTTGAAAGCAGTGCGATAAGGATGGCAACGAACAATCCCTGGCTGCCAATTTGCCCCATCGGCATCACGCCCTTCACTAACTGTGCCGCACCGCCCGTCGCGGGTGTAAACATGATGTGCTGCGGAATGGTCATGATAAACGCAACCAGAGACACGGCACCGGCAGTCAATGGATCGATAGTGCGGTACTTTTCTGCCAGGCGATAAGCGATACCAAAGGCTGAGATAATCGCCATGATGTCGTAGGTCGCTTTAACCGGATAGAGCACTTTTTCCTGCCAGGTAGGGCCGAAAAAGTCGCTCATCATTTGGGCATAACCCGGTATCGGCAGATAAGCAAAAATAAGGAAGAACGAGCCAATTAACATAAATGGCATGTTAAGAATGATACCGTCACGCACCGATAGCACATGCTTTTGCCCGGCAATTTTTAGCGCGGTTGGCAGTACATATTTTTCGATAATAGATTTGTTCATAGACACCCCTGCCCGGATACCCTTCATACTTCAAGCCGCAGATGCGTTGGCTGCACCCGCGCGCCCCAGTCACATAGTTAGCTATGCTCCTGGGAACTTACGGGCTGGCCGCCTTCCTGCAACTCGAATTATTTTGGGTAGAATTATAATTTTATTTAGTCGTAGGTCGGATTAGCGTAGCGACATCCGACAACACTGGTTTAAATGTTAAACTGTGGCAACCACGCTTTGTTGATACTTAACACTTCATCTACTAGCGCAGACGCCAGATTGACATCAGCAACTAGCGGGTTCGCGACCAGCGCCAGTAACGCTTTTTGCTTATCGCCGTGTACCGCCGCTTCAATGGTCAAACGTTCAAAATCTTTAACTTGCTGAGTCAGGCCGTTCATCAGCAGCGGTAATTTCCCAAAGGCCAGCGGATGTGCGCCAAGGGCGTCAATCAGGCAGTTGGTTTCAATCACCGCGTCGTCTGGTAATCCCTGAATTGCACCGTTGTTAGCGGTATTCACCACCATTTCAATACCGAGATTATTATGTAAGGCGTTAATCAATTGCACCGCGACCTCGGAGTAGAACGAGCCACCGCGCTGGCTAAGTTCTTCGGGTTTTTTATCGAGGTTTGGATCGGCATAGAGCTTAAACAGCGACTCTTCCACCTTCATGACCAGCTCGGCACGAGTGCCTTTAGTGGCGGCATCAGAGAGTTCATCTTCCAGCATGGTGCGCGTTTGCCAGAAGTAACGGTGGTAAGGGCAGGGAATGGCACCTAATGCGCGCAGCAAATCCGCAGGCCATGGAATCGCTTTAATGTTGTTCATGGAAAGCTGCTCGCCATCGCACAGCATTTCAATAACTTCGTCGGTGGCATCGCGTCCGTTTGCCAACACTTTATGCACCCAAACCATATGATTCAGTCCCGCAAAACGTAGCGAAACTTTGTCGTGAGGCAGTTTCAGCATGTCGGCAATCATATGGTGCATCGTCACTGGCACATTACACAGGCCGATGATTTTTGCTTTGCTATAACGTGATACCGCTTCGGTCACAATGCCGGCCGGATTGGTGAAGTTGATAATCCACGCATCCGGGGCGAGACGCTCCACGCGGTGGGCAATATCGAGCATCACTGGAATGGTGCGCAACGCTTTCGCAAAACCGCCAACCCCCGTCGTTTCCTGGCCGAGAAGCTTGTGGCTTAAACCCAGGCGTTCATCGGCGGCGCGGGCGGGAAGTTGCCCCACGCGCAGCTGCGTTAAGACAAAACTGGAACCTTTGATTGCTTCGTCAGCGTCAAAATGTACGGATACCTTGACGGACTCCAGTCCATTTCTGTCGAGCATGCGACGGGCGAGGGCGGCAATAATATCGACTTTCTCGCGACCCGCTTCTACATCCACTAATGCCAGTTCCGCCATTGGCAGTGAAGCATGGCGTTCAATCAATCCTTCAATCAATTCCGGGGTATAACTACTTCCCCCGCCAATAACGGTAATTTTCATCTTGTTCTCCGCCTGTCTCAGGCCATTAGGGCGAGGGCTTTATCCAGCACGCGATCGCCGCGCATGGTGCCGTAATCCATCATATCTATCACCGCGACAGGTTTCCCCAGCGGTGCGGAAAGCTCAGTCAGGCGCTGTAATTCGTACTGTACTTGTGGGCCAAGCAACACCACGTCGGCATGGCGCAATTGGCCTTCAATTTCGGATACTGGGATGGCGTCAATTTCGATTTCAAGAGAACGCTTCGTCGCTTCGGTACGCATTTTTTGTACCAGCATGCTGGTGGACATCCCCGCAGCACAGCACAACATGATTTTTTTCATTACAACTTTCCCCTCATTTGAAAACATATTTCATACATTAGCTGTTTTAATTAGCATGTATGAAAATTATTTTCATGAGTGTGATCACTGTTGGATTATTTCCAGATGGCACTGAGAGCGGATGAATATGTGATCTCTATAGAAAAATGGATATCCAGTTCGAGCATTGTAGAGAATAATGTGTACCTGAATGAGATGGATTGAAAAATAATTTCAAACATTTATGATGTTTTTAACGAGCAGTTAATGCCGACATTAGGACGCCTCCTGTTATGGATATTGTTTACCAACTGGTACACGGGTTATCTGGCCTGCCTGCGCAAGAATCTCGTCTGGCACGCTTTTTCCTCGATAACTTCGCGCAAATACCCGAAGCAACGATGGAAGAGTTAGCGGCAAAGGCAGGGGTGAGTCCTGCCACGTTGCAACACTTTGCACGCAGTATTGGCTGTGACGATATCAATGATTTTATCGGCCAGGTGCGCCATCAGCAGCAGGAGAACAATCTGCAAGTCCCCGCAGCTCCTATGCTGGGCGATGCTGCATGGGTAGATCCGGGGGCACTGAAAGCGCTGGCCCTTAACGCCGGTATTGGTAGCGAAATACTCGACAGGTTTTCGCACTCGATAGGGCGTGAGAATAACGGGGATATTCTCGGCCAGATCCGCAACCGCCTGAATGACTTCAGCCAGCAAGAATCACGCGTGGCGCAGACCATTCTTGATGATGTCTCTTTTGCTGCCTCGGCCACCATCGACCAGCTTGCGACGGCTGCGGGGGTTAGCCCGGCAACTATTACCCGATTTGCCAGAGCATCAGGGTGTGACGATATCCGTGATTTGCGTATGAAACTGGCGCAAGCCAGCACACCAGTAGCCGGTGGTGATATGGCTTTGCCATGGCGTGAAAAACTGAACAAGCTGCAAAATGCCCTAAATTCACAGTTCTGCGAACTGCAACCCGCAGTCATCAATCAGGCAGTTGTTCGTTTAAAACAGGCGAAAGCGGTGCATATTTTCAGTGCCAGTGCGGCAGATACGCCTTTTGCGAGCCTGTTGCAATATCGCCTGCTGACTCAGGGTTATCCGGCTAATATTTGTCAGGACCCAGCGCTGATGAGTATTACTGCATCGATGCTTGGTGCCGGACAAGTGTTGGTGGTTTTTGCTGGCTCTGCACCGGAAAATGCACTGATTGCGGCGGCCCATCAGGCGCGTCGGCTGGGTGCTGAAATCATTTTCATTGGCCGGGATAGCGGCTCATTTGTTCACAGCGACGATATTCTTTTGCCGCTAACAGAAGTGCGCTACGGTTCGTTGTTAATTATTGATTTGCTTTGTGAAGGGATTGATAGCTGAGCGGATGGCATAAATGTCGGGTGTCGCGAATGCTAACCCGACCGGCAAACTATTTGATTAGAAGGCTGTTTCCAACGTTTCGAGAACGTTGTACTGCTCATCAACCAATAACAGCGCTTTCCATTTGTCGAATGTCAGGCACGGATGGGAAGTGCTGAAAACCAGAATATCCCCCACCTGCACATCAGCACCGGGTTTCAGTTTCAGCATGGCATGTTGATCCATAATGCCGGTGGTTTCGATGGTATTAGCCACCAATTCCCGTGATTTCCCCGCACGATAATGCGCAGCAGGCTGTGGCAAACCTGCGTCAAAAGCGCTGTCTCGCTTGCCAAAATTCACAATCGCGCGGTCGCTTTCCGGTACGGATTGCACCATCGCAACCAGCTCCAGAGCTGAGACTAAATCTCCGCCAAGATCACAGGCGACTTTATCGCGCGCCATAAGCTCGTCCTGTGCTTGCTGATAAATACCGGCATCGTGCGTGATGTAACAACCGGGGCGGATAACAATGCGGCAGTTTGCCGGTTTTTGCGCGGTTAGCCAGACATTACATACCACGTCATACCAAACAGAACCGGCACCGGTGAGGATAAATTCCCCATCAACATATTGCTCTAGCTGGCAGGCGAGTGCCGCGGCGTCGCGCAGCAATGTTTCCACCTTCGGCTGCGGGTTTTCGCCGTGCAGCACGCCTTCATACAGTTCCAGACCGCGTAAGCGCAGACCTGAAAGTGTAGAAATTTCCTCGGCCAGGGCTTGCGCCTGTTCAGTAGTACGACACCCACAGCGCCCGCCAGGCACGCCCAGTTCAATCAAAATATCAAGCCGTTGGTTATTCGCGCTAAAGAAAGCAGAAAGCGTTTTTGCGTTGGCGAGACTGTCAACGCAACACAGGTAATCGACATCTGGGTACTGTGTTTTTAGCTGTGAAACCAGCTGCATATTTGCTTTGCCGACCAACTGGTTAACCATCAACACTCGTTTGATACCGCTAACCATCGCAATGCTTGCTTGCCAGGCGCTGCCGACACCTATCGCCCAGGCTCCGGCTTGTTGCTGCTGTTGAAAAATCCACGGTGTCATGGTGGTTTTCCCGTGAGGGGCCAGAGAGACTCCACGCGTATCTGCGTAGCGCTGCATCCACTCAATATTGTTCTCCAGCGCGCCTTTTTTGATAACGGCTGCGGGTAAACAAATGTCTTCGTTGAGGATATTAGCAGGCGTAAACATCAAGGCTGATTTGTGTGGAACTAGGTTACTGTTCTGGTATTTCATAACATTATTCCTTTGTGATTTTCATTTCTTTCAGACAAGGTATCATTTGTAATTTAATGAAAAATATATATTTTATTAAAAATAATGTGCTTAATTGAATAAAAGTATCATAAATTCATAGGAGTTTTGAGTAGTCTTCCACTGTTTTTTACGCTTGTAAATGGTTAACTTTAATCCAGAACATAACGGGGGTTAGGAAGACATGAAGTTCGATTACTTGTTCAGGAATGTCACGGTTATCGATGGAAGCGGTGGAGCGCAATATCGTGCTGATGTTGCGGTACAGGGCGATCGCATTGTGGAAATCGCGCCAATGATCAGCGGCTCGGCACATGAAGAAATTGATGGTAAAGGCCGGGTGCTGGCTCCTGGTTTTATTGATGTTCATACCCACGATGACATTAACGTTATCCGGATGCCGGAGTACCTGCCAAAAATTAGTCAGGGTATTACGACAGTGATCGTCGGCAATTGCGGAATCAGTGCCGCCACGGCGACCATGAAGGGGAATGTGCCTGACCCGATGAATTTGCTCGGTGAAGTGGAACATTTTATCTACCCAACGGTTGCCGCCTACGCGCAAGCTGTAGAGCAGGCGAAGCCTGCGGTTAACGTCGGCACGTTAATTGGCCACACGGCCCTTCGTAACAATCATATGGATGACTTGTTCCGCGCCGCCACAAGCGAAGAAATTAGCGCCATGCGCGCGCAACTTCGTGAGGCGCTGCAGCAGGGCGGTCTAGGGTTAAGTACTGGTCTTGCCTATGGCAGCGCGTTCCATTCCACAACAGAAGAAGTGATGGCGCTTGCGGAAGAGTTGGGGGCGGGGAAAGGAATTTACACCACCCATCTGCGCTCAGAATTTGAGCCGATTCTTGAGGCGCTCGACGAGGCCTTTCGCATCGGTCGTCATGGCAAAGTGCCTGTCGTTGTTTCACATCATAAGTGCGCCGGGGCAAAGAACTGGGGGCGGACGGTTGAAACATTGAAACTATTCGACAAGGTGCGCCAGCAGCAGGATGTGTCTTGTGACTGTTATCCCTATTCTGCGAGCTCTTCTACGCTGGACCTCAAACAAATTACCGACGAATTCGACATTGTGATTACCTGGTCGGAACCGCATCCTGAAATTGCCGGGCAGTCGCTAAAACAGATCGCGCAAAACTGGTCGATGACGCTGACTGAGGCGGGAAAATTGCTGATGCCGGCCGGGGCGATTTACTACAACATGGACGAACAGGACGTGCGACGCGTGTTGAGCTACCCGGTCACCATGGTCGGCTCAGACGGTTTGCCAAACGATCCGATGCCGCATCCGCGTTTGTGGGGAGCCTTCCCGCGTGTGCTTGGTCACTACAGCCGTGATGAGAAGCTATTTCCGCTGACTGTTGCAGTGCACAAGATGACGGGAATGTCGGCTGCTCGTTTCCAGCTTGAGGGGCGCGGACTGGTGAAGTGCGGCTATTATGCTGATTTAGTGATGTTTGATCCTGAAACCGTGCGCGATGTGGCAAGCTTTAGCGATCCGCAACAACCGGCTGCTGGTATCGAAGCGGTAATGGTTAACGGTGTGATGAGTTATGGTCGTGATCAACAAGTTATCGGGCGTGCCGGGCGGTTCTTACGTCGCTAAAACGCACCTTCATTTCGCCCCTCTTTCGAGAGAATGAAAAAAATAAGGAACAACAATGAGCATTAAACGTTATGGAGTCGGTGGCAGCACTGGAACAGGCGGGCAGCACTTACCCTTCGCAAAAGCGGTAGAAGCGGGTGGTTGGCTTTATGTTTCCGGGCAAACGCCAATGAAAGATGGTGAAGTCGTTGAAGGTGGCATTATTGAGCAGTCGCGCCTGGCGATTCAGAACTGCGTGGACATCATGGAAAGTGCGGGCTACACCCTGGCCGATGTGGTGCATGTGAAGGTTTACCTTACCGACTCGCGCTATTTCCAGTCGTTTAACAAAGTGTTCGCTGAGTTCTTTGCCGAGCATCCGCCCGCTCGCGTCTGTTGTGTGGCTGACCTGGTGGTGGATTGTAAAGTCGAAGTGGATTTGACCTGTTATCGGGCAGACCGTTAAGGGGTTGCTCACTCCTCCCTCTTCTTGAGGGAGGCACCCGGCAAGCCGCTAATCCCCCAGAGGTTGCCTGTCCGCACCACCCCGATGGCTATCCAGGGCAAGCTTGATGCGGCGCAGGCGGTCTTTGGTCTGGTTTTTATTGGCCATTGCCAGCTCCGTCGCCAACACATCTACCATCGCTAACATCGCATAACGCGAGGTGCTGGGCTTAAAAATGTAGTCGTTTTCCCGTACTATCAGCGGCAGTACAATATCGGCGTTTTGCGCCAGCGGTGAGTCTTGCGGGGTGATGGCAATCACTTTTGCGCCGTACTGCCGGGCGATAGCCGCACTTTCAATCACCTCTGGTGTGTAGCCTCCCAGCGATAAAGCCAGTACCACATCGTTGGGTGATACAGCCGAACACATCATTCTTACCAGCAGACCATCGCTCTGGCTGACCACCGGAAGGCCAAGACGGAACAGGCGGAATTGTACTTCCTGGGCACAAATTGTGGAGCCACCGCCCATGCCGATAGCCAGAATTTGCCGGCTCTGGCTCAACCATTCCACCGCTTTATTAAGCGAATCGGTATCGAGCGCCCGGCGATTAATATCCAGCACATTAATGATAGTTTCGTAGATACCTTGCACGCCTTCGAGGTCAGGCACATCCAGAATAAAGCGTTGCCCTACCGCCAGCGACTGTGCAAGTTTCACTTTTAGCTCGCGGACATCTTTGCAGCCAATCGCGCGTGCAAAACGGGTAATTGATGCCTGACTGGTATCTGTAAGTCGCGCCATTTCTGAAATCGACAAAGTCGTAGCTGATTGCACATCATCGAGAATAAATTGTGCAATACGCTTTTCTGTCGTGGTCAGCTCCACAAAACGATCGGTGATACAGGAAATAATATCGATGGAAACAGACATGGCGCGTCCCAGAAAATGGTTAAAAATTGTTGGTACTTTGTACCACAAAAATCATTTGCTGTGGGATAAGCCTGAGTTCAACTGAGGTTTAAGGGGATGGTGTTTTTCCTCCTCATCACCCGAGGATCACCCGAGGCAAGAATATTATTTTGCCGTTGTTTGATTGCTGTTGCCTGGCTATGGTTTCTCTGGAAATGGTTTGCGTGCTAACAGTGGTCTTGTTTCCAGATATGGACTCGTACTATTAATGGCTTGCAATAAATTATTAGTGCTTTGATATCTTAATATCACAATTATTCATATTAAGTTGATTGGTGTTTGTTAAAAATAAACAAAAAACCGTTTTGTTATGTGCTAATAAGGCTGGTTTAATACTTGGGTATAACACGAAATAATTACTCTGCAGAAAGAGCATCACCCTCAATGATGTTGGGGATATCGTCATTTCATTCTTTTCTGGTGATGCATTCATCGGTGAGTGAGGCGTTACGAACGCTATCGTGATATTTTCGATTGCACAGGCGATTTTTTACAGAGCTAAGTTCTGATTTTTTGTTTGTATTTTTACGGAAAACGCTATCGAAAATAGAATGCCGTTGTATAGATTGTATTTTTTTGTTTGTTTTTAGATGGTAAGCCGGGCAGCCACCCTCTTTGTGCCATTTTTGCAGTAATGTCTGTTTGTTCTATTATCAAAATAGTTAATAAAAACCAACGGGTTTATATTACTGGGCACAATCTTATGTTTTTAAATCCAATGCCAGCGATCTGCTGTCCCGGTCATTAATACTCGAGATCTGGATAGTTATGTAGTCACTAACACCTGGAATAACTGCATCATGGAAATTAATGATACCCCCTTAGCTGAGAAAAGACTGGTTGCCAGATTTCTGGATATGTTCATCAAATTTGGTCTCATCCTCGCATTAGCCTCCTTCTGTTTTACTGTCATTTCGCCTTTTATGAATATGCTGCTGTGGGCACTGATTCTGGCGGTGACGCTGTATCCGCTTCATCAACGTTTTGCTGCGCGGATGGGTAATAAACAGGGATGGGCTGCGACCTTGCTGGTGCTGCTGGGGGTGTTGCTAATCGTTGTACCTACCATCGCGATGATTAGCTCCCTGGGTGATAGTGTCAGTGTGCTTATTACGAAAGTCACCAGCGATAGCCTGGTCATCCCGCAGCCTTCAAATCGCCTGGTGGCAATACCGATTGTGGGTGAAAAAATCTATGTCGTGTGGATGAAGGCCGCGACAGATTTACCGGCCTTAGTTAAAAGTTATGGCCCGCAGCTTGGTGAGATTACCCGCCAGGTTATTCCCATTCTGGCCAGCATGAGTGGCGGTTTGATTGGCTTTGTATTCCCCTTTATGGTCGCCGGTATCCTGATGGCCTTGGGCGGTTCAGGTGTGGCAAG
>Ga0105251_10003970_pt1 | contig 10477 bp, 4 predicted proteins | sample KBSS64metaG_FD_80424 | JGI IMG/M metagenome (GOLD analysis project Ga0105251, IMG submission 80424) | Switchgrass rhizosphere microbial communities from Kellogg Biological Station, Michigan, USA - KBS S6-4 metaG | ecosystem: Host-associated > Plants > Roots > Rhizosphere > Soil | place...
CCTGCAGGTGGCACGCATGACCGATGGCGCCGTGCGCGAGCAGGCGCTGGAGCATGCCGAGCAAGGCACCGACCGCATGCACCGTACGCTGGAGCAATTGCTGATGCTGGCGCGGGTGGAAGGCAGCCTGTCGTTCGAGGATGGCGTGCAGTGCAGCGCCGAGCAGGTGGCCCGCCAAGCGGTGCAAGACGCCGGTGGGGGTGACAACCGCCGCATCGTGCTGCGTTTGCCTGAAGAAGCCACGCAGATCTACCTGGGCATGCCCGCACCGTTGGCAGTGGCAGCGCTGCGCAACCTGCTGGACAACGCCCTGCGCCATGGCGGCGATGAGGCGGTGGAGCTGGAGGTGCAGATGGCCGACGGCCAGGTGGGCTTCATGGTCCGCGACCACGGGCCAGGGATAGCCGAAGGCGACCTTGAGCACCTGACCGAGCGCTTCTGGCGCAATGGGCAGAGTGGGGGCTGCGGGTTGGGGTTGGCGATTGTCCAGGCGATCGTGCAACGGTGTGCGGGTAGCCTGCGCTTTGACAGCCGTAGCGATGGGTTGCGGGTGCTCTTGCAGGTACCGGCGCGATCCGGGCATTGATCTTTACTGTCTGCACCGGCCCTTTCGCGGGCATGCCCGCTCCCACAGGGATCGTACGCACCTCAGCGGGTTTACCCGCGAAAGGGCCGGTGCAGGCAAAGTAAAATCCAGTAACAACTGCTAAATCCTCCAGGCACTCAAGCGTTTTCCAAGCGATAACTGCCCATTCGCTTGCTTGCGAGGATTTACCCATGTCCACCGCTTCCAGCCTTGCCCAGGTTGCACCGGCCAGCGCGTCGCAACCTTTGTACGAATTTACCGAATCACCCTTGCTGCAACGCCAGCAACAGCAGGAGTCCAACGCCCGCAGCTACCCGCGGCGCATTCCGCTGGCGCTCAAGCGTGCCCGTGGTATCCATGTCGAAGACGTCGAAGGCCGTCAGTTCATCGATTGCCTGGCCGGCGCCGGCACCCTGGCCCTGGGCCATAACCACCCAGTAGTGATCGAGGCGATCCAGCGGGTACTGGCCGACGAGCTGCCGCTGCATACGCTCGACCTGACCACCCCGGTCAAGGATCGTTTCGTTCAGGACTTGTTCGGCGTGCTGCCGGAGGCGCTGCGCCGCGAGGCCAAGGTACAGTTCTGCGGCCCGACCGGCACCGACGCGGTGGAGGCGGCGCTCAAACTGGTGCGTGGCGCTACCGGGCGCAGTACTGTACTGGCCTTCCATGGCGCCTACCATGGCATGAGCCAAGGCGCCTTGAGCCTGATGGGTAGCCTTGGCCCCAAGCAGCCGCTGGGTGCGCTGCTAAGCAGCGGCGTGCAGTTCATGCCGTACCCGTATGACTACCGCTGCCCGTTTGGCCTCGGTGGCGAAGCTGGGGTCAAGGCCAACCTGCATTACCTTGAAAACCTGCTGCTCGACCCGGAAAGCGGTGTGCCGCTGCCGGCAGCGGTGATCCTGGAAGTGGTGCAGGGCGAGGGTGGGGTAATTCCGGCAGATATTGAATGGCTCAAGGGTGTACGTCGTATCACCGAGCAGGCCGGCGTGGCGCTGATTGTGGACGAGATCCAGAGCGGCTTCGCCCGCACGGGGCGCATGTTCGCCTTTGAGCATGCCGGCATCGTGCCCGATGTAGTGACCTTGTCCAAGGCCATCGGGGGCAGTCTGCCGCTGGCGGTGGTGGTGTACCGCGACTGGCTGGACACCTGGAAGCCGGGCGCGCATGCCGGCACCTTCCGTGGCAACCAGATGGCCATGGCTGCGGGTTCCGCTGTGCTGCGCTTCCTCACGGAGCATGACATCCCGGGCCACGCCACTGCCATGGGCGAGCGCCTGTCTGCGCATCTGAAGCACCTGGCCCGGGATTACCCGCAACTGGGCGATGTGCGCGGCCGTGGCCTGATGCAAGGCGTGGAGATCATCGACCCCGCTGCTGCCACCGACGCCCTCGGTCATCCGCTCGCCAACGGCGCCCTGGCCTCGCGAATCCAGCGTGAATGCCTCAAGCGTGGGCTGATTCTCGAAGTGGGTGGCCGTCACGGTGCCGTGGTGCGCTTCCTGCCACCGCTGATCATTACCGCAGCGCAGGTCGACGAAGTGATCGAGCGCTTCTCCCGTGCCCTGGCTGCGGCGGTTCAATGAGGGCTGGGCGATGAGCGAAATACTGACTTTCGACATCAAGCCGCTGTTGCCTGCGCGCGGCACTTTGCCTTTGTTGATCGAAGCGCCTGAGCCGGGCTTGAACCTGCTCGAAACGTTCGATGAACTGCGTCCGCTGGTCGATACCCATCTGCGCAGCAGCGGCGGCATTCTGTTCCGCGGCTTCGACGTGGGCGGTGCCGAGGCGTTCCAGCAGTTTGCTGCAGCGTTCGGTGATCCGCTGCTCAACTACGAGTTCGGCTCGACGCCACGCAGCAACGTGATCAAAGGCGTGTACACCTCCACGGAGTACCCGGCACACCAGTCGATCCCTTTGCACAACGAACAGGCCTACACCCTCGAATGGCCGATGAAGATCTGGTTCTACAGCGTGATCCCGGCCGAGACGGGCGGTGAGACGCCCATCGCCGACAGCCGCGAGATTTACCGCAGGATGCCCGCGCACATTCGCCAGCGTTTCATCGACAAAGGCCTGATGTATGTACGCAACTACGGCAACGGGCTGGACGTTGCCTGGGAGCAGGTGTTCAACACCGAGGACCGCGCAGTGGTCGAGGCCTACTGCAAGCCTCGGGCGATTCACTGTGAGTGGACCGACGACGGCGAACTGCGAACCCGCCAGACCTGTCAGGCGGTGGCCCGCCATCCGGTCACAGGCGACAACGTCTGGTTCAACCAGGCGCACCTGTTCCACGTGTCCAACCTGCCGCCGGAAGTGCGTGAGAGCCTGCTGGAAGTGGTCGAGTACGAGGATTTGCCGCGTAACGTCTACTACGGCGATGGCACGCTCATCGAGGACTCATTGCTTGAAGAGGTGCGCGGTGTGCTCGATGAATGCAGCATCAGCTTCCCTTGGTACAAGGATGATGTGCTGATGCTCGACAACATGCTCGCGGCCCATGCCCGTGCGCCCTTCACCGGTAAGCGCAAGGTGGTGGTGGCCATGGCCCAGGGCCACAGTGGCTACCCGGCGTAGCAGACTTTGCGGCGCGCCGCTCGTACCACAGGTACGCGGCGCTTGCCATTTCCAACTTTCAGGCAAGGAGCAACACAATGACCTCGGTATTCGACCGCGAAGACATCACGTTCCAGGTGGTGGTCAACCACGAAGAGCAGTACTCCATCTGGCCGGACTACAAGGAAGTGCCCAATGGCTGGCGCACTGTTGGCAAAAGTGGCCTGAAACAGGAATGCCTGGCCTACATCGAGAAGGTCTGGACCGACATGCGTCCGCTGAGCCTGCGCAAGCACATGGATGAGCAGGCCCACAAGGCCGCGGTCTGAGCGCACGGTCATGGCGAACCTGGATCTGCTTTGCCTGCCGGACTCCGGTGCCAGTGCCACGGTCTACAGCGGGTGGCGGCGCTCGCTGCCTGCCTGGCTGGACGTCGTGCCCATAGCGTTGCCCGATCGTGCCGAACGCCTTTGCGAGCCGTTGGCCACCGACCTGCGCGTCCTGGCCCGGCAGCTCACCCTTGTAATACTGGGCAGGACCAACGGGCCGTACGCGCTGTTCGGCCATGGCCTGGGTGCCTTGCTGGCCTATGAGTTGGCCGTGGCCCTGCGCGAGGCGGGTGCACCGTGCCCGGCCGCACTGATCGCTGCCGGCACGGCGGCCCCCAGCCGGTGCTGCGAGGCCGCGCCCGGCGCATTGCTCGATTGCCCGCTGCATGTGCTGGGCGGCGTCGACGACAAGGCCACCCAGGAAGAACTGCTGGGCTGGCAACTGCACACGTCGGTCAGTTTCTCCCTGGACATGCTTGCGGGTGGACATGCCTTCCTCCATGAGCACGAGCCGAAGGTATTGCGCATCCTGCGCAGGCACCTGGAAGTTGACCTGCGCAGGTTGGCGCTCGCCGCTGCCTGACTGTGGGAGGCGACCCTGGGTCGCCCCCGCAGGCATTTGCACATGCCCGGCCAGGCGCTTCTCTATCCGCTAAATCACCCTCACTCCCGCTCGTTCTTAACTAACACACGACCTGGCCCGGCGCCAGGCAACCGGCCAGTTAAGGACGTAGCAATGACGCCACAAGATGCACAACGACTCGCGCGCCGCTTCATCGAGCTGCCCGCCGCCAAGCGCCCGCTGTTCCTGGAAGCGCTGGCGCGGGAAAACGTGGATTTTTCCCTGTTCCCCATTCCGGCCGAGGTAGCGGTCGATGCGCGCGATGGCTTGTCCTTCGCCCAGCAGCGCATGTGGTTTCTGTGGCGCCTGGACCCGACCAGCGCGGCGTACCACTTGCCCATGGCTGTACGCCTGGAAGGTACGGTCGATGTGCAGGCCCTGCAAGCAGCGCTGGATGCCCTGGTTCAGCGCCATGAAAGCCTGCGTACCGGTTTCGTCGAAGACGGCGACAACGTATGCCAGGTAGTGCAGGCGGCGTGTCATGTTCCCCTCGCCCAGATCGAATTGTCAGCCGCAGGGCAATCACTCGAGACCCTGGCCGAAGCCCAGGTGCGCGAGCCCTTCGACTTGGCCCGGCCACCGCTGCTGCGCGCCAGCCTGGTCAAACTGGCGGCCGACAACCATGTGCTGCTGTTGACCCTGCACCACATCGTGGCCGACGGCTGGTCGATGAACGTACTGGTCGAAGAAATGGTGCGCGGCTACGACGCCTCCTGCAGTGGTGCGCCCCAGGCCCTGGCACCGCTGCCGATCCAGTACCGCGACTTCGCCCTGTGGCAGCGCAGTTGGCTCGAGGCTGGCGGCGCCGACACGCAACTGGCGTACTGGCGTGAGAGGTTGGGCGAGGAGCCGCTGCCGTTGAGCCTGCCGCTGGACCGACCCCGTCCGGCCACGCCCAGCTTCAGGGGTGCCCGCGTCGCGGTGATGGTGGAGGCGGACCTGGCCGGTCGCCTGCACCTTCTGGCCCGCGAGCATCAGTGCACACTGTTCATGGTCTTGCTGGCGGCCTACAAGTGCCTGCTGCAACGCGAGGGCGGACAGCGTCACGTACGCGTGGGCATTCCGGTAGCCAACCGGCAGCGCGCCGAGGTCGAGCCACTGATCGGGTGTTTCATCAACACTCAGGTATTGCAGACCGATATCGATCCGACAATCGACACCACCGCACTCCTGGCGCGGGTGCGGGAAACCGCGCTAGGCGCCCAGGCCCATCAGGACCTGCCCTACGAGCGGCTGGTCGAAGCGCTGGCGCCGCGCCATACCGGAGGTACGCCGGCGGGGCTGTTCGAGGTGCTGTTCAACCATCAAAGCCAGGTAGCCGACATTACCGCCATCACTACCGCCAGCGGCTTGCGCCTGGTGCGTCAGGAGGCTGCGCGGGTCAGTGCGCGGTTCGACTTGTCACTGGACACCCATGAGCGTGGCGGTGAGCTGTTCGCCCATTTCACTTACGCCAAGGACGTGTTCGATGCCGCCACGGTCGAGCGCCTGGGGCAGGATTGGCTGTCGATCCTGCACCAGATGACGGCAGGGCAGGGCAAGGCTATCGGTGACTGGATGCTGCGCGAACACAGCGAACGTGCGCCCGGCCCGGTGGCCGACTGGCTGGCCGTGCATCGCCAGTTCGAGCGTGCGGCCGCAACTGCTCCGCACACCCTCGCCGCTGTGGCCGGGGGCGAGCGGGTCGATTACCTTACGTTGAACCGCCGCGCCGATGCGTTGGCACTTGAGTTGCGACGTCAGGGCGCTGCGGCCGATGCGCCGGTGGCGTTGGTGGCGGAGCGCTCGGTGGACATGCTCGTGGGGCTGCTGGCGATTCTCAAGGCCGGCGCGGCCTACCTGCCGCTGGAACCTGACCAGCCGGCAGAGCGCCTGGCGCACATGCTTGAGGTTGCCCAGGTGCGCCTGCTGCTTGCGCCCCCGCACTGTCAAGCGCCATTGCCGGCTGGTATTGCCCGCATCGAGATCGGCCAGGCATTGGCCGAGCAGGCGTTCGAGCGGCCCGACGTCCACCCGGACCAACTGGCATACGTGATCTTCACGTCCGGCACTACGGGGCGGCCCAAGGGGGTTGGTGTCTCCCACCGAGCCCTGGCGCACTATCTGGACGCCGTATGCGCACGGCTGCCGCTCGAAGGTGTCGAGCGCCTGGCCATGGTGTCGACGCCCGCAGCGGACCTGGGCCACACCATGCTGTTCGGCGCCTTGGCCAAGGGGCGTACGCTGCACCTGCTGAGCAAGGACCAGGTGCTCGACGCCCAGGCCTTCGCCGCGTACATGAGTGCCGAGCGTATCGACGCGCTGAAGATCGTCCCTTCGCACCTGCTGACCTTGCTGTCGGCCAGCGAAGGCAACCAGGCATTGCCGGCCCGCTGCCTGGTGCTGGGCGGCGAAACCTGCCCGCAAGCGCTGCGGGTGCAGATTGCCGAGCGTGCACCGGACCTCGCGGTGATCAACCATTACGGCCCTACGGAAACCACGGTCGGCGTGCTGACCCATTCGCTGGCGGCGGGTGGTGTCGTCGCCCTGGGGCAGCCGCTGGGGCAGACTCGCGTGCGGGTGCTCGACGCCAGCCTGCAACCCACCGCTCGGGGCGAGCTCTACGTAGCAGGCCCGAGCGTGGCCCGGGGTTACCAGGGGGCGGCGGCGCAGACTGCTGAGCGCTTTGTGCCAGACCCGTTCGACCCACAGGGCGGCCGACTGTATCGCACCGGTGACTGGGTGCAGCGTGATGCCGACGGTAACCTGCACTACCAGGGGCGCCAGGACGGTCAGGTGAAAATCCGCGGCCACCGGGTGGAGCTGGCCGAAGTCCAGGCCCGGCTGTGCGGCCTGCCAGGGGTCTCGACGGCGCTGGTGCGCGTACACCGTGATGGGTTGCTGGTGGCCTATGTAGTTGCGCCACAGGTTGACGAAGCCAACCTGCGCAGCCGCCTGGCAGGCGACCTGCCCGAGCCCATGCTACCGAGCCATTGGGTGCTGCTGGAGCGTTTGCCGGTCACAGCCAATGGCAAGATTGACGTCCAGGCGCTGCCCGATCCTCAACCGCTGGTGTCCGGCGCACCCTGGCAAGCCCCGTGCAGCCCGCTAGAAGTCGCCATGGCCGCACTCTGGGCCGAGGTGTTGCAGGTGGAGCGCGTGGGCCTGGCGGACAACTTCTTCGCACTGGGTGGCCATTCGTTGCTGGCGACACAGTTGATCTCCCGGGTGCGCCGCCAGTTGAACCTGGACGTCGCCCTGCGTGCCCTGTTCGACGCACCGGAGCTGGGCGCGTTCTGCGCCATCGCTGCGGCCCGGTCTGAACAGGCCGAGGCACCGATCACTCTGCGTGACCGCGCCCAGGCGCTGCCGCTGTCCCATGCCCAGCAACGCCAATGGTTGTTCTGGAAGATCCACCCGACCAGCGCGGCCTATCACACCCCGCTGGCGGTTCGCCTGAACGGCGCACTGCACCTGCCCGCACTGCAAGCGGCGCTGGATGCACTGCTCCAGCGCCACGAAACCCTGCGCAGCGTGTTCGAAGAGCACGACGGCGTTGCCTTGCAACGGGTGCTGCCCGTCAGCGCCTTGCCTATCGTCGAGGAGGATTGGCGTGCACGTGATCAGGCGGGGCTCGAAGCCTACCTGCGTGAGTGCGTGGAAGCGCCGTTCGACCTTCGGCATGGTCCGCTGATCCGTGCACGGCTGATCCGGCTGGGCGAGGCCGAACACGTGCTGCTGCTCACCCTGCACCACATTGTCTCGGACGGTTGGTCGATGGGAGTCATGGTCCGCGAGTGCCTGGCCCAATACAACGCCCATCGCAGTGGCACCCCGATTGCCATCCAGCCCTTGGCTGTGCAGTACGCCGACTACGCCAGCTGGCAGCGCGAGCGCCTGGCTGCCGGGCGTCAGCAGGTCCAGGTCGAGTACTGGAAAGCCCGCCTGGAGGATGACTTCAGTGTGCTGGAGCTGCCTGCCGACCGCCTGCGCCCGGATGTACCCAGCCATCGCGGCGCGCGCCTTGATATCCGCTTGCCCGAGCACCTGACCGAGCGCCTGCGCGCCTTGGCCGTCAGCGCCAATGCCACACTGTTCCATGTGTTCCTGGCCACCTTCGCACTGCTGTTGGCACGCACCAGTGGTCGCGAAAAGATTAACCTCGGCGTGCCTATGACCAATCGCGACCGGGTCGAGCTCGAAGGCCTGATCGGATTTTTCGTCAACACCGTGGTGGTAAGGACGGCGGTCGATCCGAGCTGCTCGTTCCTCGATCTGCTGGCCCAGGTGCGCGACAACGCGCTGGGTGCACAGGCCCACAATGACCTGCCATTCGATGCCTTGGTCGAAGCCCTGCAGCCGCAGCGCTCGACCAGCTACAACCCGCTGTTCCAGGTGATGTACAACCACCTGCGCGATGTCGGCCACAAGGTCGACGGCAGCAGTGCGGCGGGGCTGTCGGTGACCGAGCTGGAGCTGTCCGAGCACACGGCGCAGTTCGATCTGTCGCTCAATACTCTGGAGCGCAGCGATGGGGTGCTGGCGAGCTTCAACTACGCGACGGATCTTTTCGATGCCTTGCGGATAGAGCGCTTCACGGCGCAGTGGCAGCAACTGTTGCATGCACTCGCCGAGCATCCATCCTGCGCTGTCGGCGACCTGTCGTTATTACCCCCGGTGCAACAGCAAGCCTGGGTTCGGCAGTGGACCGTGCAGCAGTGGCTTGACGATGGTGCCGAGCGGATTCACCAGCACATTGCCCGTCAGGCTCGCCTGGCGCCTGAGGCCATTGCGGTCAGCGCAGCCGGTCAGCAACTGACTTACCTGGAATTGAACCAGCGCGCCAATCGGCTGGCGCATCGCCTGATTGCCTCGGGCACCGGACCGGAACACCTGGTCGGCGTTGCCCTGGATCGAGGCCCACTGGTGCCCGTAGCGTTGCTGGCCGTGCTCAAGGCAGGTGCTGCATACGTGCCACTGGATCCTGCATTCCCCGCTCAGCGGCTGGAGCATATGCTCAAGGACAGCGGTCTGCGCCTGTTGCTGGCCGAGCCCGGCAGCCGTGATGCGTTGCAGGTGCCAGCCGGAGTCGAAGTGCTGATGCTCGATGAACATCAGCCCTGGTTCGAGTCGTTTTCGTCGACCGATCCCGATGTGCAGGTGCACGCCAGGAACCTGGCGTACGTAATGTACACGTCAGGATCCACTGGCCTGCCCAAGGGCGTTGCGATCGCCCACGATGCCCTGCTCAACTTCGTTCAGAGCATGGCCGAGCGGCCTGGCATAGATGCACGGTCGCGGGTGCTGTCGCTGACTTCGCTGTCGTTCGACATTGCCGGGCTCGAGATCTATGGGCCATTGCTCAAGGGCGGGCGCGTTGTGTGCTTGCGGCCTGGTGAACAGCGCGATGCCCAAGCTTTGCTCGCGGTCATCGACGAAGAGCGGGTGAACGTCATCCAGGCTACGCCGTCAAGCTGGAAGATGCTGGCAGTACACACCCGCCCCGGCGAGTTGGCCGGCAAGGCCCTCTTGTGCGGTGGCGAAGCGCTGGAACCCGAACTTGCCCAATGGCTCGTGGCGCAAGGTGGCACTGTCTGGAACCTTTACGGCCCGACCGAAACCACCATCTGGTCGGCTCGTCAGCAGGTCCTCGCCGGTGCGCCAGTGTCTCTTGGACAGCCGATCGCGAACACTGCATTGCGCGTCCAGGAGGCCAGTGGCGAGTTGCTGCCGCCAGGCATCGCCGGTGAGCTGAGCATTGGTGGCCAGGGTCTGGCCCGTGGATATTTTCAGCGCCCCGGGCTCACTGCGGAGCGTTTTGTGCCCGATCCGCTGGGTAATGGCGATCGCCTCTATCGCACGGGGGATCTGGCGCGGTATGAGGACGACACGACCCTGATCTACCTCGGCAGGGTCGATCACCAGGTCAAGATCCGTGGGTTGCGTATCGAGCTGGGGGAGATCGAGGTGCGGTTGCGCCAGGTGCCGGGCGTGCTCGAGTCGGTGGTCGCGGCGGTCGAAGGCGCTGCTGGCAAGCAGCTGGTCGCTTACCTGCAGTGGGAGGTAGACGCTGCAGCGTGGCAGACGCCGGCGCTAAAGGCGCATCTGCGCAACGAACTGCCGGCCCACATGATTCCCCAACAGTTCATCGTCATGACCCAATGGCCGCTCACGCCCAACGGCAAACTAGACCGCAAGGCGCTGCCGGTGCCCGATCTCATCGACGAAAGTGTGACGTACCAGCCTGCGCAAACGCACGTGGAGTTGCATCTGGCCGCGTTGTGGGCACAGGCGCTGGGCGTGCCCCGTGTGGGCCTTTCCGACAACTTCTTCGATTTGGGGGGCCACTCCTTGCTGGCTACACAGGGCAATGCCCAGGCCCAGGCCGAGTACGCCATCGAC
>Ga0105251_10003971_pt1 | contig 10476 bp, 10 predicted proteins | sample KBSS64metaG_FD_80424 | JGI IMG/M metagenome (GOLD analysis project Ga0105251, IMG submission 80424) | Switchgrass rhizosphere microbial communities from Kellogg Biological Station, Michigan, USA - KBS S6-4 metaG | ecosystem: Host-associated > Plants > Roots > Rhizosphere > Soil | place...
AGCAATGCCACCGAGTTGAACTCGCCTTCACTGAAGGTCAGGCTCAACGTATGCGGGATGCGCTGGGTGAGGCTGCCATTGAGCCGCACGCCCGGAATGCTCAGCAACTGCTTGAGCAGGCGTTCGCGCAGGCGCTCGATCAAGGCATTTTCTTCATCGAACGATGCCGCTGCCAGGGCGAAGGCCGCGCCCATCGCGGCAATCTGGTGGGTCGCCAGGGTACCGGAACGCAAGCCGCCTTCGTGACCGCCGCCGTGGATCTGCGCCAGCAAGCGCTGGTGCGCACGCGGGCCGACATACAGCGCACCGATGCCTTTGGGACCATAGAGCTTGTGCGCAGAGAAGGACATGAGGTCCACCGGCCATTGCGCCAGGTCGATCGCAACCTTGCCCGCGCCTTGCGCCGCGTCGACATGAAACAATGCATTGCGCTCGCGCACCACCTGGCCGATGGCCGGGATATCGTTGACGGTGCCCAGTTCATTGTTGACCAGCATCAGCGACACCAGGAAGGTGTCCTCGCGCATGGCTTCGCTGACCGCTTGCGCGGTGATAAGGCCATCGGCATCCGGCACCAGGTACGTCACCGCCACGCCGCTGTCCTGCAACTGCCTGGCGGTATCGAGGATGGCCTTGTGCTCGATCTGGCTGGTAATGAGGTGGCCGCAGGCCGGGCCGCGCGCCTGGGCCACACCCTTGAGGGCAAGGTTGTTGGATTCGGTGGCCCCTGAGGTCCAGACGATCTGTTCTGGCGTGGCGCCAACCAGTTCGGCGACCTGGCGCCGCGCCTGCTCTACCGATTGCCGGGCCTGTTGGCCAAAGGCGTGGGAGCTGGAGGCCGGATTGCCAAAATTACCGTCAAAGCCCAGACACTCGACCATGATCTTGATGACTCGCTCATCCACCGGCGTGGTGGCGGCATAGTCGAAATACAGCGGACGTTTATTCATAAAAGACTCGCAGAGCGTGTTCCGGGATCAGGAAGCTCATGACTGCAAACGGCGAAACGCAGCCTTATGAGCTGCGTGCGGTTTTCAGAAGGTTACCAATACCTGATCGGATGCCGTTAAAGAAGAACAACTTCATTTAAAAGTGCGTCGGAACGCTCCTGATGATCCAGCTTAACAGGCATCGGGCGAGCGGTTGAAGCAATGCGTCAGCTGAAGCTATCGAGCAATATCGGATACAGCGACGCCACCAGCAGCGCGGCCATGCCCCAATTGAACAGGCGCAACCAGCGCCGGTCCTTGAGGACATTGCGCAGCAGCGTGCCGCAAGCGGCCCAGACACCGACGCTCGGCAGGTTGATCAGGGCGAACACCGCGGCAATCACAACCACGTTGGTGAAATAGCCCTGCATTGGTGTGTAAGTGCTGATGGCACCGATGGCCATGATCCAGGCCTTGGGATTGACCCACTGGAACGCGGCGGCGCCCAGGTAGCTGATCGGCTTGGCCTCGCCTCTGCCGCTGTCCGAGACAGGCCCGGAGTGCGCGATTTTCCACGCCAGGTAAAGCAAATACGCCGCACCGACGTAACGCAGCACGGTGTAGAGCAGCGGATACGCCTGGAATACCGCGCCCAACCCGAACCCCACTGCCACGACCAGCACGAAGAAGCCGCAGGTGATGCCCAACATATGGGGAATGGTTCGCTGAAACCCGAAGTTCACCCCGGACGCCAGCAACATGGTGTTGTTCGGACCCGGTGTGATCGAGGTAACGAGGGCAAACAGGGCAAAGCCCAGCAGCAGATCGAGCGAGAGTGTCATGGGTGGCAGTCCATCGGGGTCAGTCAGGTATTGACCCTATCGCGAACGCCCGGGGAAACCCATGGACAGTTAGGCGAAAGTTCCAGCAGTACAGTTTTGGCTCAGCTCTGGCGACCGTGCAGCTGTACAGCTCGTTCGGCGTTCATCTCACCCTGTTTGTCGAAACCAAAGGTTTTCCGTGGCTCGCCCAGCAGTTCGGCTTTTTTCGCGTGGTATTCGTCGAACGATAAGCCGCGACGATTCAGGGCTTCCAGCGCCAGCTCTCGGGTTTCTTCAGCAGTGTAAGGGCGCAATTCCGGGGAAACATGGCTGGCACATCCGGCAAGTACGGAGACCGCGAGCAGCAAGAAAGTGGCGATTAAAGGTTTCATTTTCGGCGTCCTGGCGTTGTGTTCGGGGCAATGAACACAGGCTACTCGCGCCTTTAGCCGAGCAAAAATCAACGCTCTCGATAGTCGCTATCGGATTTTTCTAATGCAACCCGTTTGCAGCCTTCTTATCTCTTAATGATCTATAAATATCTTTTTATTGTATTTTGAGGAATAACAGACAAGCTTTATAACCATTGCATCCACTGTTGCCCGAACAACTGTTTACCAGGCAACAGTCATTCAACAAACAGCCCGTGAAAATCAACAGCGCGACCTGCCCGGAGCGCTGAAAGCCTGGTAATCCGGGGCTTCAAGGGATTGGTACAGCTCTTGCTCAACCCGGTGACTACCCACTGCTCGCAGAGCTTCTGTTTAAAAAGGAACTGATCATGTCGCGCCCCTTGAAAGTCGTTGCCCTCTCCGGTGGTACCTGGCGTCCTTCGCGCACCCTGGTGCTGACCCAAGCGCTGCTGGCGCAGCTGGCCGAGCAACTGCCGATCGACAGCAAGCTGATCGAGCTGGGTGACATTGCCCGGCCATTGGGCGCGGCGCTGTCGCGCCAGGAATTGGCAGCGGATATCGAAGCCGAACTGCAAGCGATCGAAAACGCTGACTTGCTGATCGTCGCCGCGCCGGTTTATCGCGGCTCCTATCCGGGTCTGCTCAAACACCTGTTCGACCTGATCGACCTCAATGCCCTGGTCAACACACCGGTCCTGCTGGCCGCCACCGGAGGCAGCGAACGTCACGCGCTGGTGCTCGATCATCAACTGCGGCCGCTGTTGAGCTTCTTCCAGGCCTTGACCTTGCCGATTGGCGTGTATGCCACCGAAGCCGATTTCTCCAATTACCAGATAACCAGTGAGCCCTTGAAGGCTCGCATTCGCCTTGCTGCAGAACGCGCGGCGCCGTTGTTCGGCGTGCACCCCCACAATCTGCTGAAAATCGCTTAAGGATTTGTTCATGGATGTTTTCTGGTTTCTGCCGACCCATGGCGACGGTCATTACCTGGGCACCACTCAAGGGGCACGCCCGGTAACGCTTAATTATCTGAAACAGGTGGCCCAGGCGGCGGACAGCCTCGGTTACCACGGTGTGTTGATCCCGACCGGGCGCTCCTGCGAAGACTCGTGGGTGATCGCTTCGGCGCTGGTGCCGCTGACCGAACGCTTGCGCTACCTGGTGGCGATCCGCCCGGGGATCATTTCGCCAACCGTTTCTGCGCGCATGGCCGCCACCCTGGATCGACTGTCCAATGGCCGGCTCCTGATCAATGTGGTGACGGGGGGCGACCCGGATGAGAACCGTGGCGACGGCAGTTTCCTCGATCACAGCGAACGCTACGAAGTGACCGATGAGTTCCTGAAGATCTGGCGCCGGGTGCTGCAAGGCGAATCTGTGGATTTCGAAGGTAAACACCTGCGGGTACAGAACGCCAAGGCGCTCTATCCGCCGGTACAGAAACCCTATCCGCCGCTGTACTTCGGCGGTTCCTCCGATGCCGCCCATGACTTGGCAGCCGAACAGGTCGATGTCTACCTGACCTGGGGCGAGCCACCGGCGGCCGTGGCGCAGAAACTCGCCGATGTGCGTGAGCGGGCCGCGCGCAACGGGCGCACCGTGAAGTTCGGGATTCGATTGCATGTGATCGTGCGGGAAACCGCCGAAGACGCATGGAAAGCCGCTGACAAATTGATCGAACACATCAGCGACGAGACGATCGCCGCCGCACAGAAGTCGTTCTCGCGCTTCGACTCCGAAGGCCAACGGCGCATGGCTGCGCTGCATGACGGACGTCGCGACAACCTGGAGATTTCGCCCAACCTGTGGGCCGGTGTCGGGCTGGTGCGCGGCGGTGCCGGGACGGCACTGGTGGGCGATCCACGGCAGGTGGCCGCGCGGATCAAGGAGTATGCGGACCTGGGTATCGAGAGTTTCATCTTCTCCGGCTACCCGCACCTCGAGGAGGCCTATCGTTTTGCCGAACTGGTGTTCCCGCTGTTGCCCGAGCCGTACGCCAGCCTGGCCGGTCGCGGTGTCACCAACCTTACCGGGCCGTTTGGCGAAATGATCGCCAATGATGTGTTGCCGGCCAAAGCCTGACGTCACCCGTCCTGTAAGAGCTGCCGCAGGCTGCGATCTTTTGATTTCAAAGATCAAGATCAAAAGATCGCAGCCTGCGGCAGCTCCTACAGGACCCACAAGAAAAGGATCCCCGCGTGACTGCCAAACCGCAAAGCGCCCTGATATCCCCGTTGCAGACCGCCCGCCAATTGGCCGCCGAGTTTGCCTTGACCGCCGTCGAGCGCGACGAGCGTGGTGGTACGCCCAAGACTGAACGCGATGCGCTGCGCCACAGCGGCCTGCTGGCGCTGAGCATTCCCAGACAGTTCGGCGGCCTGGGTGCGAGCTGGAGTGAAACCCTGGCCATCGTGCGCGAGTTCGCCAAGGTCGACAGCTCGATTGCCCATGTGTTCGGCTTCCATCACCTGATGCTCGCCACCGTGCGCCTGTTCGCCCGGCCCGAACAATGGCAGCCGTGGTTTGAACAAACCGCGCGCAAGAACTGGTTCTGGGGCAATGCCCTCAACCCCCTGGACACCCGCACCGTGGTGAAAAACCTCGGCGGCTGGCGTGAGTTTTCCGGCAAGAAAAGTTTTTGCTCCGGCGCCAGCGACTCAGAAATGCTGATCGCCTCGGCGGTGGATGAAAACGCCGGTGGCAAGCTGTTGATCGCCGCCATTCCCAGCGGTCGCAGCGGCATCAGCCTGCACAATGACTGGAACAACATCGGTCAGCGCCAGACTGACAGTGGCAGCGCGACCTTCGAACGGGTACGGGTCGAAGAGTCGGAACTGCTGCTCGATCCGGGCCCCTTGAGTACGCCGTTCGCCTGCCTGCGCCCGCTGATCGCCCAGCTGACCTTCACTCACTTGTTCCTCGGCATCGCCGAAGGCGCCTTCGAAGAAGCGCGGCAATACACGCTGACCGAAACCCGGCCGTGGCATAAATCCACCGCTCAGCAGGTGGCCCAGGACCCTTATGTACTTGGTCACTACGGCGAATTCTGGGTGGCCCTCGAAGGTGTGCGGTTGCTGGTGGAACGTGCCGCCGACATGCTCGACAAGGCCTGGGCCAAAGGCCCGAACCTCAGCGCCGAGGAACGCGGGCACCTTGCCACCGCCATCGCCACGGCCAAGGTCGCGGCAACGCGCAATGGCCTGGAGTTGTGCAGCCGCTTGTTCGAAGTGACCGGCGCGCGTTCGACCCATGCCTCGCTGCGCCTGGACCGTCATTGGCGCAACCTGCGCACGCAAACCCTGCACGACCCGGTGGATTACAAACTCCAGGAACTGGGTGACTGGGCGCTGAACCAGGCCCTGCCGATTCCGACTTTCTATTCATAGCTTGCCCATCAAGGAGCGTGCCCCATGCAACTGCTGACCTTACCGCCCTCGCCCGCTCTGGCCACGTCGATCCGCGCCACGGCGCAGGTCTTCGAAGACCCGAAATCCCAGGCCCTGCTGGCGCATTTGCAACAAGTCGCACCCAGTGATGCCAGCGTGCTGATCATTGGTGAAACCGGCACCGGCAAAGAGTTGGTGGCGCGTCATATCCACAATCTCAGCGCCCGGCGTAACCGGCCGTTCGTAGCGGTGAACTGCGGTGCGTTCTCTGAATCCCTGGTCGAAGCCGAATTGTTCGGTCATGAAAAAGGCGCCTTTACCGGTGCCCTGAGCGCCAAGGCCGGCTGGTTCGAGGAAGCCGACGGGGGCACCTTGTTTCTCGATGAAATTGGCGATTTGCCAATGGCTATCCAGGTCAAGTTGTTGCGCGTGTTGCAGGAGCGCGAAGTGGTGCGCCTGGGTTCGCGCAAGAGCATTCCCATCAATGTGCGCGTGCTCGCGGCCACCAACGTGCAACTGGAAAAAGCCATCAACGCCGGGCACTTTCGCGAAGACTTGTATTACCGGCTCGACGTCGTCAGCCTGGACCTGAGCCCGCTGCGCGATCGCCCGGGCGACATCCTGCCGCTGACGCGTCACTTCATCAATGCCTATAGTCAGCGCCTGGGTTACGGTGACATCACCATCAGCAAAGAGGCCGAGCTGAAACTGCGCAGCTACAGTTGGCCGGGCAATATCCGCGAACTGGAAAACGTGATTCACCACACCCTGCTGATTTGCCGTAACGGCGTGATCGAACGCGATGACCTGCGCCTGTCGAACATGCGCATCGAGCGTCAGGACGACTATCACACACAGGTCGACGACTGCGCCGAAGCCCTGCTTGACCGGGCCTTCCAGAAACTCTTCGAACAACAGGCCGGCGCGCTGCATGAGAAAGTCGAAGATGCCTTGATGCGCGCCGCCTATCGTTTCAGCCACTACAACCAGGTGCACACCGCCGCACTGCTGGGGCTGAGCCGCAATGTGACCCGCACGCGCCTGATCAAGATGGGTGAACTGGCGGTGAACAAACGCCGGCCCGCAGAAAACATTCAGGGCGAGCGCTTGGTGCAACTGTCGATCTAACCCACCAGCGTGCAGTGCAATCCGTGGTCGGGGCTGCGTTCCAGGCTGTGCACCACCTGGAACGAGCCGAAGGTCACGGTCTTCGCCTGATGAGCGCGAATCAGTTGCCAGAAATCCTGTTCCCCGCTTTCAAACGCCTGAAACGCCGCCTCCCCCGCCTCGCGGGTTTGCCATTGCAGGTAATTGAGCACCCGTCGCCCGTCTTCGCTGGCCTGGATGCTGGCACTCAGAAAGCCGCTGTGGTGCTGGGCCAGACGCTCGGTCTGCCGTGACAGCGCTGACACCAGAGCCGATTGCTGCTGCGGGTCGATTTCGAATTCGATCAATTGGGTGAAGCTGCGATGTTTCGCTGGCGCGTGCATGAATAATCCCCCACTCAGGTGCAAGGCGAATCTTGCGATCCGAAGATGTGCAGGGTAAAACCTCCAGTTAAGTAAAGGTCAAGAGGCATTTTTCAAATGATCACCCTGGAAAACCTGCATAAGGAACTCAGCGTCGGCCAGTTGGCCGCCCGTAGCGGCGTCGCGGTCACGGCGCTGCACTTTTATGAGTCCAAGGGGTTGATCAAGAGCAATCGCAATCAAGGCAATCAACGTCGCTATCCGCGGGAAGTATTGCGGCGGGTGGCGTTGATCAAGGTGGCCCAGCGACTGGGCATTCCGTTGGCGGAGATTGGCGAGGCACTCAAGGCCCTGCCGGATAACCGCGCACCGACGGCGGCGGATTGGAAGGATATGTCGGCGCAGTGGGGTCGGGATCTGGATGAGCGGATCAATCAGTTGACGTTGTTGCGCGACAAACTCAATGGCTGCATTGGTTGTGGGTGTTTGTCGATGGAGGCCTGCCCGTTGCGTAATTATGGGGATGTGCTGGGGGAACAGGGACCAGGGGCGCAGCTGCTGGAATCGGGAATCGATCCAAGAATGAGTTGAGCCCTTCGCGAGCAAGCCCGCTCCCACATTTGACCGCGTTCCTCCGGACAACTCGGTCTAATGTGGGAGCGGGCTTGCTCGCGAAGGCGTCCTTCCAATCGATGAAAATTTAGAACCCCGGTGCGATCTGGCCTTTGTAACGGGTCAGGATGAACTGGCGCACCTCATCGGAGTTCAACGCCTTGGCCAGTTTCTGCAGGCCCGGGTCATTGATGTTGTCCGGCCGTGCCACCAGGAACTCGATGTAAAGGCTCTTGCCCTTCTCCACGATCAAGGCACTGTTGGTATCGATCCCGGCCTCCAGGGCGTAGTTGGCGAAGACGAACGCCAGGTCGACCTGACTCACCGAACGCGCCAGCAGTGCGCCTTCCAGTTCACGGATTTTCAAGTGCCTGGGGTTTTCAACGATGTCCCGCTGGGTCGCCAGGGTGTTGCCGGGGTCCTTGAGTTTGATCAGACCCGCTTCGTGCAAGAGCACCAAGGCGCGACCGGTATTGACCGGGTCGTTGGGGATCGAAACGGTGGCGCCGTCCTTGAGCTCGGCGATGTTTTTGATTTTGGTCGAGTAAGCACCGAACGGCTCGATGTGCACGCCCACCACCGGCACCAGGTCGGTGTGACGGGTCTTGTTGTAGTCATCGAGGAACGGCCGATACTGGTAATAGTTGGCGTCGAGATTCTTCAGCGCCAGTTGCTGGTTGGGCTGGATGAAATCGGTGAACACCTTGATGTCCAGATCCACACCTTCCTTGGCCAGCGTCGGCTTGACGAATTCGAGGATTTCCGCGTGCGGCACCGGGGTGGCGCCGACGGTCAGTTTTTCGTTGGCGTGAGCGCTCAACGATATCAAGGCAGCCAGTATGGCCAGGGTCTTTTTCATGCTGTGCTCCATGGCAGATTTCAATGGCCGTCGTGGGGCGGACGTGGGGCCGGTTTTTTGATTTGAATCGTCAGCGGTGGCTGTAACGCGCCACCAGTCGGTCGCCACTCATTTGCAGGGCCTGGACCAGAATCAACAACAGCACCACGGTGACTACCATCACATCGGTCTGGAACCGCTGGTAACCGTAGCGAATGGCCAGGTCGCCGAGGCCGCCACCGCCGATTACCCCGGCCATTGCCGTGTAATCGACCAGAACGATCGCGGTGACCGTGACCGCCGCCAGCAGCCCTCCCCGAGCCTCCGGCAACAAGGTGTAGCGAATGATTTGCCACGTGTTGGCGCCCATGGCCTGGGTGGCCTCCACCACCCCGCGATCGACTTCGCGCAGCGCGGTTTCCACCAGCCGCGCGAAGAACGGCGTGCAACCAACCACCAGCGGTGGAATGGTCCCCGGCACCCCCAGCGAAGTACCCACCAGCAGGGTCGTCAGGGGGATCAGCACAATCAACAGAATGATGAACGGCAGCGAACGCAGCATGTTCACGATCACCGACAGCACCCGGTAGACACCGACGGCTTCATGCAATTGGCGCTTGCCGGTGAGGAACAGCAGCACCCCCAGCGGCAATCCCAGCAGCACGGTAAAACCCAGGGCCGCGCCGAGCATGCTCAAGGTGTCGAGGCAAGCCTGGCCGATGTCAGCCCAATAAATGTTCTTGAACCATTCGGCCATGGTCACGACCAGTCGTGACGTGGTGGTTTCACGCCATTGAGCAGCCAGTTACCAACCACGTGGTACTTCCAGCGCACCGGGTCATGCAGGGTGTGGACCCGGGCATTGCGCCAGTGGCGATCGAAGTTGTGTTTTTTCAGGGTCGAGCGGGTGCCACCGAGTTCGAACAGTTTGTTGGTCGCTTCAATGGCGATTTCCGTGGTCAGCACCTTGGCCTTGGCAACGGCCAGGGAGGCACGGGCAACGTTATCTTCATCGGGGGCCGGACGCGCGGCATCCAGCGCACGACCGGCTCGTTCCAGCAAGGCTTCGGCGGCTTCCAGGCGAATTTCGAGCCCCCCGACCTGAATGATGGTCAGCGGATCTTCGCTGGCTTTTTCCACACCGGCATCGATCCATGGCCGGGCGGACTGGCGGATAAACGCAATGGTATCGCGCAGGGCCGCACGGGCGATGCCGGCATCGATGGCGGCGGTGGTCAACTGGGCGAACGGGCCGGCCAGGGTCGGGTTTTCGTAGGAGCGATAGGTCGGGAACAGGTTGAACGCCGCGACGCGCAGATCCTCGGCCAATACGGTGCCGCTGGAGGTGGTGCGCTGCCCGATGCTGTCCCAGTCGTCGACAATCACCAGGCCTGGCGTGCCGCGCTCGACGAAGGCCAACTGGCCCTTTTGCTCTTCATCCAGCGCCAGTACCGCCAGCCAGTGGGCATACAGCGACCCTGTGCAGTAACCCTTGCGTCCGTTGATCACATGGCCGTCACCGTAACGGCGAATGGTCGCCTGGATGTCCTGCACGTTTTTGCCGCCGGTTTCCGACAAGGCATTGGCAAACCGGTGGCCTTGCAGGGCCAGGCCGAAAAAGTGCGCCTGCTGCTGCGGGGTGCCTTGCAGGCGAATGTCTTCGAGCAGGCAATAGTGGTTTTGCGGGATCTGTCCCAAAGACGGATCGGCCGCCGAAATGATCGCAATGACCTGCGCCAGTACCGCACTGGACACCTGCGCGCCACCAAATGCCTCAGGCACGGTGATGCCCCACAGGCCACTGTTGGAATACAGGTCGACGATCTCGGCGGGCACCTGGCGTGTGCGATCGCGTTCCGCATCTTGCTCCAGCAGGATGGCGGCGACCTGTTCAGCTACCCGCAGTGCTTCGGCTTCGTCGGCGATCCGGTGGGCGGCCGGCGGGTTGATCGGATAAACGGCAGATTGGGGCATGCAAGACTCTCGATACCAGTGTTTATCGAAGGTC
>Ga0105251_10003972_pt1 | contig 10474 bp, 10 predicted proteins | sample KBSS64metaG_FD_80424 | JGI IMG/M metagenome (GOLD analysis project Ga0105251, IMG submission 80424) | Switchgrass rhizosphere microbial communities from Kellogg Biological Station, Michigan, USA - KBS S6-4 metaG | ecosystem: Host-associated > Plants > Roots > Rhizosphere > Soil | place...
GCCGGGCTGCGTGACCAACATAGCCTGGCCTCTTATCTTCGGACGGAATTGCGGTGTTTAGCCATACAAACGCGTCGGCAGCGCGATCACTTGGCCTCCGCCATCCACTGCACGGCGTCCTCGCCTGCCGGAATCCAAAGTGGCGCGTTCGGGTCAGTGGCCGCATGCCAGACTGCCTGCGCCACATCGCCTGCATGGGTGACCGGGCCGCTCACTTCGCGGAAATTGGCGATCATGCCCTCGATCATGGGTTTGTAATCAGGATCATCCAACCCACGAAGATGGGGCATGGCATTCTCGCCGAAACGGGTTTCCGGCGCACGACCGGGAAGAACCATATGCACGCGCACGCCAAAAGGCTCCATTTCGACGGCGAGCGATTCCGTAAGCGCATTCACCGCCGCCTTGCTCGCGCGATAGACACTGACCAAAGGCAGGGGCTTGAGCGTTGCCGAGGAGCTGACGTTGATGATCGTTCCACTGCGCCGCTTGCGAAACCTGGGCAGAACCGCCTGAACCATCGCCAGCGTGCCGAGCACATTGGTCTCGAATAATTGGCGCGCCGTCTCGGGTTCGATCAATTCGACGGGCACGGCGGCGCCAAAGCCTGCATTATTGACCAGAACGTCGATCTCGCCTGCCAGTTCGTGCGCGCTGGCGATGCTGGCGACATCGGTGACGTCGAGCGGCAGCACCGTGAGATTGTCGGACGTCGGCAGAATGTCCGGTTCAGGGTTACGCATCGTAGCAATTACCCGCCAGCCGTTCTCGAGGAACAGCTTCGCGGTTTGAAGGCCGAAGCCTGAGGAACATCCGGTGATGAGGACAGAGGGCATGGAGAACTCCTGTATCGTTGCGGTCCTCTAGAGGTGGTCAACGCATACAGGACCTTCTATGTATGATCGTCCAGAATTAATTGGCAATAGTCCTGATATGACTGTCGACCCACTTTCCGAGATCGTGACCTTGCTGCAGCCGTCGGCCAGCTACTCGAAGCTTGTGGAATATGCCGGGCGCTGGCGCATCCGCCCTCAGCTCGCAGGCAAGCCCGTCTATTTTGCCGTTCTGGAAGGCGAATGCCGCGTGGTAGGCGCCGGTAAGTCCCCCATCATCGTGCGTTCCGGCGATTTCGTCCTGGCCCCCACGTCAAGCGAGCAGGTCCTCGAAAGCATCGAGGCGCCGGGCCATGGGATCGACATGGTGCCTCGGGAACTCGGCGGGGGCCGGTTTCGAGTCGGGCCAGCAGATGCGCCGGTCAATTTGGGGATGCAGGTCGGTTTTTGCAGCTTCGCCTCACCTGATGCGGCATTGCTTGTCTCACTCCTTCCGGCGAGCGTCGTCGTCCGCGGCGAGCCGAGGCTGGTGCAACTGCTTGCTCTGGTTGGCGGCGAGACCCGCGCTGCACGGCCTGGGCGCGAGCTGGTCCTGGAACGGCTGCTGGAAGTGCTGTTGATCGAGGCGCTGCGCTGCGGAAGCGATTCCGCTTCTCTGCCCAGTGTTGCGCGCGGCCTGTCCGACGACCGTCTGGTTGGGGCATTGCGTGCGATGCATGGGCAGCCGGCGCATGGCTGGACCGTGGCCGATCTGGCGGCCGAAGCAGCAATGTCGCGCTCGGCCTTCTTCGCGCGTTTCAACCGTATCGTCGGGTTGCCGCCGATGGAATATCTCCTGACCTGGCGCATGGCGCTCGCAAAGCGCATGCTGCGCACGCGCGAACTCGCGATCGAGCAAGTTGCGGCGCGGATCGGCTATAGCTCGGCCAGTACATTCAGCACCGCCTTCACGCGCCACGTCGGGATGCCGCCGTTGCGTTATGCACGATAGGTCGTCGCGATGTGACAAGTAGACCAACGATCAGGAAGGTTTCAAAGGCGGCAAGGAATGGCACCAAGGCTGCCTCTATTCGGCGGGACGTGACCATTCGGGCAGCTGCGCCGCGAGGAACAAACGGCGGGTTGTAGGATAGCGATTTCGACCGCTGAACGGCCGCGCTGTCGGCGGAGGGTGGCATTAGGACTGACCGGTCATCCAACCTGTCAGCCGCTGTCAGTTGCCGTGCGCGAACGCCGTCTTTCCAACCTCGTCGAGCCCGCACTCAGCGAGGAAGCGGAGCGCATCCCCGCCGGGGCGATACTGGTAAGGGTAGTCTGTCGAGAATAGCAACCGACCTGTCCCTACGATCACCGCCGCTCGTTGCAGATAGTGGAGCAGAAAACATCCCAATGGCGGTGACGTACAGATTTGTGGTGAACGTAATGCGCAATCGGGTGCAACAGACCCGCGACGCGGTCCAATCGCCGATGCTCCACATTATCGCGCTGGGATGATTGGCCGCTTGGCGAACCCATGCCGACAGCCCGGCAGACTATCAGGCGCTGCGCCGTCAGGTCAGCTTTTTCCCATTCCACCACAGCCTGGCGAACCGAGCCTATCGGCATGCTGCACGTGTGCTGGCCCAATCGGTTGCGGCCTCGAGCAGCGTCACGTACTCGGCTCGGCTGTAGGTTTCAGGCAGATGCCCGATCGCCGAATAGAACATACGCCCCTGCTTGCGGTGCTTCGACCCGACGCAATTCGTCCAGGCCAGTGGATGATCACCCATCCGAAGATCGCGCCCGCGTCCGTCCACCGGCTTGTAGGTGCTCTCATCCAAGGCCAGGAGAACCTGTGCCCCCATGCTGCGAGGGTTGGTGGAAAACGAATACCATTCGTCGCTCATTCGCCACTCCGCAGGCAGCGCCTTGGCCAGCGGATGCACCTTGTTCGCCACAATTCTGGCCTCTTGGAACTGCGGGTTCATGGGATGGCCGTCGAACCTGGCGCCGATCAGGTTATCCGCATACCAGTCCCAAAAGTAGGCTGGATCACCGGCCGAACCATGCACCGCCACGAACCCGCCGCCTTTGCTCAGGTAGTCGCGCAGCGCCCGGCGCTGGCCCAAAGTCAGCACGTCGCCGCTGATGTTATTCCAGATCACCGCATCGAACCGCTTCAGCGTTCCTGGGTTGATCGCGCCGCCCTTGGCGGTCGTTACGATTTGCCAACCCTTACGTCGCGCAATCTCGACGAAGGCCCTGTGCGCCGCATTGACCGAAGGCACGTCTTTGAAACCGTTGATCTTCTCGAAGAGGAGCAGGTGCCGCTTGCCTGGTGTGAGCGTGAACGATGGCACCTCATTGTCGTAACGCGCGCAGCGCGCCACCTTGTCCGCAGCGCTGACCGGCAGGGCCCGTAACTGCGTGTCGATCTCCGCCATCGCCGTATCCTTGATCCCCGTCAGCATCCCGGCGTCGCGCAAGGTGAGGATCGCAGCGAAGGTCGGCGGGGTCGCAGACATGAACATGGAAGGCAACTTGGACGGCGGACGCCCGCCATGCGCGACGAGAACAGCCGTGGCCGCAGGGCTCAGCCAAACGTCGATAAGCGGCGAATTCGCGGAGAACGGCATCTCGCGCAACGGACAATCCGTCACGGGTTGCGCCGCTGCAGCCTCCCCGACCAGCATGATGCCGAGCAGCGCGGCCGCAGCCAAAAGGCCCCGTCGTATCAACCGCATCCAAGCACTCCTTTCCCTGTTTTTACCTAGGTCGTGAAGTCATAAAACTGCGCCTATCGAAGAACGCTTAGATGCTTCGGACGTCCGCGCGTTCACTAATCGGCTACAGCCTTGTCGAAGCGGGGGGTGAGCTTCAGGAACTCGTCGCCCCAACCGCTTTCGATGCTGACCTCTTGAAGCGAGCTTGTCGGGCCGAAAAGAACCTGTAACGGCAGAAGTTTGATCGTTTCGGCGGCGTTGATGCGTCGTAAAATGTCGTCGATCTCCGCGACCGCCTCATTGCTGTTTGCCCAGCGTGACCCAGAGAAGTCGTTATCCTCTCGAGCGAGCAACGTGCGCGTGTCTTCCAGGACATCTACGAGGGCCTCACAGATCATTTTCTGCTCCCACAATTGCACGATGTTATTCGCTCATCACGCAACCGCAAGTGCCAAGCTCTAATCCGTGCCGCGCCCGTTGTTGTGAACCGCGGCGCCAAACCTGCACCGGGTTGACGTGGTGCCGTCTCGGTGCAAGTTGGTTGCTAATGCGAATCACTCGCATCTTGTCGAAAAGGGGATATGGATGGGGGCTCCAGCACTTTCCGCGCGATCCGAAAGCAAGGGCTGCTTTCAATCGCAAAGGCCGATGGCCGTGGAATCATGGCGCCATGCCCGTCCGGCTTGCGCCTCCTTGGCGCTCGCCATCGCCATGCTCGCCACCTCGGCGCAGGCGCAGGACAACGATGGCTATTTCTGGCTCGATCGCCTGAACCGGATCGTCGTGACGGCAACGCGGACGCCAGTAAAGATCCAGGACGTGCCGGTTAGCATAACGGTCAAGACCGACGAGCAGATCGCCGACGGGATGGTCTCCGATATCAAGGATCTCGTGCGGTTCGAACCCGGCGTGAGCGTGCGGCAGGCGCCCAGCCGCTTCGGCGCCGCGCTGGGCGTCACCGGGCGCGACGGCGCATCCAGCTTCAACATCCGCGGGCTTGAAGGCAACCGCGTGCTGATCCAGGTGGATGGCGTGCGGGTGCCGGACGGGTTTGAATTCGGCGCCCAGGCGGCAGGACGCGGCAATTACGTCGATCTCGGCCTGGTCAAATCGGTTGAAATCCTGCGTGGTCCGGCTTCGGCGCTCTACGGCAGTGACGGCCTTGCCGGCGCGATCAGCTTCGTCACCAGCGATCCCGCCGACCTGCTCAAGGGCGAGGCGAAGATCGGCGGGCGATCGCGCGCAAGCTATGACTCGGCCGACAACGAGTTCAGCGAAACCGCGATCCTCGCGGCACGCAGTGGCGGGCTCTCAGGCATGGTCGCCTATACCCGCCGCGATGGTCATGAACTCGAAAACCAAGGCACCAACGATGCCCCCAATTCAACGCGGACCACGCCGAATCCTCAGGACACGCGGTCCGATGCCCTGCTTGGCAAGCTGGCACTGGAAACCGGACCATCGAGCCGCCTCCGGCTGACCGGCGAGTACCTGAAAGGGATCGTCGATACGAACGTTCTGAGCGGCGTCGCCCCGGTCGCCTCCGCCCCGACCAGCGTGCTGGCCCTGAACGCGCATGATTCCACTTCGCGCAAGCGCCTTGCACTCGACTGGAAGCAAGAGGCCGAAGGCGCGATCGATTTCGTCCAGCTCACCGCCTATTGGCAGCAAGGCGAAAACCGCCAGTTCACCGCGGAGGATCGCAATACCGCGCTCGACCGCACCCGCCTCAACGTCTTCAAGAACCGGGTCTTCGGCGGCGCGGCGGACTTCCGCTCGGACTATCTGACGGGCGATATCCGCCACCAGCTTGCCTGGGGTATCGATGCCTCGATAACCCGCCAGGAGGGTCTGCGCGACGGCACCGTGCCGACAGCCCCGGACGTGTTCCCAACCCGGGCATTCCCGGTCACCGACTTCATCTTGGCAGGAGGCTATCTGTCCGACCGGATCGAAATCGCCGACGGCAGGCTCCTGCTCTATCCCGCCATCCGCTACGACCATTTCAGCCTCGACCCCAAGGACGATCCGCTGCTGCCCACATTCGTGGCGGCAAAGCAGAGCGGCTCGCACTTCTCGCCCAAGATCGGTGTGGTCGCGAGGCTGACGCGAGCGATCAGCGTCGTCGCCAACTACGCCCACGGGTTCAAGGCGCCCGCCCCCAGCCAAGTCAATCAGTTCTTTGAGAATCCTACCTCGCCGTTCGGGGCCTATCGAACGATCCCCAATCCCGATCTGAAGCCGGAGACCAGCAGGACGATCGAGGGCGGCGTACGCTTGACCAGCAATCATGTGATTGCCAGCGTCACAGGCTTTTCCGGACGGTTCCGCAACTTCATCAGCCAGGAAATGATCGCGGGGACCGGCAGTGTCGCCGATCCCATCATCTACCAGTACATCAATCTGGCTCGGGTGAAGATCAAGGGCATCGAAGGCAAGCTCGATGTTGCTGCCGGGAACGGGCTGACCGGACAGCTCGCCATCTCCTATGCCACGGGTGACAGCTCGCGCAACGGCATCTCCACGCCGCTCGTCACGATCGATCCCCTGAAGCTTGTGGTGGGCATAGGCTATCGCGACCGTGCCGATCGGTTCGGCGGCCAGGTCACGCTGACCCATTCGGATCGCAAGGAAGAGAGCCGCGCCGCAACCGGTGCATACCGGCCTGATGCCTTCACGATCCTCGATGCAACCGGCTTCGCCAAACTCATCGAAGGGCTGACGCTGCGCGCCGGCATCTTCAACATCCTGGATAAAAAATACGCCTGGTGGAGCGACGTGCGCGGCCTCGCGGCCACCTCGACCGTCACCGACGCTTACACTCAGCCGGGCCGTAACGCGAGCATCTCGCTCAGCTATAGTTTCTGATCAACAGGGAGGAAAAACCATGACACGCCTCAAGACCATGATTGGCGCAAGCCTGCTCGCGGTCGCCCTCGCTGGGAGCGCAGCGCTTGCCCATCCGCCGATCGCCGCCGAACAGGCAATCGCCAGCTTCGAACAGGACCGCGCCGATATTCTCGCCATGGCCGGCAACTACAAGGTCCGCTTCGACATGCAGGAATCTACCCGCTGGGACCCGGCCTACACCCCGCTGGACCGCAAGATTTCCGGCGGCAACGAGGTCGTCCGCGTTGTCGCAGACACGGGTCGCAAGATCATTCTCCAGCATCTGCTCGTCGTCCAGAACGAGGGCAAGGACATGGTGATCAAGCACTGGCGGCAGGATTGGGAATACGAGCCCGCGCGCGTGCTGGTCTATTCGGACACCAACACGTGGAAGTGGGAAGACGTCCCGGAAAAGATGCGTACAGGGCGCTGGTCGCAGACAGTCTGGCAGGTCGATGACAGTCCGCGCTACGGTGGCTGGGGGCAATTCGAAACCCAGGGCGGGCTCCGGCGTTGGCGCTCGAACTGGACCTGGCGGCCGCTCGCGCGCCGCGATGCCGTGCGTCACCCAGTCTATAATCGCTACCTGTCGATCAACCGCCACCAGAACACGACCGATGGCTGGATCCACTGGCAGGACAACACCAAGATGGGAACCAAGGACGGAAAGCTTGTACCTATCGTCCAGGAATATGTTCTCAACACCTACACGAAGTTCGACGGCTACAACGTGAAAGCCGCAGATGATTATTGGGCCGCGACCAAGGACTACTGGGCCGCGGTACGCACCGAGTGGGACCGCATCGCAACAGAAAAGGGCGGCATCGGCATCGAGGAGGAAGCCGAGACGGGAACGGTCATCAGCGCCCGGCTCATGGAGCTGGCAAACGAGGTTCAGGCCAAGACGACGACCACCGCCAAGGCTGCGGCCGAAGCACGCAAGCTGATCGGCGAGAATACCCGCCGTCTTTGATGTTCGACAACGAGAGGAGCCCGTCATGTACGACTTTCTGGACCGTCCTGTCACCAGTCTCGACCACGGCGGCCGTTTCCTCGTCTGGTCCACGCGAAGCTGGGTCGGGGCCCTATCCGAGAGAAAGTGCCCGGCCGGCGCGATTGCCGCAGGTTTCGAGCAATGGAACATGCTGAAAGGGCTTCAGCCATTCCTGCGGATGATGGCGCTGTTCAACCGGCACGGGCTCGAAAACTTCCAGTTCTGCGCCCTGCAGTGCAACCACGTGTCCGAACACGAGGCGATCATCATCAGTCTCGTCTGCGCCCTTCGCGACGAGGCCTCCTGTGTGGCGCTGCGCCAGACGCTTGATCTGCTCGTTGAAGCGGAAGCGGTCGGCGATGTGATCCTCTCGCTGGCCGATCTAGGAAACGCGATGGCAGCAGCCGGCATCCATCCTGTCCGACCTATTCCGGACCATTCCCCGCGCGCCAATGGCACGAAAGCCTCCGGCGCATAGTCCGGCGGTCGGCCGTATGGAACCCCTGTCTCTCCCCCAAAATCGAGGCGTACAATGATGAGCGATCGCCACGCCATGCGGGCTGCCCTGCCCCCATCGGCCATCTCGACAATCGAAACCGTCCAGGCTGTTCGCCACTGGAACGATCACCTGTTCAGCTTCGAGATCTCGCGGCCACGCAGCTTCCGGTTCCGATCCGGTGAGTTCGTCATGATCGGCCTGGCCGGTTTCAGAAAGCCGGTGATGCGCGCCTATTCGATCGCCAGTCCCGCCTATGCCGAGACGCTCGAATTCCTCTCGATCAAGGTCCCGATGGGACCGCTCACCTCGCGATTGCAGGGCATAATGCCCGGCGATCCGCTCTATTTGGGCCGCAAGGCGACAGGCACGTTGGTGGCCGACGCCTTACGGCCTGGAAACCGGCTATTCCTGTTGTCCACGGGGACTGGCCTTGCCCCCTTTCTGTCCCTCATCCGGGATCCCGATATCTATGAGCGCTTTGGCCAGGTCATCGTCGTTCATTGCGTGCGCCACGTCAGCGATCTTGCCTTTCGCGCGGAACTGGAAAGCCATCTGGCCGATGACCCGCTGGTCCAGGACCAGGCGCTACTGCAACTAACGTATGTGCCAACCGTGACGCGCGAGCCATTCCACACATCCGGACGCATTGGCGATCTGGTCGATTCCGGCCGGCTTTTTCGTGGCGTTGGCGGTCCGACTGCCTTTGATCCCGCCACCGATCGGATCATGCTGTGCGGCAGCATGGCCATGATCCGCGACTTCGCCCGCCGCCTTGAGCTTGCAGGGTTCGACGAAGGCTCGAACGCCGCCCCCGGAGCCTTCGTCATCGAGCGGGCATTCGTCGGGTGACCGTTGCCGTTTGCCCAAGGTGCAGGTGTCTCGAAAAGAAGCCGTCGAAGCCGCGTGGGCGGCTACCCGCTCGCGGGACCATTGCGTGCGTTCTTCCAGCGCGTGGCAGCGAAGAGAGGCAAGTCGATCGCCGCAGTTGCCACAGCGCGAAAGCTTACGAGGATTATCTGGCATATGATTTAACCTCAGCGCAAAGGGAAACCTAACGCGCGCAGGGCCGACTTCAGGCGTTCGCGCCCGTTCAGCGAAGCAGCGGAGCTTCCACGCTTCAAGAGGAGCGCGCGCCAGCCAACCACATCCTGCCCTTGGCCACGTTGGAATTCGCGCGACACTTCGTCGTATGCCGCGATAGGCTCGCGCTGCGCCTCCAGCCGGTAAACTTCGTGATGAAGCACTGCGGACTGCGGCAACCGCGGCTTGATCGCTGCCGGAGCCGCCTCGTCCGGCCAACCGACCACCAGCCCGAAAGCAACCACGGCACGCGGCGGAAGCTCGACCAACGCCGCCACGTCTTCCGGATGATTGCGCAAGGCACCGATATAGACGGTTCCCAGGCCAAGCGATTCCGCCGCGATTACAGCGTTCTGCGAAGCCAGTGCAGCATCGAGCGCGGCGACGGTAAAGCTCTCCAAGAACTCGAAGCCTTCCGCCATTGCGCCGGCATCATCCGCCACCAGCTTGGCGCGGGCCAGGTCTGCGATCCACAGCAGGATCAACGGCGCCTGGGCGATGTGTTTCTGCCCCCCGGCGAGCTCCGCCAATTTGCTTCGCTTGTCCGCGTCGGTGACCGCGACCACGCTCCAAAGTTGCAAGTTCGATGAACTCGCCGACGATTGGGCCGCGGCGACCAACGTCTCGATAAGGTTGTCGGGTAGCGGTTCGGAGTTGTAGGCCCGCACTGTCCGGTGCGCCAGCAACCTGGAGATCGTATCGTTCCAAAGGATGCTGTTGGGGCGACTCGCCCCGTAGCGAGCAGCCAATGCGAGATCGACCGGCCTGTTCTGCGGATCGTCAAGAGCCATGGGGTATTCCTTGCTGAGGTGCAGGAAAGCGTACGAAGACGCTCCGGCACGCTCAAACCAGATGATCCAATAGATCTATGAACAGCGATCAAGCGTGACTGGAAGGCCCTGGCCGAGACCGCGCGCGTCACGCTTACCCTGCTTCGCAGCTGTGGCTGCGAGGTGAGAGCCTGCTTGCCTCGGGAACGTGCAGCCCACAGCGAGCAATTCGAAACCTTCAATAGCGCTATCAGCACCTCTCGTTTCGTGAGGCCTCCCCTTGCGCCTAAGGTCAAAAGGCAAAGGAGTTCGTTTTGAAGCGATCACACACATGAGCGACAGGACACGGCACACCGATGTCCTCGTCATCGGCGGAGGCATGGCCGCGACATGGGCTGCCATCGCCGCGGCGGAGACCGGGGCACGCGTCATCCTCGTCGACAAGGGCTTCGTCGGAACGAGCGGAGTGACCGCGACCGGCGGCCCCAATCACTGGTGGGTGTCGCCAGACCCCGTCCTCCGGCGAGAGGCGATCGAGAAACGACTGCGGCTTTCGGAAGGCCTGGGAGACGGCGAATGGATGGCGAGAATTCTCGACCTGACCTGGCGCTACCTGCCCAGCTTGGCCAAGCACTATCCTTTCGGCTCGGACGGCAAGGGTGGCATCTATTACTCGGGCGTACGTGGCTCCGAATATATGCGAGCGC
>Ga0105251_10003975_pt1 | contig 10468 bp, 10 predicted proteins | sample KBSS64metaG_FD_80424 | JGI IMG/M metagenome (GOLD analysis project Ga0105251, IMG submission 80424) | Switchgrass rhizosphere microbial communities from Kellogg Biological Station, Michigan, USA - KBS S6-4 metaG | ecosystem: Host-associated > Plants > Roots > Rhizosphere > Soil | place...
ATTGAGCGACAACAGGCGATTGCGGCGAATCTGCACCAACCGCTCAGGGCTGACGGTAAGACCCACCACCATAGGATGCTTGAGCGCATAGAGGCTGCGTGGCGGCGGCGACTGGATCACCAACGGGATATTGGCGGTCTTGTAGCCGCGATTGGCAAGATAGATGGAGGTCGGCGTCTTGGAGGCGCGGGACACGCCTGCCAGAACGATATCGGCCTCCTCCCAATTTTCATGGCCCACTCCATCATCATGGGCGATGGTAAACTGGATCGCCTCGATCCGGGCGAAATAGGCTTCGTCCAATATATGCTTGCGCCCTGGCCGGTTGCGCGTTTCCTGTCCCAATATGTTGGACAGCGCGTCGGTCACGCTGTCCAGCGCCGCGACATGCGGCAAGCCCAGCGCCCGGCAGCGCGTTTCCAGCCGGCGCCGCAGCTGGTGGTTGGAAAGGGTGAAGAGGACGAGGCCTGGATTGGCGGCAATCTCCTCCATGATCCGGTCGAGATGGACGTCGGACCGCACCATCGGCCAGAAATGGCGCACTGCCTCAACATTTTCGAACGCGCCGATCGCCGCCTTGGCGATATTCTCCAGCGTTTCGCCGGTGGAATCAGAGAGGAGATGAAGATGGATGCGTGACATGCCCGAATATCTCTGTGGGGAGGCTGTGGATAAATCAAGGCATAGCTTGCGGACAGAATCAGGCCTCTGTCGCCGTCCTCGATTCCGGGAATCTTGTCCACAGCTCCCCAACAACCCGATTTTTTCACCCACAGGCTGTGGATAAAGGGGATAACCATCCTGACTCGGGCGAGAATCTATGCGCTTGAGGAGTCAAGTTGTTGGCAAATCCGGGCACAGCGCATAAACCCCGCTGCCAAGCGCCCAACTAACTCCATCATCCTTTGAATCTAAATAAGAGATAATATGACGGGACCAGATGCCGGCCTTGAAAACGGCCCAAGCCTTAAGCCGCTTCTCTCGGTCCTGAAGGGCGAATGCCTCTCGCCGCCGCCAATCTGGCTGATGCGCCAGGCCGGCCGTTACCTGCCCGAATATCGCGAATTGCGAGCACAGAAGGGCGGATTCCTGGAGCTGGTCTATGACAGTGCGGTGGCGGCGGAGGTGACGCTCCAGCCCCTGCGCCGGTTCGGTTTCGACGGCGCCATCCTCTTTTCCGACATTTTGATCGTGCCCTATGCGATGGGGCAGGACCTTTGGTTCGAGACGGGGGAAGGGCCGCGCCTGGCGCCGACGCTGGACTTAACCGACCTTTCCGCGCTCAAACCCGATTTCAGCCGCTTTGAGGCGGTCTATGCGACGGTCCGGGCGGTCAGGGCCGCGCTGGACCCGGAAGTGACCTTCCTGGGCTTTGCAGGCAGCCCCTGGACCATCGCGACCTATATGGTGGCAGGGCAGGGCAGCAAGGATCAGGGCGCGGCCCGGCGGCTCGCCTATCAGCAGCCTGAACGTTTCGCGGCGATCATCGATGCGATCGTCGATGCGACCGTCATTTATCTCAACGGTCAGATCGAGGCGGGGGTCGAGGCGATTCAGCTGTTCGACAGCTGGGCGGGGAGTCTGGCGCCCTTGCAGTTCGAGCGTTGGGTGATTCAGCCCAACCGGCGGATCGTCGAGAAATTGAAGGCCCTTCATCCCGATATTCCGGTGATCGGTTTCCCCAAAGGCGCGGCGGAGAAGCTGGCCGATTATGCCGTGGGCACCGGCGTCGACGCGGTGGGCGTCGATGAAAGCGTCGATCCCCACTGGGCCAATCGCGCCTTGCCCCAGGGGCTGCCGGTGCAGGGCAATCTCGACCCGCTGGCTTTGATCGCCGGGGGCAAGGCCGTGGAGGAGGCGGTCGACAACATCTGCGCCGCCTTTGCCGGACGGCCGCATATCTTCAACCTTGGCCATGGAATCCTGCCCGATACGCCGATCGCGCATGTCGAAGCACTGCTGACCGTCATTCGCCAGCTGGAGAGCCGATGATGCCTTATCTGGGAGCAGCCTATTTGTGGGTCAAAGCCGCGCACGTCATCTTCGTCATTTTCCTGATGGCGGGCCTGTTCATGATGCCGCGATTCTTCGTCTATCATCAGCAATGCCCGGTGGGGTCGGACGAGGACAGGAAGTGGATCGACCGGGAACGGCGGTTGCTCAAGATCATCCTCAACCCGTCGATCATTCTGGTCTGGGTTTTCGGCCTGATGCTGATGGTGGAAATCGGCGCCTGGCATTTCGGCTGGTTCCACCTGAAGCTGCTCTTCGTGCTGGGCCTGTCGGGCTATCATGGCTGGATCGCGGGGTATGTGAAGAAGCTCGCCAAAGGGCTACGGCCCCTCAGCGAGAAGCAGTTGCGCCTTCTCAACGAGATACCCGGTATCGCTGCCGCGGTGATCGTCATCGCAGTGATCGTGAAGCCGTTCTGACGGTTTCTTAACCGTCAGATGACGCTATCTGGTTGAAAATCGCCCTAGCCGGCCGGATCGACAGCGATATTGTCGATGAGCCGGGTCTTGCCCAGTTTCGCCGCGCCCAGCAGGCGCGCCGGACGGTCCAGCGCCGTCATCGGTTCCAGCGTCGCAGCGTCGCAGAGCGTCACATAGTCGATGGGATCGAAACCATGCGCCGCGAGCATGGCGACGGCCTTGGCGATGGCGGCATCGACGGTGGCGCCTTTTTCCATTTGCCGCGCCGCTTCGCCCAGGGCGCGAGGCAAAGCCAGCGCATCCTTGCGCTCTTCTTCGGTCAGATAGGCATTGCGCGACGACAGAGCCAGACCATCCTCGGCCCGCTGCGTCGGGACGCCGACAATCTCGATGGGCATGTCAAGGTCGCGCACCATCTGGCGGATCACCGCGAGCTGCTGATAATCCTTTTCTCCGAACAGGGCGACATCGGGCTGAACCTGATTGAACAGCTTGGTCACCACGGTTGCCACGCCGTCGAAATGGCCGGGGCGGGCCGCGCCGTCCAGCCCCTCGGTCACGCCGGACAGCGAGATGTTGGTGGCGTAGCCCGCCGGATACATGACCTCCACCCCTGGCGCCCAGAGAATGTCGACGCCGGCCGCCTGCAGCATCTGCGCATCTTTGGCCTCGCGCCGGGGATAGGCGTCGAGATCCTCATTCACTCCGAACTGGCGCGGATTGACGAAGATCGATACGACGACATGGCCCGCATGGCGGCGCGCTTCCTCGACCAGAGCCATATGGCCGTCATGCAGCGCGCCCATGGTGGGCACCAGAGCCAGCGGTTTTCCGTCGCTTTTCAGGGCTTCGACAGCGGCACGGAGCGAAGGCAGGTCACGGAGGGTTTGCACGTTACGAGGGGCTCCGATAAGGGCATCAACAAGGGGATATCCTGCTAAGGCATGACCGGGCAAAACGGTCAATATTCATTGCGACAATCAACGGGGTTATCAAGGTCCGATGGCGAACGCCCACACGCACCATATCGTTTTCGCCAATGAGAAAGGCGGAACCGGCAAGTCGACGACCGCCGTGCACACGGCCATCGCCCTGACCGCGCTGGGTCACAAGGTCGGCATGATCGACCTCGACCCGCGCCAGCGCACCATCACCCGTTATATGGAGAATCGCGCCGAAACGGCGCGCCGTCGCGGCATCGACCTGCCGACTCCGGAATTCGCCGTGTTCAACGGCGACAGCGTCGAAGCGCTGGAAGAACAGGCCGCGACTCTGGCCGAGGGCAAGGATTTCCTGGTCGTCGATACGCCGGGCCGCGACGATGATTATGCCCGCCACATGGCCGCCCGCGCGCATACGCTGGTCACGCCGATGAATGACAGCTTCGTCGATTTCGACCTGATTGGGCAGGTGGATGCCGAAACCTTCAAGGTGAAGCGCCTGTCCTTCTATTCCGAGCTGATTTTCGAGGCGCGCAAGACCTGCGCAAAGGCAGACGGCGTGACGATCGACTGGGTGGTGCTGCGCAACCGCGTCCAGCATCATGATGCCCGCAACAAGAAGCGGGTGGGCGATGCGCTGGTCGAACTGTCTCGCCGTGTCGGGTTTCGCGTGATTCCGGGTCTTTCGGAGCGCGTCATCTTCCGCGAGCTTTTTCCTTCGGGCCTCACCCTGCTCGACAAGGGTCATTTGGGCGAACTGGGCGTCAGCCATATCGCGGCGCGGCAGGAGCTGCGTGAGATGGTTTCGGGCCTCGCCCTTCCCACGCGTGACGAAGTCCAGCCGCTGGATATGCTCGGCGCGGCCTGATGGGTCTGCTGGCCTTTCTGCTGATCGGGCTTGCGGCCTGGCTGATCTGGACGGGACGATTGCAACGCATGAGTGCGAAGGACGGCATGGCGCTGGGCGCTGCATTGGTGGGCGCGGTGATGGCGGCAAAGGGAAAACCGGTGATCGGTGCGCCATTGCTGCTGGGGGCGACGCTGTTTTTCTTTTCGAAGAGTCAGCCCGCCAAAAAAAGAGCAAGGGCAGCAAATCCTCCGGTGTCGCCAGCGCCGCAGGATATTATCGCCGCACGCAAGCTTTTGGGGCTGACGGCGGACGCTGACGCCCGCGCCATTCGCGCCGCGCATCGCCGCCTGATCGCCTCCGTCCATCCCGACAAGGGAGGCACCGAGGCGCTGGCGGCGCAGATCAACGCGGCGCGTGACCTACTGATCAAGGACGCAACGCAGCGCCATTAATCGGGGAGAGGATGCCATGGCTCACCGCTTTCATCCCACGCTCCTGCGCGAATATGATATTCGCGGCATCGTCGGCGAAACGCTGGGCGCGGCTGATGGCTATGCGGTTGGGCGCTGCTTCGGCACGCTGATCAGCCGGGCGGGCGGATCAAGGGTTGCGGTCGGCATGGATGGGCGACTTACCTCCGCGATGCTGGAAGAGGCGGTGGCAAAAGGCCTTCAGGACTCCGGTGTTGATGCAGTGCGCATCGGTCTCGGCCCGACGCCCATGCTCTATTATGCCGAGGCCGTGTTGGGCGTCGATGGCGGCATTCAGATAACCGGCAGCCATAATCCCGCCGATCACAATGGCTTCAAGCTGGTGTTTCAGCACGGCGCCTTTTTTGGGCACGACATAAGGCGCCTGGGCGAGATGGCGGCGGCGGGCGACTGGACTGACGGATCGGGCGGGCAGGAAAGCGTCGCCATCATGGATCGCTACGCCGCGCGGCTGGTCGAAGGGTTCGACGGCGCGGCCTGGCGCATCGGCTGGGATGCGGGCAATGGCGCGGCCGGTCCGGTGGTGGAGAAGCTGGTCAAGCTCCTGCCGGGTGAGCATCATATGCTGTTCACCCAGATAGACGGCCATTTTCCGCATCATCACCCCGATCCCACTGTCGAGGCGAATCTGGCCGACCTGAAAAATCTTGTCGTCGCCAACAAGCTCGATTTCGGAGTGGCTTTTGACGGCGATGGCGACCGGATCGGGGTGATCGATGGCAGGGGACGGGTGATCTGGGGCGACCAGCTGCTGGGCATTTTCGCCGAACTGGTGCTGCAGGACCATGGAGGAGCCACGATCGTCGCGGATGTGAAGGCGAGTCAGGCTCTGTTCGACCGGATCGCGGAACTGGGCGGTCGACCCTGCATGTGGAAGACCGGTCACAGCCTCATCAAGTCCAAAATGAAGGAGATTGGCGCGCCTCTGGGCGGGGAGATGACCGGTCATGTCTTTTTCGCGGACGATTATTACGGCTTTGACGACGGGCTTTATGCGGCAGTGCGGCTCATTCGCGGTCTGACGCGCCTGGGCCGCAGTGTGACGGCCTTGCGGGACGCCATGCCCGTCACGATCAATACGCCGGAAATCCGCTTCCCCGTTGAGGAAAGCCGCAAGTTCGCGGTGATCGAGGAGGTGCGCGCGCGCCTGCATAGGGACGGCGCGGTCATGAACGAAACCGACGGGTTGCGGGTCACGATGCCGGACGGCTGGTGGCTGCTGCGGGCATCCAATACGCAGGATGCGCTGGTCGTGCGGGCAGAGGCCGAAAATGCCGAGGCGCTGGCCAAGCTGATGGCCATCGTCGATTCGCAGCTTGCTCATTCGGGGGTGATTCGGTCCTGACGCGCCGTTTCGATGACAAGGCTGGACAAAAGCGTGATACCGTTATCAAAAAATGGGTGACTCTTTCCGTTACGGAAAGCTGGCAAAAAAGTGACGATTGCATGAAACGCAATCATAGGTCAGCTTTTCGCATTTGCGGGAACCAGCGCTGCACCGCAAAAGGAACGGGCCTTTCAGGCATCCTCTCCTAAAACTTTCAAGCCGTCCTTCGGGGCGGCTTTTTTTTTGCGTTTACGTAAACGTCATTTTCGCCCGCTGCCGTAGCGTCGGTGGGTGGACCGTCGCATCCGCTCCATGAAAACCACGAAAATTAGGGCTTTTCGAACGATAAATTAACCATATTGCTTATAGCAGCAGGGCTTCAGGGGACCGCTTCGCGGGAAGAGCCACATGTCTATTGTCGAGTTCAGGAGAGGAATTGCCATGCCGTTGCGCCGTCCCGTTTTTGCCGGTCTCTTGCTGACCGCGCTTGCGGCCCCCGTTCCAGCCTATGCCGGCGGCTTCTATTTGCAGGAGCAATCGCCCATCGAGACCGGGCGCGCGCTGGCCGGTGCCGGTGCAGCGGCGGACGATCCGTCTGCCATCTATTTCAACCCGGCGGCCATGACCGAACTGTCCGGCATTCAGACTTCGATTGGCGGCGTGGCGCTGATGGCGACGGCGCACCAGTCCAATCGCGGTTCCTATCGCACCATTCCCGGTTCGACGGTTCTTGTTCCGATTTCCGGTAATTCGGGCGGCAATCCCTTTGACAAGGTCATCCTGGTTCCCAGCTTCTATATCACCGGCCAGGTCACCGACCGGCTTTGGCTGGGCGTGGGCATCAACGCGCCTTTCGGCCTCAAGCTGGACTATGACGACGGCTTTTTCGGCCGCTATGATTCGCTCCACACCAACCTCAAAACCTACAATATCCAGTCCTCCGCCGCTTATAAGCTGAACGATCATTTCTCGGTCGGCGGCGGCGTCGATGTGCAATATGTGAAGGCCACGCTGACCAACGCGCTGCCGCAGCTTTCGCCGTTGATCGCGACCGACGGCATGGCAGAACTGAAGGGCGACGACTGGTCGGTCGGCTGGAATGCGGGCCTGTTCTACACTGATGGGGACACCCATGTCGGCGTCTCCTATCGGTCGAGCGTCAAGCAAAAGCTGACCGGCACCCAGACCATTTCCGGGCTTCAGGGTCTGCTGGCTAGCGCCAATGGTGAATTTGACGCGTCTGCCCCGCTTAACCTGCCGGATATCGTGACGGTTGGCTTCATGCATCGGCTGACGCCGAAGCTGCGGGCGATGATCAGCGCCCGCTGGTACAATTGGTCGGTGTTCAAGGGCATCGCCGTCACCACGGCGAGCGGCACGTCGAACAAGGAACTGGACTATAAGGACAGCTACAGCGTCAGCCTGGGCGGGGAATATGACGTCAGCCCGGCGCTGACCCTGCGCGCGGGCACCATGTTCGACCGTTCGCCGACCAACAAGCAGCATCTGACGACCCGCGTTCCCGACGGCGACCGGGCCTGGCTGACGGCCGGGGCGACCTATAATATCTCGCCCGCCTTTGCCCTCAACCTCAGCTACGCGCATAATTTCGTCGAGAAGGCGAACATCATCCGCCCCGACAGCTATTATCCTTCGCCCGCGACGGTGACGGCGACCACTTTGTCGCAGACCAGCGGCAATGCGGACCAGATCGCCGCATCGCTGACGGCGCGCTTCTAACTTTCACGATAAATCCCTATAGGGGCTTCATCATCGATGGAGCCCCTTTTTCATGTCCGATCATAATCCCGGCCTGCGTCCCTGGCGCGACATCGCCCGTCGCCAATGCCGCCAGATCATGGTCGGTAACGTTCCTGTCGGCGGCGGCGCGCCGGTGACGGTGCAGACCATGACCAACACGCCGACCCATGACGTCAAGGCGACGGTCGACCAGATTCGCCGCTGCGAGGAAGCGGGCGTGGACATCATCCGCGTCTCCTGCCCCGACGAGGAATCGACGGCCGCACTCAAGCAGATCGTCCGTGCCGCCCGCGTGCCGATCGTGGCCGACATTCACTTTCATTATAAGCGCGCGCTGGAAGCCGCCGATGCGGGCGCGGCCTGCCTGCGCATCAATCCGGGCAATATCGGGTCCGAAGCGCGGGTGAAGGAAGTGGTCGAGGCGGCCAAGGCAAACAATTGCTCGATCCGGATCGGGGTGAATGCGGGGAGTCTGGAAAAGGACCTGCTCGAAAAATATGGCGAGCCTTGCCCCGAGGCATTGGTCGAGAGCGCGCTCGACCATATCAAGCTGCTCCAGGATCAGGATTTCCACGAATATAAGGTGGCGGTGAAGGCGAGCGACGTCTTTCTCGCTGTCGCTGCCTATATGCAGCTTGCGGAAGCGGTGGATTGCCCGCTGCACCTTGGGATCACCGAAGCGGGGGGGCTGATCGGCGGCACGGTGAAAAGCGCCATCGGCATCGGCAATCTGCTGTGGGCCGGGATCGGCGACACGATCCGCGTTTCCCTCTCTGCCGAACCGGAGGAGGAAGTGCGGGTCGGCTATGAAATCCTGAAGTCGCTTGGCATCCGCACGCGGGGGGTCAAGGTCATCTCCTGCCCCAGTTGCGCGCGGCAGGGTTTCGACGTGATCCGCACCGTGCAGGCGCTGGAGGAACGGCTCCAGCATATCCATACGCCGCTATCGCTGTCGGTGCTGGGGTGCGTGGTGAACGGCCCCGGCGAAGCGCGGGAAACCGATATCGGCCTGACTGGCGGTGGCGCGGGCAAGCATATGGTCTATCTGTCCGGACTCACTGATCACACGGTGCAGGACGAAGGCATGATCGATCATATTGTGAGCCTTGTCGAAGCCAAAGCGGCGGAGATCGAGGCGGCCAAGCTCGAAGCCGAAACCACGGACGCAGGTAGAGCGGAGGCGGCCGAATAAGCGCCTTTCCGTTCATGGCTGCATCCCGGTCCTTTGCGATTCCCTTTGCCGTCTGCTGCGCCGGGGTGGCGCTGTTTTCGGTGATGGACGCGGCGATGAAGGGCTTGAGCCTTTCCATCGGCCTGTTCAACGCGCTGTTCTGGCGTGCCGTGGCGGGAAGCCTGCTGGGTCTGACGTTGATGCTGCTGACCCGGCAACGCTGGCCGAACCGGGCGGTGCTGCGACTGCATCTGCTGCGCGGGATCGTGGTTGCGCTGATGGCCAGCCTGTTCTTCTGGGCGATCATGCGGATGCCGCTGGCGGAAGCCATCGCCCTGTCCTTCATCGCGCCGCTGATCGCGCTCTATCTCGCCGCGCTGCTGCTCAAGGAGCGGATCGGGCGTCAGGCCATCGGCGCGTCGCTGCTGGGATTGGTCGGTGTGGGCGTGATCCTCTCGGGCCGGATGCGGGGCGACTATGATCTGAACGCGCTGCTGGGTGCGGGGGCTGTTCTGCTTTCGGCTGTGCTGTTCGCCTGGAATCTTATCCTGCAACGGCAACAGGCGCAGCTTGCTTCACCGATCGAGGTCGCGTTCTTTCAGCATATCGTCATGCTCGGTGTGTTCGCCCTGTTCGCGGCGCTGATGCGATGGACGCCGATGCTGCCCTCGGCGCCGTCATGGCTGCTGATCATTCTGGCCGCCGCTCTGGCCTTCACTTCGCTGGCCGCCCTTGCCTGGGCCTATGCCCGGGCGGAAGCGCAGGTTCTGATTCCGGTCGAATATACCGCCTTCGTCTGGGCCGCGATCATCGGCGCTCTGGCCTTTGGCGACCCGCTCAGCCTGACGACCGTGGCTGGAGCCGGTCTGATCGTGGCGGGTTGTCTGATCGCGGCACGGGTGCGGTCGGGGAAGGCGCCGCATGTCGAACCGTCCATCGCCTGAAAGGAAAAGCATGTCCGTCATCATCCGCGAGGCCGTTCCTTCCGACATCGGCACGATTCACGATTTCATCCTTGCCCTCGCCGACTATGAAAAGCTCGCGCATGAGGTGAGGACCGACCGGGCGAGCCTCGACAAATATCTTTTTGGCCCCCGTCCCATGGCCGAAGTGCTAATCGCGGAAAATGAAGGCGAGGCCATCGGCTTCGCCCTGTTTTTCCACAATTTTTCGACCTTTGAAGGACGGCCGGGCGTCTATCTGGAGGATCTGTTCGTCATCCCGGAAGCGCGGGGGCTGGGCGCGGGCAAGGCGTTGCTCTCCCGCCTCGCGCAGCTGGCGATCGAGCGGGATTGCGCGCGGCTTGAATGGTGGGTGCTGGACTGGAACGCGCCGTCCATCGCCTTCTATCGCTCACTGGGTGCGCGGCCGATGGACGAATGGACGGTGCAGCGCGTGGATGGCGAAGCGCTCAGCGCCCTCGCTTCAGCGCATCCTGCACGCTGACGCCCATCAGGACGGCGCTGAACGCGCCCAGCGCGACGAGGACCAGGGC
>Ga0105251_10003976_pt1 | contig 10467 bp, 12 predicted proteins | sample KBSS64metaG_FD_80424 | JGI IMG/M metagenome (GOLD analysis project Ga0105251, IMG submission 80424) | Switchgrass rhizosphere microbial communities from Kellogg Biological Station, Michigan, USA - KBS S6-4 metaG | ecosystem: Host-associated > Plants > Roots > Rhizosphere > Soil | place...
GCCGTCATCGAAGGCCTGACCCGCGCCATGCCGCGCGCCCAGCGCCCGGAAGCCGGCCTGACCTACCTCGCCGGCCTGCTGCACAACTTCGGCTACCTGCTGCTGGCGCACGTGTTCCCGCCGCACTTCTCGCTGATCTGCCGTCACCTGGAGGTCAACCCGCACCTGTGCCACAGCTATGTCGAGCAACACCTGCTGGGCATCAGTCGCGAACAGATCGGCGCATGGCTGATGCGCTACTGGGACATGCCCGATGAGCTGGCCACCGCCCTGCGCTTCCAGCACGACCCGAGCTACGACGGCGCCTACGCCGAGTACCCGAACCTGGTCTGCCTGGCCGTGCGCCTGCTGCGCGGGCGCGGCATCGGCTCCGGCCCGGATGAGGACATTCCGGATGCGCTGCTCGAGCGCGTGGGCCTGACCCGCGACAAAGCCAACGATGTTGTGAGCAAGGTGCTTGAAGCCGAAGTGCTGCTGCGCGAACTGGCTTCGCAGTTCAGCCAGGCCTGAACGCAAACAGGCCCGCGCCCAGGGGATTCAATTGATCCCCGTGGGCGCGGGCCTGTTAACCAAGTATGCAGTCCCGATCAAGTGCCTGGCTTAACCCAGGTAGCGCAACATCCAGCCCTCGCCACCGGATAACAACCGGCCACACAGCACGATGCGTCCGTCCGCCATCAGCGCCATGTCTCTCAAATCCTCGTGTCTGCCTTCATCATTGAAAACACTGAAGCCCTTATCCGGGTTGAACGTCAGGTCCAATGCGCCGTCAGCCAAATAGCGTGCCGTGACCACCGCTGTATTTTCATTGACTTGAGTATCGCCATTACCCCCGGCGACAACGATTGATCCATCTCCCAGCTGGGCACAGCGCTTCCAGTCTCCCCCGCCCGGTACCAGGTCGGCGTACAGTGGCTGACTGTGGTTGAAGGGAAGATTGTACGAACCGCTTCTGTTCAACACGACCGTCAAGCCATTGTGGCGACCTGCCCTTCGCGAGTTTCCCACCACGACAATCCGACCGTCATTTTCGCGCACCGTTATATGATCGAACGTGATGTAGTCCGGGTTCACCAGCTTCACGGGATAGCCACCATTGAACGCTTGATCCAACTGCCCCGTTGAGTTCAAACGTGTCACAAAGGCGCCCATTGCATTGTTCAGGTCGATGTATGTCCCACAAACCAGGATCTGGCCATCGGCCTGCACAGCAACATCCTGGCCGATACTCCAATCATGCGCCACGCCAGGAAGCTCGATTCGCGCATAACCCGCTCCCCCGAAACCCGCATCGGGTGAACCGTCCGCATTGCGTCGCAACACATACCCCTCGCCCTTGCCGAGCTCGGGCGAGCGACTCATCAGCAACACGATCTTGCCATCCGCCTGTTCGACTACCGTCGCCGCATGACCGGCAGCGGTCTGCCTCGTTCTATCCGGCAAGGCTTCACCACCATCCCGTTCTGCGGGGGTAAATTGAGGGTGGATGGCGTCGAAGCTATCAAGGAAAAGCTTACCGTCGCCATTGAAAGACGTATCCAGTTGGCCGTCTTGCAACTGCTTCATGATCAGCGTGCCGATGCTCGAATTCGTCTTGTACTGCCCGCTGATCAGCCATCCACCACTGGCCAACAAACTGAGCCCGAACGGAATGGCGTGGGTATCGTCTTCAAAGGCAATTTCGACAAAGCCGTGCTGCGAGGGGCCAAATGTGCGATCAAGCGATCCATCCTCATTCAACCGCGCCACGACAATAGGCGCGTGTTCCACATTTTCCATCGCGACCAGTGTTTTCCCGCCGGGCAAGGCGAGAACAGCTCTGGGAACACCGAAGACTTGTGGCAGCGCGAAAAACAGCACACCCGTTTTATTGAATGTCCGATCAAGGGATCCTGCGGCGGCGATCAGTCGGTTCATGATTTCCTGCTCCATCAAGATAGGCACGGCAAATAATCAGGCCAGATAACACACCATCCAGCCAGCCAACGGATTGAACACCTGCGCCAGGTGATGTCCGCCGCAAACGACAATCCGCTGTTGCGCCGAGAGGGTCATGCCCCGGGTAGCTTCCAGCCACTGCGGGTCATCGAACACCACGAAGCCGACTTCATTGAACGCGCTATCCAGTTGCCCGGTCATGAGATAACGCGCGGTACAGGCCTCGCTGTTTTCGCTGAAGAACTCACTGCCGGTGGTGCCCGAAACGATCAACAGATCATCCCCCGCTCCGCCAAAGGTGCAACGGCTCCAGCGCTGGCCGATATCCGTCAGCTTGGAATACAGCGGCTGGCCGTTGTTGAACACCAGGTTGAACCCGCCATCGCGGTTCAGCAGCAAAATCGCGCCGATTCCGGTCTTGAGGCTTTCCGACTTGCCACCGACCAGCACGATCAAATCGTCCTTCGCCCTGACCCGGATATCGTAAATTGCCAACAGATCAGGATTGGCTTGCAGCAGGTTGGCAAACCCCGAGTCCTGGCGTCCGTCAGGATTGAAACGCACCACGTACAGTCCATAGTCGTTGTTCGTACGGTAACTGCCATGCACGACCAGCTTGCCATCACGCTGGAGCGCCACGCCGCGGCCTTCGCTGTCGAGCGCATCGGGCAATTCGACGAACGCGCGACCGCTGCCATTGAACGTCTGGTCGAACGAACCGTCACGATTGAGACGCACGACCTGGCCCTTGTAGGTACCCGCGGAAAAGTCCGCCGCCGAGGTCATGACCACGATCTTGCCATCGGGCTGCTCGATGCCCGACGCCTGGGCGCTGCCGCCGGACCGGATGCCCGCGCCGACGCCTCCGGCAACGGGCTGCCCGGTCTCGCGCGGCTTGAATGCTGCCAATTGCTCAGCCGTGCCACCCGCCACCGGATCGAGGAACACCACCCCGCCATCGCCAAAGCCCGCATCGAGCTGGCCCGTTTCGAGCAGCCGGATGACCGCCAGGCCACCACCGTCAACGCCGTCATTGAGGTATTGCGCAGTGAACAGCAGCCCGCCGTCACTCAGTCGGCTGCCGGCAAAAATCGAATCGATGCGTTTGCCGGGGAAAGACACCTCGACAAAGCCCTGGCCGTCTCCGAAGTCCGATGCGTAATCGAGTTTGCCATCCGGCGTGAGGCGTACCGCCGCGAAACCGACCATCCCCTCGAGGGGGAAACTCGCGGCAATCAACTTGCCATCGGGTAATGCGATGACCGCCACAGGCGAAGTGCCGGGCACGCCGGCAATAGGCCAGTCGAGCAAGCCTTGATGGGCAAATGTGGGGTCGAGTGTGCCTGCCTGTGCAGTGCGAGATGCTTGAGTCATGCTGATGTGCTCCAGAGTCGTCCAAGTGCCCCTCACGGCGGGACAACTGCGATGGAACACCAATACTTGGCGCCGAACACCTGTCAGTTCTGACAGTTCGACTGGCTTTGCCAGCCAATGTCATGACTGCGCAGGCCAGACTCAGGCGTCGGGCTTGGCCTTGCGTGGCTTCAGCTACTTCATCAGGTCCCCAGATCACCGGCGCCGGGTTGACCTTGCTGGGCGCGCCAGCCGAGGCAACATCTGAGTCACGTCAGATACCGCAACATCCAGCCAGCCTGTGGATTGATTTCCTGCCCGGTGTAGTGCTCCCCGCACACGACAATTCGGCCGTCTGACGTGAGAGCCATGTCCCTGGTGACATCCAGCCAATTCCGGTCATCGAACACCGCCCAGCCGACATTGGCGAAGGTCGTATCCAGCGCACCCGTCAGCAAATAGCGCGCAGTGAAGGCCACGGTGTGAGCCGTCAGGAACTCGCTGCCCCCCGTCCCCGCCACGATCAAGCGATCACCGTCGTCACCGCGGAATGCGCAACGACTCCATTGCTGGCCCATATCGGTCAGTTTGGAATACAGCGGCCGGCCCTGGTTGAAGACCCGATTGAACGTGCCGTCCTGGTTCAAGAGCGAGATCATGCCCACTCCGGTGTGAAAATCCTCGAACACGCCGCCGACGAGCGCGATCAGGCCATCTTTCGCCCTTACCGAAATATCGAAAACCGTCAGGGCAAACTGCGGGTCCGGCATTTTCAACGTTGCAAACTGCGCATCCTGCTGACCCTGCGCGTTGAAACGGGTCACGTACCAGCCATTCGCCCCTTGTTCGCGATAATCACCAAATACCACCAGTTTGCCGTCGGGTTGCAGCGCCAGGCCCCGGCCATAACTCTCGGACACATCCGCCAGCTCGACAAACGCGCTGCCCGTTCCATTGAAGGTTTTATCCAGCGAACCATCCGGATTCAGACGTACGAGCTGCCCCTTGAAATCGCCGAAGGAAAAATCCACCGCCGAGGTGATCAAGACGATTTTGCCGTCAGGTTGCTCGCCTGCGCAGGCATGGGAGCGTCCATTCAATTTGCGATGTGCGCGAGCGTCTTCAGCACTTTTTTGCTCGGCGTGGCGCGAACGTATGTTTCTCGCCTGCTCAGGCGTTGCACCCTCGAGGGGATTGAAAAACACCGCGCCACCGCGGCCGAAACCTTGGTCGAGTCGACCATCCTTGAGCAATCGGACAAGCGCCCGCCCGCTCGAGGCTTCACTTTGATTGCTGTACTGACAGGTAATCAGCACGCCATCATCGATTAACAACGCCGCGCCAAAAATGATCTCGATGTGCGTATCGGCGAAGCTGATCTGCACAAAACCGCGCCCATCGCCGAACCCGGTCCCCGTATCCAGCGCGCCTTTGTCGGTGAGGCGCACCACTGCAAAGCCACTCTGGAATCCCGACAGGCGACTGACGGCAATCAGCTTGCCGTCCGCCAACGAAAGCACCGCCTGCGGGGCTCTGCTGGCAATACCGGGGATTTGCCAATCGAGGACACCGTCCTCGGCAAACGTTGGGTCGAGCGTGCCTGGCTGCGTTTGGCGGAGTGCTTGAATCATGGTGGCGTGCTCCAAAGTCTCGCGAGCGCCCCTCACTGCGGGACAACTGCGATGGAACACCATTACTCCGCGCCGAACACCTGTCAGTTATGACAGTTCGACAGGCTTTGCCAGCCAATGTCATGACTGCACAGGCCAGACTCAGGCCTTTGGCTTGGCCTTGCGCGGCTTCAAGTACTTCATCAGGCCCTGGAACCACATGACCAGCGCCGGGTTGCCCTTGAGCTGGATCGACTTGTCCTGAATGCCCTGCATGAACGCCAGTTGCTTGTTCTTCGCCTGCATCGTGGCGAAGCCGTACGCGGCATCCTTGAAGGCAATGGCGAACGCCGGCTCCGCTACCGTTCCCGACTTGCTGGTGATGCGCTGATCCTTGACCACGAAATGCCGTGCCACTTTGCCGTCCAGGGTCTGTAGCTGGAACACCAGTTCCTTGTCACCCAACTGCTGTTGGAACGCAGGATTTGTCCGACTGGCCTTACCCATCAACAAACCCATCATCCACAGGAGAAAACGAAATTTCATGCGCACAGCCTCAAAAGGAAAATGAACGGCCGGGGCAGTGTAAGGGATTCGAACGGATCCGCCACTATCTACAACAGATAGAAGACGATGCAGCGATTTTCCTGTCAGATGACTACCAAGTCACTCCCAGGCTTGATCGTTCACATGCTCCGCGTGGGAATGCATCCGGTGACGCTCCGCGTCGCGCCATTCCCCTTCCTACATCTGAAGAAACACATACCTGTAGGAGCTGCCAGAGGCTGCGATCTTTTGGTCTTCTACCTCGCAAACCTATGGGAAATTTCCTGCGAGGCACCGGGATACCTGTGAACTAGGCAGGCTGGGACATCGTCGATAGCCTTCTGTAGGTCGCCGCATATTGGCGATACGGACGTGCAAGTCCGGCAGGAGTACACATTGGTTATGGAATTTCGCCGAGCGTTTTCCTATGCTCGCCGATCGTTATGGCTGCTGTGTATGGGAGGCCTTCGGGTCTGCCGGGTGACTCCACCGGTCTTGCACACCTATGCACAGCTGCCACCACTTTCGAAGTGCGAGCGAAACGGTGTCGGCTCCTATAACTGGAGTAAAACCGAATGATTAAACCAACACCCAATCCCCCAGAAAATCCCGATATTTCGCCCTACGAAACATTGGAATCAAAAAAATTTCACGATGCCGCTGAACGCGCGCTCGACCACCACTTCAAGCCGCCCACTGAGTCCCACCCCAAGCGAGAAACCGGCCTCTTTAGCCTTTCCCCCGGCACCGGCGCCGAAGCCCTGATGGCTAACGCCTCCGAAGATCTCCTGTCCATCAGCGCCATCGCCTGCGACCTCGCCGACGACCTCCACGGCTCCCGCCGCTCGGTAGCACTGGCACTGAGCAGAATGGCGGACGGGGTGCGGTTGATGGTGGAAGGCACGCTCGACCATATTGAAATGCGGAACCTGACAGCTAAGTCGTAGCGGGATGTGCGGATGAAAAAAGGGGACGTTAAGTCCCCTTTTCCAAATGACCAATTCCTCACCACTGACAGCCCGTTTCCGGTGAAAAATCCATACTAAAATCGTGCTCGAACGAGTACTTCTTCCCGGTTTTATAGTTCGTATAAGTCATTCCATAGACCCGGGCCCCCTGACTGACCATTTCATACTCACCCGTCAGGGCGCCCTCCGAAACCTCAACCCAAGTACTCGTGAACTGATACGGACGATCCTCTGCCAAAATTTCTTGCTCGGTATTCCGATGCACCAGAGAAATGGCCTTCTTCGACTTGCTGTACCTGACAGACGCTCCGCTCCATTTGGAGAAGGAGTCGTAATAAGTTCTGAGTTCAAAATTGATGCTTTTGGCGCTTTCTTGCGAACGGAAACAATAAATCTCTGTTGAGACTTCACTGTGCGCCGCCATAGAAAAGAGAAAAAACAGTGCAGCAGATAAAATTCGCATTGATTTCAATCTGATCATTCCTTCAACGATTCAGAGGTAATTGAAAGCGCATTCGCATTTCCCGGAACACTCGCTCACTCACTGCAGTGCCCATCGACGTATTGTCTCCACGACGGATCGTCGAAGTTGTCACCCCCCAATCGCTCCATCGAAGCCGCCAGACCTTTTTCTCGATCCTGCCCCGCCATGGTCGATGCAACTTTATAAAAACCGTCCTGGGGTAACCCAGTCTACAGGGCGACCAACTCCCCCAACCGGGCATTGGTTGTTTGCACAAGGCACGCGAGCCTTTCGATGGGCGCCTCTGCACCGGGCAAGGCTGACTGATAGATATCCTCGCAATAAGCCTCTTTGAAGCGCACCCTCTTCTTTTGCACATCAGTCAGTTGTTTCTCGTCGGCGGGCGCCAAACTGACCAGCGCTTTCCTGTATTGCTCATTCAACACCGCATCGACTTTTTCGAAAGTCTGCTGACCGCAAATAATCAGATCGGGATTGGAAAAGCTGTCGGGATTGCAGGTTTCCTGGGCATGTGCAGGATCCAGCAAAGCAGCCAAAGAAGAACCCGCGACCAGCTCCAAGAGCGCCTTTAGTTTGATCATGATCCGGATACTCCAGTGCTGCGCTCAGCCACCCGTTGCGGAATTTTCTGTGCCTTGCCTTCAGCTGTCATCGCCTCGCGGTACTCGCCGTAATACCGTTTTGCTTCGTCTTTGCGATCAAGGCGCCAGAGTGAATCGGCGATGTTCAACATCAGCACGGTGCGTTTACCAACCGCCTCGACGCCGCGATAAAACTTCAGTGCCAATTCATCTTTGCCGCCCTCGGCCAGGTAAAAACCCAAGTCGTTGTAGGCCTGAACACTTTGCGCCGGGGGATGACACGCCATGTAGGACTCGGGACTCAAAAAGGTCAGGCCCGACTCGATGGAGTCGGCGCGGGACTGCGCAGCTTTGATGGTGGAGATATATTTCAACCACTCCTTCGGGGACTCTGTTTCCAGGCTAGGCGTGAGGACTTCGCCATCTTCCGAAAACCACTGATTACCCACCCATTTGCCAAGACAAAAACGCGGGGAGCGCTCGGCCAGCATGCAACCGGTTTCCATGGAGATCACAGCGCAATGCTGTTGCGACTCCAGTTTTTCTTCACCATTTTCAAGCGACAACATGCCGAAGACGACGGGGTCGAGCAATACAGTTTTCTTGTCAGGGCTGAGCCAGTCCGGGTGTCCATCAGCGCCAACATCGGTGCTGAAGAGCGGGAAGGATTTGCCGTTGGCGTTGAACCATGCGGTCGCTGAATCCACCCCGGGCATCGTCCATTTTGTTGCTCGAAACGTCACTGTGTGCCCGTCGCTGCCGACGATCGGTGGATCCTCGGCAAATGCACTTGTGGCGGCCAGAAGACTGCCGATCATCAACACCCATTTAAGGCTGGTCATAGACGATCCTCTTCACCGCCGGGCTTTCTGACATCAGCTGTCTCTTCGTCACGCCATAGGACTTGATCAGCGCTTCCCACGAACCCTTCGAGCCAAACGATCGCTGGCTATTATCGAAGCTGTATTGTTCCAATCGCCCCGCCGTCGAGTAATACCCGCGCCATTCAGGACAGGCACCACAACCGCCGTAGCCGCCTATCGAAACAAGGCTGCCCTTGGTGCCTTTCACGCAATCCATCGCCACGACAACGTTACTCAGCATCGTCGCTTTCTTACCGTCAGATGTGAGCTGCGCAACCGTATCGATGTTGCGCCGCAACACTTTGCCGCCGATGTTGATCGTCTGGTCGGAACAGACCGGGATGAGATGGGTTTCGGCGTCATCCACCGTCACGGATCGGCAGGACGACACCATCACCACTTCAACACCGCCGCATTGCATGACATCGCGCTGGGTGTAGGCGTCCTTGGGAGCGGCGAAAGCTGGAAACGAGAGCAACAGCGAAAGGCTGCCCGCGAGAAGATACTGATTCATGGAAAATTCCCTTTTGCCGTTAACCGGCCTGTTGTCCAGCCAGGCACTTTGCATAGCCGTCGGCGAACTTGGCATCGAATGACAATTCCACCGGTTCTTCCAGTTCAGCCGAGGTATTGAGCAACACCCGAGTGGCCGGGGTGTATTTGATCCAGCCGATGGTGCCGCTGCCGTCCGTATCAAAGAGCAACTGGGCTTGCACGTTTTCACCGTCGTCTTCATCAATCAGCAGATTGACCTTGTCCTTGCCGACATAGCGGAACGGGAAGTTGCTGCTCCTGACCATTTCCGTGAGATAGCCATAGCAACTCCCTGCTTCGGCAGCTGCCGGAATGGCGTAGGTGAGGGGCAAAAGTAGAAGTGCTCCCAACATGGGCCGAATGCAAAAGCGGTTCATCCAATCATCCTTAATCAAACGGCGGCGATCACAAATCTTGGTACGTCAGCAGCCGGAACTCGTTGTTCACGAACTCGTAGTAACGGGTTCGGTAGCGACTCTCCAGCTCATTACCCTGCGCGTCCTCTTCGGTATCGGCGGCAATGCCGGAAACAATGAGCAGACGACTATCGGGCTGGCTCGCCAGGCTGAAGGTCGTGCCGTCGTACGCATTCGGCAGCCCGCCAACCACCTCCCCCGTGCGCACGTCCAGCACTTCGCCGCACATTGCACTGCCGCCACAACCGAGTCGGTGCAGGACGTAGTGGCCGGCAAAGTTGACCTTGCCTTCGAGTGCCTGCGCGCGAGCCTGACTGAGCGTCGCGTTGCTGTCGGCCTGCGGCAGCAGGTCGTGATGGGGCCCGGTGAACACTGGGGTGACGGTGTAATCCTTGAAATCCGGGTCAGCGGCGAAAGCCACGGACGTGGCAATGGCCAAGAGGCCACCGAGTAGAACTGAGCATCCTTTCACGCTGTAACTCCGTCACTGAAATCTATTCGGACTGACCTTCATAAAGTTGCGTCTGCGGGTTGAATTGCCACAGATGCGGTCGGGTCAGGGCTGCGTTGTTTTTGTAGCGAATCTGCCCGCGTTTATCCCTGATGTAGGAATAAATCTCGATGTCTTTGAAGTCGCCGCCGTTCTTGGGTGGACCGTCTAGCACCTTGATCCCGGCAAAGTAATCGCCGCCAGTATGTTTCAGGTAACCACGGCACTGGATCAGGAAGGCGTACGTCATGTCGCCGGCCGACCCGTGACTTGAATAGGAGAGGAAGATGAAATCGTCTCGGCCATCGCCATTGAGATCGCCTTGGTACACCACCTTGCCACGCTCCAGAGAAAATCCGTCATCGTAGAAGCCAGAGTGTATGTCCACGACACTTTCTCCACTGTCTTTCCATTGCGTAAGAAAGGTCTTGGTATCGCTTTTCTCATTGCAGACATCCGACGCCATCGCTGCCATCGGCAGCCCGCTCATAAATAACACCAGCAGTCGTTTCACTTCATATCCTTCGAATTCATCAATTCCAGTTCACCATCGCGATACAACACTTCGCAGCCGATCCACGCCAGATCCACCTGCGGCATCACCGCCGAAGGCTTGCGCAGTTCCCGCAACAACGTCGAACCATGCGACAACCGCCCACCCATCCGCGCAATCACTGCCCGCGC
>Ga0105251_10003981_pt1 | contig 10457 bp, 11 predicted proteins | sample KBSS64metaG_FD_80424 | JGI IMG/M metagenome (GOLD analysis project Ga0105251, IMG submission 80424) | Switchgrass rhizosphere microbial communities from Kellogg Biological Station, Michigan, USA - KBS S6-4 metaG | ecosystem: Host-associated > Plants > Roots > Rhizosphere > Soil | place...
AGGTGTGTAGTACACCGCTGATTGCGGCCATTCCGGTGCTGAAAGCTACGGCCGACTCTGCGCTTTCGAGTTCACAGAGTTTATCTTCCAGGACAGAGACCGTGGGATTGCTCATCCTGCTGTAAATGAAGCCGGGCTCCTTTCCCAATGCCACGTCATACCACTTGTCGATATCGTCATAGCCGTAGGCGGCACTGACCACTATGGGTGCCTGGGTCGCATTGTAGGGATGTTGAACCTGCTCTCCTCCCCATACGACTCGAGTTCCCATCCCAACCGCTGAAGCTTGGACGGTGCGTTTTTTGTTTTCCATAAAGTTGTCTCGCATCAAGGGAAACACAACCGTGTTCCTGGTGGGCTTGGGAGGACTATATGGAAGGCTCGTGCTTGTGAAAAATCATGATATCTGGGAGTAAGGGGTGCTTTTTTTAATGGCTGGATGCCAGTTACAGAGTGTCAAACCGTTACTCGCTGAGAAGTGCTCACATTCAGCTGCGCATGTAGTGGCTGGTACCATGCCGGGCTACTTGAGCCGTTCTGTAGCCCATGGTCCGTATTCCATTTCGTTTTCAAGCGGAACACGCGTTCCATTGGCGTGTTGTCCCTCGCGCTCATGGCGGATCGCAAAGTCTGGGTCCCGGGCCCTGGCAATGTCTTCGGTGATCACCCGCTCGCGCCGAAACGCTGCGGTGCCGCAGGTGCCTTCCTGTGTTGTGAACCTCTCTCGCAGCATTGAGTTTTATACCGCTCTACCCGGCTTTAAAGAGGGAACTCCAAGTGAAAGGTCGTGCCTGCTTCAATGCTATCAACGGATACGTGACCGCCATGCAGTTGCATGATTGAGCGAACAATGGCCAATCCCAGACCACCGGAATCGTCGGGTTGATTGCGTGAAGGGTCGCACCGGTAAAAGCGCTCAAACAAACGCGGTAGATGTTCTGCTGCAATCGGCTCGCCGTGGTTGTGCACCGTAATTTCGAGCGTGTCTTGCGAAACCCTGCTGCTAATCGTCACTGCAGATTCGGGAGTTGCGTAGCGCAGCGCATTGGCCAGCACGTTAGCCAATGCTCGACGGATCAAGCCTGGATCACCCACCAACTGATCCTGAGTACGGTTTATCAGTTCCACATCTCGCTCTTGCGCCACGCCTTCAAAATACTCACATAGCTGCTCGATCAGACCGTGCAGGTTGATTTGCTCGAGGTTTACGCAAGCGTTTGGCTGCTCGGTGCGAGCAAGAAACAGCATGCTGTCGATCATTCTCGCCAGCCTTTCATACTCTTCCTGATTGGAAACCAGCAAGTTCTGATAGTCCTCGATAGATCGACTGCGTCTCAGGGCTTGCTGGGTATGTCCCATCAGGTTGCCAAGCGGGGTTCGCATCTCATGGGCGAGGTCTTCCGAGAAGCGTGAAAGCTGGGCGAATCCATCCTCAAGGCGTGCAAGCATCTGGTTGAGGGCGCTACAGAGCAGCTTGAGCTCATTCAGTTCATCGAACTGATCCAGCCGCAGATGCAGATGCTGCGCATCGATTCCCGCTGCGCGCTTGGCCAGCAGGCGCACAGGGTGCAAGCCTCGTTGACTGACCCACCAGCCGAATGCGAACGCCAGCAGCGCACCGACTGACATGGCCAGCCAGAGCTTGAGCCGGTAAGCCCCCAGCATTTGGTCGCGCTCCCCCAATAACTTGCCAGCAATCAGGGTCAAACCGCGATCACCCTCTATTACATCCTGCCAGGCAAGCCGCACTGGCTCGGAGGAGTGATCGTCGACGAGGCGTGCGTGGGGTGCAGCGGGCAACTTAGGCAAAGTCATTCGCACTGGGTTGATTTCGATTAACACCTTGCCAGTGTCATCGACGATCCATAGCAGGCTGTCGCGATTGCCCAACATGTTTTCATAGAGCTTGGGCCGACCTCGCAGTTGCTCAATGCTGTCGCTATCGCTGATCAAGGCTTGCATTCGCTCCAGGCGTCCCAGTAAGGCCTGGTCATCGCGCCAGGCAATCTCTCGCTGTAATGAGTGATAAAGATAAAAACCAATGGAGCCCAGTAACACTGCGCTGACCAATGCGAACATGATCGCCAGACGCAGGCTCAAGGTGCGCGGAAACAGATTCAAGGTTGCACCTCAAGCATGTATCCGATACCACGCACTGTGTGTATCAACTTGAGCGTGTATGGATCGTCAACCTTGGCCCGCAGTCGACGGATAGCGACATCCACCACATTGGTGTCACTGTCGAAGTTCATCTGCCAGACCTGAGAGGCGATCAGCGAGCGCGATAGAACCTCCCCTTCACGACTCAGCAACAGATGCAGCAGGGAGAACTCCTTGTTGGTCAGGGTGAGGCGCTCTCCGTTGCGCGTCACCTTGCGCCGCAACAAGTCCAGGCTCAGGTCGCCCGCCACAAAATGCTCAACCTCGCGAGGCGGGCCACGGCGCAGCAAAGTGCGTACGCGCGCCAACAGCTCGGCATAGGAAAAGGGTTTGACCAGATAATCATCGGCCCCCAACTCCAGCCCCTTGACCCGATCATCAACCGAATCACGTGCGGTGAGAAACAGCACCGGGGTCTGCCACTTACGCCGGATGATTTGCAGCAATTGCCAGCCATCCAACCCCGGCAGCATGACATCCAGAATGATCAGATCGAACTCACTCTCCTGTGCCAAATGTTGGCCATCCAGCCCGTCAAGGGCGATTTCTACGACATAGCCCGATTCAGTCAGGGCTTTGCGCAGGTAATCCGCCATTTTCGTTTCATCTTCAACCACCAGGATACGCATTTTTTCCTCCAGGACTGGAGCACAGGCTAGCCCGCTTCGCTGATTTCTCACATTACATATTGGTAATCCGCAGGCAATCATTCTGACGGGGTGCGCTGTTCATGATGTCTGGCAATGACTCAGACAGACCCAACCCACCAAGGAAACAGCATGCGTAAAAGCCTATCGACTTCATTGCTGATCACACTCGCAATGAGCTCTGCATTCGCCGTTGCAGCCCCGGATCAAGTTGCGCAGCGCAAGGACGTGTCACTTGCAATGGCCAACGATTTGCTAAATGCCGCGCTGACGGCCTGTCACGCCGATGGCCTCACAGCCGTTGCCGCCGTTGTTGACCGAGGGGGCAATCTGGTTGCCGTGCAACGCGATGACAATGTCGGCCCGCACAACACGTTAGCCGCGCAACGCAAAGCTTATACCGCCCTGTCGACCAAGACTTCGACGCGGTTGTTAGCTGAACGCGCTCGCTCTAATCCGGATGCTGAAAACCTCAACACCCTTGATGAATTGTTACTGCTCGGTGGAGGCGTGCCATTGAAATTCGATGGTCAGGTCATTGGCGCCATCGGAGTGGCCGGTGCAGGGGGCGCTGCAAACGATGAAGGTTGTGCAGAGGTCGCTATCAACAAAGTTTTACCTGCCGTTAAAAATTAAGGACATCACCATGACTGTTTTGAAAAGTTTCTTCGCTGGCGCTGTATTGAGTGCCCTTTCAACCCTTGCATCAGCGGCAGCAAATCCATTGAGCGTGCATGTACTCAACTTGCAGGATGGCCTGCCCTCCCCTGGCGTCAATGTCACATTGGAAAAACAGGACGGGAAAAACTGGGACATGCTCAACAGCGCGGCCACCAACGAGCAAGGTCGTATCACCGGGCTGTATCCGGAAGGTCGAGGTTTGGAGAAAGGCACCTACCGTGTCACCTTCAAGACTGGCGAGTGGTTCAAGTCGCACAAAACATCCAGCTTCTTTCCGGAGGTACCCGTCATTTTTGAGGTGGACGGTACCGTTCCTCACTATCACATCCCGTTGCTTCTGAGCCCTTACGGTTTCTCCACGTACCGAGGAAATTGATAGTTAAGCGATACCCAATGGTAGCCACCCGAAGGAAGACAGCCGCCCTACTCGAGAGGGCGGCACTGTGGCCTGACTTTGCGGCGTCAAAACCTTGGGCGATAACGCCGATGCGCAATCCCCTACCCGATCAATGCATGATCCGCGATCAACGTGCATCCCTTGTGTTTAATCACGGTTTTTCTTGTACAATTTCTATCGCTATGTATAAGTATTGCGTTTAATGAAAGTGCCAAGCAGTCCATCCCACTGAGGTACATATGTTCAACTCGCAAATCAAAAAAGAACTGGCCATCAGCCAGCAGCGCTTGGCCGACTGCGAAGCCACCCTCGCTGCACTGGGTGGCTCCATGGCTCTGATTGAGTTCAAACCTGATGGCACTGTCCTCGACGCCAATAACAATTTCCTGAGACTAATGGGCTATCGCCTTGAGGAAATTCAATCCCGGCATCACCGCTTATTCTGTACGCCGACATACGCCAACAGCGTTGCTTATCAAGATTTTTGGTCGCGCCTGAGCAAGGGTGAGGTCATAAACGACCACTTCCTGCGCCTGGACAAACAAGGGCGTGAGATCTGGCTTGGGGCCACTTATAACCCAGTTCGCGACATATCCGGACGGGTGATCAAGGTCGTCAAGATTGCGACTGATGTCACTGCCCGGGTACAGAAGGAACAAGAGCAGGAGAGCCAGATCAAGGCGATTAACCGTTCCATGGCAACCATTGAGTTCAACCGGCAGGGAGAAGTGATCAGCGCCAACGAAAACTTCCTTGCAGTGATGGGTTACCGCCTGGATGAGATTATTGGCAAGCACCATCGTCTGTTCTGTGAGCATAGCGAAAGTGAATCCAATGACTACCGACAGTTCTGGGAGCGCTTGAATCAAGGCGAATTTTTCTCCGGTAACTTCAAGCGCCTCAACAACCAGGGACACACCGTCTGGTTACGTGCGACTTACAATCCGGTGTTCGACGCCAACGGCAGCCTTTACAAATTCGTCAAGTTTGCGAGCGATATCACTGCTCAGGTGCTCCAGCAGGAAGCTGAGTCACGAGCCGCGCGCATGGCCTATGAGACTTCATTGAAAACCGATGGTGCAGCGCACGAAGGAGCACGAGTGGTGCAGGAGACAGTGGATGTCATGCAAAGCCTGGCTGGCGAATTGAATCACGCAGCCGACGGTATCAATGCTGTCAGTCAGCAGTCGGAAGTCATCAGCAGCATCGTGCAGACCATCCGTGGCATCGCCGAACAAACGAATCTTCTCGCACTTAACGCAGCCATCGAAGCGGCTCGTGCCGGAGAGCAGGGTCGTGGTTTTGCGGTGGTCGCCGACGAAGTGCGCAATCTCGCTTCGCGCACAAGCCAAGCCACCATCAAGATTGTCGAGGTGGTGCAACACAATCGTGAATTGGCCAAGGGGGCAGTGACCAGGATGGAGGCGAGTAAAGACAAGGCAGAACAAGGCGTCAAATTAGCCGGTGAGGCTGGACAAGTGATCCTGGATATTCAGGACAGTGCTCGCCAAGTCGTACACGCGATCAGCAATTTCTCGTCGGCATTAGCGCGATGATTCAGCCTTGCAGCCTTGCAGCCTTGTGCAAAGTCTTGACTAGATCGACACATTAATAGTCATTGAAAAATGGGTTTTGAATGAACGAAAAAACACGACCAGTCCCTCCTTGTAGTGCCTGCAGGGATGGCGAAGAACTGGATTTTGAGTTCAGCATGGCGTTCCAGCCAATCGTCGATCTGCGCGACAACAGTATTTTTGCCTACGAGGCTTTGGTACGAGGTGACGATGGCAATGGTGCCGCTGCCATTCTTGGAAAGGTGAACGAACAAAACCGGTATGCCTTTGACCAAGCCTGTCGGGTCAAGGCTGTTGAGCTTGCTTCACGCCTGCAAATCCCCTGTTTTGTCAGCATCAATTTTTTACCCAATGCAGTATATCAAGCAGCCACGTGCATTCGTGCGACGCTTGAAGCCGCAAGCAGATTTGGATTTCCCACCGAACGGCTGATTTTTGAGATCACCGAAAACGAAGAACTGGTGGACAAGGAGCATCTAAAAAACATTATTCGAGAATATCGTCGTAAAGGCTTCAAGACAGCGATAGATGATTTCGGTGCTGGGTACTCGGGGCTCAATTTGCTGGCAGAGTTTCAACCCGACATCATCAAACTGGACATGGCCTTGGTCCGTAGCATCTGCACTGACCCGGTGCGACAGGCAATCGTCCAAGGCATACTCGGTGTATGCAAAGCGCTCAAAATTGACGTGATTGCAGAGGGCGTCGAGACCCATGCTGAATTACAGCAGTTACTAACGCTCGGCATTAACCTCTATCAAGGCTATCTGTTCGCAAAACCAGAATATGAAACGCTGCCAAAGGTGAATTGGCCAGCCCCAACCATTGGCTAGACTTGTGACCGAGCTGTCTTAAAGCCGGTATACGTTCGCATCACGTTGTGACCGTACGACAGTAATATCGAGCTATTCAACGCGTGCGCTGCCACTTCAGGTGGCTTTTTTTTGCCTTTTGATTTCGCCAGCAGTTTTGCTAACCCTACCAATGAGATCTCAGATTTTTTGAGAGCAGAGGCTGCAAAGCGCAGAGGTGGCCGTTCTAACGTACGCCAACCGTCATAGGGGATTTGCACGCTGTCGCCCTCTTGATTGCCGGCAAAGAGGGAGCCACCTCGGCAAACGCAAACGCAAACGCAAACATCAGAAAGCAGGTGATTGTCAGGACGTAATTTTCGGCCTATTTTATACAAAACCTATACAGGACAATGCAGATTGTACAATAAAGAGCATCGTCCGCTGAGGCTGTAGTCGCCGTCCCCATTTGGCGTGGTTACCTCACCCTGCTCACCTTCAAAGCAAAGCAGCCGGAGATCGCTTCACTTTGGCCCGACGAATAACCAGAGACATAGGTGATTTGGCGAACCCCGTGTTATCTGCGTCAGATCACACGCAGCAGAAACGCCCCTACTGCCAAGGATTGCCATCACATGAAGCGCAGCATGGCTGCGAGGAATCTAAATGAACCCATCAATAGCCGAGCATTACCGTGAAATTCTCGTCGCCGTAGGCGAGAACCCTGAGCGTGAAGGACTGCTGGACACGCCCAAGCGTGCAGCCAAAGCGATGCAGTACCTGTGCAACGGCTACACGATGACTCTGGAGGAAGTCATCAACGGCGCACTGTTCGAATCGCTGAACGACGAAATGGTCATCGTGCGCGACATCGAACTGTATTCATTATGCGAGCACCACATGCTGCCCTTCATCGGCAAAGCTCATGTCGCGTACATCCCGACAGGGAGGGTATTAGGCCTGTCCAAGGTCGCACGAATAGTCGATATGTATGCCCGCCGCTTACAGATTCAGGAAAACCTCACCAAACAAATTGCCGACGCTCTTCAGCACATGACCGATGCAGCGGGCGTGGCAGTGGTTATTGAGGCAAAGCACATGTGCATGATGATGCGAGGCGTGGAGAAGCAAAACTCGGTGATGACCACATCGGTGATGCTGGGCGCCTTTCGCGAGTCGTCCGCTACGCGTCACGAATTTCTCCAATTGATAGGGCGAATCGGTTAGCACCAAAAAATCATGTCTGTCTGCGCAGAGGCTAAATGAACAGTTCCTTGAGGATGAACTCCCTTGGCGAGGGCTACCGTGCCTTGGTGATAGGCGCCAATGGAGCGCTCGGCTCGGCGTTTTGTGAGTTGCTCAACGAAGATCCAAAATGCTCGGTTGTTCGTGAGCTGGGACGCAACAGTGTTCCAGGATTGGATCTTGAAAAGCCCGAAAGTATCGCCAGGGCGGCTGGCGCATTATCTGAAGAAGCCCCGTACCAGTTGATTGTGCATGCTGCGGGTCTGCTCCATCGTGATGAAATCAAGCCAGAAAAGAGTTACTCCGCAATTGAAGCGGATGCGTTACTGGCAGTATTCCAAGTCAACGCACTCGGGCCTGCGCTGGTTTTGCGACACTTTCTGCCCTTGCTTGACCCTCGTGGCGCGATGGCTGTGCTCTCCGCCAAGGTGGGTAGTATCGGCGATAACCGTTTGGGCGGCTGGTATGCATATCGCGCCTCCAAGGCGGCGTTGAACATGCTGATTAAAACCGCTGCCATCGAACTGGCAAGAACGCGTCCTCATGCCCGCTTGTTGAGTCTACATCCCGGCACCGTCATTTCCGTCCTGTCACAACCCTTTCGTGGCGCCTCTGCAGCCAGGCCGGCAACTATTGCTGCCCATGAATTGTTATCGCTGATTGACCGCTTGGGGCCCGCGGACAGCGGCAATTTCTTTGCTTATAACGGTGAACGCCTACCTTGGTAGGCAGGGAGTGAACCTTGAATCTGCAAGCGTTGACCGAACGGGCCACGAATGGCGAAGTGCGCGAGTTGGAGTTGCTGTCGCTGGAGGGCGGTTTTTATCTGGCGCGAGTCAGGCTGGATCACGACCAGTTAACGTTACTGGACGATGTAGCGAAGCCTATGCACCTTCGCTCCATCAATCACCTGCGTGAGTTAATGCAGCTTGTCCCGCCATTTCCATGCGTGCTTGTGCAGCAGTGTGTCCATGACGAGATGTGCGGCTCACGTGAGGGTCCCATCGAGCCGTTGCGCATTCCTTTCTCCCTGGCTGCGCCTTGGTAAGTCACACTTACGCTGGATCCTGTCAAATGAACAAGACTCACCGACTATACCTGGTCTTGGGCGACCAATTGTCCTTCGACCTGGCCTCATTGAAAGGGCTGGATGCGGAGCAGGATACGGTTTTGCTGGTGGAGGTAATGGAGGAAGCCAGCCATGTGCCCCATCACCCGCAAAAAATCACCCTGATCTTCAGCGCCATGCGCCATTTTGCCGAAGCGTTGAAGCAGCGTGGCATCCGCGTGCAGTACGTCACCCTTGATGACCCACACAATAGCGGAACGGTGCCGGGCGAATTGCGCCGCTGGCAGACGCTGCTGCACGCAGAGGAACTGCACCTGACTGAGTGTGGTGACTGGCGCTTGGAGCAGTCGCTCAAGGACTGCGGCTTAGCGATCCAATGGCATAGCGATAGCCGTTTTCTCTGCAGCCGCGCCGAATTTTCGTCCTGGGCCAAAGATAAAAAACAACTGCGCATGGAGTTCTTCTACCGAGAGATGCGGCGCAAGAGTGGCCTGTTGCTCAATGGCGACGGCAGCCCGGTCGGCGGCTCCTGGAACTTTGATGCCGAAAACCGCAAGGCATTACCCAAAGGCGTGAGCCCCCCCTTACCCGTGCGCTTTTCGGCAGATGCGATTACCCAGGAAGTGCTGGCGCTGGTCGTAAAGAATTTCTCCAGCCACTATGGCGTCCTCGACACCTTTGACTACCCGGTAACCCACGCCGATGCCCAGGCGTTGTGGGACTATTTCCTCGATTGGGGCCTGGCAGCCTTCGGCGACTACCAAGATGCGATGGCCAGTGATGAGCCCTTCCTGTTCCACGCGCGGATCAGCGCTGCACTCAATATTGGCCTGTTGGATCTGCGTGAATTGTGCAATGACGTGGAAGCTGCTTACTGGGCGCACAGGATTCCGCTGAACGCTGCCGAAGGCTTTATCCGCCAACTCATCGGCTGGCGTGAATACGTGCGAGGCGTCTACTGGCTGAAAATGCCCGAGTACGCCGGCGGCAATCTGTTTGGCAACAGCAGGCCGCTTCCGGAGTTCTATTGGACAGGCGCTACGAAGATGAACTGCATGAGCCAGGCGATTGGTCAAAGTTTGAAACACGCCTATGCCCATCATATCCAGCGCCTGATGGTGACCGGCAACTTTGCGCTGCTGGCCGGCATCGTGCCGAACCAGATTTGCGACTGGTACCTGGCGATATACATGGACGCGTTCGACTGGGTCGAACTGCCGAATACGTTGGGGATGGTCATGCACGCCGATGGCGGTTACGTGGGCTCCAAGCCTTATTGCGCCAGTGGCCAATATATAAAGCGAATGTCTGACTACTGCCGTAACTGCGCTTACAAAGTCAGTGAAAGTACGACGCAAGACGCTTGCCCTTTCAACTCGCTCTACTGGCATTTCCTGATGCGTCACGGTGACCTTCTGCGTGGCAATCAGCGCATGAGCATGATTTATAAGAACCTTGATCGCATGCCTGAATCCAGGCAGCAGGCGCTATGGCAACGTGGCCAATTTTTGCTCGCGAAACTAGATGAAGGTGAGTCATTCTGAAAAAGAGTGAACGCCTGTCAAAGCATGCCTGGCATGCGGCCTTCCCTTCACATGGAGGAAAAAGTGGGCTCACGGCCGGGAGGAAGTGCGCTACTGCCCGAAATGCTGCCATAGGTAGTCTTCAGACGTAGGCATTCCAACAACAAATTGACGTGGAGCAGCAACGCTTGGAATTAAGACAACTGCGTTATTTCGTAAAAATCCTCGAACACGGCAGCCTGGGACGCGCAGCGCTTGAACTGGACGTGGGCGTATCAGCCCTTAGCCAACAGATCGCGAAACTTGAAAGTGAACTGTCAACCCGCCTCCTTAATCGCACCACCACTGGCGTCACACCAACCAGCTCCGG
>Ga0105251_10003983_pt1 | contig 10455 bp, 12 predicted proteins | sample KBSS64metaG_FD_80424 | JGI IMG/M metagenome (GOLD analysis project Ga0105251, IMG submission 80424) | Switchgrass rhizosphere microbial communities from Kellogg Biological Station, Michigan, USA - KBS S6-4 metaG | ecosystem: Host-associated > Plants > Roots > Rhizosphere > Soil | place...
ACCCTTGCCTGCGTCGATCATCTACTGGTCGAGGGGGGCGCAGAAACCGCCGCCGCCTTTCTGCGCGCCGATCTGGTCGACCGGCTGCTGCTCTATCGCGCCCCGATCCTGATCGGCGCGGGCCTCGCGGGCATAGGCGACATTGGCCTGACCGATCTGGCCGACGCGCATGGCCGCTGGCGGCTCGACGACGAGCGGCGACTGGGTGTTGACCGGCTGGAGGTTTACGTGAGGAACCGGAGCGCCTAGAGCAGCAGCCCTGTCTCCGGGCAATCAGGACCATTTCTCGCATGTTCACCGGCATCATCACCGACATCGGCACCATCCGCACTCACGAACAGCGCGGCGACCTGCGCCTGATCATCGGTTGCGCCTATGATATGGAGACGGTCGCGATCGGCGCATCCATCGCCTGTTCGGGCGCCTGTCTGACGGTGGTGGAAAAGGGTCCGGACTGGTTCGCAGTGGACCTGTCCGCCGAAACTGTCGCCCGCACCGCGCCGGGCCTCTGGGAACAGGGGGCGCGCCTCAATCTGGAACGCGCGCTCAAGGTCGGGGACGAACTGGGCGGCCATATCGTGACCGGCCATGTCGACGGTATCGCTACGCTGGTATCGGCCACCGATGAGGGCGATTCGACCCGCCTCGTGATCGCCGCCCCCGCTGCGCTGGCGCCCGCGCTGGCGGCCAAGGGATCGATCACCGTCGACGGCATCTCGCTGACCGTCAACAGGGTCGAGGACCAGCCCGACGGCAGCGTGCATTTCGGCCTCAACATCATCCCGCATACCGCTTCCGCAACGACGCTGGACACGTTGACGGAAGGCCGCGCCTTCAATCTGGAGATCGACGTGCTGGCCCGCTATCTCGACCGGATGCAGAGCCTTCGCGCCCGTTGAATGTGATTTTGACTTGATTTAATCACATCGCAATGTGATAACGACATCCAAGCCACCTGGCTCAGGAGTCGTTTTCATGTCCTCAGCGCTTATCGATACCGTCCGTAACCTTGTCACCGATGGCGGCATGTCCCGTTCCGGCCTGGCGCGGGCCGCTGGCCTGCACGCCAATTCGCTTCGCAAGCTGGGCGAGATCGACTGGAACCCCACCGCCGAAACGCTGGGCAAGCTGGAAGCCTATCTGGCGAAGCGCGAAGGCGGCACCGCCCTCGCCTCGCCCGAGGAGATCATTAACGAGGCGCGCAACGGCCGCATGTTCATCCTGGTCGATGACGAGGACCGGGAGAATGAGGGCGACCTGGTCATCCCCGCGCAGATGGCAACGCCCGACGCGATCAACTTCATGGCGACCCATGGCCGGGGCCTCATCTGTCTGGCGATGACCAAGGCGCGGGTCGACGAACTCGGCCTGGACCTGATGAGCCGCAACAACGGCACCCGCCACGAAACCGCGTTCACCGTGTCAATCGAGGCGCGCGACGGCGTCACCACGGGCATTTCCGCCGCCGACCGCGCTCGCACCATTTCCGTTGCGATCGACGGATCGAAGGGCCGGGACGACATTGTGACGCCGGGCCATGTCTTCCCGCTGGTGGCCAGAGATGGCGGCGTGCTGGTGCGCACCGGCCATACCGAGGCGGCGGTCGACGTGGCGCGCCTCGCCGGTCTCAACCCCTCCGGCGTCATCTGCGAGGTGATGAAGGATGACGGCACCATGGCCCGTCTCGACGACCTCATCCCCTTCGCCCAGAAGCACAAGATGAAGATCGGCACGATCCGCGACCTCATCGCCTATCGCCGCCGCCACGATCATATGGTCGAACGCCGCGCCGAAACCACCTTCCATAGCCAGTGGGGCGGCGACTGGAAGGCGATCAGCTTTTACAACAGGGCAACCCAATCCGAACAGTTGGTGCTGCAGAAAGGCCATGTCGTCTCCGACGAGCCCACGCTCGTTCGCATGCACCAGCTTTCGCTGCTGGACGACGTCTATGGCGCCGTCGGCGCGCGCAACGGCCTGCTCGCCAAGTCGATGCAGATCATCGCGGAGGAAGGCGCGGGCCTGATCGTCGTCCTGACCAGCAATTCGCCCGGCGATTTCGTCAGCCGCATCCTGCGCCATCATGCCGGTCAGCCCGGATCGGGCATGGATGAACTGCGCGACTATGGCGTGGGTGCGCAGATTCTCGCCGATCTGGGCGTGCATGACATGATTTTGCTCAGCAACAGCCATCATAGCCTGATCGCGCTTGACGGCTATGACCTGGCCGTGGTTGGGCAGCGGTCCGTCGAGCTTTAAGGGGAACCAAGGTGGCAAAATTCCTGATCGTAGAAGCGCGCTTCTACGACCATCTCAACGACCTGCTGATCGAAGGCGCGACCGCCGCGCTGGACGAGGAAGGACATAAATATGAGGTGGTGACGGTCCCCGGCGCGCTGGAAATCCCGGGTGCCGTGGCTCTGGCGGCGGAAAGCGGCCGCTATGACGGCTTTATCGCCATCGGCGTGGTGATCCGCGGCGAAACCTATCATTTCGAGGTGGTGTCGAATGAAAGCGCGCGCGGCCTGATGGCGCTCAGCATGGACGGAATCGCGATCGGCAATGGCATCCTGACCGTCGAAAATGAGGCGCAGGCCCTGACCCGCGCCAAAAGGCAGGAAAAGGACAAGGGCGGCGAAGCGGCGAAGGCAGCGATCGCCATGCTGGCCCTGCGCGAGAAGTTCGGCGCCTGACCGCCCGCACCGATCATAGCAAATAGCAAAAGGGCCGCCCGATGGAGCGGCCCTTTTCCATTCAGGCGGCTTTCAGCGCCGGATAGTCGACATAACCCTCCGCGCCCTGCGTGTAGAGGGTGGCTTGTTGCAGTTCGTTGAGCGGCGCCCCGACGGACAGCCTTTCCGGCAGGTCTGGGTTGGAAATGAAGGGGCGGCCGAAACTGATCGCCTGCGCCAGTCCGCTGTCCAGATCGGCCTGCGCCCGCGCCACGTCATAATCGCTGTTGAGCACCAGCGGCCCCGTAAAATGCTGGCGGATCAGCGGCGACTGGCGCGGCACGCCGCTGGCGCCCCGCGTGCCGTCCGGCCGCAATTCGCGCAGTTCCAGGAAGGCCAGGCCGATCGGCTCCAGCGCCTGCGCCACCGCAAGCGACAGACTGGCGGGATCGCTGTCGTCGGTGCCCTGCGTATCGCCGTTCAGCGACAGGCGCACCGCCGTCCAATCCGCGCCGATGGCGTCGGCCACCGACTGCGTGATTTCCCGCAACAGGCGCACGCGATTTTCCGGCGGACCGCCATAGCCATCCTCCCGCCTGTTGACGCCGTCGCGCAGAAATTCGTCGATCAGATAGCCGTTGGCGCCATGAATCTGCACCCCGTCAAACCCGGCCGCGATCGCGTTGCGCGCAGCGGCCGCGAAGCTTTCGACCAGCGCCGGAATCTCCTCCAACGTCAAGGCGCGAGGCTGCTCATAGGGCTTGTTGCCTTCATAAGTATGGGCATGGCCGGGTGCGGTGATCGCGCTGGGGGATACGGGCTGCTCGTCGGTCACGCTCGAATGCACCAGCCGCCCCATATGCCACAGTTGAGCGAAGATGCGCCCGCCCGCCTCATGCACGGCGGCGGTCACCGGCTTCCAGCCCTCGACTTGCTCGGCCGACCATAGCCCCGCCGCATGGGGCCAGCCCATGCCCTGCTGCGACACGCCGACGCCCTCGCTGATGATGAGACCCGCCGAAGCGCGCTGACGATAATAATCCGCCATGATCGGCGTCGGCACATGGGCGCGGGTTGCGCGGGCGCGGGTCAGCGGCGCCATCAGCACGCGATTGGGGGCGCGGACCGCGCCAAGCTGCACCGGATCGAACAGGCTCGACATAGAATTTTCCCTCTTAATAGTTGCATAATGAAACTATGATAGCTTGCCGACGCCAGTTGGGGAGCCGCCCCGCCCAGTTCAACCCGGACCGCGCGGGGTCATGACCCAAGATTTGCTTTCCCACCCCCTCAGTCCGGCTACCGTCCATGGCTGCCCTCTGACGCTTGTGCGTCCGCCGGGCCGGGCGTAGAACCCCCGCCATGACCCCGACGCACGAAGACATGACGCTGGACGAAGTGCGCGCCGCGCTCGCCCCGATCCTGCCCCGCCATGCCGCCTTCGACGGCTGGCGCGCAGAGGCGGTGACCATGGCGGCGCAGCAATGCGGCATCGATGCGGACATTGCCCGGCTCGCCTTTCCGGGCGGCGCCATGGACATGATCGACGCCTGGTTCACCAGCATCGACCAGCGGATGCTGGCTGCCCTGCCCCCGGAGAAGCTGGTGGCGCTCTCGATTCGCCAGCGCATCACGGCGCTGGTCGAGGCCCGGCTGACCCTGCTGGCGCGCGACCGCGAAGCGTTGCGCCGCGCCCAGGCGATCCTTGCCATGCCGCGCAACGCAACCCGCGCCGCCAGGCTCGGCTGGCGCGCGGCTGACGCCATGTGGCGGGCGGCGGGCGACGAGTCGACCGACCTTGCCCATTACAGCAAGCGCATGACGCTGGCGGGCGTTTATGCCGCGACCCTGCTGGTCTTCGTCGACGATGAGAGCGAGGACTGGACCGAAAGCCGCGCCTTCCTGGCTCGCCGGATCGAGGGTGTGATGCGTTTCGAACGCGCCAAAGCCCGATGGAAAGGCATAGGCGGCGGCGAGCGGCTGAGCCTCGCCCGCTTCATCGGCCGCCTGCGTTATCCCGCAGTGTAATCTTCCGCGAGGCGCCTCCGATTCCCGCTGGCCTTTTGTAATCGGTATTGATAGTCACTCGCAGAAGTTATTGACGAGTGCCCTTCCTTGCGCCTGACTGACCTGCCGTTGCGCCAACCCGCCTATGTGGACCTGATCGACTGGACGGCCCTGTCCGCTTCCGACGGACAGCGGCTGCGCGAATTCGGCCTTTGCGAAGGCGCCAGCGTCGAGGCGCTGCACCATGGCGGCCTGCTGGGCCGCGGCCCCATCGCCTGCAAGGTCGGCCGCATGACCGTCGCGATGCGCCGCAACCATGCCGCCGCCATCACCGTCCGCAGGGGACCATCCGAAATTGGAACGCTGGCTGTCGGGTCGCTGGAAGAAGACGCATGACGGACCTGCCGCTGATCGCGCTGGTCGGCAATCCCAACGCCGGGAAAAGCGCCCTGTTCAACGCCCTGACCGGGGCGCGGCAGAAGCTGGGCAACTATCCCGGCGTCACGGTGGAGCGCAAGGCGGGCCGCTTTTCCCTGTCCGACGGCCGCCCGATCGAACTGGTCGACCTGCCCGGCACTTACAGTCTCAATCCCACCAGCCCTGACGAGCAGGTCACCCGCGACGTCATATTGGGCAAGCAGCAGGGCGAGCGGCTGCCCGACGCGCTGGTGGTGGTGATCGACGCCTCCAATCTCGACAATCATCTGCGCTTTGCCCTCGAACTGATCGCGCTCGGCCTGCCGACCATGGTGGCGCTCAACATGGTCGATCTGGCAACCCGCGACGGGCTGGAACTGGACGCCAACATTCTCTCGCGCGAACTGGGCGTGCCGGTGATCTCCACCGTGGCGGTGCGCAAGCGCGGTCTCGACCATTTGCGTACTGAACTGGAGGCCATGCTCGACGGCAGCGAGGGCAAGGTTCGCGCTTCCGGCCAGCAACGCGATTTCGACGGTCTGCGTCAGGAAGCGCGCCGTATCGCCCGCGCCGCCATCGTTCGCGAAACCCCATCCCGTCGCCTGACCGCGGCGGTGGACCGGGTCGCGCTGCATCCCGTGGCGGGGCTGGTCCTGCTGCTGGCGCTGCTGTTCGTAATGTTCCAGGCGGTCTATGCCTGGTCCGAAGCGCCGATCGCGATGATCGAGGGGCTTGTCGAAGCCGCCAGCAATGCGGTGACGGCGGAACTGCCCGATGGCCTGCTGCGCTCATTTCTGGTCGACGGCGTCCTGAACGGCGTCGGGTCGGTAGTGGTGTTCCTGCCGCAGATCCTGATCCTCTTCTTCTTCATCCTGATGCTGGAGGCGACCGGCTATATGGTCCGCGCCGCCTTCCTGATGGACGGGGTGATGGCCAGGGTCGGACTGTCGGGCCGCGCCTTCATCCCTCTGCTGTCCTCCTTTGCCTGCGCAGTGCCGGGGATCATGGCGACCCGCACCATCGCCGATCCGAAGGACCGGCTGACCACGATCCTGATCGCGCCGCTAATGACCTGCTCGGCGCGGCTGCCGGTCTATGCGGTGATCATCGGCGCCTTCATCCCGGCCCGCACGGTGGCGCTCGGCATCGGCTTGCAGGGACTGGTGCTTTTCTGCCTGTATATTTCCGGCATTCTCGGCGCGATGCTGGCCGCGCTGGTGCTGCGCCGCACCGTCACCAAGGGGGCAAGCGGCGGTTTCCTCATGGAAATGCCCAAATATCAGTGGCCCCGCCCGCAGGACATCGCGCTCGGCCTGTGGCAGCGCGCCGTGATCTTCCTGAAGCGCGCGGGCACGATCATCTTCACCTCGACGGTGATCCTCTGGGTATTGCTCAGCTTCCCCAAAGCGCCGGATAGTGGCGGCGTCAGTCAGGTCAATTATTCGGTCGCGGGACGCATCGCCAATGGCCTTAACGTCGTGCTGGAACCGATCGGCTTCAACCGTGACATTTCGCTGGCGCTGATTCCCGCCATGGCTGCGCGCGAAGTGGCTGTGTCGGCCCTTGCGACCGTCTATTCGCTCGACGCGAGCGAAGATGAGGCAAAGTTGGAGCGGAGTCTCGGCGACCGGCTGAAGGATCATTGGCCGCTCCCGACCGCTCTGGCCTTCCTCGCATGGTTCGTCTTCGCGCCGCAGTGCATTTCCACCATCGCCGTCACCCGGCGCGAAACCAATGGCTGGAAATGGCCGTTGTTCATGGTCGGCTATCTGTTCGTGCTGGCCTATCTCGCCGCAGGCCTTACCTACTGGACCGCGACCGCAGCAGGACTATAAGGGCCAGCTAAAGTATCGGAGGAAACATGGCGGGTTCGGTCAACAAGGTCATTCTGGTGGGCAATCTGGGCGCGGACCCGGAAGTCCGCAGCTTCCAGAATGGCGGCAAAGTGTGCAACATCCGGATCGCCACGTCGGAAAGCTGGAAGGACCGCAATTCGGGCGAGCGCAAGGAACGCACCGAATGGCATAGCGTGGCGATCTTCTCCGAAGGTCTGGCCGGCGTTGCCGAACGCTATCTGCGCAAGGGCAGCAAAGTCTATATCGAGGGCAAGCTCCAGACCCGCAAATGGCAGGATCAGTCCGGCAACGACCGCTACACCACCGAAGTCGTGTTGCAGGGGCCTAGCGCGGTGCTGACCATGCTGGACGGCGCGCCGGGCGGCGGCGGTCAGGGCGGCGGCCGCTCGCAGGGCGGCGGCGACTGGAGCGGCGGGTCGAGCGGCTTTGGCGGCGGCGATTATGATGATTTCGGCGGAGGGGGCTTTGGCGGCGGCTCCGGCGGCGGCCGTTCCACCGGCGGCGGTCGGGGCAGCGCGGGAGGCCCCAATTTCGACAATGACCTCGACGACGAAGTGCCGTTCTGAGGCTCTTCGCCGGACCGGAAACAGAAAAGCGCCCCAACCGTCGCGGCTGGGGCGCTTTTCTTTGCCCAAGCGAGATCAGGGGCGCTGCACCGCCCCTTCTTCTCAGGCGGCAGCGGCGATCCCGCTCACGCCCAGTTCGGCCAGCGCGAACTTGCGGATATGATCGCCCATATCCGCGCGATCCAGCGCCAGCGCCAGATTGGCCTCGATATAGCCTGCCTTCGACCCGCAGTCGAAACGGCGACCATCAAAGGTCACGCCGTGGAAGGGCTGCTGCCCGATCATCGACGCCATGGCGTCGGTCAGCTGGATTTCCCCGCCCGCGCCCTTTTCCTGCGTTTCCAGAATCTTCATCACCTCCGGCTGGAGGATGTAGCGGCCCGGCAGGATCAGGTTCGACGGCGCCGTTCCCGGCACGGGCTTTTCCACCAGCCCCTTCACCTCGGTCAGCGCGCCGTCGCGCTTGCCCGGATCGATCACGCCATAGCTGGGCGTTTCGGCCATCGGCACTTCCAGCGCGCAGACCAGATTGCCGCCAACCCTGTCATAGGCCTCGACCATCTGCTTCAGACACCCGCGACCGGGCGCGCCCTTCATGAACTCGTCGGGCAGCAGGATGGCGAAAGGCTCGTCGCCCACAATGTCGCGGGCGCACCAGATGGCGTGGCCCAGGCCCAGCGGCTCCTGCTGGCGCAGAAACACCGCATTGCCCGGCAACAGGCGCGTGCCGTCCAGCGCGGACAGGTCCTTGCCCCGCTCACGCTGGGTGGCCTCGGCCTCGAAGGCCATGTCGAAATAATCCTCGATCGCGCCCTTGCCGCGGCCGGTGACGAAGATCATCTGCTCGATCCCGGCTTCCCGCGCCTCATCCACGGCATATTGAATCAGCGGACGATCCACGACCGGCAGCAGTTCCTTGGGCACCGACTTGGTCGCCGGAAGGAAGCGCGTGCCGAGACCCGCGACAGGGAAAACGGCTTTGCGAATGCGTTTGTAGGACATGATGCTCCTGTTATCTCGCTGGACGCGCGGAAAGACTTTGCTCCCGCACGCATAAAGATCAAGCGTGGAAGATTACTTACCCCGTTTCAGACAGCCAGCAGTCGCTGGGCTATCCCTTCGAGGGAGGCAATTTCCGCTTCGAGTTGCTCAAGCGAGACATGCGTCTGGTTGTTCCGCGCATCGCGGCACGTAAAGCCGCCGGGCGCGGGCTGCTGAAAGCCGCCGATGATGAGCGACCGGAAACGGTCGATCCTCTGCATGTCGCGCTCGATATCCGATATTTCCATCAGCGCGCTCGCATTGCGGCGGTCGCGCATGGAAACCATGGTCCTGAGTTCCGTCATCAATTTCGTCATGCCCGGACGGGTCCGGGCACCCACGGTCCGCACATCCCCCATGGCTTCCCGCATCAGCGCGATTTTTGCTTCCAGGCTCTGTTCCAGCATGGTCCAGGCGCAAACCAGACGACCCACTGCACACAGAAGCGCCGCATCCTCTGGCGCGTAATCCGACACTGACCTCACATTGATCTCAGCAACCACGTTCACTTAACTCGCGCCCCGATCTGGCTTTTTCTTTCCGCTCAAGCCAGACCTGCCCGCTTTGGGACGGCAAAGGCTAGGGGGCGTGGACCGCGCCTCTCGCGCCTGCGGCACAGACCATCGTTAACTGTGCCAAAACAACGATGAGCCGATAGGCCCGTCGCCGCGCCGCATCAAAAATCGATAGCGATTCCCTTGCGTTCCCAGTCACCATAGCGGACCGGACTCAGCTCCTCATCATGGGAGGAGGGACGGTCGATGGGGTCGGGCTTAGGCACGGGCGGGCTTTTCGACAGATGCGCCGGCGGCTTTACATGCGCGGGGCGCTTGCCGTTGAAGGTTCCCATGGATCGATCCTTTCGATTGCGGGCGCGACTGGCTCACCCCATATTCACTGTCGGTCCCTATTCTGGGCGGCAAAGGAGCGATCTGCAAGTGAACGGCATGAAGACGGTGATGCTGTTGTCGGCGCTGACGGCGCTGTTCATGGCACTGGGCTATACGCTGGGCGGCAGCGGCGGTGCCGTGATCGCGCTGCTGGTGGCGGCGGGCATGAACCTGTTCACCTTCTGGAACGCCGACAAAATCGTGCTGTCGATGCACCATGCCCGCGAAGTGGACGCCGGCACCGCGCCGGAATTTTATGGTCTGGTCGCCGACCTCGCCCGGCGCGCGAAGCTGCCCATGCCCCGCGTCTATCTGATCGATGAGCCGCATCCCAACGCCTTCGCCACCGGTCGCGATCCCGACCATGCCGCCGTCGCCGCCACCACCGGGCTGCTCTCCATGCTGAGCCGCGAGGAAATAGCGGGCGTCATGGCGCATGAACTGGGCCATGTCCGCAACCGCGACACGCTGATCATGACGATGGTCGCGACCATTGCGGGCGCGATCTCGATGCTCGCCAATTTCGGCCTGTTCTTCCGCAGCACCAATAATGAGAATGGCAATAGCAACCTCATCGCCTCGCTGCTGGCGGTGATCATCGCCCCCTTCGCGGCAATGATCGTGCAGATGGCGATCAGCCGCACCCGCGAATATGGCGCCGACGCGGCGGGTGCGGAAATCAGCGGCAATCCCCGCGCTCTCGCCTCCGCCCTCACCAAGATTTCCGGCCGCGCCGAAATGATCCCCAACCCGGTAGCGGAGCGCAATCCCGCCGCCGCCCAGCTCTATATCGTGCCGGTGCATGTGAGCGAACTCTTCTCCACCCACCCCGCAACGGAAAAGCGCGTCGCCGCACTGGAGGATCTGGCGCAGGATATGGGTCCGCCCCCGTTCATGGGCACCCGGCGGACATCGGCCCTGTCGCCGGTGGATGCGCCGTCGCGCCGCCGCCGCGCGCTCGATCCGCACGGCCGCTAAGAGTCGGTTTGAGAAATCGCGTAAGAGC
>Ga0105251_10003985_pt1 | contig 10450 bp, 11 predicted proteins | sample KBSS64metaG_FD_80424 | JGI IMG/M metagenome (GOLD analysis project Ga0105251, IMG submission 80424) | Switchgrass rhizosphere microbial communities from Kellogg Biological Station, Michigan, USA - KBS S6-4 metaG | ecosystem: Host-associated > Plants > Roots > Rhizosphere > Soil | place...
AATGACTCTACCAGTCCAGCTTTAGTGGATAAGATTTATGAAAACCGGGTAGCAATTGAGTTGTTTTTCTCTGCACCACATAATACGGTTATTGGTTATAAGCCTATCAAAAATACAGTACTTCCTGTAACGGATCCTGGACGTATAAAGTCTAAGGACCATAATTTAATCAATGCGCAACTAACTGAAGGTGTCGATAGGTTTAGCGAGGATTTCCTGCATATAATAGGAAGATTGCAGGTCAAACTGACCCCTATGCAGCTTGCTCAGCCCTTAATTTCGTTGACGACTAATGATGACTGGCGAAAAAATAAATTATTTATGCAGATAGAAAACTTTGATTCATGGGGGAGTACACGTAACAAAGTTATCAAGTTTCAGGATTATTTTCAGAACACATCTCAATGCTGAATAAGCCGCAAAAGGGACATGTTGCTATTCTGATGGGCACCTACAATGGTGCCCCATACATAGAAAAGCAACTTAATTCAATTAAACACCAGAAATGGAAAAACTGGTCTTTATGGGTCTCAGATGATGGCTCCAGTGATGATACGCGTTCAATTATAGAAAGTTATTTTTCAAAAAATCAGAATGATTGCACTCTTTTGCAAGGGCCAGAACAAGGTTTTTGCGAAAATTTTAAATCTATGATCGGCAACGAAAGCATTATTTCGGATTATTATGCGTTTGCTGACCAGGATGATATATGGCTTTCTGATAAACTGTCACTTGCAGTTAGTTACCTTAGTTCATTTTCTAAAGAAACGCCGGCAATATATTGTTCACGAACTCAGTTAATTGATAAGGATGATAACGTTATTGGTTACTCATCTCTCAATCATAAAAAACCTGGGTTTTCTAATGCACTAATACAAAATATCGCAAGCGGCAATACTATGGTTTTCAATCATGCCGCACGTCAACTTTTTCATAAAACGCTCTCATTTCCGATGATTGCACATGATTGGGCTCTATATCTGATAGTTACTGCATGTGGTGGTTCTGTTTTCTATGACCCATTGCCCACGGTACTATACAGGCAACATACAGCTAATTTAATCGGAAATGGAATGAAATTGAGTACACGCTTTGGCAATCTCTTTGATGCCTATCGTGGTCGTAACAGGCGCTGGAATGATCTTCATTTCCAAATTTTAGACTTTCTTTACCTCCACATGACATTCGAAAATCGTGCCAGGTATAATGCTTTTCGGCAGATACGAAACAGTAATATTTTCAGTCGCTTGAAATTATACAAAGCCTCGAAAGTTTATCATCAGAACCGAGTGGGTCAGATAACGAACTTTTCATACGTTCTATTTAACAAGTTTTAAATTTGGTAATCTCGTGAAAATAATCGCATCGCTTGTACTCTATCGTCATGCTTATAAGGATATTTCACGCACATTGGATTCATTGTTATCTGAAGAAAGTATTGATAAAGTCTGTATCGTTGATAACGGTGGGCATTGCGACTGGCTAAACGATTACAAACATTCTAAGGTTTCCGTTTTGTTGCTTCAGGATAATAAGGGTTTTGGTGCGGGCCATAATAAAGCTTTTGAAAAATACCGAGCCGAATCGGAATATTTTCTTATTTGCAATCCCGATATCACATTTAATTCTGGCGAGGTTGATGCTCTTTTTAATTTTGCTACAAAAAATCATCTTGCATTAACTATACCTAAAGTCATTTATCCTGACGGAAGTCTTCAATATAGTTGTAAACTTCTGCCTACGCCCTATCAGTTATTTATGCGGCGTTTTTTCTCACCACATGTTATCGATTCAAATCGTGAATATGAACTTCACGATGCTGATTATCAACGCCCATTTTATGCCCCATCTTTTTCAGGGTGTTTTATGCTGATTAGTCAGCAGGCTCTCATCCAGACCGGTGGCTTTGATGAACGCTTCTTTCTTTATCTTGAAGATGTAGATTTATCCAGACGGGTTTCAGGTTTAGGCCTGAATGTCCAGTACTGTCCTGATTCAATGGTTGTTCATGAATCGCAAAGACGTTCATATCAGGATTTTAAGTTTCTTATTTTTCACATCGTCTCAGCAGTTCGCTATTTTAATAAATGGGGCTGGCTTATCGATCCGGAGAGAGACAGATTAAACGCTTTGTGCCTTTCCCAGTTGAACTGTAAGAATTCGTGATTAAAGACTTTTCAGAATTTACGTATTAGTGTAACTCTTCTTATAACTAATTCTATTGATCTAAACGCAGTCATGTTACTGATAACATTGTTTATGAAATGATGTATAATAGATCTTACGTTTATATTGACTGAGTTTGTCATTCGCTATTGGGATAGAGCTGAACGGCTCTGTATATATAGATCAGGAGTAAATAATGTCCAAGCAACAGATCGGCGTTGTAGGTATGGCAGTGATGGGCCGCAACCTGGCTCTTAACATTGAGAGCCGCGGTTACACTGTTTCTATCTTCAACCGTTCACGCGAAAAGACTGATGAAGTCATCGCTGAGAACCAGGGCAAGAAGCTTGCTCCTTTTTACACCGTTGAAGAGTTTGTCGAATCGCTGGAAAAACCTCGTCGTATCCTGCTGATGGTTCAGGCAGGCGAAGCGACTGATAAGACTATCGCTTCACTGACTCCACACCTGGATAAAGGTGACATCCTGATCGATGGCGGTAACACTTTCTATAAAGACACCATCCGTCGTAACAAAGAGCTTTCTGATCAGGGCTTCAACTTCATCGGTACCGGCGTTTCCGGCGGTGAAGAGGGCGCACTGAAAGGCCCATCCATCATGCCTGGCGGCCAGAAAGAAGCGTACGAGCTGGTTGCACCGATGCTGGATAAGATTGCGGCACGTGCGGAAGATGGCGAAGCCTGTGTGGCTTACATCGGTCCGGATGGCGCGGGTCACTATGTGAAGATGGTTCACAACGGCATCGAGTACGGCGACATGCAGCTGATCGCAGAAGCTTATGCTCTGCTGAAAGGCGCTCTGGGCCTGAACAACGAAGAGCTGGCTGAAACCTTCACCGAGTGGAACAACGGCGAGCTGAGCAGCTACCTGATCGACATCACCAAAGATATCTTCACCAAGAAAGACGAAGAAGGTAAATACCTGGTTGATGTGATTCTGGATGAAGCAGCAAACAAAGGTACAGGTAAATGGACCAGCCAGAGCTCACTGGATCTTGGCGAGCCTCTGTCACTGATCACCGAGTCTGTTTTTGCCCGTTACCTCTCGTCACTGAAAACGCAGCGCGTTGCGGCCTCTAAAGTACTGAGCGGTCCACAGGCTAAAGCTTTCACCGGCGACAAAGCAGAGTTCATCGAGAAAGTTCGTCGTGCATTGTACCTGGGTAAAATTGTCTCTTATGCGCAGGGCTTCTCACAGCTGCGTGCTGCGTCAGAAGAGAACAACTGGGACTTGCACTACGGTGAAATCGCTAAGATCTTCCGCGCGGGTTGCATCATCCGTGCTCAGTTCCTGCAGAAAATCACTGATGCTTACGAAGCAGATGCAGGCATCGCTAACCTGTTGCTGGCGCCATACTTCAAAGATATCGCGGATCAGTATCAGCAGGCGCTGCGTGATGTGGTTTCTTACGCGATTCAGAACGGCATCCCGACGCCAACCTTCTCTGCGGCGATTGCTTACTACGACAGCTACCGTTCAGAAGTGCTGCCTGCCAACCTGATTCAGGCGCAGCGTGACTACTTTGGTGCGCATACCTATAAGCGCATTGACAAAGATGGTGTGTTCCACACTGAGTGGTTAGATTAATCACTAAAATGGGCTTCCCTCGGGAAGCCCTTTTTTTTATCCTACCAGTAAATCCCCGCTCCGAATCTCCTTTTCACCCGCCAGCCGCACCACCAGCATGCCTGCCGTCGCAAATCTTACCCAGTGTCTCGCATAGAGGATACCGCCATGTTCTGCCACCAGTGGCGTAATATGGTCAGTAATCGGATCGACAATCTCAGCGACTACTTCTCCTGGCCGAATCTGTGCGCCCAGCGGTTTACGATGCAGAATCAGACCTGACACCGGCGAATGAATGTATTCGCAACCTGCTAACGGCGTAGGGGGAGTTTTCAGGGCAGGGGAGGCTGCCGCCGATCCTTCGCTGTGACGTTCTTTAATCACGCCCGTCTCTCCTGGCGCTTCAGCAACGTCAGGCACGTTTAAACCAATCGGACCGTCATTGATTGCCACGATATCGTCACCGCCCGCGCTTGCCGGAACCAGTTCATCGCCACCGATTACAGGAGCAGCCACTTCCACGGAAATTGATGGCTCGCTGTAGCCGATATAACCACTTTCCTGCAGTGCCGAAATAATCGCATCTGCATCTTTCTCCGCCTGTTCAGGCGACACATCACGCACGCCACGCAACTCCAGCGTCACCGGCAGCAATCCACGTGGCATGGGGTAATCTTTGCCAAAGCGTTCTGCCAGCGTCAGCCAGGGTTCGCAGCAGGCTTCATCAAACGGTTCACCGCCAGAGATCTGCGCCAGCAGCTGCACTTCACTGCCTAACCATCGCGCCAGCGGCTCAATGTCCGGCCAGGCATGCGGCGTGGTGTAGAGATGCGGCACGGCTTCCGAGTCACAGTGCAGGTCAATCATTAGATCCGCCTGGCTGGCCATTCGCATCAGCGTATAACGCTGCGCATCCAGCTCCGTTTTTGGCACGGTATCGCGATAGTGACGATCGATCGCGTCGCGAATCAGGCTTCGGTTCTGCGATTCACTCTGCGTCAGACTATCCGCCAGCCCGGCCGCCAGCGTGGTACCCAGTGACGGGAAACGGCGATTAAAGTCCTGACCAGAGAGCGTATGGAAACGACCCAGATGGGTGCCGTGCCAGTGCTGTCCCAGCGCCAGGGGATTAGCAACCGGCACCAGGGTAAACGCGGCTTTGAGCTGTCCGGCGGACTCCAGCGACTGCAGTCTTTGTTTCAGAAACCATGCCACCGCCATACCGGGCAGTTCATCGCCATGCAGCGCAGCCTGGATATAGACCTGACGCTCGTGGTCCGGAGCAAAATGAAAACTGATGATTTCACGCTGGGTGCCTAAAGAGGCGCTTAACAGTGGATGATGTTGTTGATGCATACCGTGTTAATGTCCTTTAATCGGCAAAGGACGACAGCGCGCCGTCCTGAAAAAGTTAAAGTATAGTGCCGGATCGCGGTGAGGACGAAAAAGGGCGACCGCGAGGTTACTGCTGGATAGAGATATCCGTAGCGAAATAGCGCTTCTGAATCTGGTCAAACGTGCCGTTCTTTTTGATTTCGGCAAAGGCATTATCTAGTGCCGTTTTCAGCTCAGCATCGCCTTTGCGCAGGCCGATTGCTGTGCCGGGGCCGATAATCGGATCCTGAATAATTGGGCCAGCCAGCTCAAAGTCTTTACCCTGCGGATGCTTAAGGAAGCCAATGGCCGCCTGTGCCGCATCAGTGAATACCGCATCCAGCCGGCCTGATACCAGATCGCTTTCAACCTGGGCCTGATCGCCATAAGGCACTACGGTCACACCATGCGGCTGCCATTTCGCCAGCGCATAGCGCTCCTGTACCGTTCCCTGTTCCACGCCGACTGTTTTGCCTTTCAGGGATTCAACCGTTGGCAGTATGCCAGAACCCTTACGGGCGATTAGCTGGGTGTGGGTGTCATAGAGCGGCACAGTAAAATCGATCTGTTTAAGGCGCTCTTCGGTAATGCCCATGTCAGAGAGAATGGCATCGAATTTACGCGCTTTCAGCGCCGGGATCATGCCGTCAAACTGGCTTTCAACCCAGACGCATTTCGCCTGCATCTGGGTACAGAGCGCATTGCCCAGATCGATATCAAAGCCGACCAGCTTGCCCTGTGGTGTTTTCGATTCAAACGGTGGATAGGTCGGGTCGACCGCGAAACGCACCTGTTCGATTTTCGCCTGCGCGCCAAACGCGCAGCCAGCCATAACCGCCACAGCCAGCGTCTGACGCAGGCGTTGAGTGAAAATGTTCATGATTTTGCTCTTATTCTGTCGTGATGAATGTTAATGCAGAGTATCGCCGGGCTGCCGGGATGGCAATTACTGCGTTATCTTCACCACGTCAGCCGCGCACAGCGACCGGTAATCTTCGGTGTTCAGGATCACTGATCGCTCCAGCAGACCGGCGTTAAACGCGATCTCCGGATAACGTTCAAACAGCGTGGGGTCAACGACCAGTCTGAGGTCAGGATGAAAGCTGAACGGCGGGATAGCCCCGAATACACAACCGGTCAGCAGTTCGGTCTCTGTCGGGCTGGCGAGTGAGGCGCGCCGTCCACCGACCGCCGCTGCGACTTTACTCAGGTCGGCCTGCTGACCAGCCGGTAACACCGCCAGCACGTGCTGTTTCACGCCATTGCCTTTCACATGACAGACCAGCGCTTTCGCGCCCTGGCCAATTTCGGTGCCACGTATCGCCGCAACCGCTTCACATTTACCGGTCGCCTCATGCTCCATCAGGCGATAGCGTGCCTGGTGCTTGTCGAGCAGGGCGATTAATTTTTCATGGGTCGTCACGGCTCTCTCCCCGAGGCTTGAGTCGCCATTATTGTGCGGGATGGGGGTGAGGATTGAGAAGGATTCTGCTCAGAATCCCCATAAAAGCAAAATTCTGAGCAGCATATTGCACAATTATTTATGGCGGGGGCGCAGGTTGTTGATCACGGCACTGAAGTCCAGATCCTGATCCTGTAACAACACCATCAGGTGATAGACCAGATCAGACGCTTCATTAGTGAGTTCATCCCGATCGTTGACGGTGGCCGCCAGCGCGGTCTCAACCCCTTCTTCGCCCACTTTCTGCGCAATGCGCTTGGTGCCGCTGGCGTAAAGCCGGGCAGTGTAGGAGCTTTCAGGATCGGCCGTTTTGCGAGACGCCAGCAGTTCTTCCAGCTGATAGAGGAAAGTCCACTCAGGCACAGCCGGCGAGAAGCAGCTGGTGGTGCCCAGATGGCAGGTCGGGCCAATCGGGTTTGCCAGCACCAGCAGCGTGTCGTTGTCGCAGTCAGGCGTAATGCTTACTACCTGCAGAAAATGGCCGGAGGTCTCGCCTTTGGTCCACAACCGGTTTTTGGTGCGGGAGAAAAAGGTGACATTACCTTCTGCCAGCGTTTTTTCCAGCGCCTCTGGGTTCATATAGCCGTGCATCAGCACTTCGCCTGAGACGTTATGCTGAACGATGACCGGCATCATGCCCTGTGTTTTGTCCCAGTCGAGCTGGGACAGTTGTTGTTCGGTTAGCACGCGCGAATCTCCACTCCGTTGTTGATCAGGAAGCTTTTCAGCTCACCAATATTAATAATCTGCTTATGGAATACCGAGGCCGCTAAAGCACCATCCACATTCGCCTCAGTAAACGCGTCGAGGAAGTGCTGCATCGTGCCTGCACCGCCAGAGGCAATCAGGGGCACGTTGCAGACTTCACGCATTTTCTTCAGCTGCACCAGGTCATAGCCGTTACGCACGCCATCCTGGTTCATCATGTTCAGCACGATTTCGCCTGCGCCCAGTTTCTGGACTTCCTGCACCCACTCCAGCGTTTCCCACTGTGTCACGCGGGTACGCGCCTCGTCACCGGTGTACTGATTCACCTGATACTTACCGCTGGCTTCATCAAACCAGGTATCAATGCCGACCACAATACACTGAACACCGAAACGGTCAGCGAGGCGGGTGATTAGCGAAGGATCGGCCAGCGCTGGCGAGTTAATCGAAATCTTATCCGCACCAAACTCCAGAATGCGCGCCGCGTCTTCCGGGGTTTTAATCCCGCCTGCTACGCAGAACGGAATATCAATCACCTCAGCCACGCGCGACACCCAGCTTTTGTCGACGACGCGGCCATCAGATGAGGCAGTGATGTCATAGAATACCAGTTCATCGGCACCTTCAGCGGCGTAGCGCTGCGCCAGCGGCACGATGTCACCGATGATCTCGTGATTGCGAAACTGTACGCCTTTGACCACCTGGCCGTCACGTACGTCCAGGCAGGGAATTATCCGTTTTGCCAGCATGCAATCGCCTCCGAAACAGTGAATTTATCTTCCAGCAGCGCACGTCCGACAATTACGCCCTGAACACCGCTACCGCGCAGGGCGGCGATATCATTGAGGTCGCCAATGCCACCCGAAGACTGGAAAGCAATCGTCGGGAAGCGCGCCGTGACTTCCTGATAGAGCGCAACATTGGAGCCGCTGAGGGTGCCGTCGCGGGAGATATCGGTGCACAGCACGTGCTTCAGACCCACCTGCTGAAAATCGGTAATGACCTCCTCCAGCGTCACGCCTGCCGCTTCCTGCCAGCCACTGATTGCGACTTCTTTGCGGTTACTGGCATCAATGCGCACGTCTAACGCGAGCACAATCGCCTCTGCGCCAAACTCCGCAAACCAGCGCTTTACCTCTTCAGGCTGTTTCACCGCGGTAGAACCAACCACCACACGACTGGCTCCGGCTTCCAGCAGCGCGTGAACATCGTCCCGGCTGCGAATGCCGCCACCGACCTGCACCGTGACATCAACGCCGTTAAGCAGAGTTTTCCGCAGCGCAATCTGGCGTTTCGCCGGATCTTTCGCGCCGGTTAAGTCCACCAGATGCAGCACGGTCGCGCCCTGGCTTACGTAATCCTGCAGACGGGGCAGCGGATCGCTGCCGTAATCGCGCTGTTGACCATAATCGCCCTGATGCAGACGAACCACTTTTCCGTCAATTAAATCTAACGCGGGGATAATCATTACATCTCCAGGAAGTTTTTCAGCAGCTGCGCGCCCGCTTTGCCCGAGCGTTCCGGATGGAACTGGACGCCGAAGAAGTTATCTTTCTGCACCGCGGCAGTGAAGGCTTCACCGTAGTGACACTGGGCGATGGTGCTGGCGTTAACGGGCATGGCGTAGCTGTGGACGAAGTAGAAGTAGCATCCTTCGTCGATGCCACGGAACAGATGATTGCCCGCCTGCGCGGTAATCTGGTTCCAGCCCATGTGCGGTAATGGCAGGCCATGAGTGTACATCAAAGACACTGGCTCATCGATAATGCCCAGGGTCGGCACGCCGCCATTTTCATCGCTGCCGCGTCCCAGCAGCTGCATACCCAGACAGATCCCCAGCACCGGCTGGGTACAGGCTTTCACAAGATCGATCAGGTCACGCTCCTGCAGCTGGTTCATTGCTGCCTGTGCGGTGCCGACGCCGGGCAGAAAGAGTTTGTCGGCGCGCAGCACCACATCGGGATCGCGGCTCACGTCCGGGGTGTAACCCAGACGTTCAATCGCCCACTTTACCGATGAGAGGTTGGCGCAACCGGTATCCATGATCACCACGTTCATCACAGCACTCCCTTCGAGCTTGGCAGCGTATTGCCCTCAACGCGGATCGCCTGGCGCAACGTACGACCAAAGGCTTTAAACAGGCTCTCGACCCGGTGATGGTCGTTCTTGCCTTTGGTTTTCAGATGCAGCGTGCTCATCATGGCGTAGGAGAGCGAGCTGAAGAAATGCTCGACCATCTCGGTGCTGAGATCGCCCACGCGTTGATAGTTGAACTCTGCTTTGAACTCGATGTGCGGTCGGCCGGAGATATCCAGCGCACAGCGCGCCAGACATTCATCCATCGGCAGCACAAAGCCAAACCGGCCAATGCCGCGTTTATCTCCCAGCGCTTTCAGCAGCGCTTCGCCGAGTGCCAGACCGGTATCTTCCACCGTGTGGTGATCGTCAATGTAGAGATCGCCTTTTACTTCGATGTGCATGCGGAACCCGCCGTGCACCGCAATCTGGTCCAGCATATGGTCGAAGAAACCCACACCGGTATTGATTTTGCTGCCGCCTTCGAGGTCCAGCCACAGTTCAACCCGCACCTGCGTCTCTTTGGTGTTGCGCTGCACCAGCGCATGGCGATCTCGCTGGGTCAGACGCTGCTGGATGGTCTGCCAGTTCTCGCCGTCAGCGCCGTAGCGGATAGGCTGAATGCCCATGTTCTCCGCCAGCTGAACGTCGGTCAGGCGATCGCCAATCACGTAACTGTTGGCGGTATCCAGCGCGCCCTCTGCCAGCCAGGCTTCAACCATTTTGGTTTTAGGCTTGCGGCAGTCGCAGTGGTCGTCCGGCATGTGCGGACAGATCAGTACATCGTCAAACGCAATGCCCTGCGAGGTCAGAACCTGCATCATCAGATGGTGCGGACCATCGAAATCGGCCTGCGGAAAACGGGCGGTGCCCAGACCATCCTGATTGGTGATCATCACCAGGCGATAACCGGCGGCCTGCAGCGCCAGCAGCGCCGGGATAACGTCTGGCTCAAACGCCAGCTTATCCAGTCGGTCCACCTGATAATCTTCAGGCGGCTCAGAGATCAACGTACCGTCGCGGTCAATAAAAAGGGTCTTCTGGCTCATGCTTGCTCCACAGAAAAGGCTTGCAGCGCG
>Ga0105251_10003988_pt1 | contig 10443 bp, 8 predicted proteins | sample KBSS64metaG_FD_80424 | JGI IMG/M metagenome (GOLD analysis project Ga0105251, IMG submission 80424) | Switchgrass rhizosphere microbial communities from Kellogg Biological Station, Michigan, USA - KBS S6-4 metaG | ecosystem: Host-associated > Plants > Roots > Rhizosphere > Soil | place...
ACTATGAAGACGCAACTGCGCGTGGAAAATTTGTGCAAAACCTTTGTGCTGCACAATCAGAACGGGGCGGCTCTGCCGGTGCTGCAGGATGCCAGCCTGGAAGTCAGTGAGGGCGAATGCGTGGTGCTGCACGGGCATTCGGGCAGCGGAAAATCGACTCTGCTCCGTGCCCTGTATGGCAACTATCAGGCCAACAGCGGCAGTATCTGGGTGCAGCATCTGGGCGAATGGGTCGATATGGCACAGGCACCCGCCCGCCAGATTATTGCCATTCGCCGGGATACCATCGGCTGGGTCAGTCAGTTTCTGCGGGTCATCCCGCGCGTGCCGACCCTGGAGATCGTCATGCAGCCGTTACTGGAACGCGGCGTGGAACGCAGCTTCTGCGAAGCGCGCGCCAAAGATCTGCTGACCCGGCTCAACGTCCCGCAACGCCTCTGGTCCCTGGCACCCTCGACGTTCTCCGGTGGAGAGCAGCAGCGCGTCAACATCGCCCGTGGCTTTATTGCCGATTATCCCGTGCTGCTGCTGGATGAGCCTACGGCATCGCTCGACAGCGTTAACAGCGCCGCAGTCGTGAGTTTGATTGAACAGGCGCGCGCGCGTGGCGCGGCCATTGTCGGTATTTTTCATGATGAAGCGGTGCGGGAGCGTGTGGCCGATCGCCTGCACGTGATGCAGCCCTTCAAAACAGGGGCAGAAGCATGATCATCAATAATGTAAAGCTGGTGCTGGAAAACGAAGTGGTAGAGGGATCGCTGGAGTTTCGTGAAGACCGCATTACCAACTTTAGCGAAACCGCCAGCCAGCTCGCCGGCGCGCTGGACGGAGAGGGCGCGTTTCTGTTGCCCGGCCTGGTCGAGCTGCACACGGACAACCTGGATAAGTTCTTCACCCCGCGGCCTAAGGTTGACTGGCCGGCCCATTCCGCCATGAGCAGCCACGATGCGCTGATGGTGGCCAGCGGCATCACCACCGTGCTGGATGCCATCGGTGTAGGTGATGTACGCGATGGGGGGCACCGGCTGGAAAACCTCAGCAAAATGATTGGCGCGATTCGTGACAGTAACCGCAAGGGGCTCAACCGCGCCGAGCATTTATTACATCTGCGCTGCGAACTGCCGCATCACACCACGCTGCCGCTGTTTGAGGCGCTCATCTCCTCACCAGAATTGTCGCTGGTGTCGCTGATGGACCATTCACCGGGCCAGCGCCAGTACGCATCGCTGGAAAAGTATCGCGAGTACTATCAGGGAAAATATCAGCTCAATGACGAGCAGATGGACGAGTTTGAGCGCGATCAGCTGGCGCTGGCCAGAGAGTGGTCACAGCCCAACCGCCTGGCGATTGCCGCGCTGTGCCGGGATCATGGTATTGCGATTGCCAGCCACGATGATGCGACCGAAGCGCACGTGGAAGAGTCGCACGGCGTGGGCAGCGCGATAGCTGAATTCCCCACCACGCTGGAGGCGGCGAAGGCGTCACGTTATTGCAATATGCAGGTGTTAATGGGCGCACCGAATATTGTTCGCGGTGGCTCGCACTCCGGTAACGTAGCCGCCTGGGAGCTGGCATCACACGGAATGCTGGATATTCTGTCATCGGACTATTATCCCGGCAGCCTGTTGGATGCGGCCTTCCGCTTAGCGGCGGATGAGCGAAACACGCTGTCACTGTCCCAGTCTGTTGCGCTGGTCACCTGTAATCCGGCGCGCGCGTTGGGGCTGGAGGATCGTGGCGTGATTACGGAAGGCTGCCGTGCCGACCTGGTACTGGCGCATACCCAACATGGTCATCCCCACATCCGCCATGTCTGGAGCAAAGGCCGGCAGGTGTACTGATGGCCCGGCTTATCTGGCTCATCGGCCCGTCCGGCTCAGGAAAGGACAGCCTGCTGGACCTGCTGCGCGAGGCGCCGCCTGACGGCCTGCTGATTGCGCACCGCTATATCACCCGCCCTCACGATGTGGGGGGCGAAAACCACGTGGCCCTGACGGAAGCTGAGTTTATCCGGCGCAAGGCGCTGGGGTTATTTGCGGTCAGCTGGCAGGCCCACGGTTTTCATTACGGTATCGGGAGTGAAATCGATGGCTGGCTGGCGTGCGGGCAGAACGTGCTGGTAAACGGCTCCCGTCAGCATCTGGAACAGGTTCGTGCGCGTTACGGCGCACGGCTGTTGCCGCTGTGCATTGAGGTTTCGCCATTGGTGCTGGCCGCGCGTTTACGACAGCGGGGACGTGAGAGTGAAGAGGAGATCGTTCAACGACTGGCGCGCGCGGCACAACATCAGCCAGAGGGCTGCCTGCGGCTGAACAATGATGGTGCGCTGGTGGATACGGTACAACAGTTACGACAGCTGCTGGCGGAATTCCCATGAAACTGACCTTGCTTGGTACTGGCGGTGTGACAGGCGCGCCGGTGTTCGGTTGTGACTGTCATGCCTGTTTGCGCGCCCGCGACGCTTCCCGCTATCGCCGCGCGCCTACCAGCGCGTTAATTGAGGCCGGACGCGAACGTATTTTACTGGATGCCGGTTTGCCATTGCTGGCCGAGCGCTTTCAGCCTGGCGAAATTAACCGAATTTTGCTGACTCATTATCATATGGACCATGTGCAGGGGCTGTTCACTCTGCGCTGGGGCGAGGGCGAATCTATTCCTGTGTGGGGACCGCCGGACGACAAGGGCTGCGATGACCTGTTTAAGCATCCCGGACTGCTGGATTTCCGCCCCGCTTTAACGCCTTACGTGGCACATCAGTTCGGTGAATTACAGGTGACACCACTGCCGCTTCAACATTCACGACTGACCCACGGCTATCTGTTTGACTGGCATGGATCGCGTCTGGCCTGGCTGTGCGATACCTGCGGTCTGCCGCCGGACACCGCCGATTTCCTGCGTGGACAACGGCTGGATCACCTGCTGGTAGACTGTAACGATCCCCCCGGGCAGGGCGGACGCAATCATAACGATTTGACCGCCGCGCTAAACATCATTGATGAACTGAAACCGCACCAGGCCTGGCTGATTCATCTGAGCCATCACATTGATAACTGGCTGGCAGAGCACGCCTTACCCGATGGGGTTCGGGCAGCCTGTGACGGCTTGTCGCTGTCTCTGGGTGCCGATTTGCCTGTCACAGTTTAATCATCTAACCGTAATACAGCCTTCATCCCCCGTGTTCTTAATATAGCGGTCTCTCGTCAGGTTCCGGCGGCGTGAGCCACAAACGCAAGATAATGACTCTCGCCAGACAGTACCGACCAGATGGGTTAATGGGGCGCGGGTACAGAACGTAAACTGCAATAACGGAGAACATCATGGCACAGGCACTGCTTAAAACGGTGGTCGATAACGTCTCGTCATTGACCCAGTCAGGCGGGCAAAAAGTGTTATCTGTTCAGGGACTGAGCAAAGCTTACGGTAACAACAAAGTCCTCGATAATGTCAGTTTCGATTTGCATGCGGGTGAACTGGTGGCGGTAATCGGCCGCTCTGGCGCAGGCAAATCGACGCTGCTGCACATGCTGAATGGCACAATCTCCGCCTCACAGGGCGCCATCGTCAGCCTGCACCACGGCGAAGCCGATCGCGATGTGGTGAATCTCAGCAGCCGCCAGATGCGTGAATGGCGCACCCAGTGCGGCATGATCTTTCAGGATTTCTGCCTGGTGCCTCGCCTTGATGTGCTGACCAACGTGCTGTTGGGGCGTCTCAGCCAGACCTCTACGCTGAAATCGTTTTTCAAAGTGTTCTCTGACACCGATCGCGCCCGCGCCATTCAACTGCTTGAGTGGATGAACATGCTACCGCAGGCGTTACAGCGCGCCGAAAACCTCTCCGGCGGTCAAATGCAGCGCGTAGCGATTTGTCGGGCGCTGATGCAGAACCCCAAAATTCTGTTAGCGGATGAACCCGTTGCCTCGCTCGATCCTAAAAATACCACCCGTATTATGGATGTATTGCGTCAGGTCAGCGATCAGGGCATCAGCGTGATGGTGAATCTGCACTCGATTGAATTAGTAAAAAGTTACTGCACGCGCGTGATAGGTATTCAGCGCGGTGTGGTGCTGTTCGACGGTCATCCTTCCGCACTTACCGACGGCTTGCTGCATCAGCTGTACGGCGACGAATTTAACCAGATCCACTAACTATCACAGCAAGAGAACAAGGCTAATGAAAATGAAAGCTTTCGCGTTATTGACTACAGCACTGCTTACCTTTGGCGTTAACGCAGCGGACGCACCAAAAGAGCTGAATCTGGGTATTTTGGGCGGTCAGAACGCGACTCAGCAGATTGGTGATAACCAGTGTGTGAAAACGTTCTTTGATAAAGAACTGAACGTGGATACCAAAATCCGCAACTCTTCAGACTATTCCGGCGTGATTCAGGGGCTGCTGGGCGGTAAAGTGGATCTGGTATTGAGTATGTCTCCCTCCTCGTATGCGTCCGTGTATATTCAGGATCCCAAGGCCGTCGATTTAGTGGGCATTGTGGTGGATGACAAAGATCAGTCTCGCGGTTATCACTCCGTGGTGATTGTGAAAGCCGACAGCCCTTATAAGAAGCTGGAAGATCTGAAAGGCAAATCTTTTGGTATGGCGGATCCCGATTCCACGTCCGGTTTCCTCGTGCCAAACCAGGCGTTTAAGAAAATGTTTGGCGGCAACATCGACAATAAATACAACAACTTCTTTTCAAGCGTGACCTTTTCAGGTGGTCATGAGCAGGACATCCTGGGCGTGCTGAATAATCAGTTCGACGGCGCGGTGACCTGGACCTCTATGGTCGGTGATTACAACACGGGCTACACCTCGGGTGCCTTTGGCCGCCTGATCCGTATGGACCATCCGGACCTGATGAAACAGATTCGGATTATCTGGCAGTCGCCGTTAATTCCTAACGGTCCTATCCTGGTGAGCAATAAACTGCCAGCGGATTTCAAAGCGAAAGTCATCGCCGCGATCAAAAAACTGGATAAAGACGATCACGCCTGTTTCACTAAAGCCGTAGGGGGCCAGCAGCACATTGGCAAAACCTCGGTAGCGGACTTCCAGAACATCATCGATATGAAACGCGAGCTGATGAAAGGCGCGCGCGGCTAACGGCAGGGCAGTTTGCTTGCAGCCATCGTGCCGCCCTGAATAAGGGGGCGGCACGACCTCACCGGCGGGCTAGTCTGCGCGTCAACCTTGCCTGGATGGCTTTGTAACACATCAATCTGAGACACCTCACGTGACCGACTTCGAACGCTATTATCAACGTATCCGCCGCCAACAGAAGCGTGACTCGCTTATCTGGTCTTTGGTGCTGGTCGTGATTTATCTGGCGGCGGCCAATATGGCAGAGTTCAATCTGGTGACCATCTGGCAGTCGTTGCCGCACTTTTTTGATTATATCCGTGAAATCATGCCCGTTTTGCATCTGCCGCTCCTGTTTGCCGATGGCAAAACGGAAGGGTCGCTGGCCTACTGGGGCTATCGTCTGAATATTCAGCTGCCGCTGATTTGGGAAACCCTGCAGCTGGCGCTGGCCTCCACGCTGGTTGCCGTTGTGATTGCCGGTATCCTGGCGTTTTTTGCGGCCGATAATACGCAAACGCCCGCCAGCCTGCGCATGGGCATTCGCGCCTTTGTCGCATTTTTACGCACCATGCCTGAACTGGCCTGGGCGGTAATGTTTGTGATGGCGTTTGGCATCGGGGCGATTCCCGGCTTTCTGGCGCTGGCCCTGCATACTATCGGTAGCCTGACCAAACTGTTTTATGAAGCCATCGAATCGGCGTCGGATAAGCCGGTACGCGGGCTGGCGGCCTGCGGAGCCAGCAAGCTGCAACGGATGCGCTTTGCGTTCTGGCCCCAGGTCAAGCCCACCTTTTTGTCTTACAGCTTTATGCGCCTGGAGGTTAACTTCCGCTCATCGACCATTCTGGGGCTGGTCGGGGCAGGCGGGATCGGCCAGGAGTTAATGACCAACATTAAGCTGGATCGCTTCGATCAGGTCAGCATGACGCTGCTGTTGATTCTGATTGTGGTGTCGTTACTGGATACGGTTTCTGGCCGCCTGCGCCGCCGTGTCGTGGAGGAATAAATATGGTTACTCTCGCGCCGGATATCACGGCGATGAAGCAGCAGCATCATGAACTCTTCGCTGCGCAGCACCGCTATCTGCGCCGTCTGGCCATGCTGGCGCTGGCGCTGGTGCTTTATTACGTCTTTTTCTTTATGGTCTACGGTATCGAGTGGGGCCGCCTGCTGGTTGGCTGCCAGCAGCTGGGACGCTATTTTTTGCGTATGTTTGTCTGGCAAGACTTTGCCAACTGGCCCTTTGGCTACTATTTCTCTCAGGTCGGGATTACGCTGGCGATCGTGTTTGCCGGTACGATAACCGCCACGCTGCTGGCGCTGCCGCTGTCCTTTCTGGCGGCGCGTAATGTGATGCACGATAAAGTTGCCAGACCGATTGCTTTCCTGATGCGCCGCCTGTTCGACATGCTGCGCGGCATTGATATGGCGATCTGGGGCCTGATCTTTGTGCGTGCCGTCGGCATGGGGCCGTTAGCCGGGGTGCTGGCGATTATCCTGCAGGACGTTGGCCTGTTAGGTAAGCTCTATTCGGAAGGACATGAAGCGGTGGAGCGTTCCCCGAGTCGTGGGCTGGGTGCACTGGGGGCGAACAGCCTGCAGAAACACCGTTTCGGCATCTTCACCCAGTCGTTTCCGCAGTTTCTGGCGCTCAGCCTTTACCAAATCGAGTCGAATACTCGCTCAGCAGCGGTGCTCGGCTTTGTTGGCGCAGGGGGTGTCGGCCTGGTTTATGCTGAGAATATGCGTCTGTGGAACTGGGATGTGGTGATGTTCCTGACGTTGATTCTGGTGGTCGTGGTGATGATCATGGATGCCATCTCAAGCCGCCTGCGTAAGCGTTATATCATTGGGAAACCGGTGCCGTTGTGGCAGCCTGGCGGGCACGATTAAGCCTTGCACTCCGCTGCCAGGCGCGCTGCAGCGCCTCCACCAACTGTGCCGCCTGCCAGGGTTTCGCCAGCCGCTCACACAGCGGCAGCGTAACGGGCTGGTGGCGCAGGTCCTGGCCGCTGATCAGCAAGGTTGCCAGCTGTGGCCACTTTTGCTGCGCCTGACGAATGACCTCTGCGCCGTTTATCTCACCGGGCAACATCAAATCGCTGATTAACAGATCGATATCGGGTGTCTGGTGCAACAGCGCCAGCGCCTCTTCGCCGGTCGCGCACTCCAGCGTCAGATAGCCGAGTTGATGCAGGTGCTCGCACAGGGTTTGCCGCACCGCCGGTTCATCATCCAGTACCAGAATCAGACGATCGTCTGCAGCCGCGGGGTGAGACGGGGCAGGGACGGGGGGCCGGGCGGCTGCGGCATCGGGCGCGCGCGGCAGCAACAGCCGCACCGTTGTGCCCTGACCGGGGGCCGTTTCCAGCTCCACCTGTCCACCCGACTGGCGGACAAAGCCGTACACCATCGACAGTCCCAGCCCGCTCCCGGTTCCGGTGGTCTTAGTGGTGAAGAAGGGTTCGAACACCTGAGCACGCACCTCGTCGGACATGCCGCAGCCGTGATCGATCACTTCGATGGTCACCCGGTCACGTTTTTCCCCTTGCTCGCTTCGCCGCTGATTCCAGATGCGCAGGCGGATTTCGCCGCTTTGGCCACCCATCGCATCCCTGGCATTGACCACCAGATTCATCACCGCATTCTCCAGCTGGCTGGCATCTATCCAGGCCGGCCAGCCGGGGCGCTGGGCATCGATGATCAGATGCTGACCGGGCAGCAGCGAATGCTGAAGCAGCCCCTGTAGATTCTCGATCAATGTCACCACGGAAACCGCGTGGGGATTCAGGGTTTGTTTGCGTGAAAAGGCCAGCAGCCGTTGGGTCAGAAGTGCCGCTCTGTCCGCCGCCTGGCGGGCTCGTTCAATCCGGCTGGCGACGGGGCCGGGTGCCAGTTGCCCCTCGGTTAACGCCAGGCTGCCGATGATAACGGCCAGCAGGTTATTAAAATCATGGGCGATGCCGCCGGTCAACTGGCCCACCGCTTTCATTTTCTGACTGTGCACCAGCGCCTCTTCCAGCACCTTTCGCGAAGTGCGCTCCAGCACCGTATTGACCATTCCGCGCCGTGGTACCGGGCTGAAACGCAGTTCCAGCGTGCGGCCGTCTGCCAGCCTCACTTCCTGGGGTTCCGCTAAATCGTGCAACTGCACATTAAGCGGCGCCAGCAAGTGCTGATAGTGCAAACCGCGATGCAGATCGCGGGGAGCGATGCCCAGCAGCGCCGGATACTGCGCATTCCATACCACGAGTTCTCCGCTGTTATCAAACAGGGCAAAACCGTCACGCATGGCCAGGAAGGTTGACTCCAGTTGGGTGCTTTTTTCTTTTAGCAGGCGAGAAGTCTGGGCCAAAGAGGCGGTATTTCGCGCAAAAACGTTAAACGCGCGCGCCAGTTCACCCAGTTCGTCCCGACGCTGTAATCCCGGCACGCTGACGTTCTGCTCTCCCTGTGCCAGCCGGGTCATCGCACCGGCAATGGCGGTAAGACTGGAGCCCAGATTGCGGTAAATGTAGTACCCGGTATAGAGGGTGATGGCCAGCGCCAGCAGGGCAGACAGCATGATAAAGCCGCTAACCGAGTCGAGTTGATGATGGGTGGCGATGTTACGCCTTTCTGTTTGCTGCGCGACCTGCTGGACGTAAGCGGTAATGTCATCATTCAGCGCCGCCACCAGCGCCTTGATACGGTAAGTCGCATAGGCAATCGCCAGGTCACTCTCCTCCAGCTCTGCGGCCAACGGGACCAGGCCGCGCTGTGTTTCCAGCAACTGCTGTACATTGTCGCCCAGTGCACCTGGCGCGACCACGCTGCGCCATTGCATCATCACCTGTTGCAGGTGCTCGATGACCGCCGTCGATGACGGCGTGCGAATCGCGATATCCAGTAGCCTGCCGGTTTGCTGGCGCAGCGTTATATCGGGTGCGTTGATGCCGTCGCGCTGCGTCAGATCATTAATGCGTTCAAGCAGCAGTTGTGACTGCCACAAGCCGCTTAGCACCCTGTTGCGCTGTAAATGGCGTTCATGGCCTTGACGCAACAGCATACTCACCGACTGCTCAAGCATCAGGCTACGCGCACGCAGGCGCGCCACGCGTTCAGGCTCACGCGCGGCAAGCGGCGTGCTCGCCAGTAAAGAGAGTGAGTGCTGTAGGGCCTGTTGGTTCTGCTGTAAATGTCGTGATTCGCTCTGATACTCAAGCGCACCGACCACCTGGGACAACCGCACTGCCGTGATGGCCACATTGGCGGTATCGCGCGCCAGGGCAAGGCTGCCGTTCATATCAGCCAGCGTCTGCGCCTGAGCCTGGGCCTGAATGGTGCCCGCATGGCGAAAACTGGTCACCGCCACCACGCTCACCATTAAGGTGACGCACACCACCAATAAATGAGACAGCAACAGGCGACCGCGCGCCCCGACCTGCCACGGTGAACTGCGTTGCATAAAGACTCTCCGCTCGTGCGACGATGAGCCGAGTATAGGAGTGAGGACGAGGCGAAATATGACAAATATGAATGGCCTCTGACATTTTCCATTTATCTGACAATGCTTAACTCACTGCTATCCATAACCAGCAGGAGCGGGTAGATGACAGCAAAGCCGATACTCGAAATGCGCGAGATCACCCGACGCTTTGGTAATTTTTACGCCTTGAAAGGGGTGGATCTCACGGTGTATCCCGGTGAGGTCCATGCCCTGATGGGCGAAAATGGCGCGGGTAAAAGCACCCTGATGAAGATCCTGGCGGGGGCCTATGCGGCCAGCAGCGGCGAGGTGCTAATTGATGGCAAACCCTGGCAGCTGAAAGGCCCTAAAGAGGCGTTAGCCGCCGGAATCACGCTGATCTATCAGGAAATCAATCTGGCGCCCAATCTTACCGTGGCGGAAAACATCTTTCTGGGCAGTGAAATTACCCGTGCAGGCATGGTGAAACGTCATCAGATGGCGGATGAGGCGCAGCAGGTGATCAACCGGTTGGGCGCGCAGTTTAGCGCCACCGACAAAGTCAGCAGGCTGAGTATTGCTGAGCAGCAGCAGGTGGAAATTGCGCGCGCCTTACACCGTAACAGCCGGATTCTGGTGATGGATGAGCCGACTGCCGCACTCTCGAACCGTGAAACCGAACAACTGTTTGCCCTGATCAAGCGCCTGCGTAGCGAAGGCATGGCCATTATTTACATCAGTCATCGTATGGCGGAAGTGTATGAGCTGTCAGATCGCGTCAGCGTGCTGCGTGACGGGCAGTATGTCGGCAGCCTGACGCGCGACAATCTGAATGCCAGCGAGCTGGTGCGCATGATGGTGGGGCGGCCGCTCAGCGACTTGTTCAATAAAGATCGCACGATCGCGCGCGGGGC
>Ga0105251_10003989_pt1 | contig 10443 bp, 8 predicted proteins | sample KBSS64metaG_FD_80424 | JGI IMG/M metagenome (GOLD analysis project Ga0105251, IMG submission 80424) | Switchgrass rhizosphere microbial communities from Kellogg Biological Station, Michigan, USA - KBS S6-4 metaG | ecosystem: Host-associated > Plants > Roots > Rhizosphere > Soil | place...
GCGTGGGCAAGGGGGGAAATCGTTGCGGCTATTGCGAGGAATAACGGGGTGAACGTCAGCGAGGTTTTCACCGGTGGAGCTCCTTTGGGTCAATCGAAACCGGCCAGTGTTGTTGGGGTTCCTGGCCTTTTTTCAGCGCAAAAAAAAGCCGCTGAACTCAGCGGCTTTAAGACAGATTCCCAGTGTAGAGCCCTGGAAATAAGTCGAGGGAAATCGGGGGAGAGCGGGTCGGTCTTAACCGCTGCGCTCATCGATGCGACAAATTAGCGCAGGTGAGCGGTGCGATACAGAGTGTAACAAGATAATGACTGTTGCCCAAATCGCAACAGTCTACCTTTGCGGGTGTGGGGCGTCCTGACAACCCCTACCCAAGAATGTTAGCGTGCTTGCCATTCCCACGTAGTCGATGAGCCCGCCTTCCATGAAAAAGACTGTCCTCGCCTTCAGCCGCGTCACCCCGGAAATGATCGAACGCCTGCAACAGGATTTCGACGTTATTGCGCCTAATCCAAAGCTGGGCGACATCAATGCCCAGTTCAACGAGGCTTTGCCGCACGCCCACGGGCTGATCGGCGTAGGCCGCAAATTGGGCCGTGCCCAACTGGAAGGCGCGAGCAAGCTGGAAGTGGTCTCCAGTGTGTCGGTGGGCTACGACAACTACGACCTGGCGTACTTCAATGAGCGCGGGATCATGCTCACCAACACTCCGGACGTGCTCACTGAAAGCACCGCCGACCTGGCGTTTGCCCTGCTGATGAGCAGCGCCCGCCGGGTCGCCGAACTGGACGCCTGGACCAAGGCCGGCCAGTGGAAAGCCAGCGTCGGCGCGCCGTTGTTCGGCTGTGATGTACACGGCAAGACCCTGGGCATCGTCGGCATGGGCAACATCGGCGCGGCCATCGCCCGTCGCGGTCGCCTGGGTTTCAATATGCCGATTCTGTACAGCGGTAACAGCCGCAAGACCGAACTGGAACAGGAACTCGGCGCGCAATTTCGCAGCCTCGACCAGTTGCTGGCCGAAGCCGATTTCGTCTGCCTGGTGGTGCCGTTGAGCGAGAAAACCCGCCACCTGATCAGCCATCGCGAGCTGGAGTTGATGAAGTCCAGTGCGATCCTGGTGAACATCTCCCGTGGCCCGGTGGTGGATGAGCCGGCGCTGATCGAGGCTCTGCAAAACCAGACCATCCGTGGCGCCGGCCTGGATGTGTACGAGCAGGAGCCACTGTCCGAGTCGCCACTGTTCCAGCTGAGCAATGCCGTGACCCTGCCGCACATCGGCTCGGCCACTGACGAGACCCGCGAAGCCATGGCCAACCGTGCTCTGGAAAACCTGCGCAGTGCGCTGCTGGGCCAGCGTCCGCAGGACCTGGTGAACCCGCAGGTGTGGAAGGGCTGATCACGGCTTGTTGTGTGTAGGAGCGAGCTTGCTCGCGAAGAACCTGAAGGCCATGTGTTTATTCAGGCTGCCCGCGTTATCGTTGACGTTCTTCGCGGGCAAGCCCGCTCCTACAGTTTTCAGCGTGCGAGTCGATAACGGTCTATAGATCGTCATCCCTGATCCACAGAAGGTTTTTATGTCCACCACCAAAGCCCGCGCAGATTCACTCTCGCTTCTGCTCTTTACCTTGCGCAGTGGCAAGCTGATGGCGATCAACCTGTTGAAAGTCAGTGAAATCATTCCCTGCCCGCCGCTGACCAAGCTGCCGGAGTCGCACCCCCACGTCAAAGGCATCGCCACCTTGCGCGGCGCCGCCTTGTCGGTGATCGACCTGAGTCGGGCGCTGGGGGAAATGCCCCTGCAAGACCCGGACGGCGGCTGCCTGATCGTCACCGATGTGAGCCGTTCCAAGCAGGGCCTGCATGTGCAGGCGGTGAGCAAGATCGTGCACTGCCTGACCACCGACATTCGCCCACCGCCGTTTGGCTCGGGTGGCACGCGTTCGTTTATCACCGGTGTGACCCAGGTTGAAGGCGCGCTTGTACAGGTGCTGGACATCGAAAAAGTCATCCACGGCATCGCCCCGGCGCAGATCGAAGCGGCGCCCACCGACCTGACCATGGAGGAAGCCGAAGTGCTGGGCAACGCCCGAATCCTGGTGGTGGACGACAGCCAGGTAGCCCTGCAGCAATCGGTGCACACCCTGCGCAACCTCGGCCTGACCTGCCACACCGCCCGCAGTGCCAAGGAAGCGATTGACCGTTTGCTGGAGCTGCAAGGCACCGTCGAGCAAATCAACGTGGTGGTGTCGGACATCGAAATGTCCGAAATGGACGGCTACGCTTTCACCCGTACCCTACGGGAAACCCCGGACTTCCAGGACCTCTACGTGCTGCTGCACACCTCCCTGGACAGTGCGATGAACAGCGAAAAAGCCCGCCTGGCCGGCGCCAACGCGGTGCTGACCAAGTTCTCCTCCCCCGAATTGACCAAGTGCCTGGTGGTCGCTGCCAAGACCGTTGCACAGCAAGGCCTCTGACGCGTGGGTGAATACTTCCAGCTGCTGCGCCGGGATCTCACGGGCAGCCTGCCAGCGCCGCAATGGCCGGCGGACATTCAGCTGGATCATTACCACGAAGCCATGGCTCCGGCGATCCACGCGGTATTGAGCCTGGCCCAGGAACAAGGCGGCGGACGTGTTGGCCCCCTTGAGCATTGGCGTCAGCAGTTCGTTACCGATGCCGAGTTCGATCCAAAGCTGTGCCTGGTGGCGAGTAACGCCAGCGGTATCCTGGGTGTGTCCCAATGCTGGACCAGCGCCTACATCAAGAACCTGGCCATTCATCCGTGTGCCCAGGGCATGGGGTTGGGTCGTGCGTTATTGCTGCACACCTTCCAGGTGTTCAAGCAACGCGGCGAGGCGTTTGTCGACCTCAAGGTGCTGGAGTCCAACCTGCGGGCCCGCCGCCTGTATGAAAATGCCGGCATGGTGTTTGTACTTCGGGACTTGGTGCCCGAGGAGTAGAAGCGCTGGCGCATAACTTGCTTTGCACAGAGGCAGAACGGTGAACAGAGGCAAAAACCCGCCGCCGTTCATGAGTACCTTCTGACCTTGCCTGGTGACAGATTTTCCATGAATACCCACTTTTCCTGCGTTGGTTGCGGCAAATGCTGCACTGACCACCATGTGCCCCTGACCCTCGAAGAAGCCCGCCGTTGGGCGGCTGACGGCGGCAATGTCATCGTGCTGGTGGAGGGTTTCCTGGGCACCGGACTTGGGCTGCCCGAGTTGCAGCGCGAACACGCACAACGCCGTTCCGCCATCGTGCCCAGCGGCAGTACCGAGGCGTACGTGGCAATCACCTTTGCCGCCTATAACGCCGGGCGCTGCCGGAATCTTGACGAAGACGACCGCTGCCGCATTTACGAACGGCGGCCGTTGGTGTGCCGTATCTACCCGATGGAGATCAACCCGCACATCCCGTTGAACCCGGGCGCCAAGGACTGCCCGCCGGAATCCTGGGAGCAGGGGCCGGCGCTGATCGTGGGGGGCGAGTTGATGGACAAGGAGCTGGCCGAGTTGATCCGCCGCTCACGCCAGGCTGACCGCGATGATATCCAGGCCAAGGAAGCCGTGTGTGGGTTGCTGGGCATCCATACCACAGCGCTCAAGGGCGATGGGTTTACCGCATACCTGCCGGATATGGGCCTGTTTGCCCAGGCGATCGAGTTGGCGACGCAAGAAGTCGTGCAGGCCAATGAGTGGGTGTTTCATGTGTCCGGGATGGACATTGCCGAGCAGTTGCTGGACGCCGGCGCCCGGATTGCCACCGAGGTGCCGGCCAACTATGCATTCATTTCGTTGCGGGCGGCTTGAGTGAATGTAAACCTGTGGCGAGGGGGCAGGCCCCCTCGCCACAAAAACAGCTCATGCCGCTACTGCCGCCGCTTACTCCAGAACTCTTCCGCCAGCCGCCGCAGGTCATCCGCCAGCCCCGCCACATCCCCTGAACTGAGCTGGCTCTGCTGACCCGCGTTGACCGTCACTTCCCCGGCATTGCGAATGCCGATGATGTTGCGGTTGATGTCCTCGCTGACCGCGCTTTGTTCTTCCACCGCCGCCGCAATCTGCTGGCTCATGGCGGTAATCTGGGTCACCCGCTGGCTGATCCCGTCCAACGCGGCGGCAGCGCGTTGGGCCTGGCCGACGCTGGCCTCGACATGCTGGCTGCTTTGCGCCATGGCCTGCACCGCATCCCGGGCGCCGCCTTGCAGGGTGCTGATCATGCGCTGGATTTCATTGGTCGACTGCTGCGTACGCTGGGCCAGCCCGCGCACTTCATCGGCTACCACGGCAAACCCGCGTCCCTGTTCTCCGGCCCGTGCGGCTTCAATGGCAGCATTGAGCGCCAGGAGGTTGGTCTGCTCGGCAATCGCCCGGATCACTTCCAGCACCCCGGAAATATCGCCGCTGTGGCTTTCCAGTTGATGGATCACGTCGGTGGCGCGCTCCAGCTCCTGGGACAACCGCAGCACCGCGTCGCGGCTTTCATCCACCCGTTGGTGGCCTTCCCGGGTCTCGCTGCCGGCCTGGTCAGCGGCCTTGGAGGCCTGCAACGCGTGCTCGGCAACTTGCGCCACGCTGGCGGCCATTTGATTGATCGCAGCGGCGACCTGATCGGTCTGGGTCTGTTGGCCGAGGCTGCTGCTGTGGCTGCTGTCCAGTTGCTGCACCAGCGCTGCGGCGTGCCCGGACAGGCGTTGCGAGGCATCGCCAATCCGACCGACCACCGCGCCCACCTGGGCTTCCAGCATCTGCATGGCGAACTCGATACGCCCGAACTCATCCCCGCGTCCGGTGTAGATCGCCTGGCTCAGTGGGTTGTCAGCAATCAGCCGCGCCCGCTGGTTCAGCTGTGCGAGGGGCCGCAACAAGCCATGCACGCCCATCACCCCCATGGCACACACCGCCGTGACCGCCAGCAGTTGCCAGGTCAGCGGATAAGTGGCCAGTCCAAGGCCCAAGGCCCAGGTTGCGGCGCAGGCCCCCAGGACCCATGCCGACAGCTTGAAGGGCATGCCCACCACCGGCCGTAATCGCCGAGTGCCGGCACGCAGGCGCGCATAGGCTCGTTCGGCCAGTTGCACCCGCCGCGCATCGGGCTTGGTGCGCACCGACTGATACTCCACCGTCACGCCGTCCCGGGTGACCGGCGTGGCGTAGGCACTGACCCAGTAGTGATCGCCATTCTTGCAACGATTTTTCACCATGCCCATCCACGAGCGGCCGCTTTTCAACACCTGCCACATGTGCGCAAACGCAGCGGGCGGCATGTCCGGGTGACGCAGCAGGTTGTGCGGGGTACCCAGCAACTCCTCGCGGGTATAGCCGCTGATATCGATGAAGTCCTGGTTGGCGTAGGTAATTGCGCTGGTCAGGTCGGTGGTCGAGAGGATGTTGGCGTCGGGGGCAAAATCCACATTTCGACCGGTGACCGGCAGATTGATCTTCATGGAAACGCGCGCTCGTGATTGTTGGAGGAGTCGGCAGGGCGTCGACTCTAAGCGCACGGGTTGGGCAAATACTGATCCAGCTCATGTTCGGTGCAATTAATTGGCCATTACGGCCTGGCGGGCGGTGCGTCAAGGCGGTAGGGCTGGACGATGCGCTGGTATTCGCCACTCTGCATCAGTTGCTCGAGGGCGCAGTTAAGGTCGTTGCGCAACGCGGTGTCGGGTTTGCGCAGGGCAATTGCCACGCCGTTACCCAGCAGATCGGTGGAGACGGCGGGGCCGAGGAAGTCGAAAATCTGGCCGTCGGCGGTGTCGAGCAGCGCCTCACGGATTTCCACCGTGCCTTGCAGCGTCGCATCGATGTCGCCGGCCAACAGGCTGCGGATCAATTCGTCATTGCGCCAGAAACCCTTGATGATCACACCCTTCGGCGCCCACTTCGCCAGGGCAAACGCCTCGCGGTTGCTGCCCACCAGTACGCCCACGCGCTTGCCCTTCAGCGAGCGAGGGGTCGGCATCAAGCCTGATGTCTTGCGGGCCACCAGGCGCGTGGTCATCGGATAGAGGTCATCGGTGAAATTCACTCGCCGGTGCCTTTTCGACGTGGGGGCGATGCCCATGATCGCGTCGAATTGCCTGGCTTCAAGGGCGGTGAAATTTTCCACCAGGATCTGGTCGACCCAGGTGCATCGCATGTTGAGCTGTACGCACAAGGCGTTGCCCAACTCGATGTTCAGCCCGACCAGTTGGCCTTGCTGATTGCGGCTTTGGAAGGGCGGAAATTGCGCGGCCACGGCAAAACGAATTTCGCTGCGTGGTTGATCACCGGCCGCAGCGATGGAGACAACACCGTCTATCAGCGACAAGCCCAGCACAACACAGGTGCGTATAAGAACCACAGGGACGTCCTATTCCGGAAAACCAGCTGCACCACGTCCAGCCCAGAGCAAAGAGTCGGGGCTGGCGGGTGCGTGCAAGCTTTCAAGAATTGGCCGCAGGCCTACAAGGCGAAACGTCAGTAACTGTTGTAGGCATAAATCTCGATTGCGAAGGATTTATTACCGGTCAGCGCTTGCCCATGGAGCGACGGGTGCCGGGCGGTGCCATGCCCGGGCTCTTGGTGTGGCCGTTCTTCGCGCCGTTTTTGTACCACGGCTGGCTGGCGTTTTTTGCCCCGGCCAGTTCGCCCGGCTTGAACGGAAACTTGAATGCCGGGATCTCGGCCTTGGTTTCGCCTTCGACGCTGTCAGGATTGGCCTGTTGGTCGATGTCGACCGCTTCAACAGCGGGTTGTGTCGGGGAATTCATGGAAGCTCCGGGGAGTACTGAAAATGACGCGGGCCCGACTTGCAGGCCACACCGCCGCGCAGTATACCTGCGCGCCTCGGATCTTTAACCACTGCTCGTACGAATGGTCGGACTTTACTGACGGCGCTGTCAGTTAGCAGTCACTTTGCTGACCGGGTTGGCGGGCTATAAAGAACCTACATTCTTCCGATCCTTTGCCCTGGCGCCTCACCCCATGCACATTCAACGAAAACCGGCCTTGATCGTGGGCGTCCTTGTGGTACTGGCCGTGGTTGCCTGGGTGGTGACCCGCCCGGCCAAGACCAAGCTGACTGCGTCGGCAGCGATTCCAGTGCGAGTGATCAGCGTCAAACAGCAGGACATCCCGGGTTTTGTCAGCGGCATTGGTTCGGTGCTGTCGTTGCACAGTGTGGTGATTCGCCCGCAGATCGACGGCATCCTCACCAAATTGCTGGTCAAGGAAGGTCAACTGGTGAAGGCCGGCGAACTGCTGGCCACCATTGATGACCGCTCGATCCGCGCCAGCCTGGACCAGGCCAAGGCGCAACTCGGGGAAAGCCAGGCGCAACTGCAAGTCGCGCTGGTCAACCTCAAGCGCTACAAGGAACTGAGCATCGACGACGGCGTGTCCAAGCAGACCTATGACCAGCAACAAGCCCTGGTCAACCAGCTCAAGGCCACGGCCCAAGGCAACCAGGCCGCGATTGATTCGGCTCAGGTGCAGCTTTCCTACACCCAGATTCGCTCTCCGGTCACCGGTCGCGTCGGGATTCGCACGGTGGATGAAGGCAACTTCCTGCGCATGAGCGACACCCAGGGCTTGTTCTCCGTGACCCAGATCGACCCGATTGCCGTCGAGTTCTCCCTGCCGCAACAAATGCTGCCCACCCTGCAACGCCTGATCGCCGCGCAACTGCCCGCCGACGTCAACGCCTACATGGGCGCCGACACCGACGGCCAGACCGGCGACCTGCTGGGCGAGGGTCGCCTGAGCCTGATCGACAACCAGATCAGCGGCACCACCGGTACCATCCGCGCCAAGGCCGAGTTCAGCAACGGCGCGCAAAAACTCTGGCCGGGGCAACTGGTGACAATCCGCATCCAGACCGCCCTGCACAAGAACGCGCTGGTGGTTCCACCCACCGTCGTGCAACGCGGGCTGGATTCGCACTTCGTGTACCGGCTCAAGGGTGACAAGGTAGAGGTGGTGCCGGTGCAGGTGCTGTACCAGAACAGCGACATGAACATCCTCCAGGGTGTGCAGGCCGGCGACGTGCTGGTCAGCGACGGCCAGTCGCGGCTCAAGGCCGGCGCTCAGGTCGACGTGCTCAAGGAGCCGCCGCAGGTGATCCAGACCGTTGATGCCAAGGTGCAGCCATGAGTGGCAGTCGTTCGCCGTCGGCCTGGTGCGTCGACCATCCGGTCGCCACCTTGCTGCTGACCTTTGCCCTGGTGCTGCTCGGGATGATTGCCTTCCCACGGCTGGCCATCGCCCCACTGCCGGAAGCGGAATTTCCGACGATCCAGGTCAGCGCCACGCTGCCGGGTGCCAGCCCTGACACCATGGCGTCTTCCGTGGCCACGCCGCTGGAGGTGCAATTCAGCGCCATCCCCGGCATGACCCAGATGACCTCCAGCAGTGCCTTGGGCTCCAGCCTCCTGACCCTGCAATTCACCCTCACCAAGAGCATCGATACCGCCGCGCAAGAAGTGCAGGCGGCGATCAACACCGCGTCCGGCAAACTGCCCAGCGACATGCCGAGCCTGCCGACCTGGAAGAAGGTCAACCCGGCGGACAGCCCGGTGCTGATCCTCAGCGTCAGCTCCGACAGCATGCCCAGCACCGAGCTGAGCGACTACGTGGAAACCCTGCTGGCCCGTCAGATCAGCCAGATCGACGGCGTAGGCCAGATCAACATCACTGGCCAGCAACGCCCGGCCATCCGAGTGCAGGCGTCGGCCGATAAACTCGCGGCCATCGGCCTGACCCTGGCGGACGTGCGCCTGGCGATCCAGCAATCGAGCCTGAACCTGGCCAAGGGCGCGATCTACGGCGAGAACAGCGTGTCGACCTTGTCGACCAACGACCAGTTGTTCCATCCCGAGGATTACGCCCAACTGATCGTGTCCTACAAGGACGGGGCGCCCGTACAGCTGCGGGATATCGCCAAAGTCGTCAACGGTTCGGAAAACGCCTACGTACAGGCCTGGTCCGGCGACACGCCAGGGGTCAACCTAGTGATCTCCCGCCAGCCCGGGGCGAATATCGTCGAGACCGTGGACCGCATTCAAGCCGAGCTGCCACGCCTGCAAGCCATGTTGCCGGCCTCGGTGCAGGTCAGCATATTGACCGACCGTACCAAGACCATCCGCGCGTCCCTGCATGAAGTGGAAGTGACCCTGCTGATCGCGATCCTGCTGGTGGTGGCGGTGATGGCGCTGTTCCTGCGCCAGTTGTCGGCCACGTTGATTGTGTCCAGCGTGCTCGGTGTGTCGCTGGTTGCCAGTTTTGCGCTGATGTACCTGATGGGCTTCAGCCTGAACAACCTGACCCTGGTGGCGATCGTGATCTCCGTGGGGTTTGTGGTGGACGATGCCATCGTGGTGGTGGAAAACATTCACCGCCATCTGGAGGCGGGCCTCGACAAGCGCGAAGCGGCGATCAAGGGCGCGGGGGAAATCGGCTTTACCGTGGTGTCCATCAGCTTCTCGCTGGTGGCGGCGTTTATTCCGCTGCTGTTCATGGGCGGTGTGGTCGGGCGCTTGTTCAAGGAGTTTGCGCTGACGGCCACCTCGACCATCCTGATTTCGGTGGTGGTCTCACTGACACTGGCGCCCACCCTGGCCGCGTTGTTCATGCGCGCCCCGACCCATCACGCCCACGACAAACCCGGCTTCAGCGAGCGCCTGCTTGCCGGCTATGCGCGCAATCTGCGCCGCGCGTTGGCCCACCAGCGCACCATGGCCGCAATCTTCATGGTGACTTTGGCCCTGGCGGTGGTCGGCTACGTGTTCATCCCCAAGGGTTTCTTCCCGGTACAAGACACCGGCTTCGTCCTCGGCACCAGCGAAGCGGCGGCTGACGTGTCCTTCCCGGACATGGTCGCCAAGCACAAGGCGATCGCCGAGATCGTCAAGGATGACCCGGCGGTGGAAGCGTTTTCCCATTCGGTGGGCGTGACGGGCAGCAACCAGACCATCGCCAACGGCCGGTTCTGGATCGCCTTGAAAGATCGCGGGGATCGTGACGTGTCGGCCAGCCAGTTTATCGACCGGATCCGCCCGAAACTGGCGAAAGTGCCAGGCATCGTGCTGTACCTGCGGGCCGGCCAGGACATCAACTTGAGCTCCGGCCCCAGCCGCGCCCAGTACCAGTACGTGCTCAAGAGCAATGACGGCCCGACCCTGAATACCTGGACCCAGCGCCTCACCGAAAAACTGCGGGCCAACCCGGCGTTCCGCGACCTGTCCAACGACTTGCAACTGGGTGGCAGCATCACCCACATCAGCATCGACCGTCAGGCCGCCGCGCGTTTTGGCCTCACCGCCACCGATGTGGACCAGGCGCTGTACGACGCCTTCGGCCAGCGCCAGATCAACGAATTCCAGACCGAGATCAACCAGTACCAGGTGGTGCTGGAGCTGGACACCCAGCAACGCGGAAAGGCCGAAAGCCTGAACTA
>Ga0105251_10003990_pt1 | contig 10440 bp, 8 predicted proteins | sample KBSS64metaG_FD_80424 | JGI IMG/M metagenome (GOLD analysis project Ga0105251, IMG submission 80424) | Switchgrass rhizosphere microbial communities from Kellogg Biological Station, Michigan, USA - KBS S6-4 metaG | ecosystem: Host-associated > Plants > Roots > Rhizosphere > Soil | place...
AAACCGGCAAGCTGGCCTTCGCCGGCGGCTGCGCGCTGAACGTCAAGCTCAACCAGAAGATCATTGCCCGCCCGGACGTGAAAGAGCTGTTCGTCCAGCCAGCCTCCGGCGACGCCGGCACTGCAGTCGGTGCCGCCGCCTATGTGTCCCACGCCCGTGGCGTACCGGTCGAGAAGATGGAACACGTCTACCTCGGCCCTTCGTACTCCAACGAAGACGTGATCGCCGCCTGTGCCCGTCACCCGGACCAGCCGAAGTGGCGCAAGCTTGACAACATGCCGCAGCAGATCGCCCAGATCATGGTCGACGGCAACCCGGTGGCCTGGTTCCAGGGCCGCATGGAGTTCGGCCCGCGCGCGCTGGGTGGCCGTTCGATCATCGGTTGCCCGAGCGTCGAAGGTGTGGCTGACCGCATCAACCACCAGATCAAGTTCCGCGAGCGCTGGAGACCGTTCTGCCCGTCGATGCTCGACACCGTCGCCCCGCAGATGATCAAGGTCGACCACCCGGCGCCGTTCATGACCTTCACCTTCGAAGTGGCTGAAGAGTGGAAGACCCGTGTGCCGGAAGTGGTCCACGAGGACGGTACCTCGCGTGCCCAGGTGCTCAAGCGCGAGTACAACCCGCGCTACTACGACATGATGAAGGCGCTGGAAGACCTGACCGGCAACGGCGTGTCGCTGAACACCTCGCTGAACCGCCGTGGCGAGCCGATGATCTGCTCGCCGACCGATGCGCTGAACATGTTCTTCGGTTCGGACCTGCAGTACCTGATCATGGAAGACATCCTGGTCGTGAAGGACGGCGCCGCCGCCTATGACCAGCCGCTCTGAAGCGCGGGTCCTGCAGTTCTGCCATGGCTATGACGGGCCGTTCCTCGATTGTGCCCGTCAGTACGCCAGCCTGTTCCAGGGCAGCGGCTACAAGGTCACCACCGTGTTCCTCACCGGCGCCGCCGACCCGCAGGTTGCGGCCGGTTGTGCGTCGGACGAGGTGCTGTTTCTCGAATTCAGCTCCAAGGCTGTGCGTGGCCTGAAGCTCGGTGCGATTCGTGCCCTGCGGCGCATCGCGGCCGAGCGCAATTTCAGCTTCTGCATCGCTCACCGTTTCAAACCGATCTATGTTGCGCTGCTGGCTACCGGCTTGCCGGTGATCGGTGTGCACCATGCGTTTGGCGACTATGAGCGCAAGGGCCGGCGGATCTTCGCCAACCTGTTCAGCAAGCGCCTGAGCCTGCTGGGCGTGTCGGATGCGGTGCGGGACGACATGCGCCGCTGCCTGGCGCAGTGGCCGGCCGAGCGTATCCAGACCCTGTACAACCGTATCGATATCGACGCCCTGCAAGCTGCCCTGGTACCCCGTGCCGAGGCCCGTGAGGCGTTGGGCCTGGATGCCCAGGCATGGGTGGTCGGCAATGTCGGTCGCCTGCACCCTGACAAGGATCAGGCAACCTTGCTGCGTGGCTTTGCCGAGGCGCTGCCTGGCCTGCCTGCCGGCGCACGCCTGGCAATCCTCGGCAAAGGCCGCCTGGAGGCCGAGCTCAAGGCGCTGGCTGCCGAGCTGGGCATTGCCGGGCAGGTGGACTTCCTCGGCCAGGTGGCGGATGCCCGTCGCTATTTCGAGGCCTTCGATGTGTTTGCCCTGAGCTCCGACCATGAGCCGTTCGGCATGGTCCTGCTTGAAGCCATGGTCGCCGGCGTGCCGGTGCTGGCCACGGCCTGCGGCGGTGCACGCGAAGTGGTCGAAGGTGTTGGCGTGCTGTTCCCGCTGGCCGATGCCGCGCAGCTGGCGCAGGCCCTGCGGCACATGGCTGCGCTGGATGCACAGCAGCGTGAGGCCTGTGCCGAGCATATGCTGCGGCGCCTGCACGAGCGTTTCTCCGACCAGGCCGTGCGCGCAGCGTTCTGGCAGTTGCCACAGGTTCGTGCGCTGGTGGGGAAGGCTTGATGCTCAATCACATTCAGGCCATCCGCGAACGCGGCTGGCGGGTCATTGATGCGGCAGCCTACGCCGAGGCGTGGGCGCGTTTTGGTGGCAGCGTGGCGACGCACCCGTTGGTGGTCGAGCAACTGGCGGACCTGGCACAGATTCCCGTGCGTTACCTGGGTTGGTACCAGGCGGGTGAACTGAAAGCCGCCCTCCCGACCTGGGGGCGCCATCTGGCGCTGTCCAAGGACGTGCTCAAGCGTGCCGGCAAGAAGGCCCTGTTCGACCTTGGCAATGCCGAGATCATCCTGCCGGCGGCAGCCGGTGCCGGCGCACCGTTGCGCCATGCCGCACGCTACCTGTCCGAGCTGAACCAGGGCCGCTTCAGTGGCCTCAAGGTGCAGAAGGAACAGCTGGCCATGGCCCGCGCCCATGAAGACCTGTCGAAGAAGTTCCGCTACAACCAGCGCCGCGAATTGCGCCTGCTGGAAGAAGCGGGTGGCGTGGTGCACCCGATCAGCGACTTCAGCGCGCAGCAGATTGCCGCCATGTACTGCGACCTGTTCCAGCGCCGCTGGGGCTTCCCGGCCACCGGTGCCGAGCGCATGGCCGATGTGCTGGAGCGCCTGCGTGAACTGCTGATCGGCTCGGTGCTGATGCTCGATGACAAGCCGATCGCCATTCAGCTGGTGTATCGCGTCGAAGCGCCAGAGTGGATCAGCGTCGAATACATCAACGGCGGCGTCGACCCGGAAACCAAGGCCTTCAGCCCAGGTAGCGTGCTGAGCTTCCTCAATACCCAGGCGGCCTGGGAAGATGCCCGTGCGCGCAACAAGCCCCTGCGCTTCTCGTTCGGCCGTGCCGACCGTGAGTACAAGGACCGTTGGTGCAACCCTGTGCCGGTATTCCAGGCGTGAGCCGCAAGCAGCAGTTGCTCAAGCGCCATCGGCGCAACAAGCGCCTGGGCTTGCTGGCCAGCCTGGTCGTGCTGGTGCTGCTGGGGGTCTTCACCTGGTGGTGGCTACCGCTGTTGCTGCTGCCGCTGCTCTGGGTCGCTCACGAAGCCTGGTTCGCCGATCACCTGTTCTACGCACCTGGCGAGGATTACGCCTACCGTTTCGGCGAGCTGACCGCTGAAGCGCCGGTCGTGCTGCGCGATGGCCTGCTCAAGGTGGACACGGCGTTGCAGGGCGATGAAACGCTGGTGCTTGAAGTGCGGGTGAAAAGTGGCTGGCTGGGGCGGTTCCTCGATCCGCGGGTCGAGCTGCTCGGCGACGGGCTTGGCGATCAGCAAACCTTCGAGCGCGGTGTCGATGGCCTGCGCTTTCTCAACCTCACCGGGCTGGCCGCACCTCTGCAGGCGGGCACGCTGCGTCTGCGTGGGCGCTACTGCCGGCTGCAGGGTGAACCACGCCTGTGGATAACCCCCAGCGTCGAGCTGCAGCGCCGCCGCGTGATGGTCATCGCGCCGCATGCCGATGATGCCGAGCTGGCTGCTTATGGCTTGTACAGCCAGGCGGACGAGACCTGGGTGGTGACCCTGACTGCGGGTGAGATCGAGGCCGAGCACTATCAGCAGATGGGCCTTGGCCAGTCGGAGGCTGCCCGCTTGAAGGGCCGCCTGCGCGCCTGGGACAGCATTGCCGTGCCACGCTGGGCAGGCGTGCCAGAGTCGCGTTGCGTGCAACTGGGGTATTTCTGCCTGCAGCTGCCCGCCATGCAGGCGGCCCCTGATCAGCCTGCCGCGTCCCGCGAAGCGGACATGGCCGATATTCGCCCGTTCCGACAGTTCAACCCGTTCCCGCTGCCAGCCGATCGCGACGGTGCGCCAACCTGGCACAACCTGCTGGCTGATCTGCGCGCCCTGCTGGAAATGGCCAGGCCTGAAGTGCTGGTCATGCCGCATCCGCAGCTCGATCCGCACCCTGACCATGTCTGCGCCCAGGCGGCCGTCATGGAGGCCTTGCAAGGCCTGGCCTGGCAGCCGCAGACGCTGCTGTGTTACGCCAACCACCTGCATGACAACGACCGCTGGCCAATGGGCGACAGCGGCGATGGTGTGGCCCTGCCGCCGCAAATGAGCGCCGAGCAGGCATGGGCACCGTGCACGCTGCTGCTGGATGTGCCAACCCAGCGTGACAAGGCCATGGCCTTGGGCATGATGCACGACCTGCAGCCCCGGGCACCGTTCAAGCGCCGCCTGCGCCGGTTGCTGCAGTGCTGGCTGGCCGGGCGCCGAGCATCGCCTTACGGGGAGAACGAGTTCTTCCGCAAGGCCGTGCGCCGGCACGAGTTGTTCTGGCGGCGAGAGCTGTAAACCTGACCGCGATGGCGCAGAGCGCCCAAGGAAAGCAATGAAAGTCCTATTTCTGGTACAGAAGGAGCAGCGTGCGATCCTCGATCGCCTGTACGACGGCGTCGCGGCCAACTGTGATTGCGACCTGCGCTGGCTGACCAGCGAAGACCAGCGCAACCTGCGCCGATATTTCAAACGTGAAGTGCAGGTCGAGCGCTATGACCGCATTGTCTTTTTCCTGCGCTTCAAGCAAGAGATCCGTCAGGCAGCCCTCATCCGTACGGTGCCGAACCTGGTCATTCTCGAGCACGACGCCTACCAGAACTACATCCCTTGCAAGTACACCGGCAAGTTCAGCGCGCATTACCGCAAGCTGCCGTGGGCGCGGGTGATCAGCTCGGGCTACATGGTCAGCGAGCGCCTGCGCCAGGAGGGCTTCGACGCGGTGTTCGTGCCCAAGGGCTACGATGAGCAACTGCTGACCGACCAAGGCCGCGAGCGCGATATCGAACTGGCATTCGTCGGCAGCACCAACAGTGTCGCCTACAGCGGGCGCAAGGCGCTGCTGGATGAGCTGGGGCGGGTCGAGAACCTGGTGGTGACCCGCACCAAGTCGGGTGAGGACTACTGCAACACCCTCAACCGTATTCGGTTCTTCGTCAGTGCCGACGTCGGCATGGGCGAGTACATGATCAAGAACTTCGAGGCCATGGCCTGTGGCTGCGTGCTGCTGGCATACGACCAGGGCGAAGCTGAGAATCGCGCGCTGGGCCTGCAGGACATGCACAACGTGGTGTTCTATGGCGACATCCCGACGCTGCAGGCCAAGTTGCGTATCTTGCGCGAAAACCCCGCGCTAGCGGCGCAGATTGCCAGCAATGGTCGCGAACTGGCTGTGTCTCGTTTCAGTTTCGCAGCCGTCGGGCAGAGCATCGTGGAGCATATGCGTCCGGCGCTCAGGCCCCACCCGCCGTTGTCCGCATGGCAACGCTTGCGGCTGAAGCTGGGCTTCTGATCTCAATATTCCAGCCTATGCTGGTAGGAGGGCGCCTACCTGGCGCCACGCCGGGACAAGGCGAGCATTGACGCAGCGCGTGGGCGCCCTTGTCGGCATGAGGTCATCTTTTTCTGTCATGACATTGCAGTCCCACCTGGCTTGCACGGGAGAGCGGCGCTATCCCCATGAATATTGTCAACATGATGTGGGCAGGCGGTTCAGCGTACATGTCCATCCACAAAGTCCATCAACAAGTGCTGTCCCACGCGGGGGCCGACGCCCGCATCAGCAACTGGTTGTTGCTCGATGGCGTGCTGTGTCACGGCCGGGGTACGACCCGCGTATGGCACATGCCGCAGCGCGCGCTGAAGGGCAAGCACCTGTGGCGGCTGTTACGGCCTTGGCTGCGCATGCGCCTGCAGAAGGCGCTGAAGGACGCTGGGGCCGATGTGATCCTGCTCGACGGCGTGGGTGTCGCACGGCTGGTGTTGCCAGTGCTGCAGCAGATCCCCGATGTGCGGGCCAAAGTACTGTTTCATGGCATGACCCGGCTGAACGCCAGCGATGTGAGACTGCTGAACAGGCTGCCCGCAGAGCGTTTGAGCATCGCGGCCGTCTCGCACACCTTGGCCCGTTCGCTGCAACAGGACATTGGCCGGCCAGTACAGACCCTGCGCATGGCGTTCGACCCGCAAGCCTTTGCCAGGCAGCTGCTCAGTCGTGAGCAGGCACGCCAGGCATTGGCGCTGCCAGCCGGGGGGCTGTTGCTCGGTGCGGTGGGGCGGCTGGTCGAAAGCAAAGGTTTCGAGATGCTCATCGAGGCCTTTGCCAACGCTGCGACGCATCAGCCAGGCATGCACCTGGCGATTGTCGGTGACGGCCCTTTGCGCGCCAGCCTGCAGGCGCGGATCGATGGGCTGGGCCTGGCTGATAGCGTGCATTTGTGTGGCCATCACGACGACTTGCAGCAACTCTACCGGGCGTTTGACTGGCTCCTGGTGCCTTCGCGTGCCGAAGGCCTGGGGCTGGTGGTGCAAGAAGCCGTCATGGCGGATGTGCCGGTAGTCTGTAGCGATTTGCCGGTGTTCAGGGAGCAATTGCAGGAATCGGGTTGCTACCTGCCGGTTGGCGACGTTGAGGCCTGGGCTCGGGAGATGGCGCGCTGCGATGTGGCCCGCGCACTGGCACTGGCCGCCCGGCAGCGGCAGACGCTGGCACCAGAGGCGGCATGGCAGGCCTTCTGCGACGGGTCGCACAGCCTGCTGCGAGGTTGAGGTCAGCGCGCCAGCAAGGCGGCTTCGAAGTCGGCGAGTGGGAAGCGGTCACCCAGGTTCTCCCGCTCGATGTAACGCACCATGTGCTGCACGTTGCGGCGAATCATGCGGGCGGACAGCGGTGGGCGCAGGAAGCGCATGTCCGCCACGTCGATCAGACCCAGGCGCTGGTCAGGCGTGACGACTACATTGCCCAGGTGCAGGGAGCGGAAATAGATGCCGCTGCGGTGCAGGTGGCGGATCAGTTCGATCAGGCGGGGCAGGTAGTCGTCCCAGCTGAAACCGGCGTCGCGAGACATTTGCAACAAGGTGCGTCCCGGCAGTGGGCGATAAAGCACCGCCGTTCGGCCCGGTACATCCAGCTTGTGCTGGCTGATCACTTCAAGGGTAGGGATGCCCAGTTGTGCAAGGCGTGCGGCGTTGTCGACGAAGCGTTGCGAGTAGGGGCGCAGCAGCGCAGATGAAATCAGGCGCTTGCGGCGAAATACCTTGAGGAAATTGCCATCGCCAAGCAGGTAGACTTTGGCGCCATGACTGTCAGCCTCCAGTACCTGGGCGCCAAGTATCAGCTGATCGAAGTCGACCTGTGAGAGCCGGGAGCATTGCATGAGTTGAGCCTTGTCGTCTGGCGAACAGTTTGACCGGCAATAATGCCGAAAATAATGCTGAAGCACCAACGTATGGTGTACTGGATTGACCGAGGGGACCTATGGTCTACGAGAGAAACTGGGTTCAGGCCTGGTTGGGTTTTGGTCTGGTGTGGTTCTTCGGGGCGATTGCCCTGGCGCCGAGCAACAAGGTTTATCAGCAAGGCTTGGTGGTGTTCCTGTGGGTGCCAATGCTGCTGCTCGCGTGGCCGGCACGGCGGGTGCTGGTCGAAGCCTGGCGGCGGCAACCGGCGCTGTGGGGCAGCATCGTGTTGCTGATGGTGTGGGGGCTGATCAGCCTGGCCTGGACCTCTGCCGAAGATGCAGGTCGCGAGGCCAAGCGCTTGCTGTACATTTTCGTGTTCCTGCTGGCGTTCCCCGTACTGGCACAGGCCGGCGCCGCCCGTGTTCGGCACCTGCTGCAGGCCGGGAGCGCAGTGCTGGCGTTCGCCGCCTTGCTGTCGATCGTGCATTTCTATGGCCTGCAAGGTGCGCACCTGACCGAGCGGCTGGCCGGTATCGGCGAAATCTCGCATCCGATTCTTGGTGCCTATGTGGTGGCCGCCGCGGCGCTGGTGCTGTTCTATCAGGTGCCTCGCCAACGGCTTGCCCAGGTTGGCTGGCTGCTGGCGCTGGCCTGCATGGGCGCATTCGTCGTGCTCAGTCAGAGCCGCGGTGCAGTGCTGTCCTTGCTGTTTACCCTGGTGCTTGCGCCACTGTGGTGTCGTGACCGGCTCAGCCGCATGATCGCGGTAACGGCGATTCTCACCATCGGTCTGGCCATCTATTCGATGTACGACCTGCTTGTCGTTCGCGGCGTCTCTTATCGCCCGCAGATCTTCGAGGCGGTGCTGAACATGATTGGTGCGCACCCGTGGGGCGGGCTGGGGCTTGGCTCCGCTTACAAGGTGAGCGCCGCAGGGCTTGAGTTCGATCACTCCCATAACATGTTCACCCACGTCGCCCTGGAACTGGGGCTGCCTGGTATGGCGCTGTGGGCCGCAATCTGGCTGTTTGCCCTGGGTGAGATCATTCGTGCCCGGCATACCCCGATGGGCAAGATCCTGCTCGGCCTGTGGGTGTTTTCGACAATGGCGATGCAGTTCGATGCTGCCAGCCTGACGGCCACACCGCGCGCCGAGTGGTTCGTCAGCTGGCTGCCGGTTGCGCTGGTCATGTTGTTGCCATGGGTTCGTGCCGAAAATGACGCCTGTGGTAAAATTTCCGGTTCAACCTGAACAGCGAGCTCGATGATGGCCGAAACACCGCTACCGGCGGAGCATACCTCCAGCGTGAAGATCTACTTCCGGCTGTTGAGCTACGTGAAACCCTATGTCGGCATTTTCCTGCTGAGCATTGTCGGTTTCGTGATCTTTGCTTCGACCCAGCCCATGCTGGCCGGGATTCTCAAATATTTCGTCGACGGGCTGAGCAACCCAGAAGCGGTCCTGTTCCCCAACGTCCCTTACCTGCGCGACTTGCAGTTGCTGCAGGCGGTGCCGCTGCTGATCATCCTGATCGCGGCGTGGCAAGGCCTGGGCTCGTTCCTGGGCAACTATTTCCTGGCCAAGGTTTCCCTGTGCCTGGTGCATGACCTGCGCGTTGAACTGTTCAACAAGCTGCTGGTGCTGCCCAACCGCTACTTCGACAACCACAACTCGGGCCACCTGATTTCGCGGATCACCTTCAACGTGACCATGGTCACCGGTGCTGCCACCGATGCGATCAAGGTCGTTATCCGTGAAGGCCTGACGGTGGTGTTCCTGTTCGGCTACCTGCTGTGGATGAACTGGCACCTGACCCTGGTGATGGTCGCCATCCTGCCGGTGATCGCGGTGATGGTCAGCGTTGCCAGCAAGAAATTCCGCAAGCAGAGCAAGAAGATCCAGTCCGCCATGGGCGACGTGACGCATGTCGCGTCCGAGACCATCCAGGGTTACCGCGTGGTCCGCAGCTTTGGCGGTGAAGCCTACGAGCAGCAGCGCTTCGGCAAGGCCAGCCAGAGCAACACCGACAAGCAGCTGCACATGACCAAGACCGGCTCGCTGTACACGCCGCTGCTGCAACTGGTGATCTACACCGCCATGGCGGCGTTGATGTTCCTGGTGCTGTTCCTGCGTGGCGAGTCCACTGCCGGTGACCTGGTGGCCTACATCACGGCGGCAGGCCTGCTGCCCAAGCCGATCCGCCAGCTGTCGGAAGTCAGTTCGACCATCCAGAAAGGCCTGGCCGGTGCCGAGAGTATTTTCGAGCAGCTGGACGAGCAGCCGGAGGTCGACACCGGTACCGTCGAGAAGGACCGTGTGGCGGGCCGCCTCGAAGTGCGCAACCTGAGCTTCACCTACCCCGGCACCGAGCGCGAAGTGCTGAGCGATATCAGCTTTGTCGCCGAGCCTGGGCAGATGATCGCCTTGGTCGGGCGCTCGGGCAGCGGCAAGTCGACCCTGGCTGCCTTGATTCCGCGCTTCTACCACCACGACCAGGGGGAGATCCTGCTCGATGGCGTGGAAATCGAGAACTATCGCCTGCGCAACCTGCGCCGCCATGTCTCCCAGGTGACACAGCACGTCACCCTGTTCAACGATACCGTGGCCAACAACATCGCCTATGGCGACCTGGCAGGCGCCCCGCGGGCCGATATCGAAGCGGCAGCCGCAGACGCCTACGCCAAGGAGTTTGTCGACCGCCTGCCTAAAGGCTTCGACACCGAAGTCGGTGAAAACGGCGTGCTGCTGTCCGGCGGCCAGCGCCAGCGCCTGGCGATTGCCCGGGCACTGCTGAAGAATGCACCGCTGCTCATTCTCGACGAAGCCACTTCGGCGCTGGATACCGAGTCCGAGCGGCATATCCAGGCGGCGCTGGATCATGTCATGGAGGGCCGTACCACGCTGGTGATCGCGCACCGTCTGTCGACCATCGAGAAGGCCGACCTGATCCTGGTGATGGACCAGGGCCGTCTGGTGGAGCGCGGCACGCATGCCGAACTGCTCACGGCCAATGGCCATTATGCCCGCCTGCATGCCATGGGCCTGGATGAGCCGGCCAAGGCCGATATCACCTGACCCGCCTTGATCGGGGCCGTATCGGCCCCGATTTTCACGGGAATGTTCCAGGGTGTATCTGGCCGTAAAGCCGTCGCCTACCCTGTGCTAATATCCTGCCCCTGTTCATTATTTCCATATGGGTTGCCCATGAAGTTGTCCATGCCGCGTTTCGATCAAGCCCCGGTACTGGTGGTCGGCGATGTCATGCTCGACCGCTACTGGCATGGCGGTACTTCGCGTATCTCGCCTGAAGCGC
>Ga0105251_10003994_pt1 | contig 10435 bp, 7 predicted proteins | sample KBSS64metaG_FD_80424 | JGI IMG/M metagenome (GOLD analysis project Ga0105251, IMG submission 80424) | Switchgrass rhizosphere microbial communities from Kellogg Biological Station, Michigan, USA - KBS S6-4 metaG | ecosystem: Host-associated > Plants > Roots > Rhizosphere > Soil | place...
CTGATCGCCGAAAACGAAAAACTCAAGACCGAAGCGCTGCTGCTGCAGGGGCGCCTGCAGAAGCTGGCGGCCCTGACCGAGCAGAACGTGCGCCTGCGCGAGCTGCTCAACTCCTCGGCGCTGGTCAACGAGAAGGTCGAAGTGGCCGAACTGATCGGTGTCGACCCCAACCCGTTCACCCACCGCATCCTGATCAACAAGGGCGAGCGTGATGGCGTGTTCCTCGGCCAGCCAGTGCTCGATGCCCGTGGCCTGATGGGCCAGGTGGTCGAGCTGATGCCGTATACCTCGCGCGTGCTGTTGCTGACCGACACGACCCACAGCATTCCGGTGCAGGTCAACCGCAACGGCCTGCGTGCCATCGCCAGCGGTACCGGCAACCCGGAACGCCTCGAGCTGCGCCACGTCGCCGACACCGCCGACATCAAGGAAGGCGACCTGCTGGTGAGTTCCGGCATGGGTCAGCGATTCCCGGCTGGCTACCCGGTGGCCACGGTCAATGAAGTGATCCACGATTCCGGCCAGCCGTTCGCCATCGTCCGCGCCATTCCTACTGCCGCGCTCAACCGCAGCCGCTACATGCTGCTGGTGTTCAGTGACCGCCGCACCCCGGAACAGCGCGCCACCGACGCAGCCATCGCCCAGGAAGAAGCCGATCGCAAAGGTACTGGCCAACCTGCGGCCAATGCCGAGCACCCGGCAGCGGTTCCGGCCACGGCGCAGCCAGCGGCTCCGGCCGCTCCGGCAGCTGCGGGTCAGGCACCTGCAGCTCCGGCAGCAGCGCCCGCCAGCCCAGCCGCCGCACCGGCGGCACCCGCCCATCCACGGAGGCAATGATGGCCAAGTCGCGCCGTAATCACGGTTGGGTCATCTGGCTCACGTTCGCCATTGGCCTGCTGCTCAGCGTTTCGCCGATGCCGCAGTTCCTCGAAGTGTTCCGGCCCATGTGGCTGGCAATGCTGGTGTCGTTCTGGACCTTGAACGTGCCGAGCAAGGTGGGCATGACCACTGCGTTCGTCCTGGGCCTGGCCGAGGATGTGCTGTACGGCACCTTGCTGGGGCAGAACGCGTTCATCCTGACCCTGATCACGTTCCTCGTGCTGTCGTTGCAGCAGCGCCTGCGCATGTTCCCGTTGTGGCAGCAAAGCCTGGTGATCCTGGTGATCTTCGGCATCGCCCAGCTGATCCAGCTGTGGCTCAGCGCGCTCACCGGCAATCGCCTGCCAACCCTGGCGCTGGTCTGGTCAGCCGTGATCAGCGCCTTGCTCTGGCCATGGATCAGCTTCGCCCTGCGCGACCTGCGCCGACGTTTGCATATCAACTGACGGCGCTGCCACCACTGACAGGGAGATGTCTGAATGAAACCACTCTACCTCGCCTCCGGCTCACCGCGCCGGCGTGAACTGCTCGGCCAGATCGGCGTGCCGTTCACGGTCGTCAGTGCACCCATCGATGAAACCCCGCTGCCGGGCGAAAGCGCCCAATCCTACGTCGAACGCCTGGCCCGGGCCAAGGCCGAAGCCGGCCTGGCCACGCTTGAAGGCCCAGCCGTGGTGCTTGGCGCCGATACGGCGGTGGTGCTCGATGGTCGTATTCTCGGCAAGCCAGAAAACCGTGAACATGCCCTGACCATGCTGGCCGACCTGGCCGGGCGTGCGCACCAGGTGCTGACGGCCGTGGCGTTGAGCGATGGCCAGCGCTGCGAGAGCCTGTGCGTCAGCAGCACGGTGCGTTTTCGTCCTGTCGATGGCGCCGAAGCCGAGCGCTATTGGGCCAGTGGCGAACCGGCGGACAAGGCGGGTGGCTACGCCATCCAGGGCCTGGGCGCGGTGTTCGTCACTGGGCTCGAAGGCAGTTACTCGGCGGTGGTCGGCCTGCCTTTGTGCGAAACGGCCGAAATGCTCACCCGGTTCGGTATCGCCTGCTGGCAGGTACCGGCGCTTTTGCCTGAGGTAACAAACCAGCGGTAGCCAGCCCAGCACGCGCGATCCATCATTACCGAAGACCTTAGACGAGAGCCTGCCATGAGTGAAGAGATCCTGATCAACATCACGCCGATGGAATCGCGTGTGGCGGTGGTGGAAAACGGGGTGCTGCAGGAAGTGCATGTCGAGCGCACCCAGCGCCGCGGCATCGTCGGCAATATCTACAAGGGCAAGGTGGTGCGGGTGCTGCCGGGCATGCAGGCGGCGTTCGTCGATATCGGCCTGGAGCGCGCGGCGTTCATCCATGCGTCGGAAATCTCCCAGCGCGAAGGTTCGGCGGTGGAGAACATCACCGCACTGGTGCATGAGGGCCAGGCCCTGGTGGTGCAGGTGACCAAGGACCCGATCGGTACCAAGGGCGCACGCCTGACCACGCAGCTGTCGATTCCCTCGCGTTACCTGGTGTACATGCCACGCAGCAGCCATGTCGGCATTTCCCTGAAGATCGAAGACGAAGCCGAACGGGACCGCCTCAAGCAGGTGGTCAGCAATTGCATGGAAAGCGAGAACATCAAGGACGCCGGTGGCTTCATTCTGCGTACCGCAGCCGAGGGCGCGCGGGCCGAGGAAATCCTCCAGGACATCCGCTACCTGCGCCGCCTGTGGGAACAGATCGGCAGCCAGATCAAGACCTGTGGTGCGCCGACGGTCATTTATGAAGACCTCGGCCTGGCCCTGCGCACGCTGCGGGACCTGGTCAACCCGAAGATCGAGAAGATCCGCATCGATTCGCGGGAAACCTTCCAGAAAACCACGCAGTTCGTCGCCGAACTGATGCCGGAAATCGCCGATCGCCTGGAGCATTACCCTGGCGAGCGGCCAATCTTCGACCTGTATGGGGTCGAGGACGAGATCCAGCGCGCCCTGGAGCGCAAGGTGCCGCTCAAATCCGGTGGCTACCTGGTGGTCGACCCGGCCGAGGCGATGACCACCATCGACGTCAACACGGGGGCGTTCGTCGGCCACCGCAACCTCGAAGAAACCATCTTCAAGACCAACCTCGAAGCCGCCACGGCCATCGCCCGGCAGCTGCGTCTGCGCAACATCGGCGGGATCATCATCATCGACTTCATCGACATGGAAGATGAAGAGCACCAGCGCCAGGTACTGCGTACCCTGGAAAAACAGCTGGAGCGCGATCACGCCAAGACCAACATCATCGGCATCACCGAACTGGGCCTGGTGCAGATGACCCGCAAACGCACCCGCGAAAGCCTCGAACAGGTGCTGTGCGAACCCTGCATCGCCTGCCAGGGCCGCGGCAAGCTGAAGACCCCGGAAACCATCTGTTACGAGATCTTCCGCGAAATTCTGCGCGAAGCCCGCGCCTACCAGGCTGAAGGTTATCGCGTGCTGGCCAACCAGAAAGTGGTCGATCGTCTGTTGGACGAGGAGTCTGGCAACGTTGCCGAGCTGGAGACCTTCATTGGCCGAACCATTCGTTTCCAGGTCGAGTCGATGTATTCGCAGGAGCAATATGATGTGGTGCTGCTCTGAGGCATTCTGATACCCACCCGGGATGGCACTGGCTGGCAAATTCGGCACGTCGGGCCATCATGGATAAACGACCTGGAGGGCCATGGCCATGGGACGTCTGAACCGCGTTCTTGTCGCCTTGACCCGCTGGGGGCTGGGCATCTGCGCCTTGCTCGCCGTGCTGGTGGCGTTGTATGTCAGCCTCGGCCGTGAGCTGGTGCCGCTGGTGGCCGAATACCGTGCCGACGTGGAAAGCAAGGCCGAACAGGCGCTGGGCCTGCCCGTTCATGTGGGCGCTCTGGAAGGGCGTTGGAGTGGCCTGGCGCCGGTTTTGCGCGTGCGTGACCTGCAACTGGGCGAGGGCGCAGCGGCCTTGCGCCTGGATGACGTCAAGGTGGTGCCCGACCTGTGGGCCAGCCTGACCGCCCGTGAAGTGCGCCTGGCGCGCATCGAACTCGGTGGCCTGCAACTGATACTGCGCGAAGACGAGCAGGGTGGCTGGGCCCTCGAAGGGCTGCCGAAAAAGGATGATGCGCCGCTGGACCCCGCCGAACTGTTGCAGCGTCTGCGCCAGTTGGGCCGCATCGATGTGTTCGATAGCCAGGTGACCCTGCAGCCCTGGCAGCGTGACCCGCTGACCCTCACCTATGTCAGCGTCGGCTTGCAGGCCGGCGCATCCCGTCAGGCCCTGGACCTGCGTGCGACCTTGCCCGACGGCCAGCCGCTGGCGGTCAACCTGCGCAGCCGGGCCACCGCCAAGGCCTGGCGCGAGGGTGAACTCGAGGCCTACCTGAGCCTGCCGCAAAGCGACTGGGCGAAGTGGCTGCCGCCTCGTGTTCTGGGCCAGTGGCGGGCTGAAGCGCTGAAGGCCGGTGGCGAGTTCTGGGTCGACTGGAGCAAGGGCCAGTTGCAGCAGGCGGTAGTCCGTCTCAATGCCCCTCAATTGCGCGGTGCCTATGCCGAGCGCAAGTCTGCGGCACTGGACAATCTCGCCTTGGCCGCCTGGTTCCAGCGCCGCGATGAGGGTTTCGATGTGGTGGTGGATTCACTCGCCGCGAGCATCGGCAAGACGCGCTGGGAATCGCACCTGCAAGTGAATCAGCGGCTGGGCGATGACCCGGCGGGCGAAACCTGGCAAGTGCAGGCCGACCGCCTTGACCTTACCCCGCTGACCCCACTGATCCATGCATTGGCCCCCTTGCCGGACAAGCTCATGACCGTGGTCGATGCGCTGAAGGTCACCGGCGCACTGCGCAACGTTCGCCTGCAAGCACGGCCAAAAGCCGAGGGTGACCAGCGCCTGCAGTTAGCCGCCAACCTGGAGCAGGTCGGTTTCGATGCCTATCATGGCGCACCGGCGGCCGGCAATGTCAGCGGCAGCATCAGCGGAGACCTCGGGCATGGCGAACTGCGCCTGGATACCGACGCGTTCATGCTGCATCTGTATCCCATCTTCGCCAAACCCTGGCGGTACGAGAAGGCCAATGCACGGCTGACCTGGGCGCTCGACCAACACGGCTTCACCCTCACCGCGCCCTACCTCAAAGTACTGGGTGAAGAGGGCAAGATCGCCGGCGACTTCCTGATTCGCCTTCTGTTCGACGAAGGCAGCGAAAGCTATATGGACCTGCGCGTCGGCCTGACCGATGGCGATGGCCGCTACACCGCCAAGTACCTGCCCGAAGTGCTGAGCCCGGCGCTCGACGAGTGGCTGCGCAGCGCCATCGTCAAAGGCAATGTCGATCAGGGCTACTTCCAGTATCAAGGCTCGTTGAACCATGGCGCCACGCCGGAGGCGCGCAGCATCAGCCTGTTCTTCAAGGTTCACGATGCCGCGTTGGATTTCCAGCCGGGCTGGCCGCAGGTGCAGCAGGTGGACGGCGATGTACTGATCGAGGACAGCGGCGTGCGCATCAAGGCCAGCAAGGGCCTGCTGCTCGACACCAAGGTCAGCGACATCAGCGTGAATATCCCCCATGTCGACAGTGGCCAGCACAGTCACCTGTACCTCGACGGCGATTTCGACGGCAGCCTCGGCGATGGCTTGAAGATTCTCAAGGAAGCACCGATCGGCACTGGCGAGATCTTCGCCGGCTGGGAAGGCGAAGGCCCCCTCAAGGGCAAGCTCAAGCTTGACGTCCCCCTGGCCCACGGCGAGCGGCCGAAAGTGCTGGTGGACTTCGCCACTGCCGATGCACACCTGAAGGTGGCCCCGCCCAGCCTGGACCTGACGCGCCTGAAGGGCGACTTCAGCTTCGACCTCGACAAGGGGCTGAGCGGCAAGAACATCAGCCTGCAGGTGTTCGGCAAACCGGCCACGGCGCAGATCAGCGCCGATGGCCAGCCCGGGCAGATGCAGACCCGCATCAATGCCAGCGGTCAGGCTTCACTGAAGTCCCTGACCGATTGGCTGCAGTTCAAGCAGACCTTGCCCGCCACTGGCGATATCCCGTACCAGCTGCAGGTCAACCTGGGCAGCCGTGATAACAGCTTGAATGTCAGTTCTTCGCTCAAGGGCCTGGCCATCGACCTGCCAGCGCCATTCGGCAAGGCGGCGGTGGATACCCGCGACAGCCGGTTCAGCATGAACCTGCAAGGGTCTGAGCGGCGTTTTGATGCGGCTTACGCCGAACTGGCCCGTTTTGCCTACGCCGCACCGGCCGACAAGCTGGGCCAGGGCCGTGGCGAATTGCTGCTCGGCGCAGGGCAGGCGCAGCTGCCAGCGGCCCAGGGGCTGCGGGTGAAAGGGCGGCTGGAAAGCCTGGACTTGGCGCCGTGGCAGGAGCAGGCCGCACGCTTTGCCGGTGACGACCCCGGTGGCAATGCCCGGCAGAACCTGCAGAGCGTCGACCTGAGCATCGGCCAGTTGAAAGCCTTCGGCATGAGCCTGAATCAGGCCGTGGTGCGCCTGGCCCGTGGCGGCCCGGCCTGGGACCTGCGCCTGGACAGCAAGGAAGTCATCGGCAACGCGCGTGTGCCGGATGCCAAGGCTGCGCCGATGACCGTGCGCCTGCAGACCCTGCGCCTGCCGCCTGCCGACCCGGCTGAAACACAGTCGGAAGAGGGCCCCGACCCGCTGGCCTCGTTCGACCCGCGCAAAGTGCCGGCCCTGGACCTGAGCATCGACAAGCTGTACCGCGGCGACGACCTGTTCGGCAATGCCGCGCTGAAACTGCGCCCGACTGCCCGGGGTGTGGCCGCCCAGGACATCGACCTCGATTTCAAAGGCTTGCATGTCGATGGCAGTGGCGGTTGGGAAGGTGAAACAGGGGCTACCAGCAGCTGGTACAAAGGTCGGCTCGATGGCAAGAACCTCGCAGATGTGCTCAAGGCCTGGGGTTTCGCCCCGACCGTGACCAGTCGCGATTTCCGCCTGGATGTCGACGGCCGTTGGCCCGGTTCGCCGGCCTGGGTTGGCCTCAAGCGCTTCTCTGGCAGCATGGATGCGGCCTTGCGCAGCGGTCAGTTCGTCGAAGTGGAAGGCGGTGCCCAGGCCTTGCGCGTGTTCGGCCTGCTCAACTTCAACTCGATTGGCCGGCGCCTGCGCCTGGACTTCTCCGACCTGTTCGAGAAGGGCCTTGCCTACGACCGGGTCAAGGGCCTGCTGGTGGCCAGCAACGGCGTATACGTGACCCGCGAGCCGATCACCGTGACCGGGCCGTCGAGCAACTTCGAACTCGACGGCACCCTGGACCTGGTGCGCGACCGGGTCGATGCCAACCTTCAGGTGACCCTGCCGGTCACCAACAACCTGCCACTGGCCGCGCTGATCGTCGGTGCACCTGCGGTCGGTGGTGCGCTGTTCTTGGTCGATCGCTTGATCGGTGACCGGGTGTCGCGTTTCGCCAGTGTGCACTATCGCGTCGAGGGCCCGGTGAAAGAGCCTAAAATCACCTTTGTGAAACCGTTCGATAAATAACCTCGGGAGTGCCCATGAAGGCAGCGGTCATCCAGATGGTCAGCCAGGACGATGTGCTGGCCAACCTGCAGCGTGCGGGCGCCCTGCTCGAACAGGCGGCCTTGGGCGGTGCACGGCTGGCGGTGCTGCCGGAAAACTTCGCGGCAATGGGGCGCAAGGATGCCGCCGCCATCGGCCGCGCCGAAGCCTTGGGCGAAGGCCCGATCCTGCCATGGTTGAAACGTACCGCACGCGACCTCAGATTATGGATTGTTGCCGGGACCTTGCCGCTGCCACCGCAAGGCCAGCCTGAGGCCAAGGCGCATGCCTGTTCGCTGCTGATCGACGAACACGGCGAAGTGGTGGCGCGCTACGACAAGCTGCATCTGTTCGACGTGGATGTGGCCGACAACCGTGGCCGCTACCGCGAGTCCGATGACTATGCCCATGGCGCCCAGGTGGTGGTGGCCGATACGCCGGTGGGGCGCCTGGGGCTCAGCGTGTGTTATGACCTGCGCTTCCCCGAGCTGTACAGCGCCTTGCGCAGCGCAGGCGCGGAACTGATCACGGCACCGGCCGCCTTTACTGCGGTCACAGGAGCAGCGCATTGGGAAGTGCTGATCCGTGCCCGGGCCATCGAGACCCAGTGCTATGTACTGGCAGCGGCGCAGGGCGGTACCCATCCAGGCCCGCGGGAAACCCACGGGCATGCGGCGATCGTCGACCCCTGGGGGCGGATCGTCGCTGAACAGGCGCAAGGCGAAGCGGTATTGCTCGCCGAGCGCGACATTGATGAACAGGCGTCCATTCGGGCGCGCATGCCGGTCACCACGCACCGGCGCTTTTTCTCGCAGGACGCCTTGCGGCCTGCGCACACCTCGGAGTGACTATGAGCCAGATGTTATCCACCGTCAGCGAGCAGCTCCTGGCCCCGGGCGGACTTACCCTCGACAGCCTGCAGAGCGTGCTGGGCGAGCTGGCCGGCCCCGGTATCGACGCCGCCGACCTGTACTTCCAGGGCCAGATCTCGGAAACCTGGGCGCTGGAGGACGGCATCGTCAAAGAGGGCAGCTTCAACCTTGACCAGGGCGTGGGTGTGCGTGCCCAGTCTGGCGAGAAGACGGGCTTCGCCTACAGCAATGCGATCAACCTCGAGGCGCTGACCTCGGCGGCTCGTGCTGCCCGCTCGATTTCCCGCGCCGGCCAGAACGGCACGGTGCAGGCCTTCCGCAGCCAGGACATGGCGGCGCTGTATGCGCCGGACAACCCGCTGGACGTGCTCAGTCGTGCCGAGAAGGTCGAGCTGCTCAAGCGCGTCGATGTCGCCACCCGTGCCCTCGACCCGCGTATCCAGCAGGTCAGCGTGAGCATGGCCGGGGTCTGGGAGCGCATCCTGATTGCCGCCGCCGACGGTAGCCTGGCCGCCGATGTGCGCCCGCTGGTGCGTTTCAACGTCAGCGTCATCGTCGAGCAGAATGGCCGTCGCGAGCGCGGCGGGCAAGGCGGTGGCGGGCGTACCGACTACCGCTTCTTCACTGAAGACCGGGTCATGGGCTATGCCCGCGAAGCGTTGCGCCAGGCTCTGGTCAACCTCGAAGCTATCCCGGCCCCGGCCGGCACGTTGCCGGTGGTACTGGGTTCCGGCTGGTCGGGCGTGCTGTTGCACGAAGCGGTCGGCCATGGCCTGGAAGGCGACTTCAACCGCAAGGGCAGCTCGGCGTTCAGTGGCCGCATCGGCGAGAAGGTCGCCTCCAGTCTGTGCACCATCGTCGATGACGGCACCCTCAAAGATCGCCGCGGCTCGTTGAGCGTCGATGACGAAGGCACCCCGACCGAATGCACCACGCTGATCGAGAACGGCATCCTCAAGGGCTACATGCAGGACAAGCTCAATGCGCGCCTGATGGGCATGGCGGTTACCGGCAACGGTCGTCGTGAGTCCTATGCGCACCTGCCGATGCCGCGCATGACCAACACCTACATGCTCGCCGGCGAAAGCGACCCGCAGGAAATCATCGCCTCGGTGAAGAAGGGCATCTATTGCGCCAACCTCGGCGGTGGCCAGGTCGATATCACCAGTGGCAAGTTCGTGTTCTCGACCAGCGAAGCCTACCTGATCGAAGACGGCAAGATCACGGCCCCCGTGAAAGGCGCGACCTTGATCGGCAACGGGCCCGAAGCCATGAGCCGGGTGTCGATGGTCGGCAACGACCTGGCGCTGGACAGTGGTGTGGGAACGTGCGGCAAGGATGGGCAATCGGTGCCGGTAGGCGTCGGTCAGCCGACCTTGAAGCTGGACGCGATTACCGTGGGCGGTACTGGCGCCTGATGATGCGCGCTGCCTGTAGGAGCGGCCTTGCGTCGCGAAAGGGCCGCAAGGCGGCCCCAGGATATCAGCGACACAGCAGAGATGGCTGGGGCTGCTGCGCAGCCCTTTCGCGACGCAAGGCCGCTCCTGCAAGCGGCCAGCGGTGGGAATCAGCGCAGGCCGCGCTGCATCTCGTCGAGGTCGCGGATGTACTTGAACACCTTGCGCGCAGCGGCAGGCGGTTTGTTCCGCGCCTTTTCGTGCTGGGCATGACGAATCAGCGAGCGCAGTTGCTGGCGATCGGTCTCGGGGTATTCGTTGACGAAACGCTCGAGGTCTTCGTCGTTACCGTCGATCAGGCGGTCGCGCCAGCGCTCCAGGTTGTGGAAGCGCTCGTTGTACTGGCGGCTGGAGCTGTCGATCTGATCGAGCACGGCGTGGATACCGTCCAGGTCCTGGTCGCGCATCAGCTTGCCGACGAACGACATGTGACGTTTGCGTGCGCCATGGGCGGTGTGCTTGCTGGCGTCGGCCAGGGCCTTGCGCAGCTCGTCGGTGAGCGGCAGGCGTGCCAGGGTGTCGGCCTTGACCGTGGTCAGGCGCTCGCCGAGTTCGACCAGCGCATGCAGCTCGCGCTTGATCTGGGTTTTGCTTTTTTCGCCGTCGAAGGCGTCGTCGTATGAATCAACCATGGTGGCAGTCCGCTAGAAATCGCCGCCATGATAACCAGTCGGGGGCCGCTTGTCCGGCCCGGTCGTAGAATGACCC